>Ga0315909_10000935_pt1 | contig 39217 bp, 38 predicted proteins | sample LakEriMetagenome_11_FD_203527 | JGI IMG/M metagenome (GOLD analysis project Ga0315909, IMG submission 203527) | Freshwater fungal communities from buoy surface, Lake Erie, Ohio, United States - Buoy 2 MA125 | ecosystem: Environmental > Aquatic > Freshwater > Lake | place: USA: Lake Erie, Ohio... | reverse complement strand
TGTAACCTCTGGTTATTTGAGGAATAAGAGTGCCTCGATATCTATTGAATGTTCGAGACCACCATCTGTCAAGGGTTGGATACTGTTCCATGCCGCTTAGGTTGGCGTAGAACATCCCGAGTTTAGGACCAAAAATTGAAGCCGCCAAAGGAACTTTGAAAGAAGCCGGCCACTTTGTGTCAAGTTTCTCAAGCCCCTGTGCTTTTCTCTGCTGATTTAATTCAGATATTGATTCAATGGTCAAGAGTTCTTTTTTAATGGCTTGAACATCTCCATTGTATTTGTCAAGCAAATCCTGGATGTTCCTGAAGTTGACCATATAAGATTCCGCACGTTGGGCCTTAGCTGTAGTTGGCATCTTGCCGGTCTCTTTGTAATTCTTATATGCCAAACTAGCTTGCTGGAAATTTTGCATTACCTCAGTTCCATCTGAAGTTATAGCAACCAACATTGTAAAGAGATCTCTTGCGTTTTGATCATCTTTCATTTCTGGGAAAATAGCAGCCATTGCATCAAGTCCTTTTTGGAACTTTTCACCATACCAACCTTTTCCGCTATTTTCACCAAATGCTTCTACAAAGAATCTAACTTCATCGGCCATGAAAGACGATATCGCTTTTAAAGCCTTTTCAGATCTATCTTCTCTGGATATGATTCCATATAACTCTCTTGATCTTTTTTCAAGAGCTTCCCCAATTTTTCTAGTAGTATTGACACCCTTTTTCAGTCCATACTTAACAAGGCTTTCCTTGCCTTTGGCGATGCTAACCGCTCTTTTTTGAGCGCCAACTTTATTCTGGAACTCACCCACATTTTCCTTCCCAACAACATCACTAATCTTACCGCCTTTGTTCAACGCCTTTGACAACTGATCAGCCAAACGCTTCACCTCCATTCGTGGAGAGTTTACCGCGATAGGCTTCAGTCCAAGCATCTTGGCCAGCTTGTTCATGAACTCGATGAACTTCTCACGGAAGCTAGGCTCGAATGTATCAATGTCAATATCCCCGGCAGCTACACGAGCCATAGTTTCAACTACAGTTTCTTCTTCGATTGCAGATGGACCTTGCTCTTGGTAGTATCCAGAAGAAGCGACAGCCTCAGCAGCCTCAGCTACTCCAGCGTTCTTAACCGCCTCTGCTTTCAGACCATCAACAATGGCCCTGTAAAGTTTCGGGTTAGTGTTGCGAATGATGTTTACAACTGGGTGGATACCCTCGTGGAATGCAATCGTCTTACCTTCTGCGCCTTTGATTCTCTCCTTGTTGAGGTAAATCTTACCAGTGTTATTATCTACTAAGAATATACCGTCGGCACTACCCTCGAAGTTACGTTGCTTACCCTTTTCCTCAAACGATTTCGGATCGAGAACCTCAACTCCAATGTTGGCCTCTCCAAGGAAGCTGGCCACCTTCTCAGCAGCAATCTCCCCTTCCGATGTTTCAAACATCTTAGCCAGACGCTCACGACGGCTAGGCTTAACAACTGGTTCAACGGTGACTTCGGGAGTAACTTCAGGGGCTGTCTCTTGGTCTTTGAGAGATTGTAATTTGTTAAAAAGTTTTGCAGCGTCGGGAGAAATTCGTTTAGATTTTTCAAAACGGACTTTTGCTCCTTTTTGCTCAATCTGTTTTATTAATTCAGTTGCTACTCCTTTTCTTGAAAACTCAGGGGCTACCGCAAGATGCTGTACACCTCCATCACTTTGTAATTCTATAACGCCAACTTTATTTCCATTACCATCAATAGCGCTAATACTTTCCTTATCCCCTTTATAAGTTAGCGGCGATTCAACATCTAATTCCCCCCTTTGTTTTGCTCTATTGTACGACTTACCAACGCCTATTGTGTCTAATATCCTAGTTACATAAGATGATTTACCTTCCCTGCTTTCTTTATTAGAAGCAAAGGCGTCACCCTCTCCTTCGTAATTCCAATTACTTTTAATCTTTTCGGTTGGAGTTACTTCTTCTTGTGCTTGAAGTACTCCACCTGCTTCAGGCGCTTCTGCGCTTGGGACTTCGACAGGTTGGGCTTGGATAGGTTCTTGCCCTTCTCGGACTTGACTTGGTATCCCTTGGATGTTTTCTTGATCACGTGCTTCTGTTTTTGTTTCAGCAGTTCCTTCGAGTGTACGAATGTCCTGCTCTAATTGTTTTTGAACACTTGCGATTTGACCGCGAGTCATCATCCGATTTGGATCAGACTTCATGTCGGTCAACTCCTTGTACTTCTTGTATAGATAATTTGACGCAGCCTGCTTTACAGACTGGGCCACAGGTAATCCCTGTTCGGTTCTTTCCACCGCGAATGGAACCATTGGCTTCATGTCGCTAAGGAATGTATCAAGTTCGCTTACACCCTTTTCCTCACGCTGCTTCTGGAGTTCTACGATTTCCTGGTCGCGTTCGTCTTCCTGAACCGGGAACTCTTCGCCCTCCATAGATTTATTGAAATCGTCCTCAATGGCCTTGAGCTTTGCATCCTTAGCCTTCTGTTTTTCCTGCTCTAATTGAATGGAGAACATTTCGTTCACCTCGTCTTCGAGCCTCTTGATCTCAGCGTCCTTTCTCTCATCAGGAATACGAAGCTCTTTCATCCGCTCCTGCTCCTTCTTCATTACATCAGCCTGTTGAGCCAAAGCAAATGCGTGGTCTTGCTCCTCTTTAGACATTTGATTCCATCCAGAATGTGCCTTCATCGCATCAAGTATCTCCCCAGCATCTTCAACTTCCTTCTTTCCTTCCGGGCTTACTTTGCGGTCTGCGTCTGTGCCTTGAGCAAAAAATTTATCTCTATTCTCAACAATCTGACGCATCACTTCTTCCTGAACTGGACTCTTAGGTGTCGCCTTCGAAAACATAGAACTAGCACCAGATATGCTACCAGCAGCAATAAAACTTCCAATCGCAGCATCAACGTAGTTATCTACATTGAATGTATCGTTAAAATATGTTTTTTGGCTTCTATTGTTGATTATCTCTTTCGCTGTATCCTCGGCTAAATTTTGCGGAAGTTCTTCTGCAAAAAATTCTTTTCCACCACTTTTAACGATGTTCGAACCAAGAGTTAATGCGTTTTCTGGTAACGCTGAAATAGCATTTTTAAAAGCCAATTTAGCAGCTTCCTTGGCTGGAAGCCCAGACTTCATTGCTTGCATCGTTCCAGAAACAACACCTTTTTTAAACCCTACAGCATTCAGATATCCTATATCCGGCATAATCGTTTCAAACAAGGCCATTTGTGCTGCCAAATAAGTACCTGTTATTGCGGCGTCCTGTGGAGACATTCCACCTTCTAATGCCTCTTGGTAATAATTAGATTCTTGGGTTAGAAAAGCCGTGGCGTATGTAGCCGCTCTTTGCCCTAACTTAGTGGCTCCTCCAGTGGCTCCTCCAAGCGCAAATATTCCCATAGTACCAATCGCATTTCCACCAACAACAGCAGCTCTTGCAACAAATGGTAGGTCAGACATTCTCGCTCCTTGTGGGAGTGGAGCGGCTAAATCTACATCTAAGACACTCTTAGCGCCGGAAATAGAATCGTAAAACTCATCGCTCCAATCGTAATCTTTATCACCCATCAAGTCTCCCATGACTTTTGGAAACTGATACATATTTAAGATGCCATCCATGGCAGCATCCCCTACCGCTGTAAAAAACGCTTTTGTCTTACCCTCCCCTGCCTGTATTTCTTCAAATGCCTTTCTCTTGTTTTCTTCACTTTGCATTTCCTGGCCGGCTATTTTACCATACTGCAAGTTGTTTTGATCATATGTAGCGGAAATACCTTTAAGTGAGTTTGAGATTTTCTCGTACTCCTTATACATATAATCTAACTTGCTTCGGTCAGATGGGGTGACGGCTGTTTTTTCAAGATTATCAATATTTGAACCTAGTAACTGTAAACGCTCATAATTAGCGTCGTAAACTTTATTAATAGCTTCAGTTTCTACTTGTCTTAAAAAACTTTCATCAACAGCGGTCCTATCTTCTTTTGACTTAGCTTTTAGTACCTTGTACTTCTCATTAGTATAAGTGCCTTTTTCAGGGTCAATTTGCTGTAAGTAGTTTAGATAGTCAGCCGTAATGTCAGAAGCGTACTCCTTGGATTCAAAATACGTAGGCATTTCGAACACTTCTTTTGATGCAACCTCTCTGTAAAAATCTTTATCAGCCTTTTGTTTGTTTTCTCTTTCGGCTATTTTTTGAGGGGTAGCCATTGAAATGGATTCTCTTTTTCTCATTTCAACCGGGCTAACTGCTGGTTTTACAGCTGTTACATCTTGTGGCTCAGTTACATCTACTTCAAAGTATTTCGATGGAACTGTTTTTTTCTTTTCCTGAACAGGCTCTTTATCTTGTTGTGAGGTCTTAAATGGAACCTGAGTAGATGAATTGATTATTTTTTCAGTTACCTTCTGGCCAAAACTCGGCGCAGAAGGCTTTCCAGGCTGCTGAACAGGCTGTCCTGAGCCTTGCGTAGTACCCCCTTTTTTTTTTGAAGGATCAAAATACGCCGAATGAAACGCCGTGGCATCCAAATTGGTTAACTTGTTGTCAACCATAAATTTATGGATTTCAGCAGATTTCTTTGGGTCCGAATACGCTTTAACGAAAGAAGCCTCATCCATTTGGGTGAGGTTATTTTCTTTCATGAATTTATAAATTGGGTTACTGTCCATTAAATCCTGTTGTTGGTACTCCTATAAAATTATTTGTTGTGCCGGTGTTCTTATTTCTTTCTTTAAATTCCATCAGTGGGTCAAATCCATCTAAATACGATTTCAGTTTAGTCTTGTTTTGATTGTAGCTAACCCAAACCTCTATAGGGTTTCCGTTATCATCAGTAACATAATTGTTATCCTCATCTAGCTCATAACCCTGAACACTTACATCCCGACCTCCTTTAGCTAGGTAAAATTTAACAGGTTTATATTTAGCTATGGTTCTAAAATTATTATTAGATCCACCATCAATACCCTCAATTGGATCTAATTCTTGATTGTTCTTGGTAATAGCCATGTCATTATAACCATGCTCAAAATAATCAGTACTTGCTGTTGGCTCAACAACTATAGATAAATCACCCCATTTGCTAGTTCCGTATTTAGGAGTAGTGTCTTTCCTTGGGGTTGTCGTGCCAGTTTTTGTAACCGGCTTAGGCTTACCGGGATTCATGTATTTAAACATGGATACAGCCTCTTCGTACAACTTATCATTGTCGTATTTATATCGGGGAATGAGGGCTTCGTAATCACCCATCCCCACCTGGTCTTTGAAGTATATACCCAAAAGGTTCTTGAATTTTTCAGGATCCTTTTTAATCATGGTTCTATTCCCCTCCTTGATCTCCTCTTCCTCCATCATCTCATCTATCTTCTCAACCACGTCAACTAAGTTTACGTTGTTTTTAAAGATACTATTTGATTGAGCGTATCGAAGTCTTTCCTCTGGAGTCATGTCGTCACGCATAAATTGCTTGGCCCATTCAGCTGCGTGTCCTTGGTCGTACTTAGCGGGGTTCTTGTCTACCTCGGTCTTATCTTTCTCCCAAATCTTTGCGTTTACTTTAGCTGCGTTTGTCTGTCTTTTGATTTCGCGAAGCATCTGGTCAACTTTAGTTTGCTCATCCGGCGGTAGATTTCGTGGGTCTATTTTGGGATTGAGCTTTAGCTTCTTCATGTACTCTTTGTACTCAGTTACTTTTTCCTGAATCTTAGGCAAATCAACATTCCAAACATCTGGATCTTCCATATTGAAGTCCTGCCACGCCTGCATCTTAGCTTGCTGATCTTTCTTTCTTTCACCCTCGTATAAACGAATATCCTGTAAACCTTGATTTACGATATTCAAGGTCTCTCCCAACCCCTCTGAATACGCCGCGCCACGGTTAGAACCTGGCATATCTCCTGCGGCCCCTGTATAAACTATTGCTGAGCTTGGTACTCCCATTTCGATTATGTTAATGAGGGGGTTGAATAATCCCCAATATTGCTATATCCTCCTGCCGCTGATCCAAATTGTCCACCAACTTGGGCCGCTTTTGCAAAGGCATCAAAAGTATTGTTTGACTCCTGATATCTTTTTTCGCGAAGAGCAGAAATTGCCGCTGAAGTTCTTAGGAAAGGATTTAATTGATTTTCCTGATACATAGTATCTCTATATCCAGCTATCTCTCTACCTGTTTGCTGCAAATTTTGTATTTTTTGCTGTTCTGCCTGAGCCTTAAAAAGGCCGGCTTGAGTAGCCAGATCCAATCCAGCAGCCATTTTCTGACCACCAAGACCTGTTGCTACTGATAACAAATCTTGTGAACTTGTAGCAGCCCTACTTGCACCGCCGAGAGCCGTCCCGTAAGACAAATCTAATCCAGATTGGGCCGCGCTCATACCAGGCATATCTGTTCTTTGCCCCAATTGCCTGTTGTATACATCCATTAGCTCCTGGGGAAGCTCATACTTTGGCTCTCTAAGACCCTCTTGAAGTTTTTTAATTTCTTTTTTAGCTCGGTTAGCGCGAATGGCGCTTTGAACGCCCTTCCCGACAGCTATACCACCTGCTACTGCTAATATTACCGGCATGACTTATATCTTAGTTTAACAACATTCTCTATATCACAATCCTCTCTTTCCATCCCGCATTTCTCAAACCACCTTATCGCTCTCTCGTTTCTTTCCCACATATAGGTTACGAAATCATCCTTCATCCATTTTTTAATATCATTAAACAACGACATCAAAAAATCTTTTGTCCTGTACTTCTTATTAACGCCAAAACTAACAAGTACGTCTCCAAAGTAGTAAACAAAACCAACTTCCATTTCTCCGTGTTTCAAAACCTCAAATACCCCTTCTACCAAATCTTCATATACCAGCAGCTTCTCGTATGCATCATCGCTTACTCCTTCCGGCGTAGGCTTATCATTACTAGGGTCACAATAATTTTTTATATCATCATCCCCATCAAAAGCCGCACAAATAGCGCTATAGGATATCTTGGTATCCATTAACGGCAAATTTATGATAAAACACCCTTAATTCCAACTGATACAAGTATTGAACTAGTATTATTGATTGAAGGATCGTATTCGAGGGTATGAGTCAAAGCATTTGCCCTAATGTCTTGACCATTGCATAGCGCTATCTCACTTAAATACCAATTCCCAAGATCGCCATTAGTGCTAGGCTCTTGATCTTGTAAAGTGATTAAAGTCCAGTCGTTTACAACATCATATACAGCTGAAGTCACTAATCCCGTAAAAATGTTTCCGTCAATTTGAATAATGGTGACCAACTCATTTAACAACAATGATTGATCAAAATCAAATATCCATCCGTTAACTGGCTGAGCTGGTGGTAGATAAAAAGATGATGATATGTTGTTGTTGTTAAAGAATTTAGGATCATATAAGTTTTTTCTATAATTCACCTTACCATATCCTTCATAAGTGCTAATCAAATTTGCTGGCATAGTTGTTTTCATACCAAGCGGGTAACTTCTGTTCGGTTCAGATTTAGCCTCAACAGAAAATAAATCATCAGACACTAACGTGATATCTTGGTAACGCTTCAACATTAACGGATTGTCATTAGACACGAAAGAAACCTTCTGAACAAACGATTGGCCGTGAAAGTTCCATTGATTAGGCTGATTATGGAGATACAATTGATTATCAATACCCCATCCGACTAGAGTCTGGCCAAGATTGCAGTATTGCTGAAAATTGTAATCATAAGTTGATCTCCACCTCATGTTTACATAGTCAAACACAACATGATCGTAAGACAATCCGCTCGTGGTATAATAATATCCAGGTTGTAAATAGTCAATTACGTCTGGCTCAACCCCGTCGAGCGCTATAATAGTACTATTTGACAGCGGTTGATATTCAACAAAATTTACTGTTCCAGAATAAACATTGCCGCTCTCAACAAAATAAATAACCATGTCATACCCATACAGGTATTCAAAGTTACCCCCAAACAATATAAAACCTTCAATCAACTGTCCAACCGCAGGATTAAATATTCCTTGAGCCTCTCCAGTGTATGGCACATCAAACCTAAAAGCAAAACCAACCTCACCAACAGATTCGTTTACGTATGTCCGAACCATTGGAGCTGGGCTTGCGTTGTATGCTGCTGCTAGGGCCTTTGTCTTTGTTCTAAATTTGTAATCCGCCTTTGTGTCCGGGTCTATTTCACTTACTTGTATCTGACCATTAGCGCCAGAATAAACAAATACCCCAGCATTGTTGTCAAAATACATTGTTGCACCATTTGGAAGGATTGCGGTAGCCCCTGGATTCACGCATCCCAAAAGACTCTTGTAGTCAAACCAAGAAGCAAAAGTTCTATTGGATACACGAACTGTTGAATCGGATCCAACTTCATTTGGATAGTATTGAATGTAAATTGAATTTTCTTTTTTGGGCTGAAGACATTTCAATGTTTTACCTTCCCGACCCGACATATAAGCTCTAACAACGGGTCCAAATATCGGATTCATGTCTTCAATGTTTTGATTATCCAAAGCAAATGAAGACAAGCCGTTTATCTGTGTACCTACAATAAACGAATCAGAATGAATAGCAGTAGCTTGACGATGAGTCATTTTAGCATTAGTATCCTCAATTCTTATTCTACCAGTATTGTGTATATTACTAAGCCAATAGTCAGAATAATGCGGATCTTCCATAAAATAATAAGCCTGCTCATTACTCGCACCAAGCCCAGTATTCCAATTTCTTTTCCTTACATAAACATCACCATAGTTTATTTGGAATGTTGCTGGAGTAAGAGAAACTAAAGCAGAGACATTTTGCTGTTCATTTGTTTGACCTGGCGCAGCAAATGGATCGGTATCTAATGTTACATAAGCCATATTTACATTGGATGCAATTCCAAGCGTAATCCTCGTTATGTTTAAATCTTGATCATAAAAAGTAGATGTAATACTAGTCCCAACAGACGATGTGGTTCCGTCAAGATTGTATATAGTTATATCATAGGTGTTTCCGTTTAGAAATGAATAGTCACCTCCGATGTAATAAAAAGGAGCCGCCACGTAAAGATAATACAATGGTGGCGCTCCATGAGATCTGTTTTCTGTATGTGGATCTATGATGTCTATTGATGAAGTTACATCATTCCATGTTGATAGAAATATATTCCCAGTATCGTCTACAGAAGGACGAGGTGTATAAATCTCGACCATTGAACCAAATACAAAACCACTAGTAGATGGGGGATCAGGCTCTACAAGACTAATATCAAATAGATTAGTGTAGACTGCAACTCTTCCATCTGTTCCGCTAGTGTCAACATCTACAATATCGATTTCTAAATAAGGAAGATAAACAGCACCAGTTCCAAAAAGTCCCTGTCTAACAAACCTCAACTTATCACCAACTCTAATTTCATGTTTTATCGTAGCCCCAAGATTTTTATTCTCATAATAATTATCAATATATATTATGTATCTATTATTGGTTACGCTATCTAGTTTTATTGATTGAACATATCCGGCTCCTGATCCGTCTTGTTTGTTGTTAGATATATATTGACCAAAACTCAATATTTCTGTAGCGGGTTTAGCTACAATCCAATATTTTGTAGCCCAAACAGGAGGGATGTGGTCAATAGTAATTCTTGGAGTAACTGTGTATGGATTTCTATCGTCAGCAAAACTTGCTCTTGCTGGTTCATCATAGAACCAAGGAACAAAAAGATTCAATGAATCAATAGTATAAACAGTACTATCTCTATAAGCTCTGTCGCCATAAACAATTCCAAATTCGTGTGTTGCTCCCGTTTTTAAACTAGGAACAGCGTCCGTAGACCTATCCCAAATGCCCTCGTCATTATTTCCAACCCACCCACTTGGACCGGGACCACCACTATCTGGAGCCTCATATTGCATACCAGCTAAGCCAAGTGGTGTAACAGTACCCCCTGTAGTATATATAGTTGGCGCAAGTTGAGTTGATAAAGAATCGCCTATTAAGGTTAATATATATGCATTTTGATCAAATGTAGTTGGTTGAAGCAAAGCAGTATCAATATCGTTTTGAGATATAGTATAGTATAAAAATATATTTCTATACTGAACAGGGGAAAGCACATTTGGGCTGGTAATGTATACAATCATTCCCGCCTCAAAAACAAAAACATTATTTACATCTATACTTGGCGTGTTAAAGCTATTAAAATTAACAATGAATGTGCCTAATCCACCAACCAATATATTGGTCGATTGATAAAGCGCCCATGGCCTCCATACTAATTCTTCCACAGAATAAGTCATTGTTGCATCAACAAGAAATGGGGCTTCAGTCGGCTTATCATAGCCCTCTCTAAAATTAACATATGTCAACTGATTTGTTGGGAGATATTCTTGACAATCTGCCACAATAGGTAATCGATCATAATTTTTTGCAAAATCTATAGCTGGTGATGTAGCTACGTCTCCATAGTAATTAATTTCATAAGGAACACCATCAGCTATATTATCTAAATTTTTATCAAGCTGTAAAAAAACTCCGTATGGAGGAATTGCTCCAATTAATTCTCTATCATATTGCTGAATAGCTATATTAAACTTCCTTATTATGCTTGGGCCAGTATTGAATTGTATCCTTATCCCATTGTCATTATTTAAGAAAACCCAATTTGTTCCGGATACTAATTCAGATTTATAAGGCAGACTTAATTCTGAATACATAGACCAAACACCCTGTTCACCATTTTCATAAACAGGTTGAATAATAAACCTAAAAAGTTTATTTCTGAGTTTATTGTCATTCCTTGTAGGATCAGTAAAATATGACACTACTAGAGGGTCCATTGGCCATTTTACCGCGTCTATTGTTTGAAGATCAAATATTGGGTAATCACCATCAAGAGCTTTCCTGAGATTGATTTGGTATGGGGGATTAAAGAGTCTAGTTCCATCATCCTCATACATCAATGGATCCCATCGCCCATCAGTCCACTTCAGAATATCATCAATTACATTGGCATGAAATATCGGCCAATCACGGCTAAAATTAAGCTCAGCACTTTGTACCGCAACGGTGTGAGTTTGATTAGTGATATCATAAACCCATATCTCATGAATGCCATTTGCTTTAAAGACAAAATAAACAATTGAGTTTTCTTTCTGCCAAGAAGCAGCACCAATTATTTGGTCTTGAATTTCTATAAGTGGATTTGGAATAACCAGTGTGCCATTAGATGTCTCAACTGCGTAAGCATTCCCAGAGTTATACCCCAAACGACAATATGAAAAATCTCGGTAATCGCCCTTGGGCATACTCTGCGGAGTATCGTCAGTGTTTATGCCGCCTTCAAAAGTTATGATGTCTTCAAATTGCATTATCCTAAGTTAAATTCTGAACTCTGTGCCAACGCATCAATCATTTCGGTAAGTCGCGGCGCCTTGACAAGCAAGTTAGCGCTCCATTGAGCGGCCTCGTACTGAATCTGTAATTCCTTGTACTTAGCCTTATCCTCGCTATTTCCTTTGTGGAAACAGTATTCACTCATCAAATACAAACGGAAAGGTTCAGCATACGCTGTATCAATCAATGTATTCTCATCCACTGATGAACCGTTTGAAAAATACTCTATAATCAACTGACCATCAGGTATGTTGTGGCTAAAAATGATATTGTTACCATCTACACGATAGTAGTTCTCGTTTCTTCCACCACCCACTGTATAATTTGGATAACTATAAAAATATCCAAAATAACCAGTTGGAAAATACCCATCAAGTACGACATCGTCGTTTTGGTCGCTCTCACATTGGAAGAATTCCTCTGGATAAGTCAACGAAGTATCTGGAGTCAATGTCCAAATACGACGACCTGACTTTAGTCCAATTTTAGATATCCTCATACAGTCTCCGGGCATAGTGAATACCCGTGCGCCTGTATCAATCTTAGCGTAGATAGTTTTTAGCGATACATTTCCATCCAATGGAGACTTCTCACTTAAATAATCAATAGCCACTTGCGTCATCCACGTTAGCTCACGACCAACAGGATTCTTCCCCAGACGATATAGGGCTGAAGTAGCAATATATTTTATGTTCTTGATTGTCATCCGTTACTATATAATCTTGAAGTATCTCTTGCAAGTGCTTGAATATCAATTCCATCATTGTTCAAATCATCTTGGAATTGTTGTGACATTAACACCTGTAAACACATTTGAAATAACATCATCTCACCCTTTCCCGTTTCATCACTTGGAATAATCAAAACATCATCATCCTCCATTTGGTACACATTTGGAACCATGGTAACGGTAACACTCCCCTCTGGTTTCTTGTTAAATCGCAACTTATCCTTAAAAAGGATTGCCGCCGACTTATTGCCGCCACGCAGAATATTAATTGCAGTAGCCTCTGCTTTGGTCTGAACAATGTAACCATTGTCTCCAGTAGACTGGTCCTCTACACTAAATATCGCCATGGACCCAGCGATTGGCTGTGGGTTCAGCGTTACATAATAACCATTGGCATCAGTAGCAGGAACATAAGTATACGGAACGGCCATATCGCTTGCCTCATAGGGATTACGAGAAACAATATCAGCAAGAGCTAAGTTTAATACTCGCGATATAATTGAACGTGGATACAACCGACGCAAATCTTCTGGGGTGTCTCCACCAGTCAATCTGTGTTGTATTAGTTCTATGGCTTGACGCTTGGTTATCATACTTTACTTGGCATTTGAGTGTTGATGTTCCATTGGTTTTCATTACCAATTCCAATGTAGGTCTTGATCATATCTGTCAAGTGGTCTACACAGCTTTCTGGATACTCAAACTCAACACTCAAGCTAGGAGAATTCAGAGGCTGTACACTATTATTGGTATGAAATGTACCCGGTGGTAAATATACGGGAATTCCATTAATAATGTCATAGTCAAATACAGGTTGAATTGGCTCTCGTATGTAAGTAAAGGTTATCCGTGGCATATACGGATAAATAAAATATCGATCGTTTCGTGTTACTAAAATTGGGTCATTCTCCTCGGGGTTGTCTACTGGGCTTGTAATCGAGTTACGCATCTTAGCATCAAACTCGTGCTGACTAACAAACTCAATACTTCTGTAGTTTGTATCATAAGAGCAATTATTGTTTAGCTGCTCAAGGAAACTTGCAGTTGCTTGATACCAAATATCGGCAGGAATATCAGCATATCCGCCGCGTTCTGGGCGCCCCTGTAATACGGGAGTGAATGATAAAGCTGGATATTGGGGAGAACCTAATGTCTTAATAAATGTCTGAAGATCGCTTGTAATTTCTCGGTTTTTTTCAAAATTATCAACGAGGGTATTAAGATATCGCTGGTTAACAATCTTGATAGCCCGATTGAAATCGTCGGGCGTGATGTAGCCGCCCCTCAGATCTTTTCCGGCTCTGAAGAGAAGCTCATCATATATTTCTCCAAGATTAGTATTCATTATGGATAAATCTCAATTTTGATATACGCACCGTTTACAACAGCGTTATCTAAAACCCCTGCCGTTGAATATGTATTAACCGTAATAGTAGTATTATTATTCCTTGTTGCGGTAGCGAATCCAGCTGTTTGTGTTTGGATAAAAATAGCAGTAGCGCCTATAAATACGCCGCTAGAAGCGGTTATAGTATAAGATCCAACTCCAATATAGTTTATACTTATTGTGGCTGCTGTCGTATTGTACGCTTCGGTTATGTTAACACTTGGCCCTGGTATGGTTCTTATTATTCCAGTGTAACCTATAATAGTAGGCAACTCTATTACGTTACCAGCAGAATCTACTGATAGATTATAGGTAGGCGGAGTTAAATTAGCAAATGTGCCTTGTCCGTATTCGTTTAATGTGACAAGACTGTTTTGATTTAGTGTAATTCCAATATTCTCTACACCGTTATCTACAGTACTTATTGTTAATCTCGAATCTTGAGTTGTTGCGTTTGCCCAAGAGCTTTGAATTGTAGATAATGGGAAAGCAAGCGCTGAAGTAGCGGGTGCTGCCGTAAAATAAATTCCACTTCCAAGACCATTAGCTCCATTGCCAGCAGTAGTGGTTGTTTCTAAGATTAAGTTTTGACCAACTCCAGTATTTGCAGACTGCGCCCTAGCGGATGTTAACCCCACGCCATCTCCAGCGCGAACAATCAATGGGTCACTGTCGCTTACAACTTCAAAAACATAGTTGTCAACGTTAATGGTTGTATTTGATGTAAGTGTACCACCCAATCCAACATCATTGCCTGATTTCGTAAGACCGTTTATCCCATCAAACAAAAACAGCGCTTCAACCTGATTTAATTGAGCCTGTACATCATTTCCTGTCAATATTGCTCCAGGTACAGCTGATATTTGGGCTGCTGTAGGTAAAATACCAGGTGCATAATACTCTACCCAAACCGCAGCACCTTCTGTGTTGTCTGTACAGCGATAAATAACACCTGTGTTGACATTTTCCCACAATGCTCCAACTTCTACTCCTTGAGTTACGTCGTTGGTTATAAGTGGAGAACCAGGTCCAACAGGATCAAGATTGAACAGTCTAAATTGAAACGCTTCAATCAAACTTTCAATTACTGAAACCCCGGAGTTATTTGACACCCAGTAATAAGTTTCATCATCGCAACAAGCACACTCGCAGCCAGAGGCGTCAAGTTGAGCTTGAATACAAGCTATTGCAGCCTTATATTTATCAAGTTCACCGCAAGCCTTATAATTCAACGCTTCAATGTAATACATTAAAACATTATCTACGTAAACTTGATATTTAGATATTTTATTTCGAGTTAATTCCGCTTGATGAGCAGCACGAAGATTCTCAATGCAAGGCACTAATCCACACAAAGTTCCAGCACAACTTACTTGGAATTCCTTAATTACAGATCTAGTGTAAAGAAGAATCAGTCCATCTGTTTGGGTTTGCTGTATTTGCTCTGTTAAAGAAACAGTATAGGTCCCTGTAGCAAGAGGTGTTTCTACGTTAGGCGCACCTGGATATGGAAGTGAAGTAACCACAACATTTCCAGGGAATGTAGGACTAAGTGTTGCCCATGAAGGGTAATTAATGGCACAATTTAAACTAGCTACAATTTCATTGGAAGCTAATTGAGTTGCATTTGAAACAGCCCACGAACCATTATCCCCTACTTCGCAATCGTAAACAAAATTTACATCTGCATTTGTTTGTGTGCATCCAGAATAGGTATAAACACCACTTAACTGTAAGTTTGTTAATTCAAACGTTATTACATCACCAACAGCTATTGTATAATCGGTTACGGTTATTTCTCCATCCGGACCCACTTGCTCAGTGGATATTACTTGCACTGTTTCTGAGGCAACAAATGGCTCAACAATAGTAATATCATTACCCGGTTCCAAAAACAGAGAAACCCACTCATTAGCGGGTACTGTAACTAGATCATTTGGAGTTAACGTAATTGGAATTGCTACAGCAGCCTGTACATTTACCCTTAAACTATAACTAAATGTGTAAACACCATTTGCTACATTTCCATTCAGGTCTAATTCAAGAGGGAATGTAAAAACTGGTGTTCCCTGAGTTGCATAATCCCAGTTTTGCAAATCAATCATGGGATCTAAAACTGTATCATGCTGCTCAATTACGGTCCCATTAAAAGATATAACACCGTATCCCTGCACCTCATTTAAAAGTAAATCTAATCCGAGGCCGGCATAATCAGTTGAATCTGTAACAATCCCTATTGGGGGAGACGCACTTAAATCAAACGAAAGGGATACGGTGCTAATCATCTTTTTATAATTTTCTTAATTTACCTAATAATTCTTCATTTACCTTGAGGTGATCAATCAACGCAAATGCAGCTTCGCTACCTTTTTGCGCTGACTCAAAAAATGGTGTCTTTAGCCATTTTGTTCCATCGCCTCTACGGTCGCGAATATACCACATTCCGTCCTCATTTTTGATATAATTTTCACTCAAAAGTCGGTTTACTAATTCATGGATAGTTTCGCCATCCGCTGACTTGGTCTGAACCGGCTTTGCTGAGTTAAGGATTTCAAAAGCATTCTTCTTGAAAGTCTCACTGCCCTTTTTGATTGAATCATGCAATAACACACGATTTTCTTCCTCGGTATGCATTTTGTTCAAGCCAAGCCCCTCAATGGCCTTCAATACAATTTTATAATCTGTATCAAAGTAGATGAGATCTTCGAGTTCGCGGGCCGCTTTGGCAACGCTAATTTTGTTCTTAGCCTCAATGTGCTTCATCTCGTACTCATACATACGACGATTAGTCTTGTTCAGCGTCTTATTGTTGTTTACAATAGGGCATATGTAGTGAATATAGAACAATAAATCTTTTTGCTCCGGCTGAATCCTAAAACCATCCCCAATACGCAATCTGGAGTTATTGTAGTTATATGTGCCGTTGATGACGGTTGGAGCTGTTTGAGTGTAAATCAGCGTATAAGTAGCCTCTGTTTCTTTATCATAAAAATTTCCGCTTGTCTTTACAGAAGTAGGGCCTGGCGCCTGAACAAACAAACGAGCGTCTGAATCGTGATTGTTGCTAGGAACTTTGTATGTTTTTAACTTGTACTGATCTCTAATACGCAACACTACTGGTCGCTTATTATTAAAAAAATCAGGAAAATCATTTCTTAATTCCTGTTCTGCCCATTCTGGGATATCTACAGGTGAGTTGTTGCTTAGATCAAATAACATATCGTTTTATTTTTTGTTTGTATAAAAACCGGGAGAAGTCTCCCCCTCCCGGTTTTGAATTTACTAAGATTAGGCTGTGAACAAACCGTATTTGTTAGCGTTGATGAACTTGAACGCAACTTCAGATACGATGTGAACACCGAGCTGCCATACGTCAGTCTTGTTAGCTGCCGCACGACCACCTGTTTGCCACATATTCATGAAAGCACCTGGCTTATGGCACAGACGGATATACTTACCCATGTTACCCAAACCGTCATCAACACCTCCATTAGTACTCAATGGAATGAAGAACGCATACTGCTTCCAAGCGTTGTCTGTAGAATCAACACCAACACCCAACATGGTTGGATTGTCGAAGATTCCCATACGAACAAATCCGAAGTTCTTATTGTTGAACACGAGGTTGTTGAATGAGAAAGTACGGCTCATCAAATCAGCGTAAGCGCCTTCGCCCCAGAAGGTTTTCTCCATCTGAATCTTGTTAACGCTCACGTTGTAGTTCAATGCAGAAGCACCAGGACCAGCTGCTTGGAAAAGAGCTTGCTCTAAGAGTGATTGCATATAACCGCTAGTCCAAACCATGTAGTTCTTTACAGAACCATCTTGAGAGGTCAAAGCAGCTTCCATGTCATAAAAATCACCAATTGCCACAGCACCCGCACCTGTAGGAATAACAGTGCTGATACCACCGCCGTTCGCACCAGAACCGTTGTTCAAGATAGCATCAAGCAAACCTTGTGTGGTTTGGAATGAGCTGCTTGTTGTAGTAACTGGGTTGATCAAGTTAGCTCCGTTGGTGGTTGGAGTAGAGGTAAAGAATGAGTTTACCATAGCAACTTGGTGTTCACGCTGCAAGTAGATGATGTCGCGTGAGTTAGAGTATGGAGTCTGAACTCCGTTCTCCAACTGTGAGTACCAAAGTTGGTTGTAAAGAGCTTCTGAGCTAGAAGTAGTGTCATTACGGAAAGTCTGCAAGAATGAAGTCTTAACCTCATCAAATGCGTACTTAGAAGCGTAAGCACCACCATTTTCAGGGGCTGAGTTACCTACGTAGAACATAAAACCGCCAACAGTAATAGTTCCACCAGTTACCAAAGGAACAAAAGTGAAAGTATCTGCTGCTGTTTTTTCAACGATCTGGAAAATATCACCGGTAACGGCATCTTTCCAAAGATCGCCAACATTAGGCCATGAGTAGTCAACACCACCCACTGTAGTTACTCCAGAAGCGTCAATGGTTACGGCCCATCCAGCATCGTTACCAGCAGCTGCATCAGCAATAATAGGAGCCTCCATACGTGTCAATTCGAACCAACGAACACGAGGATTCTTTGCAATTTCACGGTTACCTACCGCGTTCATGATTTGGTTCATCGCATCCCAATATTCGTCGCCGAATGGGAGGTATGCTACCGCATCAAAATCTTCCATCAGCGCATCCCAGTTGTTCTGGATCGCGCCTACCGTCATTGCACCCGTACTAATAGGAGGTGCAATTGTGGGACTCTGTACAAATGCCATTTTATTAAATTTTTTTAATAGTTAATTATGATTTTAGCGACTGCGATGGCAAAGGAATTCCGCGCTCCATGAGATCTCTTTGAGCAGCAGTCAAACCTTTTTGATCGACAGCCGTTTTGCCTACACGGTTCGGCGTTTTAGGCTGACCGTTGTAAACTTCGCGCACTACCTTTTTTTCGGTTTGAGCCATAAGTGATTTGGCTATTTGAACACCTATATCCCCAGACTGAACCTTATGAATGAGGATTTGGTTCGACAACCATTCACGTACCGCTTGTTTACCTTCCTTTGTGGTAGTATCAAAGGCTTGACCTAAATAGCTTGCATACTGCGACTTCAAAATCGAATCGATCTCTTCGTTTGAAACTTTTAACGAAACTTCCGAATCGCCGAATTTGTAGGGGACCTCTTTTAGCTGCTTGGCGTAGGACTCTGCCTCGGCAAGTGCTATGGTTTGTCTTTCCGCAATCTGTTTTTGATTTTGGCTCTTTAGCTCTTTTGCAAAGGTAAAAGGATTTTTAACAGTTTCAACATCTTTCTTAGTCTTTTCAATCATTTCAATTGCATCGATTGCATCAGACTTTAAAAGAGCTGTAGCGTAATATTCGCCTTCACCTAAGTTATATTTTTCACGAATAGCTTCCTCAATAGTTGATTGGCCAAGACGTTTGAATTTGTCTGGGTTCTTCACCGCTTCAGCAAGCACAAGAGCCTTGAGCGGATCTTCCATTAAAGTGTCTGGTGTAGAAGACACAATTTGGTTAGCAATAGTAGAACTGATACCTTTCTTACCAAATGCAACTATTGTGCGAGCTTCTTCAATTCCACCAAATGGATCATCAGCCTCTTGAAGTAGGGCAATACCCTCTTCAATATCCTTTTGTTTTTCTGCAAGCTCTTCCGCTAGACTTTTATAGGAACGAAGTTGTTCAAACTCGCTCTTAAATGAATCCTCGCTGTCATACCCGTAAGCAGAAAACCAAGGAGAATCTACCGGATTAACCTCTTCGCTTACTTGTTCGTTTACTTGTTCGGTTACTTGATCATTTACTTGCTCGTTCACCTGTTCGTTTTGATTTTCTAATTCGTTCGTTTCCATATGTTTTATACTCTACCTGTGATTTCACTTCCTAATTGAGCCTCTAACGTAGCCTCAAGTTGTATTTCCTGAAGAGCCTGTTGACCCTTGAGTAATTGAACTTGATAATTAGAGTCTGCCTTAATTTTTGCAAGTTGCTGCTCTTTCATCAATTCCATATTAGCCATCTCGCGCTGCTTCATGATTTCAATTTGAGCAAGCTGCATTGCGGTCTGACGCTTTGCTTCTTCGGTCATTATAGCAGATTGCTGTTGACCTTGTATTGTTTGCTGAAGCATCATTTGAGCGTGTTCTTCTTCTCGTTGACGCGCCTCTGTTTCTTCTGTAGCCATAAACCAAAGAGCCTCGTCTATATCACCGTTCTTCAGCATTTGAGCTACGCGCTCTACACTAGATGGACTAAGAAGAACCGCCCCATCCTTTGTTGGCATTTGAGACATTTGCATAGCGCGTTGTAAAATAGCACTTTTTTCTTTTTCGTTTGGAAGAACTTTGCAGGAAATTGCAAGTTGATCCAATGACAATCCCTCAATATCATCAAGTGCGCTTACCATGTTTTGTCCTATAATACTTTCATAGAACTCACGAATTTTAGGGTCGAATTCAATGTCAATTCGCGCTTGATGAATAATTCTCTCACCGAGTTTCTGTTTAAATTGACGCTCAGACTCGCGAAGTGGCCAATTAGCGTGGTTTCCAGCAACATAATCCGCCTCCATTACTCCCACCAATCGTTCTGCTGACTGGTCTGGGCTTGCCGCCATTGCATCTGGAATACCCATGAGATCCTTGATCATCATTTGAAGGTTAGCAATTTGAGCAAGCCATTCTTGTCCTTGAGGACCTAGACCATTATCCATTTCTGTCAAGGGCTGAGAAATATACTTGCCTGTTGCTGCATTAAACTTAGTTGCAACAATCTGAATACCGTTTTGACGGTGGATGTGCATGAGGTCGAACAAGTCGTACTCTACACCTCCAATTTTGATATTAGCGGCTTCACCAACATCAATTCTATATCCCTTTGGAGCAGCAGCCCAAACAGCTGCGCGTAACTTCAATACAGCAAACATCAAATCGTCAAGTAAGCCCTTTACGCTGCGAGTAGGAGACTGACCGTTAATGCGATGAATAACATAAGAACTCATTGGGGTCAACCCCTTCTGCATTTGATTTGGCTTTTTCTTCCATTCGTAAATGCGGTCTTGACCGGTTCCAGAAATAATGTACGAACCCTCATACCAGTAGTTGCAAGCAACCTCATCATATGTATCGTTAGGATTCTTTTTCTTTTCGTCAACAGGCTTGTTATTACGGATATAGCTTCCGTAACCTTCTTTATTTACTCGCTCTACATATTGCTTATAATCTGTAGAGAGATATTCAAACTTCAATACATAAACTTTGAAATCCATCCAAACCCAACGATTTGTAGTTGAATCCTTGCGTTCAAATGCCCATTGCGGTATAGTTGATACGTTTGTTTGATACGGAACGTATGACTTAGCCATTGCTTGTATTTGAGCCTCATTAAATCCAGCGTCTATCAGTTTATCAAAAATAGACTGAATAGTTTCAGCTTCAATATGACCAATCGCTACCGGCTCCTCTTGGTTATCTTCATTCCATAGCATAACCATACGAGCTGGATCCACATAATTAAATTTTACTTGACCTGTAATTGGATCATTGTAAATCTTAGCCGCACGGAAATGGAAATCAATCGCGTCACGATTAAAATCCATACGCTGACTAGCCCAATTAGATGCGCGAAAACCGGATTCAGCTAGTTTTTCTAGGGCTACCTCATATTTTGTTTTAAAAAATCCAAGACGGTCAGCCATCTCTAACATTGCATCGTCTTTAGGGACAAAAGGAACATTAAGCTCTGGAAGACCAAGCTCTCGCATCAACGGGTTTACAAAAACCGTTTTAACATAAATATCATTTTTCTCATCCTGTTTTTTATTGATGATATTTTTATCAAGAGAAATACAGTCGAGTTTATAATCGTTATCAGCAAGAATTGATAGAAGAACATTCGATAATTTTCGCATAGGAGAGAAAATGTCATAGCTAATATTAGCCATTGCCTTTCTCTGAGCCTTACTCATCCCCTTTGTGCTTGCCGCCGCCTCGCCTTGACTTATGCCTTTAGTGCCTATTGGAGATCCGTTAGTAAACCAATTTTTATACTTATCTTGAGATTGATTTCCTGCGCCATAATTTCTAGTTTCCTGCATTTCAGGAACTTGGCTATAAGTGAAATATGTACCACCCGCGCAAAAACGAGAATATAAAGCCCGCGCACAACGCAAGCCAAATTCTGGCTTTAGCTTATCAATCTCAGGTATGTTGTCATTTGGAAACAACACACTACCAACTATTTGTGGTAATATCATATCTTACAAATTTAGTTTACCAGCACAAATGTAATGAAATTTTTATTAAATAGTTGAAAACAATCATTCTACATCAAACATTGCAAAACCACCCTTTATCTCTATAGGTTGATACACCTCTTTGTAAAGATCTGGCATTCTGCTTTTTATAGCTCTCATACACCACCCTGTTGCAGCACACAAGTCGTGGTTTGTCAAATCATCAAGACCTCTCATCTGACTCCACTCCTCAATTATCTCCCACATTTTCACATATTTGACATTATTGTTAAAGAACGTCATTATGTCTCCAGCCATTTCGTTCTTCTCAGCTTCACCTGCCCAAACTCCTGGTCTTGAATCCTGTTTACCATCAGACCCCAAATCTTTCAAAAGGTAGCCATCAAATCCGTTGTCTCTGAAGTATTCTACAAGAGCTTCTCCATCGGGCCACTCAGGGTAGACGTATGCACCAAGGAATACAGCGGCCTTTAACCACTCTTCGTGATATTCAGCTTTGTCTTCTGTTTGTCTGTTGTAAATCAAAATCCAATCATTGCTAACCCATTCGCTTCTTGATTTGCTATCTGGGTCCACCTGGCTATCTCGCTTGTAAAATACAGCGGCGGCGGCGTTTGATTTTTTCTTGCCTACAGTATTTCTTTTATGGAATTTTACCGGGTCACAACAAAGAAAAAATTTATTCATCACCGATGGATCGGGAGCGTATATTGGACCTCTCTCTTTAGGAGGAATATAACCCTCTTCTGCTGTTACAATAGTTTTTCTGTTACGCATTTCGTGCGGGGGGAGGTAACTCATAGTCCAGCTTCCCTTCGGGTCGTTCTCTACATACACGTCTCCACCAAATCTATCTCCAACCCACTTAAAATTAATCTTTGTTGTAATTGGAGTTCGCGAAAACTTTAGTTCAGATATACGATCACGCATCTTTTCGATGGGCATACCCATATCCTTTGGTATTACAGCAAATGCTTGTTTCCATGTCATCGGGAAGTTTTGCTGCAACTTAATTAGCTTCTGCCATTCGCGCTTGCGCTCGAAATAATCTGCTTGATTTAACAAGTAAGACTTAGCTCCCTTGGTAATCCACTTACCCTCATTAGACATAACGGGTTCCTTGGGGTCGTCAATAATACTTGCTCCATACTCGTCAATGTATCCCTCTACCGCGTAATAACCGGGCAGGAAGAAGTTGATAAGTCCAGATGGTGTAGTTCCATTCTCGTTACGATCAGAGAAATGCGAGTCGTTAGCAATGTCAAAGAACTGCGCTCCACCACCGGTGTCCATGTCGCCCACAGTGGAAGGCATGATGCAGAATCCTCGAATATTTTCGCCTCGCTCGATCGCTGGCTTCATCGTGTTATACCACCACGTCGGGATGTTTTGGTCCGCCGCCTTCGCGTCCGTTTTTTTCGCTGGCTCGTCACGGTAGACAAAAGCGATTTCCGCTTCACCATCCGCCGCTTTCTCCGTCGAAGGCAACGGCGTGATGAAGCATTCCATTTGTTCGGGAATGATTCCCGCTCTTGCTGCTGATGCGATTGCTCCTTCATACTGAAAACGCAAACCTTCCTTTGCCTCTATCCTACCCCGATAATGAGGTCGAAAGAAGAAAGGAAGTTTGCTTACAGGTGTTTGAATTTGTTTTATAAATATCTTATTAACTGCCTGGTCTTCATTCATCGCCTGGATGATAAAGGTCTGGTCGGGCATATTGAGTGTCCCCCACGTACAGAAGCAACAAGCGATTGCAGTCTTTGCAATACGTCTTCCAGAAACAAAATTAATCCCATGCACTGTTCGCTTCCCTTTACCAACAGTTACGTTCACGTTCGGTTCCATGAAATACTCAACCCCCATCTCATTCATATCCTCTACCACATTCTTCACGTCCTGGTTAGAATATTTTGTTTTTACAACGCCATCTTCCCTATACAAAACCTTATGCTTGTAAAACGCATCTTCTGTTGTGTAAGCATACATGAACAAGTGAAACATCTTACGTTGATAATCTCGGTAGTCTGGGCGATTATTATTCTTGCCAAAGTTTTTTACTGTCCAAAAGTTCAAGAAGAAGTAGTTCGCGCCATTGATATATGTCGGCTTCCCCTTAATAAAGCACCAGTAACCTACATACCTGCGCTTGATCTGGAGCTTGATCCATTCAATCTCCATTGCATAGTACTTCTGATTGGATTCAATCTCTTCATAAATATCTTCAAGGCGAACGTCACCTACCTCTTTGTACTTTGACTTGTTGGTTGCGTGTTTCTTATTAAAAACGACCTCATAAATCAACTTTATTTTTTCCGGAGTTTCCTGATAAGTAAACTTTTGGTCCTTTGGAGCAAGCCCATACCCATCAACATAAGTTAATGCCTCTTCACGTGTAACCTCTCGCTTTAAATGATGCGAATACCATTTTTCAAGACGAGGAAGAGGAATGCGAATTGTATCTAATTCATCATCGTCTTCGTGGAACGAGACAAACTCATCTTCCTCTAAGTAATCGTACTTCATGGTATAACCTCTGGAAATATTTCTTTCTTCTCACGCCAAACTCGCGAGTAGTGTTCAGGTTGGATTCCAAGATTCTCAGCACGTACAGAAAAGGTAATTGCTTTTTGTAACGTAATGCTAACCTCGTCGTTCATTATCCTACTACGGGCATCTACTAAGGTCTGTCTCCAACTCTCAAGTCCCGCTTGAAAGTTCTTGTCATCATTAGACCTATCGACGGGCTGTGTCAACAACGCTCTCTGCAAGGCTGCTATTCGGATGTCGGCTGTACTCATAATCGAATAATCCTCCGAACATTGTAGCCGGGTGAACGTGATGTAACGCTCCACCGCCCAGTCCACATTCATCATGCAGAGCTGGGCGTAACCGTTGTCTGGGTCCGTGTCATCAACCATGATGTTCAGCTTGTTCAAAGTATATCGTTTGCGCTGGTTGATGTCCGGATACGCATCCTTAACGGGTGTACCTGGAGCGAACATATATATGAGATATCGAACAACTTTGTCGGCGCTAACTCCTTCTGGAAGGTCGTCAGACCTATCGAGAATGTGGGCTTGACTAGCCAGGTCCGAGAAACGGTATATTACCACCTCGTCATCCGGGATGCCTTCAATGTTGTAGGATATTTTACTAAAATCTAATTTTATCATCTTTCGTAAGCCATTATTACTCTTGGCTGAAATCGAACATAGTCAGTTGAGTTTGCCATCGTTGGATCTAATTTTATAGCGTGTATTCTTCTGACGCAAACCACATCTCCCTTTTCAACACTTGTATTTGTCCAAACATCATGAAACTGGTATCGCGGCATCCTAGTTGGAACAACTACAACTTCTACTCTTGTAATATCATTATCTAACATATGTATCCCGCCACTCTTTCGCTCATTTCCCAACAGCTTGCCTATTACGTATCCGTTTAAACTGAAAATATCATCCCCTCTTTTTGCTGCATATATGGACTTTTTTGATATGGATAAATATGTTTTACCGTCCTTAACAAACCCACCCTCTCCTTCAGTTATCATCTCCCTAGTAAAGGTAGCATCAAACCAAACCTCATCGCCAACAATCCCGTCGAATTCACAGTCGTAGTCCCACCCTTGATCATTCAAATCAGCCTCGGCTATTTTGATTATTTTACCGCGCCTAACCGCTTGTTTTCCTTGTATATCTTCTTTGTTTGTATCTGCCTCTCTTTTTGATTCTGCAACTATCCTATTGTACTCTTTCATTAAAGACTTGTCCTTGTATCTTGATTTTTTCATTCCATTAACAAGGCTAACCATATGTTCTGGATCAACTTCAGCAATGTAATCCTTTACCTTGTTTACAATCTTTAATTTACCGCCATTGAAGTCAATTTCATCTTCGGTTAATGAATGAAGTTCTATGATGCATTCTCCGTTTATTAATCGTAAACTATCTATATCTAATCCGTTCAGATTCATTTGTTTGCAAGTTTATTTTCGTAAATTTCAAGTACTTGTTTCTGTTTGTCAAAATTTTTCTTCCCAATAGGAATTTTATTTTTAAGTTTATTCACGCATCTTCTGAGTGAAGAATAACTGCCAAAAACCATAACAGCATCCCAATCAGACATTAAGCCCTCGACTTTTACCGGATCTACTTTTTCCCGTCGAATGTAGTATTCGTACACCTCTATGATTTTGAGGTAATTATTTTTTGTTTTTGTTCTGATCATAATGCTCTTGCAATGTTTTGAAGAATGAAGATCGCTTAATACGAGTTTCTACCTTTGTTTTTGAGATCTCATCAAGAGTTTCACGATATCTACGAATAGCCTTCTCCACCTGATCAAGATCTTCCGATGTTATGTGCGGGTCACAATACAATAGTCTTCGGCGAGACTTTGTGGCCATTGGAGTAAATATCCTCATAACCTCATATATCTCAATCTTCTCATCAATCATTGTATTGAGAAGCAAGATGGCTCTGTTCCAATTTTCTATGTTATTCATAAACCATAACAATAAATTGCTCGTGTACAGAATATTCCGTAACATCTTGCAGTTCAACCTTGTCTATTTTACCAACAATGCAAACGCGTTGACCAACTTCAAAATCAGTAAATCTTCCAACTTTGGTTATTATTGCGTCAATCTGCGATTTGCCTTTATTTTCTATTTCAATAAATACCCGATAATCGGCAGGGAATAAATTACTCATGATGCAAATATACAGAAAAACAACACTGTGTCAAGTTGATGCTTGTAAATAACACTAAACAATGTAAATTTGCGCTATGTTTATCGTTTCAATCATACTCGTTATATCGTGCCTTACATTTATGATTAAGAATTCCATATATGGCTGTGGTAAAAGATGTTACAAGACTCGAAAGGAGGCCGAGGAATACTGTGATTACGACCAGCAAGTCTATATGTGCTGGGAGTGTGAGACATGGCACATAAAAAATAATGGAGAAAACCCTTGACAACCTCGCGTGGTTGTTTTATGTTTGCCAAATATTCCAAGCGTAGTTTGTTATAGAGCAACAGCAAACTAGGCTTCGGATGCCTCGGTAAAGTAGAACTTTTACCAAATTAGGCCCGCGAAGTTGCTCTTGCGGGCTTTTTTTATTTTATGAATACAGGACAAATTGTTAAAACCAGGAACGTGCCTTTCGCAATGGTTCCTACTGAATTTCTAAGGGACAAGTCAATAAGCCTAAAGGCTAAAGGTCTTTTGTCTTTTCTGCTATCTCTACCTCCCGATTGGGTGATATACAAAAGTAAGTTGACAGACTATTTCTTAGATGGTAAAGACTCTATATCAAGCGCTTGGGATGAACTAGAAGTGCTGGGATATATACACTCAGTTAGGATGATTGGAAGCGATGGCCTGTCTCGCGGATTTAATTATGTGGTTTATTACGAACCAACGGAAATCGGATTACCGGAAAGCGGATTAACGGATTGCGGAAAACCCGATATCCGAAAACCCGCCACTACATATATAGATAATACAAAGAAAGAAATAACATATAAATATACTTTCGAGCAGTTTTGGATTGCTTACGACAAGAAGGTGGACAAGAAACAAACTCTAGCTGTTTGGAACAAACTATCCGCTGATGACAGAATCCTAGCAGTTGAAGGCATGGATAACCACAAATCGGGTCGCGAACGCAAATACTGGAAGGATCCTGTTCGATATCTTCGCGATAGAAGATGGGAAGACGAAACACAAACGAAAACAATAAAACAAACACCTATTCAAGATGATAACAACACATGGTAAGATTTCAATTTACAAAGACTTCAATGACCTGCAAGGACACCAAATTACTGTGGTGGGCGCACTTGAACGAATTCGGACTGGAAAATCAAAGGAGCTTGTCGAGAAGGCGAGGGAAGCCAAGACCAAAAAAGAGGCGGACGAACTAAAGAAGAAACTTCCAGCGGTTTGTTTCAGTGGTCTTTTTAATAAACGCAAGGATTCTGAACTTATCGAACACTCCGGGTACATCGTACTTGATTTCGATAATGTCCCAAATATAACCCAAAAAAGAAATGAATTGGGTCATATAAAGCACATTGCGGCTGTTTGGGTGTCGCCTTCTGGGAAAGGATTAAAGGCTTTGGTCCAAATTGAATGGAAAACCATGCATAAGGAGCATTTTGATGCCTTAATGAATGATTTTCCGGACATTGATAAAACGGGTAGGAATGTTTCTCGTTTATGCTTTGAATCATACGATCCAGACCTTTACTACAATCCGAATGCTGAGGTTTACTCTAAATTACCCGTAAAGAAGGCCGATAAAAGATCACCACAACAGACAGCCACAGAAACGATTAACGACGACGACAAGATATTCCAGAACCTTTTGACCTGGATGACATCCAAAGGAGATGCGTTCCGAGAAGGAGAAAGGAACCACTTTGTTTTCAAGTTAGCTGCAAGTTGCTGCCGGTTCGGGATGCTTGAGGAGACATGCTACAACATGATGATGACCTATGTTGTGCCTGACGCTAGTTTTAGCCAACGTGAATGCAGACAAGCGATACGTAGCGCATACAGGGCTAACATGAATCAATGGAATACAGCCGAGTTCACCAAAGACCAGTTGGTTAGTAAGAGTAACCGACTGGAGGTTGACATCGTAATCTCCGCAGAAGATGCGGCGAATATTGCGGCGAATGACGTGATTTATGCGGAGGAAGTTATAGAACAGGCGTCCGACATATACCTCCACGGATACAGGGCAGCTCAACCGTTAGGGGTTCCGCAACTCGACAAACACTTCAAACGTGTGAAGGGTGACTTAACAATTGTTTCCGGAATTGGAAATTACGGAAAGTCGTCGTTTATGAAGTGGGAGATGGTTTTTAGAATCGTGAAATTTGGAGAAAAGGTTGCCATTTTCACGCCTGAAGAATTACCAGCAGAGCAGTTTTACCACGACCTGGTCGAAATTTACTTTGGAAAAGACTGCACACCCAACAACCCCAACCGCCCGTCATACGAAGCGTACATGAAAGTGTATAAAATGATTGGAGAACACATATTTATGGTTTACCCTAAAAGTGTAAGCCCTACTCCTGAATACGTTAAGGAGGTATTCCTTACCCTCATCGTAAAGCATGGAGTAGAGCGAGTTATCATCGACCCGTTCAACCAGATGGCAAATGATTACACGAAGGGAGGAGGACGCAGCGACAAGTACCTGGAGACGTTTCTATCTGACTGCACCCGTTTTGCCAGAAAGAACAACGTGTACTTCGACATAGTGGTTCACCCACACAAAATGAGGAAGGGAGATGACGGTAACTATCCATGCCCAGAAGTATTTGACCTTGCCGACGGAGCAATGTGGAACAACAAGGCTGACAACATTCTCATATACCACCGTCCGTTCGCTCAGACAGCCCCAGAAAGCCCTATCTGCGAGTTCCATAGTAAGAAGATCCGACGACAAAAGATCGTGGGTATAAAGGGCTTCTTTGAGTTCCAGTTACAGAGGAACACTCGAAGGTTTACTTTTGATGGAGTGGACTACCTGCAACAAGCGATTGATGGCAAGTATGTACAAGCTACAATGGAAGAACCAAAGCCCTCTGTAATTAAGCCAAACAGAAGTTGGACTGACTCAAAAGAAGCAAAGGAGTGGAATGAAGAAATAGATCACCCGAACGGCTACAAAGAGGCCTGGGAATAATTTAACATTTTTTTTCTTGCATAAAAGAAACATATATGCTACATTTGCGAATATAACCAATATAAATTAATCAAAAAGTTATGGGATTAAATCAAGGTGGTTCATCAAACCGTACTTACCTCAGTATTGCTGGCGGTAAGATTGCCAAGCGCGTTCCTGAAGGAACAGCTGGCTCAATTAAGTGTATGAGTAAAGACGGTACTAAGATTTGGTACGAAGAGCGTTACACATCACTTTCAGGCTACATCACAGACGTGTTTAAGCGTGTGTCCGAACAGGGATATGGCGATCAGCTGTGTATTGTATTGAAAGATGGTGATAAGGAATACCAAATCCAAATGCCGTGGAGTTCACGCTACTCATCCGGATTCTTTTTGTCAATGCCTAACATCGATGCCGGAAAAGAGATTACTCTTACTCCATGGTCTAAGGAGATTGACGGCAAAACCCGTACAATGCTTTACCTGCGTCAGGGACAAGAAGACATCAAGTGGGCATGGACTAAAGACAACCCCGGAAATATGCCTGAAATGAAACAAATCAAGGTAAAGGGTCAAGTTGTATGGGATGACTCAGAGCGTCAAGAATTCTTTGAAAAGCATCTCAACGACATATTCTTGCCACAGGTCAAGGCCGTAAGTTCCGTAAAGAAATTAGATTCGTATGCTGCCCCAGAGGTAGTTGAGGATCCAGATGACGACGGATTGCCATTTTAATCTTAACCAAGAGTCGTGGCGGGGGATAAATGCAAGCAAACCCGCCACGGCTTAAACCAAACGAACAAATGAGATACACATTCAAAGACCTAGTAGAAATGGTTCCGTTTGCAAGACGGGCCGAATTCACAAAGATTTACGAGTACCTCCACAAGGTAGATAATCCACACGAAAACGACATCTTAGAAAAGGTAAGCAAGCACTTCGAAGTACCAACCGCTGACATTAAAAGCGATAAGAGATTTGCAGATGTTGTTCTTGCTCGTCAAATGTATGTAACGGCAGTAAAAGTGTGTTCAACGAAAAGCCTAGCAGAAGTTGCTAGAACAGTGAATAAAGACCACGCAACTGTATGTCATGCAATGAAAACCATAAAGGGTGATTACAGCTACAATGCGGTACGCCGAAATAAAATTCGTCACTTTATTGCTGACCTTGATCCAACTAAACAAGAACTTTTATTAGATTTTTTCAATGAACGGAATCCCGATATCCTTGCCGCCTACTCCGTCGATGTCGACCGAGTTACAGCACCTGCGGAGCCTAAGGCATGAAATGCTTGCTGGTGACAGCCAATACCCCAAGAAAAAAGGTGTATACAAGCCAAAAGACAAATACAGGAGAGATTATTTCTTGATGCGTCTGATTAACAAGAGATTGTACGAATTAACCGGTAATGATATGTACCTTTGGCTTGGTGGACTTTTCAATGAACTAAAAAAAATAGAAGATGGGCAGAATTGAAATAAAAGACGCAAAGCGCACCATTGATGGGAAAAGGGTTAATGCTTACCGCGTTAGAACAATCGGAGAAAATAATGAAATACTCCAGACCTCAGAAGTTTTAAATTCTCCTGACGCTGTTAAAAAACATATCAAAGCAATGGCGATGGCTTGGGGCAGCGAAGGCGAATGCGAGGTTATTGATTGCACTTACCGTGGCAAGTTTGACGGCAAGTCAATAGAGCTTGAAAAGTACGACAAGCTAAAGTTTGAAGTTATTTTTTAGAAGACTTACCGTTATGCCCATTCCTAGCTCTATTGGAAGACTGCTTTTCTCTAACCATTTTACCAGATTTGGTATGAGACATATCCTTTCCGTCGCCATTACCGTAGGTATTTGCCTTGCGGTTGGCGCGGTTAAGGGATGCTCGGTACTTTTTCCTCTCTTCAGTAGAGTGGTACTTTTTGTCATACTCAGCCTTTTTTTCTTTGGAATCGGGATTTTTTGCATAATGTTTAGCAGATCTAGATTTTCCCAAAGAACGACCGGCAAGTTTATTTCTCATGGCTATGAATTTGAGCAAAGATAAATTAAAATTTACCGTATAATGTCAATCATTGAATCGCGAATATTTGAGAGGTTTAGTTGGTTTGAAAACGGGGAAAATAAAACGATGTATATTTGCGTACCGGCAACGCTGGTGATAATGGGCGAGATAAATCAAAAAACACATTTTATATTTTGGAACTAAAGAAATCATTTATCCGATATATGTTGGAAATACCCAACATAACACTAACCGCATTTTTGATTGCGTTTGGTATTGCACTAGTCCTTTCTATAATTGAGAAAAACTATCCAAGCGCGATAGGTTGTTTTCTAACCATAGCAACCATATTGCCAATCAAGTATATGGTCTGGAGAAAACAAGTACAAGTAGAAAATAAAAAGCAAAAAGTCATCGTAATCAAAAGAAAATGAACAAGCTAAAAAGTTTGTTGATACATTTGCTGAGTTGCGTTGTTGTGGCGCAAGTTCAGTTTGTTTTAATCATTTCGTTTGTGTGAACCGCTCCTAACAAGGGGCGGTTTTTTTCTCGGTGATGGTGATTATATTTGCAATATATCAACCAAATGAAAAATAACGTACAAAACTATCGCAACGTACTCAACGATACTCGCGATATAAGCCAAAACAAAAAACTAGAAGAGGAGTGGAATAAGGCTGAAACCGGGTCTAATCTACAATCTTTTAAAAGAGGTTTCCTGGCGTGGAAGAAAACAAACTCACACAAGGAGCCGGTGAAAAAAGCACGATTTAAACCACAAGCAATTGTAAATGCGTTCGAGGATATCATTAATGAGCTGATTCCCGACAGTAATCCATTGGGTCTCCCAGACTCAAAGGAAAACAAGTACAGCCCGTATAAATTTCCAACTAATCATAATGATATCCTATTTCTCACCGACATTCACGTACCATATCACAACATTGCTGCCGTCACAGCTGCACTCAAGTACGGTCTTGAAAATGAGGTCAACACAATCTACATTAACGGGGACCTCATCGACTTCTACGCAATCAGCCGCTTCCAAAAGGATCCGCGAAAAAGGGACCTCGCCTCGGAAATCTACATGGCAAGAGACTTCCTCTACACCCTGCGACGATTGTTCCCTACACAAGCAATATACTTCAAAGCAGGAAACCACGACATCCGTTGGGACCACTATTTAATCAACAATGCCTCAGATCTTGTGGGGATTGAAGAGTTCTCATTGCAATCCATTCTTCACTTGGATAAACTGAACATCACGTTTATTCCAGACAAACAACTTGTTAGAATGGGTAAGCTAGTAGCCCTTCATGGGCATGAGTTTGGGTCAAGTATGTTTAGCCCAGTAAACATTGCCCGTGGTCTTTATCTTCGAGCCAAGGATAACGCTATCTGCGGACACCACCACCAGACGTCGGAGCATACCGAGCCAAACATCAACGGAAAGGTAACCACCTGCTGGTCGGTAGCTTGCCTTTGTGAGCTGCATCCGGACTATATGCCAATTAACAAATTTACACACGGATTTGCACACGTCAAAGTGTTTGATAATGAAGACTTTGAGGTGACAAACTACCGTATCGTGGATGGTAAGATTAAGTAGTCACTCGTAACATTTTTGTGCGTGTTTTTGTTACGAGAGATGTGCGTTTTTTTCTGTATTTTGCATAACGGGATGTGCAATGGAAAACTTCAGGATCAAATACAGAAAGTTGGGCAGGGAAAAGGCCAGGGGTCTTTACCATGAAGACGGCTTGATTGAAATTGATCCTCGCCTTCCAGCCAAAGAACATTTGGAGGTTGCAATTCACGAATATTTACACCACGAATTCAAGCATTGGGATGAACACTATGTTGAAGAGTATGGTGTAAAAATATCAGAGTTTCTTTGGGCATTAGGTTATAGAAGAGTAAATTTGGACTAATATGCTGAGAGTCATATTACCTGTGGTTATTGACACCGAAGAAAAACGGTTGGCTGATTTGGTTGGTGCTACACCCGAAAAGTATGAGTGTGAGCCAGGCATATTCTATAGTATCGACAATGTTCGCCCATATCAAAACTATAAAAATCTTTGTATGGTAAGTTCCGGTGGGGACGACTTCATTATAGGACTTTCTATGGAACAAGTGGATGAAATTATTATGAGCGACGTGAGCTTTATGTTTAGCGCAAATTAATGTTAAAATGCTTGCACCAACTCCACTTGTGTTGTATTTTCGCAACTAATTACAAACGATATGACAGAACAGGAAAAGAAAAGACGACTAATTGTTACAGCCTTAGCCGCACAACAGATTTACGCTCAGTGCCACGATGAATGTGTAGAGCTTAAATTCTTCCGACAAGATCTTAAAATGCACTCCAAAAACCTGGTTGCAAAGCTGGAAAGAGAGCTGATGCCGCTGTTTGCCGTGTTAGGCAATGTTCAGGGTGGTGAAGCCTACATGAACGCGGTAGAATTGATGGAAATCACCCTGCAAAACCTAGCAACCCTACCAGTTGAGTACTGGGCATTAGTTAATCAAGGCGTATCTGACATAAAACGACAAATAGATGAAAAGAACCAAGCAAGCGCTAAAGGAACACCTGATCCAGAAACTAACGGAGTGGAGGCCGCAGATGGATCAGGACCTGATCACCACGGTGGTGAAGAACAACCTGCCGGGATTGAAGTCAATGAAGATGGACGAAGTGGAGAATCTACTCATTAAGTGCAAGGATGACCTTTCCCCCTTCACCAATCCCAGTTACGACTCCACTTGGAGATGGATACATCCTTTACATAACACCGGGCGGGATGCTAGAGAATGACGAAATAACGGTCGTTCTCCTTGACGGGGGAAGAATCAAGCACTTTACCAGCGACCAAGTCAGAATTTGGAAAAATTCAACCTACGAAATACATGAATAACTACGTAATAACTGTTTGGGACGGCGACAAGCTGGTCCATAACGCAAAGGCTAAAGCAAAAAGCCCGGAAATGGCTAAAACTAAGGCCCTAAACGACTGCTGGAGACTGGATAAAATGATGGGAACCGAACGAAACTGGCATAAATACCGATGGGACATACAAGCGACAATAAGCCGATAAAATACGCCTCGCATTTACTCAACGAGGTAGTTATGGACATGATTATGCGTGAAAAGAAGGGTTTTTCTCAGTATAATCACACAATGGACCGGGAAGACTTGACAAAGGATGAGTGGATCCAACACGCATACGAGGAGGCGCTTGACCTTGCCCTGTATCTGAAGAAGATTATGAAGACGTAGTCACGAATATTTGAAGAATTGTGACACAAACCGGTAACAAATTTTTACCGGATTTGTTACAAAAACAAACGAAATGAACAAAAAGTACAACTTTTTTAACAGCAGGGAATTTGAAACTCTGATCCCCTACCTGGTCATGATTGCCGTAGGGATTGCAACATTCTACATCATCCAAGTATGTGTAAATTTAATGTAAGAAAGATGATGAGAATGATCTGGTGGGAGTTTAACAAACCGCATTGGATCACAATGGTCATCTACTATCTCGTACTAACAATCCTATACTTCCTACTCGTATGGAGCATTACATAACCGGATTTATGGCGCTGGCAGCCCTGTACATCTTCGCCTACGGAATCGTCAAGATCGTAGAGAAGTCTGACAAATAAAAAAACCGGGAATGACCCCGGCTTTAATCGTAACTACAACAGTCCCCTGCACGAGACCGTGTTTCTTAACAGTCCCACTTGCGAAGAGCCAGCGCCTTTCTTGTAGGCTTGCCATTAGGCTTTTTCATCGGACCAGGCATACCTCCCATGCGAGCACAGAAGGATTTACGCCTGGACGCTGCTTTGGGAGACTTCTTGGCTTGTTTGGCAGATACCGGTGGCTTCAACGTGCCTCCAGTCTCGCGTTTATACGCAGCTCGACCCTTGGCATTCAAACCTCCTTCTGGGTTCTTACCCTCCTTGCGTTGCCATGCTGGTGACTTTGCCATTTATCCCTTTTTTAGATTTTTATTAACACGCTTCACGGTCTTTTTTGCAGATGCGTAATCAAGATTATTAGCGGTATAAGAATAACCACCAGAAAGGTTTCTTGTATATCCTGTTTTTTGAGATGGTTTCGCCAAACCCTTTAATTTATTTACCAGTCCCTTATCAACTACCTTTTCTTTTGTAGCAGTAGTGCTTGTTTGTTTTTTAGGACCATAACGGTAAATATCAGTTGACGAAGAAGAAAGAGATTTTACCTTTCTAGTAGCGCCATTTGCGAACTTTTGTTTTGCTTTTACTTTTTTCGTAGATAGATCCTGACCCTTTTCAGTAAGAGCCTTGCGATAAACAGAACGACTTTTTGTAACCGTACCCTGCGCGTCTACGCTTTTAGATTTGGTAATGGTTTTTTGATTACCACTAAAAGGATTAGTGCGAACTATCGTTTTTTCTTTTGGTTTATTAGCCATTGTATCTAATTTTTAAAATTATTTTACCTTAGTTGTCCTCATCATCAACTGTCTTTTTGGACCAGATGTAGAGACCTTGGTTGTCTTCATCATTAATTGTTTTTTAGGAGTTGATGAAGAAACTTTTGTGGTCTTCATCATCAACTTTTTCTTTGGGTCTGGTTGATTTTTCTTGATCATGTTATTTCTTTTTAGCTGTTTTCTTTGACTGTGCAAATGCCTTTGCCGTAGGTGCGCCCTTCGTTCCGGGCTTCCTCATCTTCTCGCCTGATCCAGCAGCAATTCTCTTGCGCTTGGCGTTGATGTTTGCGTATAGTCCCTGTTTTGCCATTATCCCTGTCCTCTTGTTGGTTTAACATTCTTATCCTTGGGAGACTTGCGCTTAAAGGGCTTGCCCTCCTTTCTTTTGCCAAAGGTAGTCTTTAATCCGCTTCCTAGTGCCTTTGCCATTATTTTTTACCTTTTCGTACTTCTTTTTTAAACGCAGCACGTTGAGAAATAGGGTTACTCAAAACGTATTTGCGTGTTTCTTGATTCTTTGCAGAGTTAGCCTCAACCTGGTATGATCTTCCTCCCTTAGTTTTTCCCTTACCGGCAGGGATTCGAAGATTGCGAGTATGGGCAGTAACGGCTGATTTACGAGATGTCATAGTCTTTTCAACACCACGCTTACCCTCTCCAGAGCGAGTCACAGTCTTGCGACGAACCATTGATGGAGTAGAAACAACCTTTGTCTTCTTATCAGACGCGCTGTCGTAACCAAACTGCTTTTTTGGGTTAGCAACATTTTTCTCCATCTGCATCTGACGACGAGGAGTATCCTTACTACGCTCAGTCAAAAATGGCTTGCTTTCCCCCTTACGATACTCTTTGTAAGTCTTCTTATTTAAGCGAGGACCAGAAACCTCCTTTGACTTGTACTCATAGCCGGAACCGCTCTCCCCGCTACTCTTGGTAACAGTGCGACCCAGTAAGTTTTTTCTGATTTTTTCGGGCATTACTTTTTCTTGGTTTTTGACTTTCCGGTTTGTCTTCCAGGAGTCATCATGTTTTGAATTCTTACTTTCTTCTTTTCAAGCTGACCAAGTTTACCCTGGGCCAGACTCGATTCAGAAACCCCAGTAATTCTACTAGCAGCCCTGTTCAAGTATTCCTCCTTGTTCAGCCCAGCCTGATTAGATTTCAACTTCGATATCTTTGTTTCAACCTTCTTCAGCTTAGCCTCGTTTCTCTGTTTTAGAGTCTTAGGCTTGGGAAAACTTTTTGAACCGTTTGATCGTGATTTCATTATTTGTTCTTTTTGATTTGACGACGAAATTCAGCAGCCTGACGCAAAGCGCCCATATTGGTCCTCGTAGAAGTCTCGCCAGGCTTTCTTGTTTCAACCGAACGTACTTTACCTGATCTCCCTCTTACTGTTTGTTTTTCAGTAGTAACTCCACCAGATAGTCCTGCCTTACCGACCTTTCTTCTCGTTACATCAGATTTACCAGCTGGATAATCGTATTTAATTTTTTCCCTTACAGACTTATTGTTTTCGGACCTTTTCAAAGTACGAACAGTACCATCCGATAGTACCGACTTGGTTTTTGCCTTTAACTTTATAGACTCGCCCCTAGAATTTTTAACTAACTTTCTTTTAAATTCTACACCGCTAGAGTTTACTCCAGACGTTTTAGTTACGGTGCGACCTAGCAAGTTCTTTTTAATTTTTTCTGGCATATCCTTATTTTTAGAATTTTGATCTCGTTGATGGCGAATGCTTCTCCTTCTCCTTGCGACGGAACTCCTCCATCTCCTCCTTACGCTTGGCTACCTGCTTAGGCGTTAAAACCTTATTCTTCTCGCCGGTAGAAGCAGACGAAGTCTTTACAGTATAACCCTTCGAACCAGCACCAGATCCGCCACCCCCAGTGTCATATGCAGCGCACCCATCCTTACTACAACTCATACTGACCTCCTGGTCCTTAGCGTCCTTCTTCTTTTTCTTCTTCAAGAACTGACTCACATAACTGGCGCCAAACATATTGTCGCGATAATCTTGAGATGCTTCCATGGAGCTTTTTTTTACAAATATACACGGATGCACATAATAATCAAAAAAAATCATAATACCAGGATGGTTGGGAAAATCGTTGACCAACTAGGGTTGGGGTCACCCCCCCCGGCAGGCGGTTACGCGACCCGACCCGAAGTCGATTTGGCAACAGGGGTGGGGTACTTAACACCCTGATTTGCAGCCTGTTATGCCACCAAGGCCAACTGCTTGACCCTCAGGTAGATATAGCACACAGCACACAGCCCGATGCGCGGCAACTTGTCTCCGCTCGGTGGAGAAAGTAGACTAACCCATTGATAATCAACCCGTTTGCATAAACGTCACAACGTGTTAAGTATCAGCACGTTACACCATGCATGACCATGCCCGCTAGATACTGCAAGCACCCCGCCCGATGCCCTAGAAACCACACGGCCTGAACGCCTGAAAACCCCGCCATTCCTGAGAACCATGCAAGGCTCGGAAATTCTGCTTGGGGTAACCTAGATTGAGTTGGCCTAATGTGCGGGCGTGCACGAGTGCTTTATGTGCTCTCTCTCCTGTCTCTTGGTGTGTGTGTGTTATTACATAGGGTGGATTGTGGGTTATTTGCCCGCGCATGGCCTGTCCTTTGCCTGCTGTTTGGCTGTCCTGTTTTACCCTGTCTGATGTCTCCTGATTGCTCACCTGTAGACCGCTTCCCAGGACGCATACGCTTTTTGTTGATTTTCGCTCTCAAACCCGCGCTGTGCCTGTCCTAGAGAACATCTGATGCTGTTTTTGGGTTTTGGCCTGTTTCTACCCCTGTTCACCCCCTCCCCTAGCTGTGAGAAACGCCCATTTCTGACTATTTCCCGCCGGCCTGAATCCCTTGTCCTACGCGGCTTTCAGCACCATTGCTTACAAAGATAGTCAATGTTTTCGCGGCTTCCAAGAAATAACGTAAAAAAGATTAAAATTCGTCGATGATAAATTATAATTCGTCGACACTTTTTGTCAGTTAGGCGAATTTATTGCCTTTGGCTGTAATTCAGTTATTGGATAGACGTGGCGCGGGTTTCAAAAAAGCAAATCTCTGAACACCGCATAAACACAGGTCGTTTAGAAGGTCTTTAAAACTTGATTTAGAACTTAGATATCCCCTTATCTTTGCCACCGTTCAACGGAACAACGGAGTGCTCAAATCACCCGCAATAGTAATACCTCGTGAGACGTGTGAAATTGAAAGATAGCTAGCAGTTCTGATTC
>Ga0315909_10000933_pt1 | contig 39239 bp, 34 predicted proteins | sample LakEriMetagenome_11_FD_203527 | JGI IMG/M metagenome (GOLD analysis project Ga0315909, IMG submission 203527) | Freshwater fungal communities from buoy surface, Lake Erie, Ohio, United States - Buoy 2 MA125 | ecosystem: Environmental > Aquatic > Freshwater > Lake | place: USA: Lake Erie, Ohio... | reverse complement strand
GTGCGTCCGACGCCTTCCGTGTCAACACCTCCGAGTACTTCTTTCACTCGGTAGCCAACGGTCGATTCACTGGTCGCTAACCATGTGCCAGTGATTCCCACATCTGGCGTTGGTGTTGAAGACGGGGCAGTGGATGAGTCGCTCACGATCGCCGAAAGGTCGTCCTCGTTGAGTTTGTCTTCTGGGGGATTGATGACTTTTGTGTACATCAAGATTCCGCCGTATACGAGTCCGACAACAACGACAATAGAAATAGCAACGCGAATGAGAATTTTCAACATGTTGGGTGTCTATCAGAATTAATGACCGAGTGGTCAGCGCGCGACAAAGTATTTGGACTGCGGGTGGTGGCAGATAATCGCCGACGTTGTCTGCTCTGGTTGATACTGCCAACCAGTTTCTTCGCTGACTTCGATTCCGAGTCGTCCCGCTTCAAGCAATGTTGCAACCGTTGCATTGTCTTCAAGATCGGGACATGCTGGGTAGCCCCACGAATAACGGCCCCCGCGATATTGCTGACGGAAGAGTCCACCAATTGAAGGGCCATCCTCGGTGACGAAGCCCCATTCTTCACGAATCCGCTTATGCCACAACTCAGCGAGTGCTTCAGCCATCTCGACACCAAGGCCGTGAATGATCATGTATTTCTGGTACTCGTTCGCCGCAAAGAGTTTTGCGGCTTCAACGCTGACTGCTTCACCCATGGTGACGATATGGAAGGCCGCGTAGTCGGGACCTTTGTCAAATGTGCGGAAGAAGTCGGCGATGCACATGAATGGTGCTTCGCTTTGTCGTGGATACGAAAAGCGCGTCAACTCAGTGGTTCGAGATTCGTCGCTCCAGACAACGACGTCATTGCCATCGGCGTTGACGCAGTAGTAGCCGTACACAACCTGTGGAATCAAGAAACCAGCGGCCTTAGCTGTTGCCAACTCATGGCGGAATGTTGAGCGAAGGCGAGACTTGAAGTCTTCGTCGCTTTCGTCTTTCTCTGGGCGATACTGCCATTGATTGCGGTAGAGCGCAGTTTCGTTGACATATTGGGCGATGTCGTCGAGGCTGATGCCTTTGACAATCTTCGAACCCAAGAACGGTGGCTTGAATACTTGGTTGTCATCAACGACGTCAGGCGAACGCGAAGGAATTTCAACGGCTGGTTTATCGCCAGAACCAGTTCTCTTGGGAAGAACTCGTCCAGAAGGAATACGCCCGAGTTCGGGGTCGTCGACGCCAGATTTCTTCATGGCCATCAACTTGTCAAGGGTGTGAAGTCCTTCAAAAGCATCTCGACCATAGAAGACGCGACCGTCGTAGACCTCACGCAAGTCTTTTTCAACGAACGTACGAGTGAGCGCAGCGCCACCAAGAATGACTGGTACCTCTGAAACTCCGGTGTCATTCATCTCGATTAAGTTTTCGCGCATGATGAGCGTGCTCTTCACGAGCAAACCACTCATACCTAGGGCATCTGCCTTAACTTCCTTCACCTTTTGGATCATCTCAGTAATCGGAATCTTGATACCAAGGTTGTGAACTTCGTAGCCATTATTCGTGCAGATGATGTCAACCAGGTTTTTGCCGATGTCGTGCACGTCGCCCTTGACGGTTGCGAGCACAAGGACGCCCTTGGCTGAACTCTCGCCGGTCTTTTCCATGTGTGGTTCGAGATAGGCAACAGCGGTCTTCATTGTTTCTGCTGACTGCAGAACGAAAGGCAGCTGCATCTGACCAGAACCGAACAATTCGCCAACGACTTTCATGCCATCAAGCAAAACATCATTCACAATTGCGAGCGGAGCCAGACCTTGTGTCATTGCGATGTCAAGATCAGCAGTTAAACCTTCGCGGTCGCCGTCGATGATGCGCTGCTTCAAGAGTTGTTCAACGGTCCAGTCGGTGCGGTCTTCGCGAACCGTCTCAACCACGTTGACGTCGGCGAAGATTTCCAACAATTTCTTGAGGGGGTCGTAGTCCTTGGTGCGACGGTCGTAAATGAGATCGAGGCACACTTGCTTATGTTCTTCGGGCATGCGTGACAACGGAACAATCTTGCCGGCGTGCACGATTGCCGAATCAAGTCCGGCTTGAACGCACTCATGCAAGAAAACGCTGTTCAACGCATGGCGTGATGCTGGCTTCAGACCAAAGCTGACGTTCGAGATGCCGAGAGTGGTGAAGCAGCCGGGAATTTCATCTTTGATGCGCTTGATGGCATCAATGGTGTGCTTCGCGTCCAGTCGTAAGTCGTCATCGCCAGTTGACAGGGGGAAAGTCAACGCATCAAAGATCAGGTCGCTGGCGCTTAAGCCATAGCGATCGACTGCGATGCGATGAATACGGTGCGCGATTTCAAGTTTCCATTCGACATCGCGTGCCTGACCCTTCTCGTCAATCAGGAGGCAGATCACTGCGCAGCCGTATTCGCGAGCGAGGCTGAAAACGCGGTCCATGCGGCATCCGACTTCTTCGCCGTCTTCAAGGTTTGCCGAGTTCAAAATGGCGCGTCCACCAATATGCATGAGGCCAGCCTCAAGCACCTGTGGTTCAGTTGAGTCAAGAACAAGCGGAACACTTGCTTGAGTGGCGAAGCGACTCGCAATTTCATCCATGTCGATAGCGCCGTCGCGTCCGACGTAGTCAACACACACGTCGAGTACGTGAGCACCTTCACGAATTTGCTCGGTGGCAATCTTTGAACAGTTGTCCCATTCGCCAGCGATCATTGCGTCGCGGAAGGCCTTTGAGCCATTGGTGTTGGTGCGTTCACCGATAATCAAGAACGACTTGTCTTGGACCATGGGCACTGATGAGTAGATCGATGAAACACTTGGTTCGTCAATTGGCGTGCGCTTGGGCGCGGCCATGCCACTGACTGCATCGACAACAGCTTTGAGGTGAGCTGGGGTAGTGCCGCAACATCCACCGACTATTCCGATTCCGAGATCGTGCACGTGGTGATGATGGAACTTGGCGAGTTCGGCAGGTGTGAGATCGTAATGAGTGCGACCGTCGACAATGCTCGGCAAGCCAGCATTGGGCAAAACGCTGATGGGCATTGACGCGTTTTGACTGAGGTGACGCAAGTGCTCTTGCATTTCGGCGGGACCAGTAGCGCAGTTGATGCCGAAGACATCGGGCTTCATGGCACTGATTGCGGTGAGTGCGGCGCCAATTTCAGAACCGACCAACATGCGACCGGTGGTTTCCATGGTGACTTGCACCTGAATCGGGATTTCCCGTCCTTCGGCAACCATTGCTCGACGACACGCGATCATCGCGGCTTTGATCTGCAGGAGATCCATGCACGTTTCAATCAAGAAGAGATCGGCACCACCAACAATGAGGCCACGCGCTTGTTCGACGTACGCATCTCGAAGTTCGGTAAATCGAATATGTCCAAGGCTCGGCAACTTGGTGCCCGGTCCGATTGAACCAGCGACGTAGCGAGCCTTGCCACTTGATTCGTAATCGTTGGCGGTCTCGCGTGCAAGACGTGCTGCTTCAACATTGAGTTCATAGGCCTTGTCAGAGATGTTGTACTCGCTGAGCACTGTGGAGAAACTGCCAAAACTCGCGGTTTCAAGTACATCGACGCCCACATCAAGAAACGCTGAATGCATCTGGCGGATGACATCAGGGCGAGTGATGCAGAGATACTCGTTGCAGCCCTCAAGGCTTGCGCCACCGAAGTCATCGGGCCCAAGGTCGAGATCCTGAACGAAAGTGCCAAAAGCACCGTCAAATACGATGACGCGTTCGTTGACTGCAGAAAGATACGGCTGGCGGGGCATTGGTCTTCACGCTACCGTTCGAGCACCATGGCCTGAGGGAGCGTGCTCGTGTTGGGGTCGTTGAAAGCGATGTGACAGGTGTTGTGCCAGTATCTCATCGTGTGATCGTGGGCACTAAGGTCATGCACATGACTCGTCCAAGTGTGTACACCCGTGATGGTGATGACGGGACGACTGGTCTCTTCTATGGTGGCCGAGTCCCCAAGGACAGCGTCCTACCTCGTGCCTACGGAACTGTTGATGAAGCCCAATCAATTTTGGGAGTTGTGCGTGCCGAAGCCGGCCATGGTTCTGAAGTTGAATCGATGTTGATCCCCATCATGCGCGACCTCTGGGTACTGATGGCCGAACTCGCCACCCTGCCGGAAAACCGTTCAAAACTGACCCCGGGAGCTTCGTGTGTTGAGGCCTCAATGGTGACTCGATTAGAAAACATGATTGACGAACTAGATACACGGTTCGAACCCCCGACCGAATTCGTTGTTCCCGGTGGAAACAAGGTGTCGGCATGGCTCGATGTTGCTCGCACCGTGGTTCGCCGCGCCGAACGTCATTCAATTGCGGCCGCTCCAGCGCCGTCGCAGGCCGTGCCGTACCTCAACCGCCTGTCGGATTTGTTGTGGACTATGGCTCGTTGGAACGAAGGAGAAAGCCTTCCCGTGCGCGGCGTGTCATGATTGACACATGGCTTTAACTGTCGAAACATCACGTTCCATTCCCCGCTCGGCTGACGCAGTCGGATTCGCAGTCGCAACAACCGGCGCAGTACCCCGTCAACTTGGTCTCAGTCGAGCAGCACTTACTGCACATGGCTTTGATGGCAAGGTTGGTCAGACCTTGGTTGTGCCTTCTTCGAGTGGTCCGACGATTGTCGCTGTAGGAATTGGCGATTTCCGCAAGGCTGATGCCAATGCGGTTCGTGATGCTGCGGCAGCGCTTGCTCGAGCGTGCTCGCGTCGCACTCATGTCGCCACAAACTTGGTCGACAGCGTTGCTCTCGATGCTCGGTCGGCGGCGCAAGCAGCAGTCGAAGGTTTTACTTTGGCGACCTATCGCTACACCGATCTCAAATCGGCAAAGGGTTCAGTTCCGACATCGCTGACGTTGACTGCGTCAAGTGCGCGAGCTCGCAGTACTGAAACAGGCGTTGAACGCGGTCGTACCACCGCGGCTGCAGCAACTTTGGCTCGTGATTTGGCGAATACTCCACCGGCGTATTTAACCGCCCGCATCTTGGCTGATCGTGCCGTTGAAATTGCCCGGGCTACTGGGCTTGGGGTCGAAGTATTCGACAACGACAAGTTAGAAGTCATGGGTTGTGGTGGATTGCTGGGTGTGAATCGCGGTTCAACTGAGCCGGCCCGCATGGTCAAGTTGACGTACAAGCCAGCTGATGCGCAGGGTCATCTCGTGATGGTTGGCAAGGGCGTCACCTACGACTCAGGCGGAATCAGCTTGAAGCCGAGCGATGCGTCCCACGGAAACATGAAGATGGATATGTCGGGCGCGGCAGCAGTGTTGTCAGCCATGAGCACTTTGAAGGCGTTGCGTTGTCGCACTGCGGTGACTGGCTACTTGATGTGCACCGATAACCGACCGTCAGGAAGCGCCGTCGCAATGGGCGACGTGTTGACTTTCCGTAACGGAAAGACTTCGGAAATTTTGAACACCGATGCCGAAGGTCGCTTGATTTTGGCTGACGGGTTGTCATTAGCAACTGAGTTGAAGCCAGATGCCATCGTTGATATTGCAACTCTGACTGGTGCTTGCATGGCGGCGCTCGGAGCCAAAATCGCCGGTGTACTCGGAACGAATCAGTCGTTTGTTGATCAAGTCAAGAGCGCTGCTGACAAGGCTGATGAGCCGATTTGGCAGTTGCCGCTCGAGCGCAGTTACCGACGTTTGCTTGATTCGAATGTCGCCGACATGAAAAACATTGGCGGACCATACGGTGGCGCAATCACTGCGGCTTTGTTCTTGGCTGAATTCACTGGCGATGTTCCGTGGGCTCACCTAGATATCGCAGGACCGATGAACGTTGATGGTGACGACGGTTGGTTGAGTCGCGGTGCAACCGGATTCGGAACTCGACTGCTCATCAACTTGGCCTTGGGCTTCACGAAGCCAAAGGCGAGTCGCTGATTATTCGTCCACCCGAATAACCCTCAACGAGAGCCAATTCAGGATCAGACTCGGCCCATTGCGCATGAGCTCGTTGCAAATGCTCGGGTAGTCGTGCGAGTTGTTTCATCGCTAGTGGTGGGACAACCGAGCGAATAGCGAGGCGATCGCCAACGGGTTGCGCTAAACCGAACATCACCAGTCGCTGTACAGCTCGGGCAAAGGGGTTGGCGCGACCCGACTCCCAACCGAGCCCAAGACTGGCCGCTGTCGCGGCCAAATCGATGGCAAAGCCATCGGGATTGTTCACAACAGTGACGGCTAGTCGACGCAACAGCCACGTTGCGGTTGGTCCGAGGGTGCTGAGCCAAAAGAGTTCGACATAATCGCCACATGCATCAAAGCCAACGCGTTCGACGATGGGGTCGCGCCAGGGAATAACAACGAGTTCATGGGTGACTCGATCGAGAACTGTGTTGTGTTTGGTATGTGCACTCATGGCGACCTTTCGCGGGTGAAATATGCGTGATTGACAGCACAAATATGTGAGCGCAGATCGTTCTGATGTGGTGACGAGTGCGATACTTTTCGGACGAAAGCGGGAGGCAAAGATCGATGGCAATGTTGATCAATGACATCAATACACACGAATTTACTTTGGTGCGTCAATGGGTGGCCGAAGCACGACGCATCACAGTTTTGACTGGTGCTGGTATCTCAACTGCATCAGGGGTGCCAGACTTTCGTGGACCTAACGGTATTTGGACCAAGAATCCATCTGCCGAAAAGTTCTCCAATATTGAGTCGTATAAGAACGATGAGAGTATTCGTATTGCTGGCTGGCAAGCATCCAGCGCGCGAAGATTGAATACGGTCGAACCAAATGTTGGACATCGTGCATTGGTCGAACTTGAACGACGTGGGCAGTTGCGCGGTCTTGCAACCCAAAACGTCGATGGACTGCATCTGGTTGCCGGCAACTCGCCCGAGCTTGTTCATGAAGTTCACGGCACATGGCAGTACACGCGTTGTATCGGTTGCAGCGATCGACTTCCGGTTGAAGACACCTTGCAGCGAGTCGATGCTGGTGAAGCCGACCCGAAGTGTTTGAAATGTGGGGGACTGATGAAGCGCGATGTCATTTTGTTTGGCGAAGCACTTGTGCCACAGGTGATTGCTGGTGCAATGGCTGCTGCTGAAGATGCTGACTTGGTGATGGCGATTGGGACGCAATTGAATGTGACGCCGGCTGCCAATGTGGTCACGCGCGGCAAGGCTACCGGGGCAAAAGTCATCATCATGAATAACCAGCCCACCGACCGTGACCAATACGCCGATGCTTTCCTGATGGGGGACATCACCGAGATGCTTCCCGCCCTCGTGGCAATTCCCGACTAACTAGGTAGGCTTTTGCCATGGCTACCTTCAGGGACTTACTTTCCGCCGCAAAATCGGTCATCACCGAAGTCGACACCGCAACTGCCCAAACGCAGATTTCCGCTGGTGGAGTCACGGTTCTTGACGTGCGTGAACCCGATGAATACGCCGAAGGCGCACTGGTTGGGGCCCTGCATATTCCTCGTGGACACCTTGAGGCCCAAATTGAAGGTCGCATCCTCGATAAAGAGTCGCCCGTCATTGTGTATTGCGCCGGTGGGGTTCGTAGTGCCTTCGCCGCCAAGACCTTGGCCGAACTTGGTTACTCCAATGTTCTGTCGATGGCTGGTGGTTATGGCAAGTGGAAAGACGAAGGTCGCGTCTGGAAAGCACCGGCATCGTTAACCCCCGAACAAATGAATCGCTACAAGCGCCACTTGTTGCTTCCCGAAGTTGGAGTTGAAGGTCAATCGAAGTTACTCAACAGCAAAGTCTTGATGCTTGGTGCTGGTGGACTTGGTTCACCAGCAGCGCTGTATCTTGCCGCCGCTGGTGTGGGAACTATTGGCATTGTCGACATGGATGATGTTGATGCCAGCAACTTGCAGCGTCAGATTTTGCACAACATTGATCGCATTGGTGATCGCAAAGTTGATTCGGCGAAGAAGACCATCAACTTGCTCAACCCTGACGTCAAAGTGATTACGTACGACACTCGCCTTGCCGCCGAAAACATCATGGACATCATCGCGGGCTATGACGTCATCGTTGATGGTGCTGACAACTTCCCATCGCGTTACTTGTTGAATGATGCAAGCGTGAAGCTGGGTATCCCAGTGGTGCATGGCTCAATCTTCCGCTTCGAAGGAATGGTCTCGGTATTCCACCCCAAAGAAGGCCCGACCTATCGCGATATGGTGCCCGAACCGCCGCCGGCCGAACTTGCTCCTTCGTGCGCCGAAGCTGGTGTGCTTGGTGTATTGCCCGGAATCATTGGTTCAATTCAGGCCCTTGAAGTCATCAAGATCTTGCTTGATCTTGGCGATCGTTTGATTGGACGTATCTTGGCTGTCGATACAACTGAAATGTCATTTAGGACTTTCAAGTTGCAACCCGATCCGACGAACCCGGTGACCTGGGCGAATCGCGACAAGATTCAGGTGCTCGACCTCGATGGTCTGTGTGCTCCCGGAATGAGTCACTGAACTAGTTGCTCAGTATTCAGGGTTTCGCGTTCTTGAATCACGACGCCGGCAAGCACAAGTGCCATGCCGAATAGATCGAGTGCGTTCGGTCGTTGATCAAGTGCAATGAAGGCGACAACGGTGGCCGTGACTGGCAACAGTGCGAGTAAAACGCTGAACCTGCGAATCGGAATTCGTCGCAAGATTGATTGATCAATGCCATAACCGATTGCGTTTGACAGAACTCCGACAAACATGCACGCAAAGATTAAGTGCGGAGCATTCCATACGGGTCCGCTTGTCGGTGCTCCGATAGGAGTAATGACAACTGCGCCGATCAAGAGACCTAATCCGAGCCCCGAAACACCGCGATTTTGTTGGGCAACGCGCGACCCGACGACGATGTATGTGGCCCACATAGCTGAAGCCAAGAAGATGAAAAGCAAGCCCAATGGCTCGTCGCTAAGTTCGACGCCTGACAACACGGCCACGCCGATGGCAGCGCAACCAAGTGACAGGGCATTGCGTCGCGATCGCGTGCGCACTGCTGCGACCAAGATGGGACCGATGAATTCAATGGCGACGCCTTTGCCCATCGGTAGCCGGTCGATCGCTAAGTAGAAAAAAGTGTTCATCAGCGCCGTTGCGACTCCGAACACTGTCATCGCGATGAAATCTTGGCGTGTCCACTTTTGGCGATGATTGCGATGAAAAAGTCGGCGACTCGAAAAGATGATGAGAGCGATCGAGGCACCAATGACACGAAGCCATGCGACCGTGGCTGGGTTGACCTGATCAAACAGGTCGATGGCAATGACAGCGCCGATGTATTGCGCTGTCGCACTCAACACAAATAACGCTTCAGGTGAAGCGGTGTTGAAAAAGCGTCCGACCGAGTTGTCAGGACCTTGCGGAGCGAGTGCTGAGTTCAGTCGAAAAGTTCGGGGTCGGTGCGACAAATCTCTTGCCACAACGGCTGGAACTGGAACCAACCAGCCAATGAATGGCCGGTCTGTTCGCGGGTGTATTGCGCGTATTCATGCTTGATGAGTTTGGGGGTTCCGGCTGCCATCGCAAGCAGTTGCGCCTGACATGAGCGGTCCATTGACAAGAACCAAAAGGCGGCTTCTTCAACAGTTGCGCCAACCGTGAACAAACCGTGATTCTGATGAATCGCAGCCTTGCCCTTCGGGAATTTCGAAGCAAGTTCTTTGCCCGCTTCGATGTCGAAGACAACTGCTCCACCTTGTTCGGAGATCACGGTGTGATCGTCGTAGAAGATGCAGGCATCTTGGGTGATGGGATCGAGCGGAATGCCCAATGAGCTAAAAGCTTTGCCGTGCACGGAGTGTGCGTGGGCTGCAGCAATCACATCGGGTCGGGCCTGATGCACTGCGGAGTGAATAACAAACGCGGCGCGGTTGACGGGCATGGTGCCATGGACGACTTCACCATGATGGTTGACTAACAACAAGTCGCTGACGCGCATGTGGCGAAAGCTCAAACCAAATGGGTTCACCCAAAAGTGATCAGTGAGTTCGGGGTCACGAACAGTGATGTGTCCAGCCACGCCTTCACCAAAACCCATGCGCCCAAAAATACGTAGGGCACCAGCGAGGCGCGACTTGCGATAGGCGCGCTCTTCGTCGACATTGTTGAAGGTTGGCATTGCGAGCAGATCGGCGTTGCCGCCCAGGGCTGCTTCTCGCAAATTCGGTGAATCGTTGGTGGTAGTCACAGTATTTAGGTTAGACGCTGTCACTGTCGGAGCCGATCAGCCGGGAACAAGAACTCCACTAATGACATGAATGGTGCCGTTGGTGGCCGGTACATCTCCGGCAACAATTTCGATGTCATTGACATAGGTTTTGTCGCCCTTTTTGGTGATCGTCAGGGTGTTGCCTTGAAGGGTTGTGAGAACCGTTCCATCAGGCATGTCCGCAAGTGTGAGGTTTTGACCAGCGACGACGTGAAAGGTGAGGACGGCGGCCAAAAGGCTTGGGTCGGCAAAAACTGCGTCCATCGTCGCGGCGGGAACAGTTTGGAACGCATCATCGGTTGGTGCGAAGACGGTGAATGGGCCTGGGGCACGAAGTGCCTGCACGAGTCCAGCGTCGACGAGCAAACCAGCCAGAGTGGTGAATGCGCCTGCTGTGAGTGCTTCTCCGACGATGTCGCCCAATGGTGACTGATAAGGAGGCAGTGTCGAGGTAATTGTGGTTGTGGTTTGACCTGGTAATGCAACAGTTGTCGTCGCTGCAACATCGGTCGCGTCTGAGCTACACGCAGTCATTGCAACGCCGAACGCGACGGCCACCGTGGCAGCGAGGGCCTTGGCTGCAATTGAGCGGGTTGATCGCTTCTGAGGAGTTGTTGTGTGGATGTTGAGTTCGCAGGTCACACTTTGAAACTAAAGCGCGACGCCTTCTGATGATCAGGGACGAAAGTCCCCATGGTGGTGCCCCAAGTCCCTAGGTTGAAATTGCGTGACTGTCACAATGAAGTCATGAATCTCGAGGCAACTCATGAATCTTGAGGTCATGCCCGCGAATACGCCTCCAACTGCATCGCACTATGCCCATGCAGTTGTGACGACTTATCCGCAGCGGATGTTGCATACATCAGGAATTGCTCCGATCAATGCAGAGGGAATGGTTCCTGACGGAATTGAAGATCAATCAAGGGTCGTGTGGACAAATCTTTTGGAGATCCTTGCAGAATCGGAGATGGACATCACTGACGTCGTTTCTGTGACGACCTATGTGGTTGTCGGACAGCCAATTGGAGCGGTGCTGGTCGCTCGTGACCGAGCGCTGAAGGGCCATCGCGCCGCGAGCACGGTGGTGATGGTCTCTGAATTGATTCGACCCGAGTGGCTGATTGAAATTGCGCTTGTTGCCGCAAAATAGATCAAAAGTGACCGATTTCTGACGGTGTGACTGGTGCGAAATGGCTGAAGGGGTCAAAAAGGCGTACGCTCGTGACCGATGAGTGACGACCTACGCAACGATTCTGGTATTGAAATCAAGCCGCTGTATTCGGCTGCCGACCTCGATGGCTGGGACCCAGCCGCCAAGCTCGGTGCCCCTGGCGAGCAGCCCTACACCCGCGGCGTGTACCCGACGATGTACCGCGGCAAGTTGTGGACCATGCGTCAGTACGCCGGCTTTGGTACTCCCGAATCAACCAACGAACGATTCAAGTTCTTGCTCGGTGCAGGACAGACCGGTTTGTCATGTGCCTTCGACCTTCCGACACAAATGGGTTACGACTCTGATCATCCCCGTGCCGAAGGTGAAGTGGGCAAAGTTGGGGTAGCCATCGACTCAATGGCCGACATGCGCTTGTTGTTGAAAGATCTGCCGCTCGACAAAGTCACGACATCGATGACGATCAACTCAACTGGAGCGATCTTGTTGTTGATGTACGAATTGGTTGCCGAAGAACAAGGCGTTCCGTCGTCGGCCATTAGTGGCACGATTCAAAATGACTTGCTCAAGGAATACATCGCTCGCGGAACCTACGTGTATCCACCCCGTCAGAGCATGCGCATCATCACTGACATCTTTGAATATTGCGCCAAGCACGTACCGAAGTGGAACACCATTTCAATCTCGGGCTATCACATTCGTGAAGCGGGTTCGACTGCCGTACAAGAAATCGCATTCACAATTGCCAATGGCATCGCTTACGTTGATGCGGCGATTGCCGCTGGCCTTGACGTTGACGATTTTGCCCCGCGTTTGTCGTTCTTCTGGAACGCCCACAACAACTTCTTTGAAGAAGTCGCCAAATATCGCGCGGCCCGTCGTATCTGGTTCAACATCATGAACGATCGTTTCAAGGCCAAGAAGGAATCCAGCAAGTTGTTGCGTTTCCACACCCAAACGGGTGGAAGTACGTTGACCGCTCAGCAGCCCGAGAACAACATTGTTCGCGTGGCGCTGCAGTCAATGGCTGCAGTCATGGGTGGAACCCAGAGTTTGCACACCAACGGTTTTGACGAAGCACTCAGCTTGCCAACTGAACGAGCTGCTCGTATTGCTCTTCGTACCCAGCAGATCATCGGTTACGAAAGTGGCATCGTTGATACTCCCGACCCATTGGCCGGCAGTTACTTTGTTGAAACTTTGACCGATGAGATTGAACGTTTGGCACTTGAGTACATCGCTCACATTGATGAACTCGGTGGGGCAGTGGCAGCAATTGAAGCTGGCTACCAGATGGACGAAATCGAAAACGCTGCGTACGAATACGCCAAGTCAATTGATAATGATGAACGCATCATTGTTGGCGTGAATAAGTTCGCAGTGAACGACGATCCAGAACCCGAAGTTTTCCCGATCAACCCCGAACTCGAACGCGGTCAAAAAGCTCGTCTTGGCGAATACAAGGCCGCTCGCGATCAGGCCAAGGTTCAAGCCGCTCTTGCCGCACTCGTTGAAGCCGCCAAGGGAACTGACAATGTTTTGTACCCGATGAAAGAAGCATTGCGTGTCGATGCAACTTTGGGTGAGATCAGCGATGCATTGCGCGGCGTGTTCGGCGTGTACCAACCGTAGTTGTCTGTAACGACCACTAGTCGTTGAGATAGTTAATTGATGGTTGTGGGCGCTCTGGTGCTTCGATAGTGCTTGTTGCCCAACCTAGATACATGATGCAGACGACAGCAGTGTCTGGTTCGAAACCGCAGAATTGAGCCACTGGATCATTGGCACCTTTGGGACAGGACCCCCAATAGGTGGCGAGTCCTCGTGAGGTTGCGGCGAGCATGAAATTTTGTACTGCGGCAGCAGTTGCATCTCGATTTTCAATCGTTCGCAACTCGCTATCGCCGACTGCGCTACCGATCACGACGACAGCAGGGGTGCGGGCGTATTTGGTACGGGCCTTGTCGACCTTGGATGGTTCGTCTCCGAATGCAGCCATTGCTTCAGCAACGGTATTGCCGAAACGAAGTTGAGCTGGTCCGGTGATGACCGCGAAACGCCATGGCCAGGTTCGCTTATGGTTCGGTGCCCACGTCGCAAGTTCGCATAACTCGTGAATGAGTTCTTCAGGTACGTGTCGATCTTTGTCGACCAACATGCTCGTACGCCGAGAACGAATGTTGTTGGCAATGATGTGGTGCAGTTCTTCAGTCATTCGCATTTACTGCTTTGCGAAATGCGCTGCAAGGCGATCAAGCGTCGCCACGATTGACGCACGATTTTTGGTTGGGTACTGCATGACGCGCATCATGAGATGTGATTTTGCAGTATTCCAATCGAATTGTTCGGTCACTTGTGTGCCGCCTTCGACCGCTTCAAGTTTGTAGCGCCAAATGTGTCCACCGAAATGGCGCCAAGCAATTTGGTTGGGTTCATCAAATTCAACAACTTCATTGGTGATCTTGTATTTGACACCAATCTTCATGTCCATGCCGAACTTCACGCCGAGTGACAAGCGCTCTGGAGAACTGGAGTTGGCGTTTTTGACTGAGCCTGAACCATCAATCAATTGATGTTGGGCGGGATCGGCCAGCAAGTTGAAGATTTCTTGAGGAGTGGCAGTGACGAACCGAGATTCTGAAACGACTTTGTTGGGATCAGATGTAGACATAACTTCCTGCTTTCTTGTTATCCGCGACGTGCGAGAAAATCTGTAACCGAATCGGCGCACCTTCGACCTGAGAATAATGCACCTTGAATTGACGCGGTGTCACGGTGATCTCCACAGACAAAGATGTCGTTGTCAAGATGCTGCTTCTTTTTAGGGGCGAATGGTGGCGATTGGTCGGGTTGGCCATGCTCAATGCGATAGGTGCGTAAGTGTTTCCACGAAGAAACCTGTGAACCGAACATGGTCTGAAGTTGTTGTCGTGCGACCTCTTCAACATCGTCACCAATATGGCCAGGCAGGGCTGCGGCAATGAGATGCTGACCTGCTGGCGCGTAAGTGGGCGCAATGTTGCTCATGACTGCGATGTTGAGAACTGGGCCTTTCCCTGTGCCATCAAGGATGATTAACTTTTTGTCGGTGGGTGCCGAGTTGCTCGCAAAGTACACGCAGCTCACTGAACGCGATTGCACGGGTGCAATGCCGGTGAGTTTTGCTGCGGCAGGACCTTCAACGGCCACGATGACAGCCTTGCTTGAAATGGTGTGCCCCGATTCGGTGACGACCGATTGCGACGATACGTTTGTGACGCGAGTGTTGAGATGAATTTTCGCTGACGGCGTATGGCTTGCGAGTTGTTCAGAAATCGCTGACATGCCTGTAGCGGGAACGACGGCATCACCCTGATTGAGCATACGAAAAACCACATCGAACATGCGTCGTGACGCCGTGAGTTGAGGATCAAGCTGAATTCCGCCCACTAAAGGCGTGAAGAAACGCTGCACCATCTTTTTTGAAAAGCCACGGCTATTCAACATCTTGGCAGTCGTCATGTCGGCACCAGAAAGCAATGGTGCGCCGTTGCCGCGAGTGACTGACAGGCGTAAGAGGGCTAATCGAATTTTGTCAATGACCGAACCAATGGGCGCAACAGCGGTTGCAACAAACGACTGCGGGCGGCGAAGTGGATCGGAGAAGACTTTTCCTTTGCCGTTCATCCACACCAACGCGCCGGGATCAAATGGTTGGAGGTTGAGAGCCGCGACATCAAATTGCTTGTCAAGTTCGGGGTAGGCAGTCAGCAGAATCTGGAATCCACGATCAAGGGTGAATCCGTCAACGTGATCAGTGCGTACGCGACCCCCGACTCCATCGGAAGCTTCGAGAACATGAACATCAAAACCAGCAGCGGTCAAAAATCGACTTGCCGATAATCCCGCAAGCCCTGCTCCAACGATGATGACATCGCAGGTTGTGGGTAATTCAGCAGTCATTGATGTTTTTCGTTGTGATCAACTTGGCTTGTTGATTAACGAGCGTAAAGCTGCTTCAAGCGTCGAATGTGTGAAGGTGTAGCCAGACTTCTGCAAAATCTCGGGCATCACTTTTTGTCCGGTGAATAACAAGGCGTCGGCGAGTTCGCTTCCGAGTAGCAACTTTGGTCCGAACGACGGCACCGGCAAGAACGAGGGCCGACGTAAAACCTTGGCCAGAGTCTTGGTGAATTCTGCTTGGGTGACTGGATTTGGTGCAGTGAGGTTGACGGCACCAGTGATGTTGGCCGTGAGCAGGTGATCAATTGCGGCGACTTCGTCATCAATCGAAATCCAGCTTTGCCATTGTTTGCCAGATCCCATTTTTCCGCCGGCTCCGAGTTTGAAGAGGGGGAGTAGTTTGCCGAGAGCACCACCGGCTGGGCTCAGCACAATTCCGGTGCGCAGATGTGCAACGCGGATACCAGCGCGTGATGCCGATTCAGTAGCGGCTTCCCATTGAGCGCAGACATCGGCTAAGAATCCATGCCCGATGGGTGACTGTTCGTTGAACTCAGTTGAGAGCGACTCGCCATAGATGCCGATTGCTGAACCCGAAAGCAAAACCTTGGGGCCATCACTTGTCTCGGCCATTGCTGAAGCGAGCAACTTTGTTCCTAAGACGCGGCTATCAAGAATTTCCTTCTTGTATTCATCGCTCCAGCGCTTGTCACCGATACCAGCGCCAGCCATATGGATCACTGCATCGACTCCGCTGAGCTGAGCGGCATCAATAGTTCCGGCAACGGGGTTCCAGGCAATCGTGGTATCGGATGATCGTCCTGAACGCGTGAACTTTAAGACGCGGTCTCCGTTGGCTTCAAAATGGCGGGTTAAAGCGGTTCCAATGAGACCGCTTGCTCCAGTGATGGCAATAGTTCGAGTGCTCATATGAGCAGGATACGACGAATGTTCAGACAGAGTCCGACCCTGCCGTTTTTTAGGACCGTTCCGGAGGTGACAACGGCGACCTCAAGCGGCCTCAATCAAATTTCGACGTGTGATCCGACTTCGAAAATCTTGTCGTTAGGCAAGTTGAAGAAGCGTCCTGCACTGTCTGCTCCGCGATTGAGAAGCACGAAAAGGTGTTCAAGCAAAGGATGCATACCTGGGACCTTGCCCGCGATGATTGATTCGTGACCAAGGAAGAAGGTGCTGTCCTCAAGATCAAATTCGAGTCCACGCTCGTTAATCATCGAGAGTGCCTCGACAACGTTTGGTTCTTCGGTGAATCCGAACCTGAGCAAAATCTGGAAAACACCAGGTTCAACCTTGGTGACGACCGCTCGCTCAGATGCATCAACACGTGGTACTTCGGCAGTCTCGACTGCGACGATGAGCGTGCACTTGTGGAGCACCTTGTTGTGCTTGAGATTATTCACTAATGCCGGAGGTGCTTTGCCGAGATCTTTAAACATAAAAACGGCAGTGCCAGGTACGCGTGCGACCTTGGCGTATTCATCAAGCACTTCGCCGATGGGACGCTCGCCGCGATGGATACGTGCGGCAACCAATTGACGACCTTTGCGCCACGTCATCATCTGAACAAGTAATCCGACTGCGATGAGTAATGGGAACCAGCCGCCATGCGGGATCTTGGGAATGTTCGCTCCAAGGAAGGCCAGATCGATAATGAGTAACGGAACGGTGACTGCGAGTGCTTTCGCCTTTGACCAGTTCCAGCGATTGACAGCCAAGATGTAAAACAACATGGTTGTAATGGCCATTGTTGATGTCACTGCGATTCCGTAGGCGGCCGCAAGATTCTTTGATGATTGGAACGTGAGTACGAGACCAATGCATCCGATCATGAGCATCCAATTCACGAGCGGTACGTATACCTGTCCGCGATGATCAGATGAGGTGTGTCGAATCTTGACGCGTGGTAAGTAGTCAAGTTGCACGGCCTGAACTGTGAGCGAGAATGCTCCAGAGATGAGTGCCTGCGAAGCGATAACTGTGGCCATCGTTGCGAGAACAACCAAGGGCACGATTGCCCATTCGGGAGCAAGTTTGAAAAAGGGGCGCTCAACCGCTTCTGGATTTCCGAGGATGAGTGCGGCTTGCCCAAAGTAGTTGAGAAGCAAAGCCGGAAGGACGAAGCAATACCAGGAAATTTGGATGGGACGTCGACCGAAGTGACCCATGTCGGCGTAGAGCGCTTCGCCACCGGTGACAACGAGAAAAATCGAACCCAACGTCAAAAATGCTGTCCCTGGCGAGGCAGCGAAAAAGTCATATCCGTAGACGGGGTTGACCGCTTTCAGGACACTGGGGCGCTGAATGACTTGATTCAGTCCAAGGGCGGCCAACGTGCCAAACCATAAAACCATGATCGGTCCAAAAACGCGACCGATGCCGCCAGTCCCGCGCTTCTGGACCAAGAACAAAACGGCCAAGATTCCGACGGCAATGGGAATGATGAAACTGTCGAGGGCCGTCGTTGCTTCCTGAACTCCTTCAACGGCGCTGAGAACCGAAATCGCCGGAGTGATCAAACCGTCACCGTATAAAAGGGCTGTTCCGAAAATTCCGAGTGCGACTGCGAACGAGATCTTTCGGCTGCCCGCACCTTTAGGCATGATCATGGCGGTGAGCGCCAAGATGCCACCTTCACCGTGGTTGTCGGCACGCATCATGAACGTCAGATACTTAATCGAAATGATGATGATGAGGGCCCAAAAAGCAATGGAAACGACACCGAGGGCATTGACCGGATTGGTGGCATCTAAATGGTGGTGTTCAAAGGCCTCGCGAAACGCGTAGAGGGGTGAGGTACCAATATCGCCATACACAATGCCGAGGGCGCCAAGTGCAAGGGCCCCCATGCCGACCTTGGGGCCGTGGCCACCGGAATGACCGTGATCGGTCCCTTCGGCTAGATGCTCGGAATGGACCTGTTGACTGGACTCACTGTCTGTAGACACTTATGCGACTCTAACCACGGGTCGTATGGACTTGGGACTCGGGAGACAAGACTTTTGTCGAGCCATTTTGGCGCTGCACCTACGAACCCTAGGATGACGGGGCTATGAAAACCCGCAACCTCATCTTGCTCTCGATCGGGTGCGGTCTGATGATTTTGCTGGCTGGGGGATTCAAACTTTTCCAAGTTGCCACCGACCGAACTGAGGTTCCCGTCAACAAACTTGGAGTCGCCGCCATGATCGGTGACATGACCACAAACGTGACCAAGATTGAGGAAGGTGCCGGAGGCATTTCGGTATCGATTGAAATGAGCGGTGTGGCAGGTGATTCGGTCATTGATGGCTGGCGTCTGCTTGGTGATGGAGAGGTACTGGAGCCATCTGGTGCGGTTTTTGAGGGAGCATGCGATGCATCGACCGTGGTTCCTGATGACGGCGCGACGATTCAGTGCGTCTTGCGCTTCGCCGCAGTGAAAGCGGTCCAAGCGGTGGCCTATACCCGGGCTGGCGAACAGCGCCAATGGGCTCCTTAAACATCAATTTGGTGACTCTTTGCATGACAGGGGTCATCTACTCATCGGTAACCAGCCTTTGACCACTACTGTTATGACCTGCACAGCGCAACCCGCGCCCGTCTCTCGGAGGTGGCCTAGATGGCCGAGCAATTTGACCTCGTGGTGATTGGTGGTGGACCCGGTGGATACGGGTCGGCCCTCTACGCCGCGTCGGCAGGAATGAACGTCGCATTAGTTGAACGTGATGCGCTCGGTGGCACCTGTTTGAACCGTGGATGTATTCCAGCTAAAGCGTTCCTCGAAACTGCCTCGGTGTTTCGCCATGTTGCCCACGCTGCTGAGTTCGGTATTGAAGCCAGTGCGCCGGCAGTAAATTTTGCGACCACCCAAGCCCGCAAGGCCAAGATTGTCGACGGTCTCGTCAAGGGCATCGGCGGATTGTGTAAGTCACGCAAAGTCACCGTATTCAACGGCACGGGTTCGCTTGGCGCTAACCGCACCGTGAATATCACGATGGCCGATGGTTCGACTGCGACTGCACAAGGCGCCAGCGTGATTTTGGCGGCTGGTTCGGTTCCGCGCACGATTCCTGGCTTCGACCGTGGTGGACCGATCATGACAAGTGATGAAGTGTTGATGCTCGATCATGTGCCCGCACGCGTTGCGGTCATCGGTGGTGGCGCGATTGGTTGCGAGTTTGCTTCAACGTTTGCCGACCTTGGTGCGGCCGTCACGATTTTGGAAGGCCTCCCCAAGATTCTTCCTGGCCTCGACACCGACGTTGCCAATGTTGTCGTGAAGTCGTTCAAGAAAAAGAACATTGACATTCGTACGGGTGTCGCTGTCAAAAGTCATGCACCAACCGCGTCGGGTGGAACTGTCGTGACATTCGGTGAAGGCGAACAGCTTGAAGTTGATGCCGTCATCGTTTCGGTTGGTCGACGTCCGTTTGCCGACCTCCTTGGATTGCAGGGGACTGCGGTCAAAGTGAGCGATCGTGGATTTATCGAAGTTGATCCGTGGTGCCAGACATCAGAACCTGGTGTCTATGCAATTGGTGACCTCATCAATACTCCGCAACTCGCTCACGTTGCGTACGCCGAGGCGATTTTGTCAGTGAAGCACATGTTGGGCGAAGGTCCGATTCCGATTGCATACGACCGTGTTCCGTGGGCGATCTATTGTCACCCCGAAGTGGCATGGGCGGGTCCTGGTGAAGACGCGTGTAAAGCTGCTGGTCTCGATGTTGTCGTTGCTAAACATCAATTCCGCGCCAATAGCCGAGCGATGATTTTGGGTGAAATTGACGGTTTGGTCAAGATTGTTGCCAAGCGCAACGCTGACGGAACCGCTGGACAGATTCTCGGAGTCCACATGGTGGGTCCGTGGGTGACCGAGCAGTTGTCAGGTGGTTACTTGGCAGTGAACTGGGAAGCCACAGTCGATGAAGTGGCTGAATTCATTCAACCCCACCCGAGTTTGTCCGAACTCTTCGGTGAGACTGTGCTATCGCTCACCGGACGTAGTTTGAACGCGTAAGTCGCAAGAGCAGTTGCAAGAAAAGGCGAAAGTAGGAATGTCATGGCAGAAGTAACCCTTCCGCAACTTGGAGAAACAGTGACCGAAGGAACCATCACGCGATGGTTCAAAAAGGTTGGCGACACTGTTGCTGCTGATGAACCTTTGTTCGAAGTATCAACCGACAAAGTTGACACCGAAGTTCCTTCGCCAGTCGCTGGTGTCTTGACTGAGATTCGCGTTCCTGAAGGCGAGACAGTTCCCGTTGGTGCGGTCATCGGAGTTGTTGGTGATGCAGGCGCGGCTGTTGCTGCACCTCCTGCCGCCGCTCCGGCTCCAGTTGTCGAAGCAGCGCCAGCACCTGTCGTTGCTGCTCCCGTTGTCGCGGCTCCGGCTCCCGTTGTTGCAGCGCCCGTCGTAGCGGCTCCTGCACCTGCTGTTGCTCCGGCTGCTGGCAACGACAATCGTTTGTTGTCGCCCGTCGTACGTCGTTTGGTCAACGAACACAATCTCAACGTTGACTCCATTGCCGGAACCGGTCCTGGAGGGCGAATTACCCGAGAAGATGTTCTTGATCACATCGACAAGATCGCGAACGGTTCAGTTCCGGCCGCTCCCGTGGCTGCGGTACCGGCGCCTCGACCAGCGGCAGCGAGTCCCGCACCGGTCGTCTCTGCTCCTAGCGTCGCCGCCCCAATAGTGCGCGCTGGCGAACGCGACGATGTTGTTCCGTTGTCAAAGATTCGTCAACTCACCGGTGCTCATATGACGATGTCATTGAGCGTCAGCCCTCATGCATTCAGCGTTGTTGAAGTCGACTACGCCAATGTCGATAACACGCGTGCCAAGACCAAAGACGAATTCAAATCGGCCGAAGGTTTCAGCCTCACGTACCTTCCCTTTATTTCGCGAGCAGTCGTTGATGCATTGGCAGATTTCCCGCATATGAACGCGAGCATTTCGGGCACCGATCTCATCGTGCACCGTTATGTCGATCTTGGTATTGCGGTTGACATTGAAGGACTCGGACTTTTGGTTCCTGTCGTACGCAGCGCTGAAGGAAAGCGTTTGCGAGCGATTGCTCGTGAAATCAGCGACTTGGCAACGCGTGCGAAGACTCGCAAGCTCAGCCCTGACGAGATTCAGGGTGGCACGTTCACTATCTCAAATAATGGGTCTGCTGGTTCAGTGCTCACGATGGCAATCATCAATCAGCCGCAGGTCGCGATTTTGTCAACTGATGCAATTGTGCGTAAGCCAGTCGTTGTGAATGTTCCCGGTGGTGGCGAAAGTATCGCGATTCACCCTGTCGGACATTTGGCCATGAGCTGGGATCATCGTGCATTCGACGGTGCATACGCTGCCAGCTTCTTGGTGCGCGTGAAAGAGATTCTCGAGACCCGCGATTGGTCAAGCGAGTTCTAAATTATGTTGCGCGTCCGCTGGATTGGCAGGGTCGCGTATCGCGAAGTACTGGCCGTACAAACTGCGCTCTTTGAGCACGGCAGCGAACAACATCTGTTGTTGCTTGAGCATCCACATGTCTTTACCTACGGCCCGCGGGCCGAGTTAGATAAGAATCTGAAATGTGATCCCGCCGAAGTCGGCGCCGATTTTGTCGCGGTAAAGCGTGGTGGCGACATCACCTATCACGGGCCGGGACAGCTTGTTGGTTATCCAATTTTGAATCTAGAAAATGCGATCGGTGCAACGGCTCATGTGTGCAGCGTTGAACAGTTGGTCATTGACGCATTAACCGAACTTGGTGTGAAGAACGCTGGGCGCCTATCTGGTTTTGCTGGCGTGTGGCTTGATGCCGACAACGATCGCCGCCGCAAGATCAGCGCTATCGGCGTTCGTTTGGCGCACGGCCGAACAATGCATGGTTTTGCTCTCAATGTTGATCCCGACATGACCTACATGCGCCAACATATCGTGCCGTGTGGTGTTGCCGAGTATCCAGTGACATCGCTGAGAGAAGAAGGCATTGACGTTTCAATGCAAGATGTGGTGAAGATTGTCAGTCGCTTGGCGACTGAACGTTGGGGCGGGGGAGAAGCTGAGCAACAAGAAGTTGCTTGGGTTCACCGGCCCGAAGACTTGTCACGTTTCTCGCGTGGAGAAGGACCTGGCGAACCGGTGCGCATGCTCGGCCGACTTGCCGACGCCGGAGTCGATGGTGGTGTTGACCTCTCGGAACGTAAACCCGAGTGGTTGCGACCCAAAGTGCAAATCGGTACCGAGGTACTGAAGATTAAACGCACACTGAGCGAACTGAAATTAGTAACAGTCTGCGAAGAGGCTGGTTGTCCCAATCTTTCTGAATGTTGGAAAGATGGCACAGCAACATTCATGGTTTTGGGCGAGCGTTGCACGCGAGCTTGTGGTTTTTGTTTGGTGGATACTCGAAAGCCTGAATTGCCTGAAGTTGACGAACCACAACGCGTTGCTGAAGCTGTTGCATCAATGCGATTGACTCATGCTGTTCTCACCATGGTTGCACGCGACGATTTGGCCGACGGGGGCTTTGCTCATGTGGCTGAATGCGTACGAGCAATTCGTGAACGTAATCCTTTGACTCGCATTGAAACATTGGTGTCAGATGCCAAAGGTGACGTTGCCTCGCTGCAGTTGTTGTTTGATGCTCGGCCTGATGTCTTTAACCACAACATTGAGACGGTGGCACGTTTGCAGCGCGCCGTACGTCCATCGGCTGGTTATGCGCGATCGCTTGGTGTGCTGGCGGCGGCGAAAGCAGCAGGACTTGTGGTGAAGTCGGGTCTGGTTTTAGGAATGGGCGAAACCAGCGAAGAAGTCGATGGATGCCTGGCCGATCTTGCGGGAATCGGCGTCAATATCGTGACGATTGGTCAGTACTTGCGGCCGACGACTCATCACACGCCCGTTGCTCGTTGGATTCATCCTGATGAGTTCACCCGTTGGAAGCAAGTCGGTGAGTCTTTGGGTATTGGTCATGTGGAGTCGAGCCCGTTAACGCGTTCGAGTTATCACGCGAAGCAGTCGGCTGATGCGGCAAGCGACGCGGTGCCCGTGGCTATAAAAATGCGAAACTAGTTGTCACAACCGAGGTCGCAGTTTCGTTATTGAGATGTGACCCGTTACTTCAAGTTCGTTGTCCAGTTAATTGGCGTGCTGCTGATCTCAATCTCGGTCTTCGCTGTTCCTGCAAATGCCACGGGGGTTCCTAACCCGCCGGTTGGAGATGACCCGTGGTTGGCGTCGATTAATTGGTGGCGTTCTTTCGGTGGGTCATTTGACGGAATACCGATGGTGAACGTGGCTGACTCAAGTGCGACCTCTCGTGGTCCGCAAAACTTTGTCGATTATTTGATGTATCTGCGTCGTATGGGTAGCGACTATTGCTCGCACTGGGAAGATCCGGCTTTTCCGAAACAATCTGGGGTTGACTATGACCATTCCGGACTGGCTTGCGGGCAAAAAAACTTGTCAGCAGCCGTCGAGGCTTGGATGACGACTCCCTATCACTCGGGAGGTTTGAGTCCACATATCAACAGAATTTCCACGGGCTTCGGCAGTTACAACAACAGGACTGCAGCTTCGCTTTTGCTGCAGCGATCGTACATCTTCAACAAAACTTATGTTTGGCCCAAACCAGGTGGCTACATGCCTCGCCAGCGATGGCTAGGTGGGGAATGGCCAGATCCGACAGTGGTTTGCCCACCGGTCGCCGGTGAAATTACGACAAACGGTCAGCCATCGTTTGTTTGGTTCCCGCGAGCCAATCAATACTCAGACCCACAACGCAAGTTGGTGTCGTTGACGGCCTCTGACTCTGGGGGCGTGGTGCCCATGTGTATCCCGATGATTACGGATTATTCAGCTCGTCCGTATCTGCAGCAGGCGGCGACGCCGGGCACGGTGATTTCTGACAGCCCTCTTTTCCCGCAACGCACTTGGAGAGCCGGCACTGCCACCATTTCATTGGTCACCACTGATGTGAACGGAGGAGATCGTCAAACCTTGACATGGTCATTTGAAGTCTTGGCTCCTCCTTCGACTGTGAGAAATGTTCGATTTGCCCAAAAAGATGCGGAGACGGCCCGTATCTTCTGGGACGAAGGATCTTCTCAGAGCGATTTGCCAGTGCTGTCGTATCTTGTGGACTATTGGTTGCACGTGACTGATTCGCCTACGACTAGTAGGGACATCATTAATTCAAAAGAAACTAACAATCGTTTTATTGATCTACCTCATGAACTGGGCAAGGCAAAGAGCATAACTTGGCCAGAAATTTGGGCGAAGAACGTCGCTGGCTCAGGGGAAAAGGTGGAAGTGTCAGGTTGGGGTGGATACACAGATGACGGCTGGTTAAAACGGGATGGTTTACGAATGGTGTTAACGGGTCTCCCATCTGATGCCGAATTAGCACTGATGAACCTGACTATGACCGAAGTTAGGGATTGGTGGGAAAGGGGTGATGGTTACATCACTGCTCAGCCATGCGACACTTTGTACGACCAAGAGCAAGCGAGCAGCAACGGCAATTTTGTCAAGAGCATTGATGTCGCAAATCTTGCGGTTGTTCCATTGGGTTCGGATGGAACTTTCTGTGTTTATCATTCCAACTTCATTGAAACAATCGTTGATACACAGGGCTATTTCTCTCCAAGCGGGACTTTGGCGTTCACCCCGCTTGATCCCAAGCGTGTTTTGGATACGCGGCTAACGGTCCGTCCACAGAAAGGTTCAATGACTCGAGTTGAAACCGGACTTCCCGTAGGTACACAATCTGCCCTCGTGAATTTAACGATGACTGGATTATTTCCCGTTGATGATATTCGCGGATATATCACCGCTGATAAATGTTCAGCACTGGTGGCAGGTCCACAAACGAAGAGTAATGGCAACTTCAATTCTGGTATAGATGTTTCAAACTTGTCGGTGGTGTCGCTCGACAGTGATGGATCGTTCTGTATCTATAGTGAGCAGGCTGTTGATTTAGTGGTCGATGTTCAAGGATCATTTAGCGCCTCTGGTACGACAAAACTTTCGTCAATGAGCACCCAAAGAGTTTTGGATACTCGGGCCTCCAATCAACCACTGGCAGGCTCAATTACCCGAGTGAACACAGGTGCTGCAGCTGGTTCTCGTGCGGCGCTTGTGAACCTCACAATGACAGGCGCTTCAAACTTCGGATACATCACGGCCGATAAATGCTCAAATCTTCAATCTGGGCCACAGAGTCGAAGCAATGGAAATTTCCGTCCTGAAGCTGATGTTTCAAATCTCTCGGTCGTACCGCTCGATACTGATGGGTCATTTTGTATCTTTTCTGAACAGGCGGTTGATCTCATCGTTGATGTTCAAGGGTTATTTTCGCCGACAGGAAGCTTGCGATTTACCCCAACAAATCCGAGTCGTGTTTTAGATACAAGAACCTGGCGGTCCTGAACTCGACGTTGGCTAGCATTGGCCATGTGAGTGGTCATTCAATAGTTTCGTCGCCGGCAAATGATGCCAAGGTTTTTGCTGATCGCTTAGAACGGGCTCGCCAATCAATGCGTGCTCAAGGTGTTGACGTGGCGTTGTTGTCGCTCGGCCTTGATATGCCGTACCTCACTGGCTACAACGCAATGCCGCTTGAACGTCTGACGATGTTGGTCTTGCCCGCCCATGGCGATGCGACGATTGTCGTTCCTGGTCTTGAAGCTCCGCGCGTCACGTTGATGCCAGGGGTATTCACATTGTTGCCCTGGAGTGAAACCGAAGATCCGGTCGCGATCACTGCTCGTTTAGTCAAAGAGTCCACACCTGAATCACGAGTTATCGCAGTGGGCGATCAGATGTGGGCACGATTCTTAGTTGATCTCATGCCGATGCTCTCGTCAACGCAGTATCGACGTTCGGTAGATGTGATTGGTTCATTGCGAATGCGCAAAGATCAGGCCGAAATTGATGCATTACGAGCCGCTGGTGCGGCGGTTGATCGTATTGCTGGTGAATTGCAAGCTGGTCGAATTCCGTTAGTCGGTCGTACCGAAGCACAAGTATCGGCCGATCTGTCGGCCCGCATCTTGGCCGAGGGTCACGACGTTGTGAACTTTGCGATTGTGGCAGCAGGCGAGAACGCCGCGAGCCCACATCATCATCCGGGTTCGCGAGTCATTCAGAAGAACGAAATTGTGCTGTGCGATTTCGGAGGCACGATGAATGGTTATTGCAGTGACATCACGCGCTGTGTGTTTACCGGCGACATTGCCTCAGATGTTGCTGAAGCGTACGCGGTTCTTTTCGAAGCCGAAGCAGCAGCAGTGAAGGCTGCAACGATCGGGACACCGTGTGAAGAAGTAGACGCAGTCGCGCGACGCATCATTACGGCCGCAGGCTTTGGCGACTACTTCATTCATCGCACGGGTCACGGTATTGGCCTTGATGCTCATGAAGACCCGTACATCGTTAGTGGAAACTCTCTACCGTTAGAGGCTGGCCACGCATTCAGCATCGAGCCGGGTATTTACCTGCCAGGTAAGTGGGGTATGCGTCTTGAAGACATTGTGGTCGCAACAACCAATGGACCTGACCCCATGAATCACGCCGATCACAACTTGATTGCGGTTGACGCCTAAAACTAGCCCTACGAGTGAATTGCGCCGTCGGTATTTTTGAGACTGGTTGCGGAGTGACCAGTTCGGCGAGCAATGATTTCAGCGCAAATCGCGATCGCAGTTTCTTCGGGTGTGCGGCCACCAAGATCAAGTCCGATTGGTGACATCAGGCGACTTAACTGCTCGGGCGAATTCACGCCAACTTCAGCGAGGCGTTCAAGACGCTTGTTATGCGTCTTGCGACTACCCATCACGCCGATATAACCGACGGATGTTGACAGTGCACCTTGAACTGCAGGGACATCAAATTTCGGATCGTGCGTCAAAATGCACACTGCGTCTCGCGGACCCAAAGTGCTACCACGCTTTTCAAACATGGGTGTTGGCCATGTGACCATGACTTCGTCGGCCATCGGGAATCGGCGCTTCGTAGCGAAGATTTCACGAGCGTCACACACGGTGACGCGATAACCGAGCACCTTGGCAACACGGCCAAGAGCGGCCGTGAAATCAACTGCACCAAAGATCCACATTTGTGGTGCAGGCGAAAAGCTCTCAATAAAGACGACAACTGTTGGCGTGTCAATGAGGTCTTCTGGTGTCGCTTGACCTTCTGGCCCGTAGTGGCGAACTCCGGTGCGGCCAGCTTCAAGCTCACCGGCAGTATCTCGTGAAACAACTCGATCAAGTTCGGGGTGACCGAGCGAGCCAATCACTTTTTCTGCTCCATCAACACGGGCTACTAAAAGCTTTGCACCTGTTCCGGGTCCCTCGATGATCGTGGCGAGTGCAACGGGGGTTTCGCTTCGGATGTAATCGGTGAATTGTTGATAGATCGAAGTACTCATGATCTGATCACCAATCAAGTTGTTCGATGTACAGGCGAATGATTCCGCCACAGGTCAAGCCAACAGCAAATGCTTCGTCATCGCTGTATCCGAAAGTAACCATTCGGCCGGGCGCATTTTCGCCAATGATGGCGAGAGCCTCGCTGACGACAGCACCTTCAACACATCCGCCGCTCACCGAACCTGCAACTTCGCCGTCTTCGTTCACTGCCATTGCGGCACCAGGGTCACGTGGACCAGAGCCTTCAATCTTGACGACGCGCGCGACCGCAACTTTCTTGCCATCTGAACGCCAGCGGTCAATGTCATCGAGGATCTCACGCATGATGACCACAGTCTGCCGTGGAAGATGGGGTGTTGCGATACTTGGGTGTGGCGCGGGTTGTCATAGTCCAATCACCCGCGTGAGTTCTTCCATAGCTTCGATGGAATGTCCCTCAACAAAGTGGTCAACATGGGGTAGGGCTGCAGCCATTCCTCGAGCAAGTGGGGCGTACCCGGGGGAAACCTTCAGTGGGTTGACCCAAATCAAACTGTGGCTCACGCGATGTAGACGTTGCATCTGTTGTGACAAGAGTTCGGGGTCGCCACGATCCCAGCCGTCGCTGAGTACGACCACAATGGCGCCTCGGGCCATGCCGCGAACACCCCATTCGTCATTGAAGTTGCGAATGCATTCACCAAGGCGCGTCCCGCCACTCCAGTCGACAACCCGCTCGGCAGCCAGCTTGAGGGCTTTGTCGGGGTCGCGCGAACCGAGCTCGCGAGTCACTCGCGTGAGTCGTGTACCTATGGCGAATGCTTCAACCTTTTGTCGACCAGCAACGGCAGCTTGGACAAATCGTAAGAGTGCTCGGGCGTAGGGCTCCATTGAGCCACTGACATCAAGTAACAAAATCAACCGACGGAGGCGTTCGTCGTTCTCTTGCCAGTGTCGACGAATCGGCTCTCCGCCCGAACGAAGACTTGAGCGGACGGTCTGGCGTAGATCGGGCCGCGAACCTTTTGCGGTTGAACGCATCCGAAACGAGTTCCGCGGTGACCCAACGAGTCGAAGTTGGCTCATGAGATCTTGAGCGAGATGTAATTCGTCGACGGAGTAAGTAGCGAAATCCTTCTTGCGAAGAGTCTCTACTGCCGAAAATCTCAACGTGATTGACTCACCGTCATCGTCAGCATCCTCTGATGATCCATCGTCGGCCCCTTCGGTTTCATCATCAATTTCAATGTTGATGCGAATCAGTTGTTCATCTTGTTCGATGGTCTGAGACGTACGACGTTCCCAAAAGACTGCGAATGCTTTGTTGTACAGCGCGATATCTTCGGGGCGACGTAACAAGGTAGAACGACCAGCCCAATAGACGTTGTCGCGGTCGTTGATCCCGACTTTTCCGAGCGCCTCAACAAAGGTCAGCACATTTCCGATTGGAGTTGTGATGCCTGCATTTCTCAGGACACGGCTAAAAGCAACAGCAATTCGTTCAGCGTTTGAGTTTTCTTCAAGTACGTCAGACATGTTGATAGAACTCAGGTTCCGAGCGCGCGCTGAACCGCCGACTTAATGAGATCGGTCATACCGCTAGTTTCAACTCGCTCTTGATCTTCGCGGTATTTGAGTACTGCGCCAAGTGTTGAACGAACGCTGTCCTCGTCGAGGTTGGCAATGCCCAAACTGCCAAGCGCAGTTGCCCAATCAATCGTTTCGGCAACTCCAGGTGGCTTGTACAACTGCATTCCGCGCATCGCTTCAGTAGCAGCTGCCACTTGTCGCGCCAATGAGATGGCAACTTGAGGCACGCGCAGTCGCACGATTGCTACTTCGCGGTCAAACGTGGGGTGCTCAATCCAGTGATACAGGCATCGACGCTTCAAGGCGTCGTGAACATCTCGCGTGCGGTTTGATGTGAGGATCACGATGGGTGGCGTCGGTGCTATAAAAGTTCCGAGTTCGGGGATCGTGACCTGAAAATCCGATAAGACTTCGAGCAGATACGCCTCGAACTCATCATCGGCACGATCGATTTCATCGATCAAAAGAACTGGGGGAGCGGGGGCTGGTTCAAGGGCTCGCAACACTGCTCGCCGCAACAAGAAACGCTCTTGGTACAACTCGTTCTCAAGCGCATCGGCGCCACGGTTGGCGGCCTCACCACTGGCTTCAGCGGCTCGGAGGTGTAATAACTGACGCGAGTAGTCCCAGTCGTATACGGCTTGGGTGGCATCGATGCCCTCGTAGCACTGCAGACGAATGAGTTCGCCACCCGTCAATGAGGCCAATACTTTCGCGAGTTCGGTTTTGCCGACTCCGGCTTCACCTTCAAGAAGTAGGGGGCGCTTCAGGGTCAAAGCCAAAAAGACTGAGGTCGCCAGACCCTGATCGGCGAGGTAATTGTGGGCGCCGAGGGATCGAGAGACTGCTTCGACAGATGACAGGTCAATGGCTGCTGAGGACACATCTGCAGGTTAGAGGCAAGAAACTAAGCGGGCACGATCGACTGTGGAGATAGCACGAAATTGGTCGGGTGGGTTAGATTTTGACCAGACCCTTTGGGGGTCAAGCTCAGGGGGAAACATGTTCGATTTGATTATTCGTAATGGGACCATTGTTGATGGCACTGGCGCCAAGCAGTACGTGGCCGACCTTGCTGTGCAGGACGGACGAATTGCTGAAATCGCGAGCCGCATTGTGGCAGAGGCGCGTGAAGTCATAGACGCAACTGGTTTCGTTGTGACCCCAGGGTTCGTTGATATCCATACCCACTTTGATGGTCAAGTCACGTGGGATGACCTGCTTGAGCCGACGAGTGGGCATGGCGTGACCACAGTTGTCATGGGCAACTGCGGAGTCGGTTTTGCCCCGGTGCGACCAGGTAGCGAAGAGTGGCTCGTGCAATTAATGGAGGGCGTTGAAGATATTCCGGGCACCGCGCTCCATGAAGGAATTACTTGGGGCTGGGAAACTTTCCCCGAATATCTTGATGTCATTGAAAAGCGCAACTACGCGATTGATATTTCAGCGTATGTTCCTCACGCCTCGGTTCGTGCGTATGTCATGGGCGATCGTGGTGCCAAGAATGAACCAGCAACGGCACAAGACATCGCCGAGATGGCACAGATCGTGCGCGAAGCTCGTGAGGCCGGTGCAGTTGGTTTTTCAACGTCTCGTACGTTGAATCACAAGGCACGCGATGGCGAACCAGTCCCCGGAACATTTGCTGCGCTTGATGAATTGAACGGCATTGCCGACGGGCTTGTCGCTGCAGGTGGCGGTCTATTCGAAGTTGCGCCGCAAGGTCTTGAATTTGATCGACCAGTCTTCTTGTCAGAGGTCGAATGGATGGCATCGTTGGCCGAACGTACGGGTCTTCCGGTTTCGTTCGCGATGTTGCAGAACGAACTCAACGCCGACTCATGGCGCGAGGCACTCGAAGTAGTTGATCGAGTCAACGGTCAAGGTGGCCGGATGCATCCACAAATTGCGGCCCGACCATTCGGAATGATGATTGGCTGGGACGGCTATCACTTCTTCCAGAAGCGCCCGACCTTTATTGCGTTATCTGAAAAGTTGTCGTCTGAAGACTTGCGACGTGAACTGGCTAAGCAAGAAGTTAAGGCGCAAATTCTTGCCGAGGCAGATACCGATCCCGATCCATCGAAACAGTTCGACAGCATTGGCGCCTTCTTGTTGAGCATGCTCGACAAGATGTACTCAATGGGTGACACGCCCGACTACGAACCAGGCCCGCGGCAGTTGGTTGCCAACATGGCCGAGGCTGCCGGCGTCGACCCCGTGAGTTTTGCTTATGACTTGCTGAATAAAGATGAAGGTCGTTCATTCTTGATGTTGCCGTTCTTCAACTATGTGGGCGGAACTCAGGATGCGATTTACGAAATGCTGAAGCACCCAGCAACCGTTTCAGGTCTTTCTGATGGTGGCGCACACGTGCGAATGATTTGTGATGCATCCATTCCGACCTACGTGTTGTCGCACTGGGCGCGTGATCGTCATCGTGGTCCGAAGTTAACTATTGAAGAAGCGGTCAAGGTGCAAACTCTCGATACGGCCAAGGTCATGGGCTTTGATGATCGTGGTCAACTGGCTGTCGGCAAAAAGGCTGACATCAACATCATCGATATGGAGAATTTGGCATTGGGCTTTCCTCATGCTGAAGATGACTTGCCCGCTGGTGGACGTCGTTTGTTGCAAACCGCAACGGGCTATGTCGCAACCATCGTGAATGGTGTCGTGACTCGTCGTCACGGAGCAGATACGGGAGCGCGTCCTGGTCGTTTGGTCCGTTCGCGTTAACGCGAAATGAGCGGGAGCAAAAGAGCGATTGAACTGTGAAGGTCGCTCGGTCCTTCGGGAAGATCTGAGCAACTGAACCACCGTGCTCCCTCGGTCTTAGATAAGGGTGCATCCATATCGGCGATATATAACCAGCCGATATTCCAGTGACGATGCGGCCGATCTCCGTCGCGATCGGTGATGTGTACAAATGCTGGCCCGTCAAGAACTGCTCTGACATCAAATTGCGTGAGGCCAGTCTCTTCTTCGAGTTCACGTAACCCACCTACGCGACTTGTTTCATATTGTTCGATATGTCCACCTGGAGTCGACCACTTCAGGGCTTTGTGTTCAACGAGCAAGGTGTAATCGGCAGTCGGTGAAAAGATCCACGTGGTCGCGCATACGTGACCAGTTGTAGCCGATGTGTCTTGGCGTAAGCCTTGTAATAGTTGTGCTGAGTATTCGTTTCTGAAATGCAATTGTTCAAGTTCTTGAGCAATTGTCGGCCACGACCCAGGAATGTCAATGGTGGGGTGTGGGAAACCCATCGCGCAGAATCAGCGACCCTGGATGAAAGCCATAACTTCGGCACGCGCAGATGAATCGGTGCGATAAATGCCGCGGGCTGCAGTCGTGACTGTCTTGGTGCCGGGCTTGCGTACGCCACGAATCGACATGCAGCTGTGCTCGGCTTCAATGACAACCAAAACACCAACGGGTTCGAGCATTGACTGCATCGCGTCGGCGACTTGGCTGGTGAGTCGTTCTTGAACTTGCAAACGTCGCGAGTAACCCTCGACTAAACGAGCCAACTTTGATAAGCCAGTGAAACGGCCGGTTGAACCAGGCAAGTAAGCGATATGGGCGGTGCCATTGAATGGCAACATGTGGTGTTCACAGACCGATGTGAACGGTATGTCGCGAACAAGAACCATTTCATCGTGTTCAATGTCAAACGTTTTTGACAAGTGATGGTCGGGGTCGTTGTTGGTACCCGACAAAACTTCGGCCCACATGCGCGCGACGCGACCTGGAGTCTCGAGTAAACCATCGCGAGTTGGGTCTTCGCCAATTGCTTCAAGAAGTTCACGAACGGCACGCTCGGCACGTTGGTGGTCAACAATGCGTTCGGCGGAGTTGGTGAGTTCAGCGTCAATTGTTTTGTCGGCAGACATATTCAGAACGCTATCGGCGGGCTCAGCCGCCAAAGCCACCTGAACGAAATAGATCAGCGAACAGGGCTTCTTCGCGGGCGCGAGCCTCTTGTGTGCGAGTGCCTCGCCCGGCCACCATGAGTTGCTTGATGACTCGGGTTGAGTACGCCGACTTGCTGGCGATGGTGGTGGCAAGTTCGCGAGCCTGAGAGAGAGCCTCACCAGCAGGTGCGGTGCGAAGTGCGAGGCCAATCTCGACGGCCTCGGTCGCGTCAACCCAGCGGGCTGTGAGCAATAGTTCGGCGGCACGCTGCCAACCAATGCGATCGGCGAAGAGAACACTGCTTGCGGCTTCTGGTGGCACGCCAAGTTCGCTAAACGGAACGCGCATGCGGGCAGTTTCATCGATGAGCACGATGTCGCAAAATGGAAGCAGCGTCATGCCGATGCCAACAGCGACTCCGTTAACTGCGGCAATGAGTGGCTTGGAGAACGCTTCTAACGCATCAAGTAGCACGGTAAATCCACCGGCTTTGGAAGTCGTCGGAGCACCACTTGCAACGCCTGAAGCAAGCTCCATCATTTCTTTCAGGTCTTGCCCCGAACTGAACGCGGCGCCAGCGCCTGTGAGCACAACGACGCGCACTTCGTCGTTCGTGTCGGCATTGTTGAGAGCGCCTGCGAGTAGTTCGTATTGCTCGCGGGTGAACGCATTCTTGCGCTCGGGGCGATTCATCGTGATGACGGCAACGCCTTCATTGATTTCGACCTCGACACTCATGCGCGTTGGCTGCTGACAGATAGAACTTCGCCGGTCATGTAACTCGAATAGTCACTTGCCAGAAACACAATGACGTTGGCAATTTCCCACGGTTCGGCAAATCGACCAAAGGCTTCACGTTGAGTGAGTTCGGCCAATAGGTCGTCACTCGTCACCTTAGCCAAGTTGGCATGCATAGCAATACTGGGAGAAACCGCATTGATACGTACTCCACGTGGGCCAGCCTCAATTGCTGCGCATCGAGTTAACGCCATGACTCCGGCTTTGGCGGCAGCGTAATGAGCCTGTCCTTCTTGAGCTCGCCAGCCGAGAACGCTGGCGTTATTGACAATCACGCCAGTGCCGCGGGGATACATGTGATTCAACGCGGCACGGGTGCAACGCATTGTTCCGTTCAATGTGACATCAAGAACGACCGACCATTGTTCGTCAGTCATCTCGTGCAGTTGAGCAGTGCCGCCAAGACCGGCGTTGTTGACCAAAACGTCGATCGCGCCAAGTTCTTTTGCGGCTTGTGCAATGAGGTTTTGAACACTCTCTTCATTAGTGACATCGCATGGAATTCCGACGACGCCAAGTTCGGCTGCAGTTTCAGCTAATCGACGTTCGTGTTTGTCAGAGATAACAACCCGAGCGCCTTCTTCGATGCACTTACGCGCAGTTGACGAGCCGATGCCACTTCCGGCTGCAGCAGTAATGAGCACGCCTTTGCCAGCAAGGAGTCCGTGTCCTGGAACGTATTGCGGATTCTTGGTGCTGATATCTGCCATGGTCTGTTCCTCTGTCTGAGTGATTGTTTTTGATGTCAGCGCGGAAGGCCGAGCACGCGCTCGCCCAAAACGTTGCGTTGAATTTCGTTTGACCCACCGTAGATGGTGTCAGACCGAGTGAACAGGAACAGTTTCTGTTCAAGTGTTAATTCGTATGGGAACCCCTCGGCGATCAGGCCAGCTGGTCCCATGATGTCAATCATCAACTCGCCAAGATCTCGATGCCAAGTACCCCAGAAAAGCTTGGAGATGCTGGCTTCTGGCCCAGGAACGCCCTTGGCCGACATGCTGCGTAATGCATTGAGTTTGAGTAACTGCAGACCGCTATGAGCTTTAGCGAGTTTTTGGCGGATAGTCGGGTCGTTGATCTTGTCGTAATCGCGGGCCAGTTGAATCGTGGCGTCAAGTTCGCGCTCAAAGCCAACCTGCTGAGCCAAAGTTGAGATTCCTCGTTCATACCCCAGTAGCGCCATGGCGATACCCCAGCCGTTTCCGGGGGTGCCAACAACCATGTTTGATGGAGTCGCAGCATCAGTGAAGAACGTTTCGTTGAACTCGCCGCCTTTGGTGAGTTGCAAAATGGGTCGTACCTCAACACCTGGCTGTTCCATAGGCACCAACAAGAAGGTGAGACCAGCGTGTCGTTGTGAGCCTGGTTCGGTGCGCGCAACGACGAAGCACCAATGGCTGACGTGGGCAAGAGAGGTCCAAACTTTTTGACCGTTGATGATCCATTGATCACCATCGAGGTGAGCTTTGGTTTGCACGTTGGCAAGATCGCTTCCGGCGTTGGGTTCGCTGTAACCCTGACACCAGCGTTCTTCGCCACGCAGGATTCCGGGCAAGAACAAATCGCATTGTTCGCGCGTGCCGTATTCAATGATGGTCGGCGCGAGCAGATTTTCGCCCATGTGGTTGGTTCGTGCGGGAGCCTCGGCACGCACATACTCTTCGGCCCAGATGATCTGCTGATCAACATTGGCACCGCGTCCGCCGTACTCGGTCGGCCAACCTAGGCCGATCCAGCCGGCGCGACCTAAAACCTTTTCCCATTCGACGCGAATATCGAATCCGATGTCTTCGTCGCCGGGGCCACCGCGTCCACGCAAGGTTGCAAAGTCGCCCACCACGTTGTCGTGCAGCCAAGTTCGTACGAGTTCTCGAAATTCAACGGGGTCTTGGGGGAGAGGCGGAAGTGTGGTCATGTTGGGATCTTTGGGAGAGTCAGTTTCTGACGAACCGTCAGAAAGTTTACCCCTGATCTCGTCGGGGTGCAGAGGCGAAGACCGAGGGGATTACGGTCAGGTCATGGACTTCAGCATCCCCGAATCGATCCAACAGACTTTGCGCGACCTTGATGACTTCATCGACCGCGAGATTAAGCCTCTACAGGCTCAAGACGACAATGAACGATTCTTTGATCACCGCCGCGAATGGGCCCGCACCGACTACGACAATGATGGGGTTCCGCGCGCCGATTGGGAGGAGTTGCTGCGGGAAATGCGACGTCGGGCTGATGCGGCTGGTTGGTTGCGGTTGGCTTTGCCGCCAGAGTTCGGCGGTCGCAGTGCAAGCAATCTTGAGATGGCGATTATTCGCGAGCATCTCGCCACAAAAGGTCTCGGGCTATTCAACGACCTACAAAATGAATCGTCAGTTGTGGGCAACTTCCCAACAGTGCTCATGATGCGCGATTTCGGCACCGAAGAACAAAAGGAAGAATGGATGCCGGGGTTCTTGAACGGAACTAAGCGTTTGGCTTTTGGCTTGACCGAACCCAATCACGGAAGTGATGCGACATATCTGGAAACAACAGCGGTCCGAGATGGTGATGAGTGGGTCATCAATGGAATGAAGCGCTGGAATAGTGGTTTGCATCATGCAACTCACGACATCATTTTTGCTCGCACCTCAGGAGACCCTGGAAGCCCAGTTGGGATTTCGGCGTTCCTAGTTCCGACAGATCTTCCCGGTTTCAATGTTGATTTCTTTTGGTGGACGTTCAACATGCCAACTGATCATGCGGAAGTGAGCCTGAAAGATGTTCGCGTGTCAAGCACGGCATTGTTCGGGCGATTAGATCATGGTCTTGATCTCGCCCAGCATTTCGTGCACGAAAATCGTATTCGCCAGGCGGCATCATCGTTGGGTGCAGCGCAGTACTGCATCAATGAGGCAGTTGCTTATGCCAACTCGCGCGTGACGTGGGGCAAGAAATTGTCGAGCAACCAAGGGATCCAATTCCCGCTGATTGAGCTACACACAGAGGCCGCCATGTTGCGTCAACTCATTCGTTACACCGCTTCATTGATGGACAATTCGGTGAAGAGCGATCGCCCCGATGTTGAAGGCTTTATGGAGTTCACTCACTTGGTCGCGATGTGCAATTACCGCGCTAACCGGTTGGTCTGTGACGCCGCCGATCGGGCGATGCAAACCTGCGGGGGAGTCGGCTACAGCCGACATATGCCCTTTGAGCACATCTACCGCCATCACCGCCGCTACCGCATCACCGAAGGTGCCGAAGAAATTCAGATGCGCAAAGTAGGCCAGCATCTCTTTGGTTTTGGTCGCAAATAATTTCAACATTTGTTAGGCAAGCCTTGCAACTTCTTGTTAGGCATGGCTAACATCTGACGTATGGGCGCATCTTTTCTCATCACACTCCGTGAAGGTCTTGAAGTCAGCTTGGTGCTGGCCATCCTCATCTCGTACCTGGTGAAAACCGGTCGAACCGCCGAAACTGGTGGGGTATGGAAGGGCACAGGACTGGCAGTCATTCTCTGTCTTGTGGTCGGCATCATCATTAATGCGGCTGTGGGGGGTCTCAATGGCACCGTCAATCAGATCGTCGAGGGATGTATCGCGGTTGCAGCAGCCGTCGTTCTCACCTGGATGATCTTTTGGATGCGTGCCAATGCGCGCAGTATGGGATCGGACTTACGTCAGAAGGTTGATGCGGCCACGACGGTGAGTGCTTTGGCAGCAATCGCTTTCTTTGCCACCGTGCGCGAGGGACTTGAGACCGTGCTCTTCTTGTTGTCGGCTGAAACCGGATCATCGAGCGGCGTTGAAGTAGTGCTCGGCGGTCTCGCTGGTCTCGCGGTATCGGCGGTTCTCGGTTGGTTCATCTACAAGGGTGGTAACCGCATGAACCTGCGTCTGTTCTTCCAGGTGACTGGCGTCTTGCTGATCCTCTTCGCGGCTGGTCTAGTGGGCAAGGCGTTCCATGAGTTCCGTGAGGCCCTAGATCTGCACTCTGGTGGTCTGATTGATCCAGCGTGGACGATCGAGTCAGGGCTCTGGGCGAAGGGAACCTTCTACGACTTCATGAAGGGCTTCTTCGGCTGGCATGCCGAAACCGAAAAGATTCGCTTGATTGCATACTTCGGGTACCTCATACCGGTGATGTGGCTCTTCCTGAAGAAGCCATCCACCAAGTCGGCTGAGCAAACATCGAGCAACCCGGTCTCGGTCTGAGAGCACGTGACGTGTGGTGAACGAGTCGCCACCCGTACCATAGAGCCATGACTCAAGCGAATTCTTCGGAAAGCATGTCCGAAACGACTGTCGATATCAAGCCCCGCAGTCGTGATGTTACTGATGGCATCCAAAAGGCGGCATCTCGCGCCATGTTGCGGGCCGTGGGCCTCACCGACGACGATTGGGAAAAGCCCCAAGTCGGAATCGCTTCATCGTGGAATGAAATTACTCCCTGCAATATGTCGATTCGTCGTTTAACGACTGCCGCCAAAGAAGGCGTTCGTGCCGCTGGCGGAGTAGCCCTTGAATTCGGAACCATCACGGTGAGCGACGGAATCTCGATGGGTCACGAAGGAATGCGGGCCTCGTTAGTAAGTCGCGAAGTGATCGCTGACTCGGTTGAAACCGTGATGCACGGTGAGCGCCTTGACGGACTCGTGGCAACAGGTGGATGCGATAAGAGCATGCCCGGAATGATGATGGCGATTGCACGTCTCAATTTGCCAGCCGTGTTCGTATACAACGGTTCAACGATGCCGGGTTATCTCGATGGAAAAGCTCTCGACATCACTTCGGTGTTTGAGGCCATTGGCGCCTGTGCTGCCGGAACGATCACCGAAGAAGAGTTGGGTGAAATTGAACGTCACGCGTGTCCAGGTGAAGGCGCATGTGGCGGAATGTTCACCGCTAACACGATGTCGTCAATTGGTGAGGCACTTGGATTGTCGTTGCCAGGTTCGGCTTCGGCGCCGGCAATTGATTCCCGTCGAGAAGTGGACGCACGTCTCGCCGGAGAAGCTGTCGTGAATATGTTGCGACTCGGAATTCGCCCGAGCGACATTCTCACGAAGAAGGCATTCGAAAATGCGATTGCGCTGGCGAACGCATTGGGTGGAAGTACGAACGCAGTGTTGCACTTGTTGGCGATTGCCAATGAAGCTGGCGTCGAACTGAATCTTGAAGATTTCAATCGCATCGCCG
>Ga0315909_10000931_pt1 | contig 39269 bp, 72 predicted proteins | sample LakEriMetagenome_11_FD_203527 | JGI IMG/M metagenome (GOLD analysis project Ga0315909, IMG submission 203527) | Freshwater fungal communities from buoy surface, Lake Erie, Ohio, United States - Buoy 2 MA125 | ecosystem: Environmental > Aquatic > Freshwater > Lake | place: USA: Lake Erie, Ohio... | reverse complement strand
GTTTTATCATGTGTTTTATCACTGCGTTTTATCACGGCGCAGCAGCAACGAAAAACGCCCCTACCGGTTGGTAGAGGCGTGTGGATTATTCGTATTCGTCGTACTCACTGTACTCTGGATCTTCCTCAATAGGCCGCCGTTGCTTTGGCTGTGGCTTCCGTTCCTTGAGGCCATCGTTGCGGTCGTGCTTCCGGTCGAACTTACGCTTATCCTTGAATGTCTTGCCCACTGGCGTGTTCCTCTATGGTGTGTGTAGTGTTTTAATGATACGTGTATAAGTATACCGCAGCTGCTCCTCTCACGCCGTAGCGTAAGAGGTATTGCTCGCCCACGGGGTGTTAGCAGTCTGTGTCGTCGGCAGGTACTTCTGCACCAACTGCTTCATGAAGGTGCGTTCGGAATCCGTCCCGCCGGCATCACTGAAGAAAGGATAAATACACACTTCGGCTGCTTCGGCAAGGGAGAAGCCATCGTGCATCAGTCCGGCCATCTCTACCGTCATGCGTGACGAGATGGTAGTGGTCACCTTCGGATCATCACTCTTCACCTGCTGACGAGTCACACCGGCAATATTGGCGATGGCACTGACAGACTCACCAGCGAGATTCGGGTACGTCATCTGAATCAAAGCAATTTCATCAAGGGTGCTCAGCGGCTCCATCTCGACAATCGCAGTGAATCGGTCAAGGATAGCACGGTCAAGGACACGAGTTGCCGTATACTCAGCACCGATATTGGCGGTGGCGATAAAGGTGACACCCTTCGCAACCTTGATGGTCGGCGTGTCAGGCTTCTCGTCCACACGCAGGTAGCGCTGGTTCTCGTCCAGCACGGTAATCAGAATATTCCACGCGTCAGGAGTCGCACGAGTCAGCTCGTCCATCATGATGATGGCATCTTCCTTCTGAATGGCCTGAGCAAACAGTGCTTCAGCCACATACGTACCCTTCTCCTTATTGTAGTGCGTGTTACCAATCAGAGCACTACGGGCATCGGTAGTAGCACCGAAATTGAAATAGTAGAAGGGGCGACCATTGAGGGCCTTGGCAACCGACTGTACCGCCAGCGTCTTGCCACAACCAGACGGGCCGGTCATCATGATGTTCTTACCACGAATGACGGAACGCATAAGGTACTTCCACTTCAGGTCAGACAGAATCAGATTCGTCGGACGAAGCTTGATGGAGTCCTGCAGGTACTGCTCGACATCCTGCTGTACTTCGTCCTGGCGATTGTCTACGACATCCAAGGGCTTCGCCGTCTTGGCAAGGGCGTTGTACACATCCATATCGGCATTACGCCACTGGAAGCTACCTGCCTTGGTCATCTTCCTGCTGAGGGCCGATACCTCGCCACTCTGGAGACGCTTCCGCATATAGGCGGGAAGAAGACTCGCCACGTCATTACCATACTGGTCAATGAACTGGCCGTTCTTGAGAATCGCGACAATCTGGTCCTGCTTGTTGGTCTTAGCCACTGGTTTGTTCCTCGTTTGGTTTGGAAGGTATGTATTAGATCTAACTAGATACTGCGTGTTTGTCAAGTGCCCCGACTGAGGAGCAACTTGTTAAGGGTGCGGAGTACCTCGCCGGCGTTCTGGACATTCACAAAGGAAGCAGATTCGCCGTACATGGTACTGAAGAGACGCTTGGCACCGGGATTCACATAATCCGTATCGGTAATAAAGTAACTGAGCACCTTCACACCGGCATCACGCATGGTACGAATCTGTGTACGAGTATGGGTTGCGGCAAACTCACCGCTGTAATTCGTATAGGATGATGTTGGCTTATCGTACCATGAGAAGGCAGGTTCACCATCGCTGAAGTTAATGAAGTAGACATCGTGACTCGTTGCGTTCTCCAGCACAAGGTCCAGGGTGGCCTTGAAACACAAGCCTTCAGGCGTACCGCCGGCCGGAGCCAGTTCCTGTATCGTATTCACGAAGTTTGGAAAGACATCCTTACGACTATCGAACAGAATCGCCACCATCGGCATATCGTTCCCGCCACGGAGACTGATAACGGCATCAACATTCTGAATCTTTGAACTCAGATAGGCAACCGCAGTTGCTACCGTCACCACCTTGTGCCACTTCTTTCCGCTCATGGAGCCAGAGGCATCCAGTGAGAGGTGGAGGACCACGGGCTTGTGGGTATCCACACGGCTCTTTTGAAACACGCTCGTGATTTCCATACCGAGCTGGGCGAGCAACCGGCGGTCCAATCCACCGTGCGGGAGCCGTGTCTGCTTCGTCGTCATCGGGTCATTACGCACCTGCAGACGATGGTGAAGCAGTTCACCCATCCGGCGCCCGGCAGCCACTGCATTCGTAAGATTCTGGTCACGCCAGTTCCGTCCAAAGAGGAACCAATCCTGCTTGAGGAGAGCCTTCGTCACCTTCCGAAGTACCATGCACTTGCCGTTCTTAATCCCATCGCCCTTCAAGTCTACCATCTTTGCATCAGCCGTTTCCAAAGCATCGACTGCATCCTTCTCAGCCTTCTTCATGGCCTTCTTCTTTGCCACGCCGTTCATGATGTTCTTGGCGTTCTGAATTTCCTTTTCTGCCTTCTTATCGTTAAACTTGCCGTCCACTTCCTGGGCCTTGGCACCCTTACCCTTCACATCCTTCTCCACTGGAGTCGGAGTCAGTGGCGTATTGTCAAGGTTCGGAAGGTCCGACGTAAGTCCGGCCAGTGCCGCATCCGACATACCCTGCGACGTACCATTCGACTGTGTAGCATCTGTACCCTGCTCAATCGGACGCTGACGAGCGCTCAGTCCAGTGTAGGCAAGGATGGCTGCATAGATGTTACATGCATCCTGCCAGAGACGAGGCGCTTCATTGAACGTTGGCACCTTCTTTGTGTACACATCATTTGCTACGGGTGCCACGCGGTCGATGGTGGAGAGGTCCACGAGCTGAAGCATGTACTCCAATCCCGGCAGTGCATCCGGCTTGGCAGCAGGATGAATGGAGAGCAGAATACGATTGATATAATTTTCAATCGTCAGCTCACGCCATTCGGGATTGAATCGGAGATTCTTTCCAATCTCAGCCGTGAAGAAATACTTTGCATACAGTGCATCATAATACGGGCGGTAGCCCTGTGCATTCTGATAGACGTACTTATCGATACGGCGGTCTTCCAAGATATTCATAATATCCTTGAGGTCCGTCAACATCTTATTTGCTTTGGACCAGAACGGAGCCGTCCAGTACTTGTCCCAATACTGGTCAGTCACCGAAGGAACCGGCACCTCGCCGAGTACATTGAAGAGCTTCTCAGGAAGCAACGTGCGGAGAATATTCGTTTTCTTATCCGTTACGATGCCATTGCCATTAACAGTCCAATACGTATTCTCGCCCCAGCCACCACGTTCACCCACAAGGCCGTGGACAGCCTGGAGGAAATGGAAATCGGAAAGGAGAATATGGCTCCCTTCGTGGAGAGCAAGGCCCACCATTACGTCAAACTTCTCAGGGTCATCCTCGGCGCTAATAACGACAGTCTGCCCGTCCGTATAGGACTGCTTACCGGCAGAGTATTGCACGGGGACATTCTTACCCGAAAGGATACTCACGAAGTTAGCCACGGCTCGACGAACAGCCGCGAGACGGGCAATACGATTAATATCAAGCCGGTCAGTTTCGACGACGGCGTCATCATTGAAAAGGTCGCGGTCGAGCCAGTAATTGGAGTGCGTGGTGCTCATAGGATTCCCTGGTTACGGTAACGATTCAGCTTGTCCTCACAGCGCTTCAGATGCGCCATTCGGGTATTCACTTCGGAGTCACGGCTGGAGGCCATCTTGCCGCGCGTGGGCTGGCTCTCGTATAGCTCGTCTAAGTATTCGTATGTATTATTCATGTATTAGATCTAACGAATTGGGAACCGGAAAGGAAGTGGCGGGAACATTAAATGTTCTTCATGAAGTCCCCTTCATCTGCGGCGGCGTGATAAAACATACCATGTTTTATCACAAAGCCGAGGTGCCGGCGGCGGTCCGCCCGTTCCCTAACTGGCTGCTAGGGGCTTCCCAGGGAAGGGAAGTGCAGCACCCGGCTTGGCGAATGGGGAGCGTTTAACGCCCCCGCTCAATCGCCCCGTAGTGGAGGTTGAGGAAGGAGGCCGCCTCACGGGCGGCGGCGAAAGTGGAGTAGGTGGTTTCCTGCTCCAGTCCCGTCACCAGATTGATGACGGCCCAGCCGGTGGCATTGCTGCCCTCGACTTCGGCGAAACGGTTAATACGATACGTTTTAATCATACTGTATAATAACCTTATTAGTGCCCGTACACAAGTGCCGAAAGATTAAATGATCTTCATGAAGATTACTTCATCCGCGTGCTGCGTGATAAAACATCTCAGTGCTAAGAGATGTTTTATCATGCGATGCCGCCATTCCAATTTCTAGAATGGCAGTTTGTTGTGCTCGTCCCACGCCTCAAGCATGTCCTTTGCGTCCTTGAGGCCCAGGTTATAGGCCGCACGAAGAATCTTAATGCGGGAAATCTTTCCAAGCTGCGACAGGTGCTGCGGGATTTCATCCAATACATACATGAGCGTATTCACCTGCTCCTGCGTGACGGCCGGCTTATCTTCTAGCTCGATGACACGCCGTTCGAGCTTGTCAATGTATGCTGACTGAATAAGGGTCTGGCGCGCCGTTTCGGTTTCCGCCACGGCTTCGTCGTACAGCGTATTAAACTTGCGTTCGAACATATTAGTTTCCCATAGTGTTAGTGTGAATCACGAACCCGCTGTCGTCCTTCTTGCCACGCCCCAGGGCGGACAACCCAACCCATACACCCTGCGGGTCGAGGAACCGCAGGTCGTGCGTACGCCCGTCAATGACGGGACGGCCCATGTACTCTGTCGGCAGGGGCTTGTTCATCGGCGTGTCGAATACGATGGCAACATTGTAGCCCTTAGCAAACATCTCGGCTACGTCACTGTCGTTGCTTTCCGAACGGCTGAAAGTGAGATGATAGTTGCTCGGCAAGTCACGGCGATTCGTGTGCTTCGTGTAGTCATAGAATTGCACGCCGTCGAACATTTCCATAACGTTGCGAGTGCCGATAATTTCTACCGTCTCCCAGCGCACATCGCTCGTCAAGTTAAGACGGAAGGCCGGGAGCAACTTGAGCCGGTCGGCTCGGCGCAGGGAAGCCTCCACTTCCTTCACCATATCGGTAAGGAACAGCTCACGGGCCTCAAAGAATCGCTTCGTCTTGGCGATGCGGGATTCCTGCGTACGCGTAAACTGGCCGTGACCGGAAGTGTAGAGACAGGCTTCGGCGCACCCGTCCGATGCCGAGGCACACACCTGATAGCCGCTGACCGTGTGCGGGGCGAAGTGGAGCCCGAACGAAAGGTAGCCCAGGTCCAGGCCCTTTTCCAGCTTAGGATTGCTTTCGGTAAACATCTTACTTGCACCGCCTGTTGGTGAGGGAGCCGAGGCTCGTAGTAAGGGCACTACGGCCGTTGAACCAGACTTCACGGCCGAACAGCTCGTCGAGCTGGTCGTTCGTGTCATCACGCAGGGTGCGCTGCGTGGAGCGGAGGCGGGACTGGCCCCAGGTGTCCCAGCGACTATCGGGGCGGAGAGCGTGGTTAATCTTCATACTGTATAATAACCTACTAATAGGCCGTCCACAAGGGGCAGAAGATTAAATGATCTTCATGAAGATTTCTTCATCTGCTGCGGCGTGATAAAACATATCTTAGCAGTGAGATGTTTTATCACGGCTGCGCCGTTAACGGCCCCAGCGGCTCGTCTGAATGCGTTGAACGAGCCGCACCAGGCGGTGCGTGAAACCACGGCGAGGATTGAATCGAATCACTTGCTTGCTCCTTTGTAGAGGTAACCGCCATATGGGTCAAACTTCTGTTCTAGCAGGGGCAGGTCCGTTAGTAGATTATAACGGGCGTCCTTAACAGGCGCCTTCCAACTGGCGGGCTTGTACAGAGCACCGGTGCTCTTGTCAATGAAGGCATGCACATTGCGATTCCATTCACCGCTCTGTACTACCTTCAGAAACTTCCGCCCAGGTTCAATGCTGTAGATGTCAGGACGAATGCCACCGAGCTTCGCATAGTGCTCAATCGTCTTCCGCTGAATCAGAGCCATATAGGCATTCACTGCGGTTTCAATATTCATTTTAAAACTCTCCACCACGCTCAATAGCGTCTGCACATGAGTTGCAGTATGCGTAGTGAGGAAGGATGCGGACCATTCGGTCACAGCCCTGACACCGCTTGGCCACTGAGGCCCGCTGAACGGTGCGGTAGAACTGGCGGTCTTCACTGTCCCGCACGTCCCACGTGCCGAAGTTATCGTCATAATACGACATGCTTTCTCCTGAAGTGTAGGTTAGACCGCCGAGGGGCGGTAACGAAGGTCGTCCGGATACGGACGTTTCTTCCCATCCGCTCGGCGGATGTTGGCCACATTGGCCGTGAATTTTTCACCGTTAAGGATAACGGTGCGGAAGGGGCCCTGTGGGGCAACCACCCGTTGACCGGCACGGTTTCGGACGTACCCGAGCTTGGGTACTTCCATTTCCACCACCGTGCCACGGGCGGGGAAAGCCGACGGGTTTTCCCAGTACGAGCGATTCTCGTACAAGTCCCCGAGGGAATTGTGCCAGACCACCTTGATGGTCGGCGTGTTAACGATGAAGCTTTGAGCTTTCATCTACTCTCCTGATTGGAGGTGAACCGGCAACCCGAATGGTCACCGGCATAATCTATGTGGGTAGATACCGCCGTACTGGCACTACGTGGGCCCTTACGTCCCATCGTTTCCTACCCGTGTGGGCGACCCCGGCCCAGCCGGGGTGATTCACTGCTTGAGTTGTCAAACAACCTTATACTATAATAATAACAATATATTAGAAATCCACAAGTGCCTCAAAGATTAAATGATCTTCATGTTTGCCCCTAATACGAGCGCAGCTCGTTGTCAAGGGGCATCAACATTAAATCTTCTTCATGTGCGGCGGCGCAGCCGCTCATCACGCTCGCGTGATAAAACGTCTTAGCACTAAGACTCTTAGCACTAAGGTATGTTTTATCACGCGGCGGTGCCGCACCTACTCTTCGGAGTAGGTGCCGGCGTACGGGCTTGGATCGTCATCGTACATTGCCATGATATCGGCATCGCCCCAGCCGTCGCCCGGGGCATCGTACTCCCTGCGGAACTCATCACACGCGGCATCTTCACACTTCTCTGAGCAGAACATCACACTGCCCGTGAACGTGCCTGCTTCCCATTCACCACACATCACGCACATCGGTACGTGGCTCATTCGTCGCCCTCCCCAGCATCTTCGCTGAGGTGCTCGGCGATTTCTCGCCAGTCCACTTCGGACATGAACCCGCCGATGATGTCGGCGATGAAGGCGTTCGGGCCTTCCACTTCGTGCATGTAATCCTGCACGTAGGCACGGGCCTCGTCAGCGGTGATGGCATTCCAGCCGTTGATGTCACGGGCGGTGACGCCGTCGAACATGTGCATGTTCGTCAGCCACGTTTCCCAGTTGCTCCAGCCGTTGTATCCGTTGCTCATATGGTTTCCTTGGTTAGATTTCGTCGTAGTGCTTCCACAGCCCTTCGAAGATGTGCCGGTCATCCCAGCGCTTCGGGTCACGGCCGTTACAGGCCCACACCACCTGTGCCCGGCGGGTGCCGGTCACTTCATCGCGGAAGATGTACCGTACCGTTACGGCCTTGGCCGAGGAACGGCGGTCCTTGTACGTCTTACCAATCTGCATCTAAACCTCTGTTTAAGTGTATACTGAATAATAACCGATTAACGGGGTGCCGTCAAGGGGCTGAAGATTAAATCTTCTTAATCCCAGCCGGCAACCCAGAGGGCGGCTTCGCGTTCACGTTCACGCAGCTCGTCTTCGAGCTCAGTGAGAACGTCCCAGAGGCCCACCGCCACGGGGTGCGTGGTGTTAAAGTTAGCCATCTGGAGCATGGAGTACACGCCGTCGTACTGGAGCTGAAGCATCTCAGTCGACGCGTTGCGGTCAACTTGGACCGTCTTAACAGGGGTAATGGTGTTTTTCATCATACTGGATCCTAACACATTGCTGCCGAAATGGGAAGTGCCCCGAACATTAAATGATCTTCATGTGCGGCTGCGCAGCCGCTCATCACGCTCCGCGTGATAAAACGTCTTAGTGCTAAGATGTTTTATCACGCCGCAGCCGTTTAGACTGCGGTGAAGACCGGGTGCTTCAACTTTCTCGCTTGTCGGATGTCACCAATGAGCACTGTGCTCTGCCCGTTCTGTAGTACCGCATCAAGCGTGACTGTCGTGGCATAATAGTTTTGTGAACCGGATGATTTCCAATCCTGCTCAGTCAAGAGCGTATGCACGGCAAACCACGCCAGCTCATTGGTGGTGGTGACTGTCCACGATATCAGCAGGAAGTCACCACGGCGTTTAGAGTATTCCCCACCACGCCAATCACGTGCATTGAATGCGGTTTTGATTTCGAGCGGGACATTCTGAATATACACATCGGCTTCACGGTCGCTGGTTCCTGCACGCGTGTGGGGAATGTACCGCTCCATATTATTTTCCAGTAGAGCCGAAATGATTTCACTGCGGAGTTTAGCACTCATACGGGCACCGAGCTTGTCAGCAAAGAGCTTGAAGTCGGTACCCGCTGAGGCAAGTACAGTAGGTAGGTACGTCTGCAGAATGTCGTTCATGTCCTTACGGCGTAGGTTTCACAACTGCAACGAGCTGTTCTAGTGTCGCACGTTCCTGTCGAAGTGCAATCATCTCTGCTTCAAGGTCGGTGAGCAGTTTGGTAATACTTGCGATACGCTGTGGTCCATACTCACCCACTGCACGAATCAGATTGAATTCATGTCCGAAACTCTGCGGGTTCTCCATATACGTAAACTCTACTTCTTCGCTCAGTGGTGAGGTGTCTACGAACATATCAGTGCGTGTACGTTCGTTGGTCGGGAACAATCGTTGCCACGTAGTCATTACGGAGCCCCCACGAGTACCTTACGGGGGCGACCACGCTTCTTATAGTTCGAAGCAATGTCAAGTTCCCGCTGTTCAAGATAGAGAGCCAATGTAGTGCCAGGCTTGGCGCAGTTGTTCTGCCAATCATACTCATCGACACGGGCAAGGTTGCCGTACTCACGGCGAGGATTATACTGCGTCCCAGACTTCGCACCGTAGATGGCCCACGAATTGGTATCCACGAAGTAGTGGACTGCCTCATCTAGCACCAATCGGTCAAACCTGCGACCTCTGAGTACTTCCACCGTCTTATAGCCCGAGGCCAACAGTGTATTCACAAACGCGTTCATAAGCTCGGTGTAACGGATTGCATTTTCCATGTGTGTTTCCTTTTGTTAGAGTTTACTTGGTCAAGAGAACGGTTGCCATCTTTTCCCACTCCTTGTGGGACTTCACCAACTGTGCTGCCTTGATGAGCGTACGCAGGGACAACTCACGCAGAACGTCACGGTTCACCTTCAGAAAGGACAGGACCGCCTTCCCCTGCGTTTCCGTCAGTCCTTCACGACGGAAGATGTTACCCGCTGTTGCTACATGTTCAATCCATACACCCAGCTCATCACGCGTATGGAGTCGCAGGTCAAGGTACATGGACCGACTCATGATTGCTTCGAAGTGCTGGGCATACTTGTTCTTGCCCTCATCAACAAACCGCTGGAAGTCAAGGTTAGAGATGAAAATCATCGCACCTGCAAATTCGAAACTCTGCGGGATATCGTCTTCCTTCAGAGCATTGGATTCCTTCATCCACGATACCTTGCGGATATCCGACGAATCACACAACACCTTCAGCAGGTTCAGGGCATCTTCGTCATTGAAGATGCTGTCGGCATCGTCCAGCACGATGACGTTACCGGCCTTGCGATTCCGATACGCCAACTTGTAGAGGTTGACGGCCGAGAGCGCACCCTTCACGATTTCGAACTGCGTGTTCTGCTTCTCCTTGAAGTGCTCAAGAATCTGCTCAACGGTATACGTCTTACCGACACCGGGCGCACCCGTTACGGTAACCGCACGGATGTTCTTCCCAACTGCGCCCGTGGTGAGCATGCCCAGGATATTAAATCGGTCCTTGAGGTCCGACAGAATCTGCGCATCGGAACGCTTGGGCTTTTGGGTCGTACGGGCCTGCACATCTGCCTTGCTCGGGCGACCACGCTTCTTAATGACTAGTGTCACGTTTTCCTCTTTAGTGAAGTATACCTAAATATAACCTATTAATTGGCGGCTGTCAAGTGCTTAGCACTCACCAATCCGAAGTTCACCGCCAACGGTGGACTCACAACGGCTCGGCTTGGACATCGCCGTCACACAGGCGCCGAACACGCCCAGGACCACCAGCAGGAACACAAGGTCTTTAACTTTTTCCGACATACTAACCAACTCCTTTTTAAGTGATACCTTAATATAACCTTATAATAGGCGGTACACAAGGGGTATTTTAAATTGTTACAATTCCTTCGGGTTCTCTTCGGTATGACCAGCTCGTCACACGTGGCTCCATGTAATGCCCACGGCATCATTGAATTTGGCTGGATTGAACTGCGGGTTCTCCTTCTGGGCATACTCGGCAAACATCTCGGCAATCATGGGCACCACATCGTCAGGATGGATGCGGCCCTTCATTGAGGTGTCGTGTACCCAGCCAAGAATGTTGGCGATGGCGGTATAATCTTTTCGTGTCATGTCTTTTAATCCTGCATGGGTTCATGTTCAACGGACAGAATTTCCACGCCGGCCCAGATGGTGCCGACACGGGCGTGGCAACGGTTCACCTGCTCAAGGGTCAGGTTGGTAAGCTCATCGTACCAGCGCAGGCGGGTATGGATGTTGCGGTATTCGGTGACGACGCGATAGGTCATATACGGTTAGGAGTCAAGGGGCCGAACAATGTCGGCGGTGAAGCCGTCGAAGCCAGGGTTGGCGTCGATGAACGCATCTACGGTGCGCTGAGCCGTCACCGGGCACCGGAACATGGACAGCACCCGGCGGGGCGTGTTCACGTTCGGGTTGGCCGAGCGCGGATGGACGATGGCGAGGAAGAAAGTCACGTTAGTCATATAATGGATAATAACCTTATTATAGCCGGACCACAAGGGGTCAGCACCGTCGTTACAATTCCGTTACAAACCCTTCGGGGTTTCTTCGGGTGCTGCGGCGCAGCCGCACATCACGCTCGCGTGATAAAACGTTTTAGTGCTAAGAATCTTAGTGCTAAGACGTTTTATCGCAGGGCCGGTGGGTGCTACGCCAACGGCTTCACTTCATCCCGATGCACACGGGCATGCCCACCAAAGATAGCTGACGCCTCCTTGAGGCCCAACCGGCGTGCCTCCTTGAGGGACGTAGCCGTCACTACGGTGCTCCATTGGTAGTACATACTGTAGGCCGTGTACTGCCACTGCTTACGACCGGCGAGGTGCGGTAGAATTTTTCCCATTAGACGAACCACGAACGGCGGTTCTTCCAACGACCGGAGTTACCGAATCGCAGGTCCACATCCACGAACACAGGATAGAGCTTATCAGCCGGACCAGCCCAGCCGTAGTTCTCCTCGTGCATGTCACTGATGCCAAGGTATTCAGCGAGACGTTCCACTTCGGAACGCATGGCCCACGTGATACCCTTGTGAGTCATGTTCACCTTCTGCTGAATCAGTACCGGGGCAACACCCACCTGCACCACATGGGTTTCGGGAAAGTGACGCGCGTACTTCTTGTCAGCACGCATCGCCGTGATGAACTCGGCTTCCTGCGTGATGCACTCCTGACGGTGCGTGTCCTTGGAAAACTTCACCACGAAGTCATCAAAGATGAGCGCCGTACGGTAGGCACCGCTGGGGGTGCGTACGCCGGGGAACCGGCCACGAAGCTTACGCACTACGTCTTCACGAGCGTAACGGTACTCTTCGTACTGGAACAGACGCTCGGTGCTTTCAAGGGAGCCGGAGAGCACGAGGGACACCGTGCTGGCGATGTCGAGGGCGGTATCGGATAGGATAGTCATATAATGTAATATAATTACGCCCCGACCAAAGGGAAGGGGTCGGGGCGGTCGTTACAATTCTGTTACAATACCTTCGGGGTTTGTTCGGTGTTTTATCAGGCGGGGCGCCTACCGCCCCCGAATAGCAATCCGTAGGAAATAATAGAGCGTCCAGGCAATGCCAGCCGCACCGACCACAAGGAATGGAATGAACAAGACCTTGAAGATGACAGGCCACACCATCATTGCCAGTACCAGCAACAGAAGGGCTGCAAAGCCACCGGCCTCAATACGCTCTCGCTTCGAATAGGTATACATCGTGGGCATCTCCTCAGTCCAGTTATCGTCATGAATTGCCATAGGTAGCTCTTAGTTAGTAGTGAGTATACAGTGCACCGCACCATCCACCTTCAGTAGGGCTCGCATGTGAGTCGTTAGCAACTGAATGTCTGCCTCGCTTGTAATGGTATGCGATAGAATTTCCTGGCGTGTTTTCGGAAACCTGAGACGCTGTTTCCGAGCACGAATAACTTCCGGGCGTTGCAGGTACAACTTCACGAACTTATCAAACTGCTTCTGCTCGTAGTAGTGATGGCCGTTATGAATGATATGACTGCGAGCCAGTGCATCGTTCACCGCATCATTGGGCGTCACACCAAGCATCTCCCATAGAGATTTGGCATCTGCGGTGTCCCGACGATATCGAAGGGTTGAGGGATCTACGTCCAACTTGGCGGCTGCCTCCTGAGTCGTATAGTGACCAAGAAGCGTAGGCGTTGCCCGACGCACTTTCGTATTCACAGACGTATCAAACATGCCAGCCATCAGTTCCTCGCTCTGTTTACAAATCGTTTGAGTGTGTCCACTGCCTGCTTGTTCTCTGGGCGTACGTAGGCGAGCCGTGGGGCAGTCTTGTGGTCGAACACCATGGCGCCTACGTACTTCTGTACTCCACTACAACTCACGCAGGTGTGCGTGTCGGGCAGTACGTCCAAGCGTTCGGCTGGAATATCTACCTTGCATCGCACACACGTTCTCATTCGTCGTCGAGCCTCTGGACCTGCTCCTTCAGTGCGGCTACGTACTGCGGTCCCTTTTCCTCAGCTTCGAACATGAGCAGTAGGAGGTCTTCGTCGCTGATGTTCTTCAGAAAGGTTTCATTCTTATGCATGGCGAGCCGCCTTGGCAATTGCACCAGCAAGTCGTCCCACCTCTTCCATTTCAACAACTCGTTCACGGTAGGCACTAATGAGTGAGGCGGGCTGGTACGTGAGAGCAAGTGCCATACGCTCGAACACCCGCAGTACTTCGTCAAGGGTACTGTCACGGTTGATGGTGATGCTCATATCGAGCTGTCCGCCGTACTCGCCGTTATCGGAACTGACGGTGAATGTCATGTTTTCGTTTTCCATGCGTTATACTCCTAGATGTTTACAGGTTCTACGGAAAGTGAAGCCGGGGCAGGTACACGTTTGGCGGCCTGTCGGCAGTGTGGTTACTACATACGTCTTGCCCTTGCTACCCGCTACGGTTTTGGTCGTGGCTTTGATGGCAGGCGACGGTTCAGGTTGTACCCAGACCAATTGCTGGACGCTCGTTGACTCAGGAAGCCGTGAATTGTTCGGGATAATGGTAGACCCTACCTCTACCTTCGTAATGGTCCCAGCGATGATTTGGCGACCGCCACGCGGGTGATATGTAAGGGCTGGTGGATAGGTTGACGTAACCTTATAGATTATCGGTGCCATTGCTATTCACTCGTGGATAATCTTCATCAATACGCTTGACGATGATAGGCCAAATCAACATGGTGAGAAGAAAGCCAGCCACCGTCCATGCGATGAGGAAGCCAACGATATATGCCAGAATCATCTTAGAACTGCTCCAGGATGGTGATGAGAGCGAGGCCGAGGAGAATGCCAACAGCGATGATGGAACCGAGGATAAGAATGTTTGTCATACCTTTAATATAATGGGTTATCGGCTGAAGTCAAGGGAAGAAAGATTAATTCTTCTTAACATTCACCACCGGGTTAATAATAGCGCTGAGCACCAGCGCTGCAAACCAGGTCTTAAAGGTGTAGGCGATGCCCAGCCCGAAAAGGGTATTGAGTGCCCAGATGGCGGCCCACGGCGTGGCAAGGGCGGCTACGATAACGATTGCTGCAATAAGGAAGGTATCCATCTTAGAACTCATCCGAGATGCGGACATACGGCTCGCCATCAATCGTCTCCACCGAAACCCGCTCTGCCATCCACTGGTACTCACCGTTCATGGCAATCTGCACCGGCAGGTTCGGGTCTAGGTTCTTCAGGAAGTCCATCAGCTTCTGTACCGTCATATCAGGCGTTTGGATAAGTCGCATATTCTCGTTGGTTGAGTGTATACTGTAATATAACCGATTAACTGCTGGAGTCAAGTGCCAAAAGATTAAATCTTCTTCATCCTTGGCTAAGTGCACCGCCTGGGAATCGAACCCAGAACCTAGCGGTTAAAAGCCGCTTGCTCTGCCAGTTGAGCTAACGGTGCGTGGCGAGGCTGGTGACTACTAAAGCGCGGAGCCGTCACCAGGGTTCAGGCTGTTTCCACAACCCGAGCCACCAGCCTTGCTGGTTACTTCACGAACGTCTGTGCAAGCTTGTGAGCCTTGTCCTGCACCGCCGAGTCAGCCACCGTGATGGCGATGTTCAGCTGGTTAAACACCTGAACCATCTGCGTGTAGGTGTCCGGCGAAAGATTCTCGCTGTTATCGTTGATTGCGAGAATGGCCTTGCCGAATGCGGCTTCCATCTTCCGAAGGGCATTGATTTCCTTCGTGAGCGCCTTGCGGGCGTTGGCCTTGCGAACCTTCGAAACATCCTTGCTCATGTTGTTCTCCTTGAGGGTATGATTGAAATATAAACGGTTAACTGAGAAAGTCAAGTGGTCACCAACCTGCCCACCGACTCTATGGTCAGCGTGGGATGCGGAAGCCCGTTGAGTATTTCCCATCATAGGAAACCGGACCTGCTCCGTGCCCATATTACGGAATACCCTTTCGGGAGGCTTCGGTTCATACGTAACGCTTCCTTTTCAAGTCCGAGGAATCGAACCTCATACAAGGCGCCGGACGCCAAGACACCAGTGACAAGATGGGGAGTCGAACCCCTATTTAGACGTTACATACAACCGACTTGCGTATTACGGTTGGCGATTCACTTGTCAAACATCGTATACTGTATTATACAGTATTTAACTGCGAAAGTCAAGGGTCGGAAGATTAAATCTTCTTAATCTTCGGCTGGGTTCATAAAGCGGAAATTAATCGAATTAACCCGCTTGTCGTGCGTAACACCTTCCACCGGCGCAAAGGTGAACTCATCCTCATTAAAGGTCCACAGCTCGGTATCATCGGGGAGCTGGGCGAGGAGCGTCTTCAGTTCGGCTACAGTCATGGGCTTAGTCATATCGTAATATACCCTATTAATTATCGGATGTCAAGACCCTTGAGGGCCTCGCTCATCATTCGGTAAATGTCAGCATCAGGACCATTCAGACCCTTCTTAATGTCACGCTTGAGGGCGGCCAGCTCCTTACGGAGCTGCGTCTTCGTGGGGATATTCGGCCGAGCCGGCTTGGAGTACTTCGGAGGATTAATCATATACTGTATAATAACCTTATAGGTGGCTGTCCACAAGTGCCCAAACCCGTCGTTACAATTCTGTTACAATTCCTTCGGGTTTTGTTCGGGAACGGCTTAGGCCGCTTCGATGTCCAGCGCATCGGTGAAGGCCTTGCGCGCCTCCAGCTTCGCCAGCCGGATAGCCTTATGCTTCGCCTTATCGGCCTTGCGGGTACGCTTCTTTTCTTCGTCCCACAGGTACATTTCAATCTGCGCTTCCATCATGAGGCAGTGATACTCATCAAGCGTCTGATATGCAACCATGTTAGCTCCTGTTCGTCCAGTTCTGCACCATGTCGGCATGACCGGTGCGGGCTTCGTCAAGGGCGCGGTACCGCTGACAGTCTAGCTCCAGCCAATCGGTAACGGCGCCATCCGCGTCACACGCAAATACCATTGTTTCAAAAATGCGGCCGCCGTAGATGTCCGGCATGCGGTCGGCGCCAGCCAGGCGCACCGTACTCACCACATACTTAGGATTCGGGGCGGCGCCCACAACGGTGCGGGCAATGATATTTGGATTGCTCATCTTAGTACCCATATCGGCTGTTGTACTTGTCATCCTGCCAGGCATCATACATCTGCCAGTACTCACGTTCAGTCAGCCCAGCCTGATTGCTGGGGCCGTGGTACTTACCACCCACGAGCGACTCATCGCGCTTCGGGGCTTCCTTCGTCTGATTTTGTTCGGTTTTCATCATACTGAATAATAACCTATTAATAGGATGAAGTCAAGGGGCTGAAGATTAAATCTTTTTAATCGTTGAGCGTTTCTTCCGTGATGTCCACATAATCGAAGTGGCCACCTGCCACCAGCTCAGCTGCCCATCGCTCGGCGCCTTCACGGGTACGGAACAGCTTGGTTTCGGTCCAGGAATCATAAAGGAAGCCCCAGGTCACCTGGAAAATCAGCGCGGTGTCGTTATTGGTCATAGTGTATAATAACCTATTAATAGGATGAAGTCAAGGGACAGAAGATTAAACCTTCTTCACGAATGGCTGGACCCATCGGCCATGACGGCGATGAACATGGTGCCCGTATGAAACCCGATAGCCCCCTCTACGCCAAAGATGGGCTGAACCGTCACGGTATGCGTCATGCCGAACCGTTCGGCAATTCGGCAGGCCTGGTCATACTGTGGCACCGTCATGTGACAGCTGTAGCCAGTCGGATACACAAAGCGATAAGTCGGCATATTAGAACTCATCCGAGATAAGGACGTAGGGCTCGCCATCAATCGTCTCCACCGAAACCTTCTCTGCCAGCCACTGGTACTCACCATTCATGGCAAGCTGCACCGGCAGGTCAGGGTCCACGTTCTGGAGGAAGTTCAGGAGGTCGCGTACAGTCAGCTCGTTATTCATCGTTTTCTCGTTTTGAGTGTATACCCTAATATACCCGATTAACTGCTGGCGTCAAGGGGCTGAAGATTAATTTTACTTAACCTTCAGAGCTTCGATGGAACCTTCAAGGTCGCTGTCGGTCATGACCCAACCCCAGCTCATCTCCACCATGCTCTTTTCCGTCATGAATCCCTTAGCCTTGTCCAGAGTGTCGAACGCTTCCAGCGCGATGGTCGTATCGGCGGCATAGTCGTTCGGCTTGATAATCTTTGCGAGGTAAATCGTCGTTTTCGTCATGATGTATAATAACCTATTAACAGGCGAGAGTCAAGGGGTCAGAACATTAAATGTTCTTCATGAAGAGCGCTTCATGTGTTTTATCACGCGGGCGTCGATGCCCCATCAAACCGGAACCGGTGGTCGGAAGATGAGGGCATAGTCACGGGAGTTCTCCACCCACGCGTCACCAAGTTGGAAACCATTAACGTCGAGGTAATACGCCCACCACGAACGAGTCGGGCGGTCATAGTACACATCAAGGAACACGCCGGGGGCAACTGAGATACCTTTCATGATGTTATCGGGTGACGAGGGACGGAACTTCACGAACCGCGAGGTCGTAACAATCGAACCCACCAACCATCATGAGGGACTCACCGTACTCACGGGCCTCACCCTCAGTCGGGAAAATCTGAACGGAGTCAAGGTCGAACCCTTCGTAGTCCCAACCACCCATCACGATGTACACCATGTTGTTTTCCTTGTTTGAGGTTATGAAGAATAATACCACCGAAAGGGGCCTGGGTCAATGGGGGTCACGAAATCGTTACAATGTCACAGAATTGTAACGACTGCTAGCGGTACTTGACAGGGGACGTATCTCGGGGATAGCGATCGTCAGCCGTGGAACGGCGGCAGCCATGGGGAGGTTTCTCGGAAATGGTAAAAGGGCTGCTCTCGCCGGCTGGCGGGTGACCTGTTTCCGGATCGGAGCTATTTTTTTCTCCTATAGCAGTTCTGTTATAAAAGACTTTGCTCCACATCACACTATATATACGGGGAGGGCACGATATGATATACTTACACGAATTATTAGATTTGGAAGATATCTACGACGAGGGCGAAGTCTGGATAACAAAAAAGCGATATTATGGCGCCAAAAGTGCGACGGGCGACATTCGATATTTTGTGGACCGAAAGGATGCGGCGGCCTACGCTGCGGGAAACATAAAGCCTCCCCACGTAGGAAGGCCTGAACCAAAGGACCATAAACAGCATCACGAGCCAAAACAAAAATATACTGCGTGAAGCACCCCCGGAGAGATTCGAACTCCCGACCCACTGCTTAGAAGGCAGTTGCTCTATCCTGCTGAGCTACGGGGGTAAAACGGAAAGAGTGGGATTCGAACCCACGGTAGCGTGTGCTACGTCTGTTTAGTAGACAGGTGCCTTAAACCACTCGGCCATCTTTCCTTACAAAACATTAAAAAATATGTGCTGCCTTATCTAAGATAATGAAGAAGGTGCGTTGTGTCAAGGTGCCGGTTGCAAAACCAACGCCGACAACAAGCGTAGCCCACACCCACCATTGCTTCAATAAGTCAAATATACCGGTAACTATTTCTCGTGTAATTGAGGCCATATATATGCTCCGTGATGGGGGAACATAACCTTAACGTTGAAGGTCCGCCTGAATATCGTGACGAACCTTCTTCAAATAATTAGATCGTTCCTGCTGCGAAACAAATGGGACACTCCAAAATTGGCGGGTCTTCGTTTTAAACCATCCAAAGACGAACGAGTAGACGCCAAGCACTAAGCGGAGCTTAACCGCGTTGAAATAGAAGAGGTACACGGGTAATGCTGGGGCACCGTGCGTAAGATAGGTCCGTACTTTCTTCTTGGAAAGGAGCGGTTTGGGATAGCCATACTTGGGGAATAATGGCTTAAATTGGTACGCAAAGCCTGGGGTGAAGACGACATCGAAAAATTCTTCCATAAGTGGAGTACAACGAAACCACCAGACGGGAGAGATGAAATACAACCGGTCAGCCCACGTTACAAGGTCTTTGTAATGTTGAATGACTTCTTTCTTTTTAATCGACAGGTCATCTTCATAGAGGTCAATAATTTCTACCTCTTCGTTATGGAGATTAAGTTCTGTCGTAATGGTCTTGAGAATGCCGTTGTAACAAAAACTTTCTCTGTTGGGATGCCCGACGATAATAAGATTTTTCATGTGGAGTAGGTAAATCGGAAGGTGATAATGTTATCTTCACGCCATTCGGGAATGAGTGGAGAACTTATATATATCGGTTTTTTCTGTAAAATACACTCATGTCCAATAACCAGTTTGAGTTCATACGTTAAATACTCTGAGAGCAATTCTATCGTGGACGTTATTGATGCCTCATCGTATGAATCCGTAATATATCGGTTTGGATGGAGAATTGCTTTAAATTGTTTGGAAACCGTATTAGCCACATTCGGTTCTACATAGACGCATGGGAGAGCGCATACGGTGGCGTACATTCGTTGGACGATACTACTAAAGACGTATTCCGATTTATATAGGTTAGCTATTTGCGGCTCCAATTCGGTTGCCGCAAATTGTTCTGCTATCTTAACCAACTTATCTTCACGAGTCACCGTGTTTTCACACCCATTCAAAAAATCTTCGATTTCCCGTGGGTTGACTACAGCAATCGGTGTGTTGGGAATAAAAAAGTTTGCTTTTTGTAGTCTCTCTATTGTCCAAGTCATATAACTATTTGTAAAATGTTACGGTCCCAACGAGAATCGAACTCGTCCCTACGCAGTGACAGTGCGTTATTCTAACCGATAAACTATGGGACCAATATAGCACTGGTTGGATTCGAACCAACGTATGCTTCCTTATGAGGGAAGTGCCTAAACCACTCGCGCCACAATGCTAAAGCTCCCTGAGTAGGACTTGAACCTACGACCCGCTGATTAACAGTCAGCTGCTCTACCGGCTGAGCTATCAGGGAATACATGCCCCAAGCAGGATTCGAACCCACAACACCCGGTTCCGAAGACCGGTGCTCTTCCAGTTGAGCTATTGAGGCGTAAATTGACCATAGATGACTTTTGCATTCCGCGCACATCTTCAATCCGACAGGTCTGGTCGTGGTAGGTCATATCCGGATAATGCCTACCCCGTTACCATATAACTAGGTCGAAACCTATAGCACGTTACAGAGGACAATACGGGCCAACTTATTTTGTTGATTGTGCTGGACTTCTCAACCAGCTATGGCTTCATTGAATAGAAGTACCGCGATACTTTGGTTTACAATCAACGAGTCAGGTAGGAGGGATTCGAACCCTCTTCCCCCGCTCCACAGGCGGGTGCCCCTGCCAACTGGGCCGCATACCTGAATTATGTTTTCGTATAATACCTTGCGGTATTTCCGTGTTCGTCGTACTCTATATTAAATCCAAGAGAATTTCTATAATGTTTCCAGAAACCGTTTGGTTGATAGGTGAGTTCACACCAGTAACCAGTAGAATCTGTACATTTAGTCAATCTCCCCTCGTTATCTTTCGTACATGCAACCATATTAATCCCACAAATTCTCGTAATACTTTCCAAACAATCGAAACCCGTTGCTGATACGTTCGTGATATGCTTCACGATGTTCCCAATCATCCGTGACCTTGCTTTCAAAAGCAAAAATCATTTCATCCAATATCCAATCCCACCGCTTGAAATGGTTATCGTCTGTATCCCATTCATTTTTAGTGGGCGGCGCGGCTGATGTACGAAGTTCTTCGGGAACATCCGCATCGTCTGTATATGGAGCACCGTGTTTAGTTGCTCTCAACTGCTTGAGCATAGGAGCAGCAATAAGCGCCAAGGTGTGGTCCATGTTCCACGTATCCCACGGGTCAATCTGTACAGAAATCTTTCGATTACCTTTATAGGTTTTTGGATACTTCCCGATATGAACTTTCATATAACCTCGTTAGAAAATGAGTCCGCATCCCAGGAGTTGAACCTGGTACTTTCTGTGTATCAGACAGACGTGCAAACCACTTACACTTGATGCGGATACCTTTAGAAATCTTCTGCTGGTACAATCAACCAACATCCCAAGTAAAAGATAACAATGGGAATTGGTGTAAAGAATGCGGCAAAAAACAATAACCGAATAATCGTACTATCAATATCCATCAATTTGGCAAGTCCACCGCAGACACCAGCAACACGGCTATCAATTCTAGTACGTACAAATCGTTTCATATATATCTCGTAAAATTGTTACACGTTCCGTAGGAGTCGAACCCACACCCAAATGTAAGTTTATGTGACGAGGAGTTGAACCTCTTCGCTTGACCAGCGCGTGTGTAGAATTGAACTACATTACCGAGGTATTTCACCCGATGCTCCAAATAGCTATCACATAAACTTACAACACGTTCTGTAGGATTCGATCCCACACCTAGCAGATTTGGAGGCTGCTGTGCTACCATTACACCAAGAACGCAAATTATTCTTCTTCGTGCTCCAAAACCTTTATGATATACACCATAGCAATCCCTACTATGGTTGCTAAGGTACCAAAAATCAGTATAGCTTCAATCATAAATTCTCCATATGGGAGTGGAAGGATTCGAACCTACTAGGGCTATGAACCAGCGCATTTACAGTGCGATGCAGTCCTCCAACTCTGCGGCACTCCCAGAAACAAAAAGCGGAAGCAGAGGGACTCGAACCCCCAACACCTTTCGGTGTGACACTTTTCAAGAGTGCTTGACACGCCCATATGTCCGTACTTCCTTATCTAAATTATAGTAGGACCGGCATTCTCCTACATTACACTTCTGGCGGGGTGGAGCCGGATAATTTTCCGCCCTTATAATTTAGAAATGCTCTCGGTGGGGGTCGAACCCACACGCTTTAGGGGCGGCGAATTTTGAGTCCGCTACGTCTGCCAGTTCCGTCACAAGAGCGTAAAACATTATCAATTATCATTCTGTTGTCTTGGCCGGCATGTTGAGCACCAAGACCTATTTACCTATCACCCATGTATGCCCACGGGATTAAAACCAACGGATTGTTCCAATCAAATCAATACATAGCCACACAGCATTTACCATAACCATTGGGATATCTCGCTTATACCAAAACGAATGTAACATACCCGCGTGACCAAAAAAGAAAAAGATATATGGTATAAATAATGGGACCGGCATTTTTCCCGCTAAAATAAGTCCACCGATAATCAACAGAATAACCGCCCACCATTTACGTTTAACGAGTCGGTGTTCTTCGGTATGGGATAGTTCGATGGGCTTTTGTGCGAGAAATTCTTTCGTTTGTTGTATTGGCATATAAAATAAGATAAAAGAAATAGTACAGCGGGAAAGGTGTTGTCCTGCAATTGGGTGATAAGTAGTTGCAACTCTTATCTGTGTATCGTTCGGGAAACGCCCGACACGACCACCCCTATACATCGTCGTTATTCATCCTAACCCCAGGGGGTTTTGGTTGTGTTATGGGGTGATGGGTACGATTACTCGCGTCACCACTATTACAACTCCTCAACAGAACCATCACACAGTTTTCGGATGCCTTTCCATACGACCACTAACCGGCTAAGAGCCGTCCTGCTGTACTGCTAATGGCAGGGGTGGGAATTGCACCACACGACCTTTTGGTTATGAGCCAAACGAGCTGCTACTGCTCTACCCTGCTCCATATACATCATCCACTAGGTATTTCAACGCCTCACTATCAGTGGTTTGTATTCAAATTAGACGATGATGTAAAAATGTTGAAGTGAGTGACATGGTGAGAATGCGAATCTCACACCTTTCCGACATAGTTAGATTATTCGTCCACTTGGCTATACGGTAGCTAATCGTATAGTTGTTCCCTAGAACCCAAGGTGGGATTTTACCCACACACCAGCCGTCTTCTCGCTCATAGTTAAGCTACCGGCCAGTTGGCGCTCCTCACGGTGCTACATCTCCCGTGATTCCTTCCCGACTTATCCTTCCATATCTCTACTCAGACCACCCATATGATGCGCTCCATGTTGTACCTTATCCCCGAAGAACGAGATATTCAGTCACATATCACTCACTTCTTTGAATGGACGGATGGGAGTTTCACCCCCGGACCCATTCGTCTGTAGTCTTTATAACTTACTACGGTTACTGCTGTTTGTCAAGTGTGGTCACTAACTCAGCTGATAATCCCCTGTGGGCCATGAATTACCTGCAATCTATGTACATCCCGATACATTGCGATGAAACCTGTTAGTCGTTACCGCTCTCTTGCTGACCACAATTGCTCAAACGGCCTTGTTATAATAATTTCTTCTATATTTTGCTCTAGAAGAATTTTTATTTCTACTTTTGTATGTAATGGTTTGTGAATGACAATTTGGACATAATAATCGTAAATTTGATGGTGAATTATTATCAGAATTTCCGTCTATATGGTCAAGTTGTAAAACAAGCGTAGAACCATTATGTATTCCCAAGTTTCCACATAAAACACATTTGTTTCCATTAATATGGACTAAACATTTTTTAATAACTCGTGGACTATTATTCAATAAGCTATTTTCAAATTTATACAGCGTTGTATTCAAAAATTCGTATTCTCTACAACATTTAATTGTGCAAAATTTTCCAATCCGAGCACTTGGATGATACGAAAAGTCTTTACCGCAATGAATGCACTGGGAATTTACTTTTGATACTCCATGTCTACGTACGCCTTTATTATTAAATTTTGCAGCACATGAGTGAGAACAAAATTTTGTTCTACTATCTTTTTTATCTGCTATTACTGCTCCACATTCTTTACATACCTTTATTTGCTTCATACTAATACTCCGTGAATTGAACTTTTCACAACATATATAAATATCACACAAAAAGTTCAAAACACTAAGCCCGCACCGGATTCTGCCACCGGGACTCAACCTTGGAAGGGTCGCATGTTGCTTCTACACCATACGGGCGGCGAGGTCTTTTTTACGAAGGCCCTCATCTTCGTCGGAGTTTGCATCCGTGAACTCGGAAAGTAAACACGACGGTAGTGACGGAACTTATTCTAGTTCTTGTTTGCTACCGATTTTACCAGTGCTGTTTCGCCCCCTGTATCAGCACTATTGGATGTTCAAGGTACGCCTTGACGACAGTTTCCTTTGAGGGAGCCACCCAAATTTAAAGATGTCAGAGGCCGGTGGCAGAACATTAGGATTGGCTCTTACTTTAAACCCGCATTATGAGGTGCCACCCTCGTCCAATATCTATCTGTTCCTTTTACGCATGACATCTTTACTTCATACAACTTAAGTATAACTATTACAACATGTTTTGTCAAGTGCCCTTGGAGGGATTTGAACCCGCACTGTCTTGCTCCTAAGGCAAGTGCCTCTGCCAATTGGGCTACAAGGGCGTTTTCCTACATGATGTAGTATACATAGAATCGAATAGAAAATCAAGGGGGTTTACGAAAATTTTTATAAAATTTTGGATATGTATTAATATTGTTATTACATTTGTGAGGGTTTGTATGCTAGCAGTATACCCGTTTGGAACTGGTTCGTTATATACCGCATCGTATGCGCTAAGTGCATCGTATGCAGCTTCAGCGAGTACCATCCCGTATGTGTATACGGCATCAGCTGCCGGCGTCGTACTATATCCACAATCGGGGTCCAGCGGAAAAAGCGTATGTTTAATTACAGGCGTTGAATATGTAAAACTGCAAGTCAGTAGTTCGTTCAACTACGTGGAAGTATGTAATTTTTTCAATAGTGGAAATATTATACCACTATAAATTTATTAACTGGGTCAATCGTGTATGTTTCTAGGTCTGTAACTCCATGATAAATTTTAATCAAATACGAGGGTTTGTATGCTAGCAGTATACCCGTTTGGAACTGGTTCGTTATATACCGCATCGTACGCATTAAGTGCTTCGTACGCAGCTTCAGCGAGTACGATTCCATACGTATACACAGCATCAGCTGCTGGTGTAGTACTATATCCACAGGCAGGGCCTAGCGGGAAAGGTGTCTGTTTAATTACGGGCGCAGAATATGTGAAACTACAAGTCAGTAGTTCATTCAATTACGTGGAAGTATGTAATTTTCCTACTGCTAGTAATATTGTACCAACACCTACACCTACACCAACTGCTACACCCACACCTACACCAACTGCTACACCCACACCTACACCAACTGCTACACCCACACCTACGCTAATTTCGTCGTCGTGGACCAATACTCAAGTATTCGATCCGGTGGGACCAGGATTGACCTTGACACGAAGACATTGGGGTACCTTGTATAACTCAGAGTTGGAATTAAAAGCAGATTTCAGCTATCCTCTCATTTCGCCATCCGGTACGTTATGGAACTCTATACACACCGACCCCGTAAATTACGGCTGGGGTGACTTCAGTAATGTTACCACGAGAACCTATGACAACTTTAACGAGTCATTGAATAGGAACGTGGGAAATAATGCAGTCTCTACTGATTTAGTGATGCATGATACGATTAATAACAAATATTATAAGTTTGATATTACCCTGTGGGGAAGTGGTTCACAAGGCGCACCATACGCATATAATCGACAAGAAATAAATACTACTACAAATTCCTTGTCTGGATCAGTAGTATATATTTCCAGAAGTGTGTCGTTACCTGCTACTATGAGTTTTGAAATAACGTTCCCATCATATGACCCTGTGTTTACTTAAGAGATATTTATGTCTAATATAAAAAATGATACATTTTATGTAGAAATATATAGTAACTGGCGAGAACCGTTACCAGTTATATCTTCTAGTTGGGGGGATGGAACATATACGAGTCTTCGTAGCGAAGACTTCTATCAAAGTCAGTCATATACCGACACCGGTTCAAATAAAACGGTTAATATTACGATTGATAATAGATTTCGGCCAGAGTACATGTATTTTAATCACTCTTATATAGATGACATTGGCCAGTTCGATGAAGGTACCGGTAGTGCTAAAATAGTTAATTTTAGTGGTTCATGGGGACAGTTTCCAAATTTATATAATTTATATTTACAGGGAACTTCCATACCTATTATCGATGTTCGCGGATGTGACCAGCTGGAAGACTTGTATCTATCTCACAACGACCAACTATTGCATATTGAGATAGGTGATCCTGTAAACCAAGAGGGGTTATCAGGAGAACCGATAAGTTTATCTACTTTTGATGCCTCATTTTGTAATAATCTTTCTACATCAACTATAGATGACTTATTAGAAAAATTATATTATATAGGCGCATATACAATATATTTTGCGGGGGATGACATGGCAATACCCAGTTCCGGCGGTCTTGCTCTTGTAAATGAGATGCGACAAAATGGATATACTATCATTATTAATGACGGTACTCCCAAACCACCGGCTACGATGAGTATGCGTATACATACGCCCGTGACCGGTGCAAGTTTGGGTCTGAATAATAATTACAGTTCTGCTCCAGTTATTCAACCACTCTCGTATCCAACAACTTGGACAAATATATACTATGATTGGGGAACTGGTATAGATTCATCACGAAAACGATTCATGTCTTGGTCGGTTGTCACTTTCGACGGAATGGTTCACAATGATAAATGGAACAACCCATCGTTTTCAGCAAATAGTGATGCAACAATTTCTCTTAGCGATGGCCGAGCTGTAGAGAGTATAGTTATTGCACGGCTGCCTAGTAGTTCCACCAATGGTCCATATGCCAATATTACCAATTTAAATCTTCAAGGATTTACCTCCATGTCGTATTTAGACATAAGAGAGCATGAGGAGTTGACAGATATTACGCACGACACGTTACAAAATGTTAGTACTGCCTATATAATAAACACCAGTTTATCAGATTCAAGTGCAACAAATATTTTAAATAGTCTTAATACTAACGGTATTTTTGGAGGTCAAGTAGCCCTCACCGGATCATTAATGGAACCCCCATCATCTGCAAGTATTTCATCGGCACGTACGCTAACTCGTAAGCATTGGAAAGTGTATACCAACGAAACCTGTTCCGTCCCAACGCCACTCACTCCATCGTCTCCAGATTTCCCATCCGTGTGCATATCAAGTTCATTTACCGGGTCTGGTCGGCCCGACTATTGGTGGCGAGCAGATATCGGCTTGTCGGGAAGTACATGGGCGGCAGTTTCTGGCGGAATGGATTTGATGTTGTTTAATCCAAGTGCATCGTCGGCTGTTAATGGCGTTACCTTTGGTGGCGCACATCTTACTAGTTCGGTTACAAGTTCGTATGCAGTAACCGTCGATCCGTCAGCAAAATTCAACGTGATGAAACGTATTTTTATGCGGGTGGATGTTGAAGATTATCCCGCCCCAAGTACTGCTTCTTGGCACGATTACACGTTCATGGGACATTCGTACTTTATCGAAAACGTTGATAATTTTTTTACAATACGTAATTATATTAATATAACTGGGTATACTAGTGGGTTCCCCTCCTATACCCCAGTGGGTTATGCGCTTAATGTAATTCAAAATAGCAATTTAATAAACAGTGGTGGATTATATTATGATTATCATCGTTGGAGGCCCGAGTTCGGGCTTACTGCAATTCCCACAAAAAGTTTTTGGATTGATTACACTGAGTGTCTTGATTCCTCGTCAATAAACACACTGGTAAATTATTACAATTACACCGGAAGCGCACAAACTCTGTCGTTTGTCAGTGATTATGGTTCGGCCGGCCCCGCGGGGTTTGCGTGGCCGGCGTGTACACACTTGTTTTTCGGACAAGCATTTGGGGATGTACCGATTAATGCAAATTATACGAATCCTGCCAAAGTTACCTTTAAAGAAATTGCAATTTTTACGTCATCTATATCACAACAACAGGCCTTAGATTTCCGTGATGCAATGTTAGCACGGTGGCCGTAATCCTACGAGAATATTATGTATCGTATATTAAAATTTCCTAGAGTATTTCAATATAACAAAATACCGACAGCCTCTGATATTGAGGAAGTTGTCGGTGCACCTATCGAACTATTTTATTCCACTCAGTCTAATATACGACCAGACGTAATGTTATGTATCTATACACAAGTCAATCATACCACTCTACAATCGTATTATCAATTTTTTCCAAAATATATTATAAACCGAGAACTTGCGCCAAGTGGAAATATTGGCGGTAATATCACATTAGTTGCTACTAACGAATATACAAACGAATTCGTTTCGGCATTACCAGAAGAATTAAATTATTTACAAGAATATATACGACCGTTTCGGCGGCAGTTATCTCGTATACAAGAAATATCATAATCTATGGACAATGACGGATTCGAACCGCCGACCCTCGCTGTGTAAAAGCGATGCTCTAACCAGCTGAGCTAATTGTCCGTAAAAATGTGTGCAGAAGAGTGACAAATTCTTCTGTACTTGTGAGGACTCCGGTGTACTAGCGTCCTAGTATCGTGTCCTCTTCGGCATACAAGTGGATGCCCATAAGTCAACACACATTTTAAGTAGAGGTGGTGAGAATCGAACTCACTTGATGTCTTCGTCCCAAACGAAGCGGCTAGCCTTTAGCCCACACCTCTATACATCATACTACAAAGCTGCGGGTGGGATTCGAACCCACAATGTTTCTTATGTGCTAGTTTACAAAACTAGGGCCATCAACCGTTAGGCGACCGCAGCGTTAATACAATTATCAAAAAGCAGTGGTCCCTGTGGGACTTGAACCCACGACTCTTCCGTTATGAGCGGAGCACTCTAACCAACTGAGTTAAAGGACCATTCTCACATAACTAGTCCGCCCTCTGGGATTTGAACCCAGCATATTCCGCTTATAAGACGGACGCCTTCAACCTAGCTGGCTCAGGACGGTAAATTTGTAACGATTCCCCTTTTACTGGAATGGAGCCGTCGTTACCACGGGAGTAGTGCGCACTACTCACACCGTCGCCACAGGGTTGTCCTGCGACCAAGCCATCCCTATGTATGGCACGTTATTTCAGTGCATCCCCTGGGATTCGAACCCAGACCTAATAGATTAAAAGTCTATTGTGCTAACCGTTAACACTAGGGATGCATTACTACAAGTGCCATCGGTGGGATTCGAACCCACACTATGGAGATTTTAAGTCTCCCGCCTCTGCCGTTGGGCTACGATGGCGTAACTCTTTGTAACTTAACCAGTTGAACTTATTTTGTCAAGTGGACTCGGTGGGAATCGAACCCACAAGTGAGCCTTGCAAAGGCCCCAGTTTCCCGTTAGCTTACGAGCCCATTTTGGTAATATATTATGTCCATTGGAGAGTATATCAAGGCTCAGAGAACACTGGAAAACTCACATAATATATTACCTAGAGCGGTTTCACGGACTTGCACCGGACATGTCAGCTGGTTGCCAACCGTGCTACATTACACCAAAACCGCGTAAAACTGGCCTCCGTGGAATCGAACCACGCTTCATTGATCCAAAGTCAATTGTCTTACCGATAGACGAGAGGCCAAAAGGTGGGGAAGGTGATTCGGATACGTTCTAAGTATCCAAGGTTACCCGCACAGTCTAGAACTGTTCCCCTCCAACCTTGTGCAACATCCGACACGTTGCCAAGCACCTATCTCTGCGCCAGATAGGCCCGGCGGTAGAGTTCTCAATTTAACGTCAAATCACTCTACGAAGTTGACGAGAAGTACCGCGTGCGGGAATCGAACCCGCCTTCTGGCCTTGAAAGGGCCATGTCCTAACCGATAGACGAACGCGGCGTTGGGGGACCGACTACCTTCCCCTTATCGGAGGGTCACTCACTTGTGTAGTGGTAGTTCTTTCTACTGTCGGTCAACTCTTTAAGTATAACTTATCGAGTATTATTTGTCAAGGGGTGGTGGTGAACGGTTCCGGCTGTTGTCATATGTGTAATTCCGCCGTTCTTGTGCCTTGTAATAGGTGCCTCTATTGTCGTGACTAGCGACTCAACCCTGCCAACCATGTGCTAGTCCAGATGGTTGACTACCCCCGTCTTGGGAAGCAGGACCACCAACCCCGTATTGTCAATCAACTTTTGTAACATACATCCATCAACATGATTTGTCAAGGGGATGTAAACTAATAACTATATAAGATATAAAGAAAACACCCCGTTGAGTTTTTTATTATACTCAGCGGGGTGTTTTTTGTCAAGTGAGATAAGATTAAATTTTATTCACTAATTCCCGCAGTTCTGTTTTTAATTCTCGTAATTCTGCCCGTAAACCGTTCTGGCCGTCCGACCCAATTAATGTCACACGCATTTCTGTTTGTGTAATACGAATGTCTGACAAACTTTCTTGAATATCTTTAATTGTGTCCACCAAACTACTGGTTTGTTCATGGTTATCATTTAGAGCACGTTCTAAATTATATACTCGTCCTTCTAATTTTGAAATTCTATCTTTTGCTGCACCAATAATTTTGAACGCAGAAACCACTGCACCACCAGATGCCATTATTATACCGATAATAATCCAGAGTGAATTTAACGTTACGGGTTCCATCGTATTATCCAATATCCGCTGAGGTTAAAAGCGTGTAGGTAAAACTATTTCCATGTATATCTTTTGCTTTATTACATATCTGCATAAATAAATTAAAATCTTTTACACGTTTAAATACTTGGCACCCTTCGCTCCAATTTTCCACAAATTCTGATTCGGTTTTGGGGTTGGAACGATGAATATTGATACCAAATAAACCTTCTTGGATGGTTGTTTCATCAAATGTCATATCTTTATTTTTGTCACGATATACTTTGACGGGCTTTTGCTGACCCAATGCTTCATACTTTCCTTGATGCAATCTAATAATATGCGACCCACGATACTGATTTGGTACTAATCGTGCCACACCATTTGGATTACTGAATTCTCTGACGGCTTTGGTACCGGGATCAGTTGTGCATGGCCAGATATGAAATTTCCAAACACCACCTTCTTTATATGAAATTGTCATCCAATCATCAAACACGTTGGTGACTTTCTTGCCAGTTGAAGCGTTACGAATTCCTACAATGTTCACATCAAAATCTTTTGCTCCTTCGAACCACGCATATCCTTTTTTCTTAACAGCGGCTTCGATTTGTTCACGAGTAAACGACATAAGACATCCTCACTTAAAGGTAAACTTTGTTAATTTTTTAATACTATCTAACGAAACCTTATGTTGTTCAAACGAAACCGTTTTTTCTGGTTGGTTCGGAAATACAAATCCTAACGTGGTTTTTTGTTTAGTAATTTGTATCACTTTCCAACAATGTGTTGGTACGGTGATAGCTTTTACTTTCTGTTTATTTCCAATACATCCCGCAGACACCTTGATAGAATCATGAACCAATGCTTGTTCACGAGTCCACTCTTCTAATTCTTTCCACTGTCCACGATTTAATCCCGGATACTGCGGTGCCATATTCGTGAAATAAAATGATTCTTGCATAGAAACGGCATCACATCGTGCGTCGGCAGCCGGTGAGATATGACCTCTATCAAATCCAGAACTAAAATATGACGCCCCGACGTTGCTTTCACTGTATAACTCTGGGTCCGGTTCAAATTTATCATACCGTTTTACCGGTACCTTGCAGGTTAATTTTTTCTTGGTAACCACCCACTCAACACGCACTGGATACTTTCTCGCTTTTGAAAATACCGTTTGGTAATTTTTATGCTTTATACGAACAGTATCCTGTGCCTCAAGTGTGACTGCAAAAAATAATAAAATTACCGCTACAATTATTCGCATTGAGTGCCACAATTTGGACATTCTTTTGATGATGAACCAATATTCACATCTACATCAATATCAGATGAATTATCTTCGTACTGCCGTTCGGCCTTTACCTTATTGACAGGTGAGAATTTTTCTAACCCAGCAATTCCAAACGACCCAATAGTTAAATATACAAATGATTGATAAATATAATCTTTAATTTCGAGATTCACGCCTTCCAATCCCGTAACCAAATCAATAGTTGCAATTGCCACCATGACGGCAAATGATAGAAATCCAATTATGGTTTTTTCATTCCAATCATTATTATCTTTGAAAATTTCAACAAATTTTTTTAGCATACCGTACTCCGTAACAAAATGTAAAGTTTATTGTTTTTTACACATCTCTAATAGACTTTTATCCATGTAATACGGCGTAACCTGACATTCATTGTTGATTAACAACTGTGTGTTGAATAATAATCCATCAACCGAAACTTGTAATTTTTTAATTTCTTGATTTAGTGAATCAACCTGAGTTTGAGTATATACTAAGTCGGTTTCCATACTGCGTTGGTTGGTGGTGATAAGCGTATCAAATTTTTTACTTATATTGACCTCACTTTTGATTGCACCAAGTTCTGTTTTATTTGCATTTGACAACTTGAGATACAAAACACTTTGACCCACGATAACTACCACTAGCACAGACAGTAGAATTAATGCTAGTGTTTTTATTAGGTTAACTGTTTTGTTAGGAATAAACATGCTTATTTACCTCGTACCTTTCCTGTGGTTTTCATAGTCGTTTCACCCTTGGCAATAACCACATTATCTCCGTCAATTTCCACCTTCATATCTTCACGGGCAGCATCAAGTTGTTTAATAAGGCTCTTGATAATTTCAATCTCTGGCTTATCTTCTTTTTCTTTTGTTCCCGTAATTCCCGCCAACATCGTAATCAATGCCATAACAGCGGTTGATACGAGTCCAATAACGGCGGGGAGTGATTCTGTGGGTAAGAATCTACTGGAGACTACACCGACCACCACGAGTAATACAATCCACGGAATGGCACTTTTGCCGATGTATTTACTTGCTACTTCCTTTGAGGTTGACCCAGATTCTGCGCGGCGTAGTTCACCTTCTAATTTTTTTAATTCCAGTTCTGCGAGCAGTTCGGTCTTTTTCAGTTCGATATCAGCTAACAGCTTCGTCTGCTTCAAATCAACTTTTTTCACAGGTATCTCCGAAAAAATATTTACATAACAAAAACGCCACATTCCATAAGGGAACGTGGCGCCTGTGCGGTTCCCTAGAATACAGAGAACCTTTGTAATAAGTAGTTATTTTAACGTTATTTCGTGACTTCTTCGTAGAGTTTTTCGAACTCCTGGTGGTCAGCTACTTCATCTGCAAAGTTTTGCTTGTGATAGGTTTTAGCAAGTTTAGTAAACACTTTCTTACTAATATCAAATTCTTCACAGGCGTCACCCTTTAAAACCTTTTGTAAATCTCGTTCAGCTTCCACACGGGTAAGTGATGTGCTGAAGTCCTTCAGATAACCGACCAATTTTAATTTTTGGTTTGGGTCTAACTTTGATAACATAACTGCTCCTTAGATTAGGAATTTTGGTAACGTATGCAACCACACACGTTCTGATTGTGTAACATATTTTTTCATTGCTCTCCACTGCCACTCTGTCCAGATAAAATGACGGTCATAAAATAATGTACGTTCCATTGCACACACAATGCTTTCCGTGTCTGTCGGTGACGCCACAAAGAATTTTGGCATCCATGACACTTCACTGGAAGTAACAATCGGTACATCTTGACTGACGAAATCGGCTGAAACAATGTTAAATGTTTCGGACAACGAGGCCTGTAATCCAATATCCATCGTTTTAACTAACTGCAAAAAATCTCTGCGGTCTAACCAACCATGTTCAACTAGATTATGCTTTGTGCCTAATCCATCAAAAAACGCACGAAGATTTTTCAATACTTCATCCCCACGTGCTTCAACTCTACCGGCGTTGATGTGAAAATTGCATCGCAATCCATGTTTCTCTGCGTATTGTACAGCAGCTGCGGCTTGTAACAGATGGTTTTTCATCGGTCTAATTGCACCAAAACATCCGACATTAATGGTGTCACCGTTGACAAATAGTTTAGACCCCACTGCATTTTTTGAGGTTGGATAATAATTTGGTAGATATACTAATTTATCCTTTAATTCAGTGTTTGCATGTGCTGCTAAGTACTTGGACAAATCGCGTTGAGCTCGTTCAGAGTTAGCTGATACAAACACGTTTGGTTGAACCACGTATCGGTTAATCCAATCCATTGCAATACCTTCGTTTGATAGGAACGGCAGTTCACTATGTAATCGAATTATCCACTTTACGTTAGGATGTAGTTTCCGTAACACTTCAAACTTTTCTGGTACTACCCAGAGTGCTTCAATAATAACTACATCTGGTTTGTTTAGTGTGACTTGGCGGTCAATTTCATTATTATCAATAACTTGTACTAAACGTGAATCATATCCATTTGCCAGCAACATTTCGTGAACAAACATTGCTGAATTAAATAAGCCTGAGTGCTTTAGTAGTGTTTTACTGCCACCCGATTGATGTCTATACTTTAATATAAACAGTGTGCGTGGTTTCGTGCGGGGTTTCATAAGGTTACTCGGTTAAATGTGTGCGGAAGTCTGTTTATAATTACGCCACCCAACGGGTAAAATACAGTTGTCGGGGGCTTCACTGAACATTGGTGCTATATCTACTTCATCATAACCGGCCAAGCCCGTCCCAATTGCAGTCACTTTAAACCGCATGTCAGGATTCAGTCTGGCAAACTTTATAAATTGGTCTACGTATTTTTTAATTTTTTGTAACGGTAACGTTTTTATCTGTTCATCTTTTGTTGGGATTGCATAACTCTTGCCTTGCAATCCATGGCCTTGTCCATACACTGCACCGTAGGTTTTATAGGCAGTTAAGGCCGCACCCTTACCATGTCTCCCAGCCAAATTACTACCAAATACAAATATTTCATCCTTCATATAACTATCCTCCTAAAATTTAAGGACGAGGCCGGATTCGAACCGGCGTGGGATTTCTCCAAGAGTTTTGCAGACTCCTGCTTTCAGCCACTCAGCCACTCGTCCACTGCTACTTACTTCTTTTTTTAGCTACACGTTTTTTAGCACGTGGCTTTTCATGTGTCAATCGGATATTCTCAAACGTTGGGAATATATCTTGATATCCCTGTTTAATCAACTCTTGCTGGAGATATGGTAATGCAGTATCGGTGAATGCACGTTCTAGATGCGTAATAACCGATTCGTCATATCGACGAACCAATTCCATTTTATGTTTGTCTTTTCGAGAAAAATCCTCGGTTAGTTGCGTCAACGGCCACACAATACAATGTAACATTTCATGGATTGCCGCCGATACAATCCCATAATATGGATAATTTTTACTATTTAACAAACTTAGTCGGATGGTTGCCTGTCGGTACTCAGGCTGAGCCCGGCAGTCTGCCAGTGAGGCCTTCATGTGACGAGAATATTTTACTACAATTAACCAATCTTGTAGGTTTAGTTTGGGTTGAAGTATTTCTATGGTTTTAGCGAACAATACTTTCTTGGTAATGCGTTTTGGTTTTACCATAGACTGCTCCTAAACTTATAACGGGGTAATCTTGCTTAATGTGTCTTGGATATCTAACTGAACGTCTGGGTTCGAATCCTTATATATATGAATGAGTTTTCGTTCCAACATCCATGCACGGGTAAATAATTTTATAGAATACTGTTTATATTTACGTACATACCAAAGACTAAATATATTAGTTATTATTAGTACGACCGTAGATAGTAAATATATATGTTTCATATCCGAATGTGATGGGGGAATGTTTCAATTTAACACAAAAATATGAATTGTCAAGTACCATATATTAATATATATTTTTACCTCTTGACAATTTATAAATAGAGGTGTATGTTTAGGAAACATTTGGAGAACAACATATGATAGACGATACAAAATTAGAGAAATATGCGGTATATGTAAAACTTACCGTGTGGGGAGAGTCCCCAGAAGATGCAGTTGATTATGTAGAGAATGCAATCGACACATCTGATTTACTTACCCAAGACGGTATTATTGGAATCGAAATTGTTGACGATGAAGATAGTATCGAACGTATGGAGACAGGTTATGACGACGACACCGAAAACGAATTCACCGAAGACTACTAAAAAACTACCCGTAAACGACCGACTTAAGCAATCATTAAATGTACTATACGTGGTAATTTGTATTGCCCTACTTTACAAAGTAGGAACCACGTTGTATAATATTAAGACAACTAATGATGTTGCCAAGAAAGGCACGTCATGTCCCACGTTGCTGAGTATTTCTCGTTCTGCACGTGACACTTTGTTGGTTATGAAGGCCGAATCGTTGTGTACGGAATATGTACTCGACAATATCAAATAAACTTTTAACCAAATAATTAATGTCTACCACGGAAGTGATTTTAGTTGTTTCATTGGTAATTCATCTATTTTCAATCATTATTTTATTTTTAAATTTTATAAATATAATGAATATGAAAGTACAAATCCAACAGATTCATGCCGGACTAACGGCCACTCTCAGTAAGGTTTTTGTAATGGAACAGCTACTAACTAAAATTAGTAATAGTTTCAGTGAGTTCATTCGTTTGACAGAAAATGTAGTTGATACCGTTAATGGTTCTAATAGTAAGGTGATGTATAAAACTACCGATGGTAAATATACCGCACGAACTGTGGACGAACTAATTGAGAAAATTAAACGTGACGGTAACACTGACGAGTATTTTACGGACGATGAACTTGACAAGTTGAAAAAGATGTTTGACCCAGATGACGATTTTAACGACGAAGAAGAGGACTGATGTTACCCAACGAAAAGCAACTCAAATCTTTGATGAACAAGATTAAAAAGAAAGCCGAAAAGAAGTACGAACAGAAACAAACTGTAAAAACTGCAGAGATACCAGAGGTATCAGAAGATACGCAGTTATTCAATGAAATGAAAAAACTTCCTTTCACGGAATAAAATCTTGATGTAATGTGCGCACATTACAATATACAATTTGAACAGTATTAATACGTCTTGACAAACGTAGTAGTACGTAGTATACTCATGTATACGTTCTATAAAAGAAAAAGAACCAAAAAGAAAAGAAAAAACGTTATGTTAAATAATTTTGGATTAGGTTGGAGAAACTTATTTGAGAGTCACGTTGAATACGTTAAAACCTCAATGAGTGAAGTAAATATTCTAAGTATAGAACGTTATAACGCTATGTTGCGTATAAAGTTTGAAACAGGTGACACGCACCTACAATTTATATTAGATTGTTTTGCATATAAAATTGAACGTGACTCAGCAAAAACATGTGAACATTGTGGCGAATACGGTTTTCGTCGATTTGGTGAGTGGTTACAAGAACCACTTTGCTTGTGCACCCCATGTTACGTAAAGCATGTGGATAGCATTCTTTCTCAACAATAATTTTTACGAGGTATTATGTTTTACGTAGAAGAAGATATTGTTCCAGTGGTAGATGTTATTAGTCGCCGTCTTGGACCAGCTGGAACTATGGCATATGGTAAGAATGTGCTCATGAATGTTACGTTGTCCACACCAGAATTCGGTACTGTATGGTATGGGGATTTTGAAGGGACGGCGGCAACACTACAGAATATTCTTACCGAACTGTCCAACGAAACGGGTTATTCTATTCAGAGTAATCACTAACCCCTTGACAAGTACAAAATTTGTCATTAGATATTAATTGTGAATGTGATTACGTAGGAAAACCACATTCGATACTATCAATCCTACATATTATTAAAATAAGAGGTTATGTTATGATGTCAGAACGAATTGTATCACCGCAGAGGTATGACCGCACAGTACGTGGAATGCGTAGTTGGTTGTATAGTCTTGTCCGTCGTCGTAACGGTTCAATGGTAACCGCCGATGACGCTCATGTGTATCTTGACCGACAGGGTTTCCGAAAGAACGAGATTTATACTCGTCTGTCCCTTATCAATTCCGTTCTCCGTGACGGTAATTTCGATGTAATTGGTCAGGTTCCATCAAGTCGTCCCGCAGCTAAGCGGCGTCGAATTAACGCATGGACGGTTCGTTAATAACGAAGGTTTTCAAAAAACACGTTATACTTATCAGAATAGAAATGGGGAATAATTTCCTCATTTCTATTTTGACTTTATACCAATAATTAAATGACTACCCTTGAAAAAGAAATTGAACGAATTCGATATGAATTGTCAGTAACGATTCCAGAAGAGTTACAAGAAGCTACCTTTTCAGGAGATGTGTTAGAAAGTTCTGAATATTCTGAAATTTTGTCTAGACAGTATTTTTTGAACGCACGATTAATTCAATTAAATAAACGTTTGCATGCTGAAACTACCCGTAACTCTGAATTAATATCGTATACACATGTAGGCGTAGGTTCGCTGGTTGAACTCTTATGTAAACGGACGCATGTAAAACGACAAATTAAATTAATTTCATGTGAAGTATCGGATGAAGAAACTTCATATGAAGAAGTTACGGTAAATTCCCCCATCGGAAAAGCATTATATAATAAATCTATCAATGATGAAATTAATGTATACACCCCGTCAGGTATACAACAATATCAAATAGTGTCGTTAACGACAATACATAATTTAAAAAGTTGACTTGACTTTTACTAGTTCCATATTTATATTACAGAGGTGGCTATGAACTCCAATAAAGAAAAGTTATATGTAACGGTTGATGTGGGACCATATACGGTTCTTTTAGTCGCCGAACTAGTACTAATAGTACTGAAAATTTTGAGTTATATTCAGTATTCTTGGTTACTTGTATTATCACCAATTATATTGGTAGTATTATCTGCATGTATTATACTACTAGTAACTTTCTTAAAACTGTTAAGAAACCACTTATTTTGACCGAGATTTTTATGAATACATTTTTAGGCGTGGTTATATTCATTGCGATTTTCTTACTTGTTTTACGTGTAATTACTAATAAAGAAAGTTCAAAGACCTTGCCACATAATAGTGGTACTGGTGTCGGTGGTGACGACGACACCGGTTCCAATGGAGATGTACCAAAGATTTAAATTTTTAGGGCCCGACCGGCTTCGACGGGGTGTAGATGATTAAGCGTTGTGTCTCGTTTGGTAAGACGAGTAAAACAGACCAAAAATACTAACTGGCAACTATAATTTAGCCCTCGCTGCTTAATTGCAGCCTGACGAATTAATCTGAGATGACCACATAGGGTTAATTTGTTTATTCATGTGGTATAGCCTTGATAGGAACCGTATTCAAGGTGAT
>Ga0315909_10000929_pt1 | contig 39303 bp, 59 predicted proteins | sample LakEriMetagenome_11_FD_203527 | JGI IMG/M metagenome (GOLD analysis project Ga0315909, IMG submission 203527) | Freshwater fungal communities from buoy surface, Lake Erie, Ohio, United States - Buoy 2 MA125 | ecosystem: Environmental > Aquatic > Freshwater > Lake | place: USA: Lake Erie, Ohio... | reverse complement strand
GATTTAGTTAAAGATATGGGGATAGACTGTGAGATTGATTTTATCAGACCTAAATCGTATAATGGGCAAGACAATTCAGGTGGTGTTAAATTTATGAAAGAGCTTGAATTGGATTTAAAAGGAAAGCGTGTGTATATTGTTGAGGATATGGTAGACACTGGAGCTACTATGTTGGAAATACTTCAACGCGTAGACAGTAAGATGCCGGCTGAAACAAGAATCGTTACGTTAGTACATCGTAAAGGAAGTAAACATCATGTAGATTATTCAGCATTTGAAATTGGAGATGAGTTTGTTGTTGGATATGGATTTGACAATAATGGATTGAAAAGAAATTACAGAAACATGTATTCTATTGGAAATAAATTAAATTAAAAAGGTTACGGATTGGATATTTATATTAAATAGAATCCAATGGTAGTTTATAGAACAACGAATCTAATTAATGGTAAAATTTATATAGGACAAGATTCGCATAATAATCCTAAATATCTAGGGTCTGGCCTCTTATTAAAGAGAGCGATTAATAAGTATGGTATTGACAATTTTGTCAAAGATATATTAGAAGTATGTAAGTCTAAAGAAGATTTGAATAAGCGTGAGATATTTTGGATCGAAAAATTAAATCCAGTATATAACATTGCAAAAGGAGGTAATGGAGGAGACACGTTATCAAATCATCCTGATTTAGAATTAATTAAAAATAAACTTAAAGGTAAAGTGCCATATCATAAAGGAAAGAAACGACCTAATCAAACAGGAGATAAAAATCCAGCTAAACGAAAGGACGTCCGAGAAAAAATACGACAATCTAAATTAGATAATCCAACGCAAATGTTTGGAGATGATAATCCTGCAAAACGATTAGATGTTAGAGAGAAAATATCAGCTGGAATTTCTGAATCATGGAAAACTCGGGAATCTATTAAATGCCCTCATTGCGATAAGGAATCAATAAATGCATCAGGAATGTATCGGTGGCATTTCGAAAATTGTAAGCATAAATCTTAGGAATATTCGAAAGAGTTAATTATATTAAAGAAAATAAGTTATAATGTATCAAAACGTAGCATATCAGAGAAGTAAGAATTTAGTTCACATTTGGGACGATAAGAATGGTCACTTTACAGTGCCGTTTAAGAAGTATGCGTATAAAAGAAACGCTCACGGTAAATTTGTAGCTTTAGACGGTCACAAAGTAGATAAGGTATATGATTGGGACGAATCAGATATGCAAAGAGGTCTTATATACGAAAGTGATCTTAATGCAGAAACAAGAACCTTAATTGACTTATACTATGAAACGGATGATCCTTCTACAGGTCATCGTGAATTGTTTATAGACATTGAGGTTAGCACTGAGGGAGGATTTGCTACTCCTGAGAATCCATGGCAACCTATGACATCTATTTCATTTTACGATAGAGTAGGTAAGCAGTCAGTTGCTATTATCGTTGATAAGACGAGAAAGTTAAAGCCATTTAGAGATGCTAATTTGACTTTGGAAGTAGTTCAAACTGAATTTGAATTGATTAGTATTTTCTTAAAGTATTATATTGAGATTAGACCATCTATCATTACTGGATGGAATATTGACTTCTTTGATATTCCGTATATCTATAATCGTATCTCTCAGGTAGCAGGTAAGCAGTATGCAGATTCACTTTCTCCTATTAATGAAGTAACTTACTTTCCAAATAGAAATAAGTATAAGATATCTGGAGTATCTTGTTTAGATTACATGGCATTGTATAAGCTGTTTACTTACTCAGAAGAGTCTTCATATGCTCTTAATGCTATTTGTATGAAAGAGTTAGGCAAAGGTAAGATTGAGTTTGAAGGTACTTTAGATCATTTATATCAGACTGACATTGATAAATTTATTCAGTATAACGTTAATGACGTTCAGTTAGTTGTAGAGTTAGATGATAAACTTAAGTTTTTAGCTTTGGCTCGAGGTATCTGTCATAAAGGTCACGTTCCTTATGAGGACGTTTATATGACTACTCGTTATTTAGATGGTGCGTGTGTAACGTATATGAAGCGTTTAGGTATTATTGCTCCTAACAGAGGAAGAAGTGAAAAGCATGAAGGAGAAGAGTCTAGCAACGACTTTGCAGGTGCGTATGTAAAAGATCCAATACCAGGTGTGTATGAATGGATATTTGACGAAGATATGAGCTCGCTTTACCCTTCTATTATCAGAACTCTTAATATATCTCCAGAAACTAAAGTAGGTAGGATTGATAATTGGGATGCAGTTAAAGAAGCGTTTTGGGCAGACTCAAACGTAACTACTTCAGCTAAAATTAGATCAGGAGCGACACATCAATTGATGCCAATTAATGAATTGCGTAAATGGTTGTTAGATAATAAGTTTACTGTGTCTTCTATAGGTGTTATATACGCTGCAGAAGTAAGTGGTCTTATTCCTTCTATATTAGAGACTTGGATGAATGAAAGGGAAGAGTATCGAGCTCTAGCTAAAAAGTATGGTAAGGAAGGTAATACAGAAATGGCTAAATTCTTTGACTCTCGTCAGCACACCATGAAGATTGTAAATAACTCTTTGTATGGAGCTTTAGGTGCGCCTGGATTTAGATTTCACGATTTAGATAATGCAGAGTCAATTACATTAACTGGTCAACAAGTTATTCGTCACGCAATGATGAAAGGTAATGAATGGTTTACTAAACAAACTGGAGTTGATAAAGAGTATGTAATTTATGTAGACACTGACTCTAATTACTTTTCAGCAAAGCCAATAATTGACTTAATGGAAAGTAAGATGAATAGGCAAATGAGTAAAGAAGAAAAGATTGACGTTACTTATAAAACTTCTCAGATAGTTGAAAAGTATATTAACGACAGTTGGGATGCATTTGCAAAACATTATTTAAACTCTGATAAGCACTTCTTAACTATTAAGCAAGAGTATGTATCTGAGTCAGGTTTATGGATTGCTAAAAAGAGATATGCTCAAAAAATTATCACAGAGAAAGGAGTAGCAATTAAAGATTTGACAAATGGCGCTAAAGAATGGAAGTTAGATGTTAAGGGTATGGATGTAGTAAGAAGTAACTTCCCAAAAGCATTTCGTGAGTTTATGTCAGGTATCTTAATTGATATATTGAATATTGAAGTTAAGAAAGTTATTGACGATAAGGTGTTAGCATTTCGTGAAGGAATGAAGACTAAACCTTTATTAGACGTAATGTTTCCGACAGGTGTTAAGGAGTTGTCTAAGTATAAGACTAAAAAAGAAAAAGGTCAATACTTCTCTGCAAGACCTAAAGGAACTCCAATTCACGTTAAGTCAGCTTTAAACTACAATGACATTATAGATCATTTGAACTTAGGCACTCAACCTATTGTTGATGGAGAAAAGATTAAATGGACTTATTTGAAAAATAATCGATTAGGATTAGACACATTGGCTATTAAAGGATTTGAAGATCCAGAGCAAATAATTAAAATGATTACAGAGTATATTGACTACGAAAAAATATTTACTGCATCGTTAGAAAATAAGTTGCAAGACTTTTACGATGCTTTGAATTGGGGTCGTATACCAAAGAATGATAATGTAAGTGACTTTTTTAGTTTTTAAAATATGAATACAAAGACAACAGTAATAGTAAAATTGGCAATAGACGGAACGCATAACTTCCCAAAAGCTGCTGAGTTATTTCCAGAAGTTGATTTCTTATCAGCTCGTCATAGACACATGTTTCACTTTACAGTAGCTTGTGCAGTTACTCATTCAGACCGTGATAAAGAATTTATTATGTTGAAAAGAGACGTTATAGATTATATCAATGGAGAGTATTTTGATGATCATACTCGCACGTGTGAGTTTGGAGCGAGATCCTGTGAAATGTTAGCTGAAGAAGTTCTTAAAGAATTTGACGCTGAATGGGTTGAAGTGTGGGAGGATCAAGAGAACGGTGCTAGAGTAGAGAAGGTATGAATGTCTGGGTTGTAATTGACAAATTGTCTATTGAAGAAGATGGGTGGGAAACTCATCTTACTTCAGTTATACAAGGATATGTCGACGCTAAATACATTAATGCTAGAGTTGAAGAGGTAACAGAAGAAAATTTACTTAAAATTGAATCGCATTTTAAAACTAAATACATTACAGACAAAGATGTATTTGTTTTTCCTAATGCCTGGACTGGTATGACTACTCGAATTAAGCATTGGTCAGAATTATATAACCGTCCAGTTAAAATGATCGGGTTATGGAGTCGAGGATGTTATCTCAATACAGACCCAGTATATCGTCCTAAAGAAGATAGAAACTGGAGAAAGGTGTTTGAACGATCTAGTTTTAGATGTCTAGATAAAAGTTTCTTTATTAGCGAGTATCATAAAGAGCAATTTAGAATATACGTGTCAAAGCAAGTGTTTCCTGACAGATTAAATGTATGTAAGTTTCCAATGGATTATTTAACTATGACTCTTGCTGATAAAGCATTGGATCATTTCAAACAAGACATTATAGTTTATCCATGGGAAAACACTTTTGGATTAGAAGAAAAAATTATATACGACTTTATTAGAGCCTTTAAAAACTATAAAGTAATATTTGCTCAAGAGAAAGGAAGAATGAGCAAAGAGCAGTTGTTGAATCAAATTGCTCCTGCAAAAATTGCATTCCTGCCTTATCTACATCCTACGATTGGTCAAGAAATATATGAATGTTGTATATTAGGAACAATACCATTAGTTCCAGATATTGACGGTATTGATCATTTAGTGCCCGATGAGTTTAGATATCCTCCGCATTGGACTTCAAATATATTAAACTATTGTATGTACGCTCCGCAATTAATAGATAAAATGAATAATTTAATTACAGACTACGACAGACATAGTTATACATTAGAATTACATACTCAACATTTAACAAATGAATATTTTGATTCAGAAGAAATTCTTAACGAAATATTTGGATAATCAATAAGAATTTACTATATTAAAGAATATGACAGAAAAGAAATTAGTTTACTTCCCTTCATTATCTTCAGGTGCTTATGCATCGCCACTAACAAAAGATATGGAGGTTGCACCAGGCGTGCCGTATCGCTTTTGGGACGACAGAGTTCCTGAGAAATGGCGTTACAAATACTTCTTGATGACCGCAGGTCATTTATACAAGAAAGATAATATTAGGCAAACGTGGGGGTTGCAAGACACTTTAGTATTTGGAGACTCCGGTGGGTTCCAAATTGCAACTGGTGCTTTGAAATGGGACATGGCATTGCGTGATAGAATTTTTGAATGGTTAGAACACAATTCAGATATCGCTGCTAATATTGATATTCCTCCTCGCGTGACTTATGAAGGTCGCTTTCAAGAGTCATTAGACATTAGTTTAGATAACTTTAAGTATTTTGAAAAGAAACAAACTGGTAAAACTAATTTCTTAAATGTAGTTCAAGGTTCAAATCCTGTTGAGTTTACTACATGGTACAATACAGTTAAAGGTTTAGACTTTGGAGGTTGGTGTATTGGGTCTTCTAGACGATTAGTAGACTTCATGTATATTTTGGCTTTGATGTTAAAAGAGAAAGAGTTTGAAAAGACAAATAATACTTGGGTTCACTTATTAGGAATTTCTAAAGTATCTGACTTTTTCATTTTAGCGCAAATGCAAAAGTTGATGAACCAATTGACGAATAATAGAATTACAGTATCCACTGATAGTTCATCTCCAGGTCAATATCCAATCTTCGGTCAGATGGTATGGAGTCCTAATTGGAAAGATCAAGTATTTAATATGTTGTATTTCCCTAAGGATGGAAGTCAATTAGGATATCCTAAAACAGGCCACGTTCCTTCTTTGATTGATCATCCAGGCGTACCTCATTTAACTTGGGATATTGTTGAAAATTATTCGACGGAAGCTGTTACTCGATTGACATATCATAATTTGTATATGTATGTATACACTGCAGACAATGTTGAGAATTTAGTTAATAGCTGTCCTCTAGAAGTATTAGCAGAATTGATTCCTAACGATCTAATTCAAATATTGAGATCAATGGAAGAGATGTTTAATTCTCCTGACCCAATTCAAGTATATGAAAGATATAGACCATTCTATGTAAAGTTTGGAGGAGAAAATGTAATGAATGTAGCTCGTGAAGTACGAAATGAATATTTTGACTTTGACGCTATTCAACCAGTAGACGAGAAAAAATCAAAAAAATCAAAAACCAAAGAAAATAAAGAATCATAAATTATGGCAAAACAAGTTTATTTTAATTCAGAAAGCAGAGAAGGACTTAAGAAAGGAGTCGATGCTTTAGCAAATGCAGTAAAGGTTACATTAGGACCTAAGGGCCGAAACGTAGTAATTTCCAAGAAGTTTGGAAGCCCTGTTATTACTAAAGATGGAGTGTCTGTTGCAAAAGAAATTGAATTGCAAGACCCATTGATGAACATGGGAGCTCAGTTAGTTAAAGAAGTAGCTAGTAAAACTGCTACAGAAGCAGGTGATGGTACTACTACAGCTACTGTATTAGCTCAAGCTATTTTAACAGACGCTATTAAGTCCGTAGAAACTGGTGTCAATCCTATTGAAATGAAGCGTGGTATTGATAAAGCAGTGGCAGTAATAGTTGATGAGTTAGTTGCTCAATCTAAAGTAGTTAGTGATGACATTAATAAAATTGAGCAGGTAGCTACGGTATCAGCTAATAACGACACAGTAGTAGGTAAGTTGATTGCAGAAGCTATTTCAGTAGTGGGTAAAGATGGTGTAATTACTGTAGAAGAAGCTAAAGGTACTGACACTGAAATTAAAACAGTAGAAGGTATGCAATTTGATCGTGGGTATCTATCTCCTTATTTTGTTACTAACTCAGAGAAAATGGAAGTAGAAATGGAGAAGCCATTAATTCTAATCTATGATAAAAAGATTAGTGTAATGAAAGACTTCCTATCTATTTTAGAAGGTGCTGTACAGACTGGTCGTCCTCTTTTAATTATTGCAGAAGATGTTGAAGCAGAAGCTTTGGCTACTTTGGTAGTAAATAGAGTGAGAGCTGGTTTGAAGATATGTGCAGTAAAGGCTCCAGGCTTTGGAGAGAAGAGAAAAGAAATGTTGCAAGACATCGCTGTGCTAACTGGCGGTACTGCTTTATTTGAAGAGTTAGGTGTTAAGTTAGAAGACGCTACTTTAGATCATTTAGGTCAAGCTGAAAAAGTAATTGTGTCTAAAGACAATTGTATTATTGTAAATGGCGCTGGTGAGAAAGAAGCTATTGAAGAGCGTATTGTAGCTATTCGTGGGCAAATTGAATCTTCAAAGTCAGATTACGAAATTGAAAAGCTTCAAGAGCGTTTGGCTAAATTAGCAGGCGGAGTAGCTGTAATTTACATTGGAGCTTCTTCAGAAGTAGAAATGAAAGAAATTAAAGATCGTGTAGATGATGCACTTCACGCTACTCGTGCTGCAATTGCAGAAGGTATTGTTCCAGGTGGTGGCACTGCTTTATTGAAAGCAGCGAAAGCTTTGGATACATTAACTGTTGATAATGAAGATCAAAAGATTGGCGTGCAAATTATTCGCAAATCAATTGAAGCTCCTATCCGTCAAATTTGCGCCAATGCAGGTGTAGAAGGATCTGTTATTATCAGAGATATTTTGTCAAATGATAATGACTATGGTTACAATGCAAAGACAGAGCAATTTGAAAATTTAATTGACGCTGGTATTATTGATCCTACTAAGGTGACTCGTATTGCTTTGCAAAATGCGGCTTCAGTAGCTTCAATGATTATGACAGCTGAATGTGCTATTGTAGAACTTCCAGAAGAAAAAGATGCTCAACAGCCTGTTCCTCAATATTAATTTTGATTTGTTAAAAGGATTACATATATTAAAGAAAAAATAAGTTATGAAAGATTTCATTTATCACGCATTAGGCGTTTGTGGAGAGCATTGGCATCCAAATCTATTAAATTTAAGTTTAATAGCATTAACTATGTATGTTGCTTTTAAAGCAGTTAGAAAACAATATAAAACAAAATAAGAAATGGAAAAAAGTAAATTTATCGGTTTTGTCAATCGTTATTATTTGGCAGGTAATACTGATAGTGCTAAATTAGTTGTAGAAGATAAAACTCTTAATACTAAGTTTATTAGCGCAGACCAAAATGTAATAGGCGAAGTTACACTAAATCAATTTGATTCTGCTAATGCTGAATTAGGTGTGTATGCAACGTCTCAGTTGTTGAAGATGCTAACTGCAGTAGATGAAAAGATTGACATTAGTTATGGAGAAGTAGATAAAAAGATTTACTCTGTAAACTTCAAAGACTCTTCCGCAAATGTAACTTACATGTTAGCTGACTTATCAGTTATTCGTCAAGTGCCTAATTTGAAGTCACTTCCAGAGTTCGAGGTTCAGATTGAGCTTAATAAAGATTTTTCAAATACTTTTATTAAAGCTAAAAATGCTTTGCCTGAGTCTGATAACTTTGGTGTTGAAAGTAAAGATGGCGAAACTAAAATTATCATCAATCACTCAAGTGTAAATACAAATCGTATTGTGTTTAATACAGCTACAAAACAAACAGCTGATATGGAAACTGTATGTTTCTCTGCTAAGTTGTTTAAAGAAATTCTTGTAGCTAATGCAGACGCAACTGGATTGTTAGAAGTAAGTTCTAAAGGGTTGGCTCGTGTTACTTTTAGTAATGCAGACTACTCTTCGACATATTATTTGGTTAAATTAACAATTGCTTAATAATGGCCAGAAAGAAACCTGTGGAGATTGTTAAAGAAGAAACTCCGGTAATTAAGGTTAAACAAAGCAAGAAGGAAACAGTTCAAGTAGTTGAAAATAGTCCAGAAATTAAATTGACGGAGCTAGAATTAGCAACTGAACTGTTTTCTAGATTGCAAAATAAATATAATGAGAAAGCTTCCAATGAGTTGTCTACTATGATGAGCTCATTGGAACTTATCATTCGCACATTAAATAAAAAATAACAAATGTTTGGAAATTCAGAACACACTCTTTGGGTAGAGAAGTATAGACCTGACACTCTAGAAGGGTATGTAGGCAATCAATCGATTGTAGAAAAAGTTAAGATATATCTTGACAATGGCGATGTACCTCATTTATTGTTTTATGGATCAGCTGGCACGGGTAAGACTACTATGGCAAAGTTGATTGCAAAAAACATTGACTGTGATTTAATGTATATTAACGCTTCAGATGAGAATAATGTCGACACTGTAAGAGAGAAGATTAAAAGCTTTGCGTCTACAATTGGGTTTCGTCAATGGAAGTTGATTATATTAGATGAGGCTGATTATTTGACTCCTAATGCTCAAGCAGCATTACGTAACTTAATGGAAACGTTTAGTAAGACTACTCGTTTTATTTTAACATGTAATTACGTAGAGAAGATTATCGATCCTATTCAAAGTCGTTGTCAAGTATTTGCTATCACTCCTCCTAGTAAGAAAGACGTTGCTATCAGAGTTAATATGATTTTGCAACAAGAAAACGTTTCAGTGAAACCTGAAGATTTAGTTAGTATTGTAAATGCTGGATATCCAGACATTAGAAGAATATTAAACTCTTGTCAGCGTCAGGTAGTAAATGGGGAATTGACTATTGATAAGCAATCGTTGATAGAGTCTAACTATATGGATAAGATAGTTGAAATGCTTCAGACTATTAAAGATAAAAAGCAGCTATTTACTTCTATTCGTCAGCTATTAGCAGATAGTCATGTAAAAGATTATACTGCGTTGTATAGACACTTATACGACAATTTAGATGCATTTGCTGTTGGTCATATAGCTTCTGTTATATTGATTATTGCAGATCATCAGTATCAAGATTCTATGGTAGTTGATAAAGAGATAAATGTATGTGCCATGTTTGTAAAAATAATAAACGAATTATACTAAAATGCAAAAGCAACAATTTCAAGGTAATAAACAGCAGGTTAATATTAATCTAGCAAAAGCAGCGTCAATCGTATGTGATGCTGAAGGGTGTGATAATGATATCTTTATGCCGGCTATGAAGTTTAAAAGAATTAGTAAACTTTTAACTGGTGCTAAAGAAGATCAAATTGCTCCTATTCAAGTTTTCATGTGTACTGCGTGTGGAAATATAAACGCTGAATTTGACATTCCAAATGAGTAAACCAGCAACTTTATTCGATCATTTATCTAATATTACAGATAAGAAAACTGCTTGGAGTAAACTGAGTGACGAAGACAAAAAAGCTTTCACTCCGTATATGATAAACAGATGGTTGTCTATGAATATGGATTGGGTTGAACTGGTTAACGAACTTCAAAAGTATACTATAGGATTACTGTCCCCAGAAGAAGTTTATAAATTGTATTTAGATGTTCTTCCTAAACAAAAGACATTTAATAAGTATATTAAAGGAAGTAAAGAGTCTAAATACAATTCTGAGTTGGTGGAATTACTGTCAAAGCACTTCTTAATTTCAGAGAAGGAAGCTGTGGAATACTTAGAATTGTATACAGGAGATCGACTGTTATCGTTAAAGGAAATAGTGAAATTATACGGTAAAACGGATAAAGAGGTAGATAAACTATTAAAAAATAAATAAACCATATGGAACAAGAATTAATTTATCATATTCAGCCAGGTCGAGGTAATAAGACTACAGAGGCAGTTAACCATCCAAAACACTATGGAGGAGAATCTAATCCTTATGAAGCTATTAAAGTAATTGAAGCGTGGGATCTAGATTTCTGTTTAGGCAATGCTGTTAAGTATATCTCTCGAGCGGGTAAGAAAGACGCTTCAAAAGAATTAGAAGATCTTAACAAAGCCATTTGGTATCTCAAAAGAAGAGCTGAACAAATCCAAAAGAAATAACTGAACATACAATAGGTTTTCTTATATTATAGAAAATTAATTATTGTATGGCAATTAGCGCATTAGGTCAGTTATTTAGAGCAGTTGCTCCTGAAAAGAATCCAGATCATAAGACTATATCGTATAGTCAGTTTGCAATGTGGAGTTCATGTCCACATAAATGGAAATTGAATTATATTGATCGTACTCGATTTGGCGGTCCTTCTATTCATACCGTATTTGGTACTTCATTTCACGAAGTATTGCAGTGGTATTTGAATACAATGTTTCGAGAGTCAATTAAGACTGCTGATCAACTTAACCTAGCAGAGTGTTTGCAAGAGCAAATGACTCAGAATTATATGATGTCAGTTATTGACAACAATCATGAACATTTTTCTAATGCAACTCAACTTCAAGAATTTTATGAAGATGGAGTTGCAATCTTAGATTGGTTCAAAAAGCATCGAGGTGATTATTTCACTAACAAAGGTTATGAGTTAGTTGGTATTGAAATGCCATTGTATGTGCAAGCATCTGAAAAAAATCCAAATGTAATAATGAATGGATTTATAGATTTAGTACTGCGTGATATAGAAGAAGACAGGATAATTATTATTGACATTAAAACGAGTACAAAAGGTTGGAATCAATATGCTAAGGCAGATAAGATTAAAACGTCTCAGTTAGTATTGTATAAATCGTATTTTGCGAAACAATATGGATATGATGAAGATAAGATTGACGTTAAGTATTTTATTGTAAAGCGTAAATTGATTGACGGTTTTATGTATCCACAAAAGCGTGTGCAAGAATTTGCTCCAGCTTCAGGACGTATAACTAGAAAAAAATTAAGTGCTGAAATTGAAACTTTTGTGTCGACTTGTTTTAATGACGATGGTAGCTATAACACAACGGCTAGCTATCCTGCAATAGGAGATAAAGGATTGAAGAATTGCAAATATTGTGAATTTGCAGATAAAGAAGATTTATGTCCAAAAGCAAATAGAATAAAATGAACAAATTTCAAATAATGTCTAGATTAAAGTCCGATCCTGAATTGATGAAAATTGCTATAGTAGGGAGCAGGATATACGAAAACAAACGAAAAATACGAGACATGATCTTCAAACTTAAACAAACGTTTGGTGATAAGTTAGAGATTGTATCTGGAGGCGCTGGTGCAGGCGCAGATAAGTATGCAAAAAAATATGCATTGGAGTTAGGAGTTAAGTATAAAGAATTTAATCCTGCTCATACAGTTAAAAATTTATATTCAGCGATGAATGAAAACTATTATAGTAAGCCGTATCATACTTCACAGTTTTTTCATCGCAATGAGTTAATTGCAAAGTATTGTGATAAGATGATTGCTTTTATTGACAGCACATCAACATCTAAAGGCTCACAGCATGCAGTTAATATGGCACTTAAACATAACAAATCAGTAGTAATTGTAAATGAAAAATCTTAAACAGTATTTATTGTATCACGCTAAATGGCAACTAGGTATAGTTGTATCTTGGCCATGTATGTGGCTAATGCGTGATGTATGGGGCTGGAATAACTTCTGGACCATAATAGGATTTCAGTTTGTAGGTGCCTTAATATTTTGGAATATAGATAAATTAATCTTTAAAAGTAAATGAAAAACGAAACAACTGTATTAGAGCGACCAATCACAGAAACTAAACCAACGTTTGTATGTGTTGACTGTGGTACTAAGTACTCAATTAAAAATGCATCAACAAAACAAAATGTAAGCAACCCAAAATATTGCAAATACTGCTACTAAAACCGCCGTTTTTCAATAGAATTTCATATTTATTATAAATTATTCAATAAAGGTTATGACGCAAATACAATTGCCAAAGCTTCGTAAGGTTGATCCGAACAAGCCAAAGAAAAAGAAAATCCTGTTACTTTCTGATGATTTACGTATGCACTCTGGTATTGCAACAATGTCGCGTGAAATTGTATTACAAACTTGTAAAGAGTTTGACTGGGTACAATTAGCAGCGGCTGTACAGCATCCGGATCAAGGTAAAATTTTAGACGTATCTCAAGACATCGTAAATCAAACAGGAGTAGAAGACGCTTATTTAAAGTTGTATCCATTTAGTGGATACGGTACTCCAGAAGTACTTCGAGAAATTATTAATATGGAAAAACCAGATGCTGTATTGCACTTCACTGATCCTAGATTTTGGGGTTGGTTGTATGGAATGGAGCATGAATTGAGACAGTTAATGCCTCTTTTCTATTACACTATCTGGGATGACGTTCCATATCCTCGATGGAATAAACCATTTTACGAGTCTTGTGACTTGTTAATGTGTATTTCCAAACAAACGTATAATATTGTTAAGCAGGTACTTAAAAATACTAAACATGAAGATTGGCAAACAACATATGTACCTCATGGTATAAATGAAAATTCATTTTATCCAATTGACGAGTCTCATCCTGAATGGAATGATCTTCAAGCTTTCCGTAAAGATTTAGTTGGAGATAGTATTGATTTTATTACATTCTATAACGCTCGTAATATTCGTAGAAAACACACTTCAGATTTAATTTTAGGATATAAAGAGTTTTGCGATAAATTGCCTAAAGAAAAAGCAGATAAGTGTTTGTTGTTAATGCATACGGAGCAAGTAGATGACAATGGAACTGACTTACCAGCTGTTATTAAAGAGCTGTGCCCTTATAACGTTAAATTTACTAGCAATCGTATTATAACAACTAAAGAATTAAATTACCTGTATAATATATCAGACGTAACTGCTAATATAGCTTCTAATGAAGGATTTGGATTAGGTACTGCAGAGTCTGTTATGGCAGGTACTCCTATAGTAGTTAATGTTACCGGTGGTATGCAAGATCAGTGTGGGTTTAAAAACGATGAAGGCAATTATTTAACTGAATATGATTATAATGACGAATTTCAAACTAATTCAGTTAGACGTTATACTCGCCATGGCGAATGGGTCGAACCTGTATTCCCGGCAGTAAGAACACTTCAAGGGTCTCCTCCCACTCCGTATATATTTGACGACATTGCAGATTACAGAGATTGTGCAGAGGCACTTAAAACTTGGTATGACAGAGATCGAAATGAAAGAAAGCGTAGGGGTAAAGTTGGAAGAGAATGGATGCTTTCAAAAGAAACAGGATTGAGTGCAGAGTCAATGGGCGAGCGTTTTATTAAAGATATGAACACAGCCTTTGCTAATTGGACTCCAAGAGTTAAAGTTGAATTGATTAAAATATAAGTTATGAGTAAACCAGTATTGGTATTTCAAGCTCCTATCGCTACTCGTAGTGGATATGGAGAGCGTAGTAGAGATTTAGTAAGAGCATTAATAGCTACTGATAAATATGATATTAAAATTGTGTCAACTCGATGGGGTGATACTCCTATGAATGCATTGACTAATGAAGATCAAGACATCATTAGTAGAATGTTAATGGGCCCTATGAATCAACAGCCTGATGTGTATATGCAAGTTACAGTTCCTAATGAGTTTCAAAAAATAGGAAAACTCAATATAGGAGTTACTGCTGGTATTGAAACTACATTATGCAGTCCAGAATGGATTGAAGGCATGAATAGAATGGATTTAGTTTTAGTTTCATCAGTGCACGCTAAGTCAGTATTTGAAGCTACATCGTATGAAAAACGAGACTCAAACACTAACCAAATAGTTGGCCATTTAAAATGTGAAAAACCTATAGAAGTTCTTTTTGAAGGATTGAATTTAGACATATTTGACAAAAATATTCCAGCTAGTTCAGATACTATATCAGATTTAATGTCTCAAGTTAAAGAAGACTTTGCATTTTTGTTTGTAGGTCATTGGTTGCCTGGTCAGTTTGGCGAAGATAGAAAAAATGTAGCGTTAACGATTAAATTGTTTTTAGAGTCGTTTAAAAATAAAACCAACGCGCCTGCATTAATACTTAAAACTTCAGGAGGTAAACCTAGCATCGTTGATAGAGACGCACTTCAAAATAAGATTGATATCATTAAAAATACGGTAGACACAAAAGTATTGCCTAATATATACATAGTGCATGGAGATTTGACTGACGCTGAAATGAATGATTTATATAATCATCCTAAAGTAAAGGTGCATGTGTCACTAACTAAAGGAGAAGGATTTGGAAGACCTTTATTAGAAGCAGCTGTTACAGGTAAACCTATTTTAGTGTCTAATTGGTCAGGGCATCTAGACTTTTTAGATAAAGACACTAGTTGGTTATTGCCAGGTACGCTAACTAATGTGCATCCTTCAGCAGCTTGGGATAAAGTTATTTTAACTGAATCACAATGGTGGTCTGTAGAGCAAGGTTATGCCATCGGAATAATGCGTGATATATTTAAGAATTATAAGAACTACTTAGAAAAATCACGTAAGACTACTAAGCACATTAAAGATAATTTTTCTCTAGCTAAAATGCAAGAAAAAGTTGAAGAATTAATTACTCCATGGATTAATAAAATTCCAAAACAAGTGCAATTGCAGTTGCCTAAATTAAAGAAAGTTGGCAGTGAAGAACCTAAAAAAATTGAGCTTCCTAATTTAAAGAAAATTGAATTACCTCAACTTAAAAAAGTAGAAGATGCCTAATATTAGCTACGCTATAATGACTCATAATGAAGGGGAGTGTATTGAAAAATTACTTTCCTTCATTATAGAGAATAAACAAGACAATGATGAAATTGTAGTAATAGACGACTACTCTACAGATCCAGTTACTAAAGCTATTCTAGAAGAGCATGAGTCTATGAATCATATAAAATTGTTTAAGCGAGAGCTTAACAAAGACTTTGCTGCGCAGAAAAACTTTATGACTGAAAAATGTACCAATGAATGGATATTTAACATTGATGCAGATGAGATGCCAGATGCTGCTTTGATTGATATACTGCCAGAGATAATTTCAATTAACAAAAGCGTTGATTGTATTGCAGTTCCTAGAGCAAACATTGTTAATGGAATTACTAATGAGCATATACAAAAATGGGGCTGGAGTAAAGATAGTAAAAATCGTATTAATTGGCCTGATTATCAGCTTCGTATATATAAACGAAATCCTAAAATTAAATGGATAGGAGCTGTACATGAAAGACCTTCTGGATGGGATATTATATCTAGTATACCTGCCGATGAAGAGGACTTATGCTTACATCATGTAAAAGACATTTCAAAACAAGAATTGCAAAATGAATTTTATGGAACAATCTAATCCAATAACTTTTTGCATTTCTACTTATAACAATCTTCCATATCTTCAATTAGCTATTGAATCTGTTAGGAGGAACAGTCATTTTAAAAATGCTCCATTTATTATTCATGCAGAAAATTGTAATGATGGAACTAATGAGTGGCTATTTGAAAATAAAGATAAGTATAATTTAACTTTACTTATTGAGCCTAAAACTATTGAAGTGAGAGGAATTGGAGGGGGAATGAACGTGTGCGCTGATCATGTTGAAACGGAATATATAATGTTTCTACATTCAGACTTTTATGTAACTAAAAATTGGGACATTGAATTATTAAAGGTTCATGAAAGGTATCCTAATGAAAAATTATGGGCTAACTCGTATCGAATCGAACCAAATATGTTTAATTCTCCGCCTCGTCATGGCACAACATTGGTTCCTTTAGAAATATTCGGGGCGTTTCATTATGATTTTAAAGCTAATGAATTTGAAGAATGGGTCGAAGAATTTAAAGTAATGAATCAATCTTACGAAGTACCTAAAGGAGAAGGAGTTTCAGGTTTAGTTAAAAAATCAGTCTGGGATGAAGTAGGAGGTAATGATCCTAGATTTGCTCCAACTAGTTGGGATGATATGGATTTATTTTTGCGTATGCTATATCATGATGTACGATTTGTACTGCCAGCTAGTTCAGTTGTATGGCACTTCGGCGCTAGAGGGAGTCATCGATTAGAAGAGAACGGTGGCCAAACATCAGCTCGGCAAAAAGAAGCTGAACAAAGAAATAAAAGAAAATGGTTAGATAAATGGAAAGAGATGCCTATATTCGATGAATATGATATGATACAAAAATTTAAAATACCCCAAGGAATATGAAAGTAGTTGGATTTCACAGCAATCAATTAGGAGTACGTGGTACAGAAGTCGCTTTATATGATTATGCATTATATAATGAATTAGTATTAGGCAATAAGTCGTATATTGTTTCATCAAAAAACAACAATTTATTTGCGTTAGATAAATTTCAAAAAAGATTTGAAGTATTTTTATACGATTCGTTTGACGAATTAGAATTATTCGTTCAGCAAAAAAATATAGAGTATATGTATTATATTAAATCTGGAGAATATGACGGTAAAGTACTTAAATCATGTAAAAATTTAAACCACGTAGTGTTTCAAAATAATCAGCCACATGGCGATAAATACGTTTTTATAGCTCAATGGCTATCACAAAAAATGACACATGATAATGAAAATTATGTACCGCATATTTTACATTTGCCTGAGGTTAAAGAAAATTACAGAGACTTTTTAAATATTCCAGAAAACGCTATTGTTTTTGGTCGTCATGGCGGTTATGACGAGTTTGATTATGAATGGATATATCCTGTTATAGAACGAATAGCTCAAGAAAATAGTAATATATATTTTGTGTTTTTAAATACAAAACCGTTTTGTAAACAATTACCTAATATTATTCATTTAGAAGCTACATATGATTTAGAAATAAAAACTGCATTCATAAATACATGCGATGCATTATTACATGCTCGAAGACGCGGAGAAATATTTAGCTTAACTATAGGAGAATTTTTACATCAAGACAAAGCCGTAATATCATGCCCTCAGGGGTATGACGAAGGCCATGTTGTAATGCTAAAAGATAAAGGTATTTGGTACAATAACGATACTGAACTATATAACGTTTTAAAGTCATTTAATCCGAAATATCCTATAGGTTATTGGAAGTCATTAGTCGAAGAATATTCCCCGGAAAATGTAATGCACAGATTTGATCAACTTTTTTTAAAATAAACTAAATAAACTAACCTATGGAATTTAATAAAGAATTAATTAATAAAATTGACTTAACTGAATTAGGCGCTTACGTAAACAATGTCGAACATCGTGGATACTTTTTAGATCACGCGGGACGAGAGCATTATAAACTATTAGCCTATATCAGTACAACTTATAACGGTAAAAAACTAATTGATATTGGAACTAATAGAGGATGCTCGTCATTGGCACTTTCATACAATACTAAGAATACTGTAGAGTCATTTGATTTGTATGAATTGAAAGAATTATCTTATTTGCCTGGCAACATTAACTATACAATTGATAATATTTTATCTGGAAAATATGAAAATATAATTAACGAGTCTCCATTTATTATGTTAGATACGTATCATGATGGCATATTTGAACGTGAATTTTATTCATATCTACAATTAATAAACTGGAAAGGCATGTTACTACTAGATGATATTTTATTAAACGATCCTATGAAAGAATTTTGGAATGATATTACAGAGGAGAAGTATGATATAACTAACGTAGGACATGCAACAGGAACCGGGATTGTATTATTCTAAAATGAAAGTACTATTTATATCTAGTAATGAGCTGCCAGATTTTCAAAATGATATGATATTTCATGGTCTGCGCTCTTTACTCGGTGCCGATTGTGTTGATGTTAATCATATGTGGTATATGTATTCCGATACGATGAAACAGTATTGGAATACTAAAGTACCAAACAACGGAAAAAGTTATGGAAATGGATTTACGTTATACGGTCTTCTCGATAATATAGATATTGACAGGACTAATATTAGTGAAAAGATTAAAAATAAATATTATGATAAGATAGTCTATGGTTCTATTAATAGATGTCAAGACTATTTTAATGAAGTATTAGATAGTTACGAACGAAATAATATTATTATAATTGATGGAGAAGATAATACTAATATCAATCTAAATTATTTTGGTAAAGGAATTTACTTTAAACGAGAGCTGATACATGACTGTATACCTGGCAAACTTCAGCCTATAAATTTTTGTATACCAGCTGAATTAATTTTAAACACAGTTCCAGATAAAATTAAAGACTATGCAAGTATAATACCAGGAGACCTGTCTACGTATATTTATGATAACCAAATCGATTATTATACAGACTATCAAAATTCGTACTATGGAGTAACAATAAAAAAAGGAGGGTGGGATTGTCTAAGACATTACGAAATTTTAATGAATGGATGTATACCATATTTTCCGGGGTTAGAAAATTGTCCAAAGAATACAATGACATTATTTCCAAAAGATTTAATACAGCAGAGCAATCAAACAGTTATAGATACAGGATTGCCTGACAATTATACACATCAAGTTATTCAGTTGTTAGAATATACTAAAAAATATTTAACTACTACATATACAGCAAAGATTATTTTAAGTGAAAAATAAATTAGTATATATCAAAAGAATACATTATATTAAATTAAAATGAAAGTATGAAAAATAAAATAGTACTATACACAAAAAGTTATTCTGGAGATTTAGAACGATTAAAAGTTTCAATAGATTCGATTAAAAAGCATAATAAAGATAACATACCGTATTATGTATCAGTGCCTAAAATTGAATTAGAATTATTTAAAAATAACATTGACTGCTCATATGTTAATTTAATTACTGATGAAGAAATATATTCAATTCCTGCTCAAAATTGGAATACTCAACAAATCGTTAAAAGTAATTTTTGGAAATTAGAAGTTTGTGAAAATTACGTAATGTTAGATTCAGATTCATACTTTATTAAAGATTTTTATGTATCAGATTTTATGTATGACGAGTCAACTCCGTATACAGTAATGCATGAACAAAAAGATTTATTTGAGTGGACTTCTAGACATAATGTTAATTTAGGATTTGATCCATTTTTAACATTTAATGAAACAAGAACTCCTATTATGGAATTATTTAGTCGTACGGGAAGAATTTATGATTTCGGGCCTGGCCCGATTATATGGGCCTCAAAAGTATGGAAATCATTAGAAGAAAATTATCTTAAACCAAATAAAATAACATTTGCAAATTTAATTGAAACAGTGCCTAGCGAGTTTACTTGGTATGGAGAATATTTGTTAGTATCAAAAGAAATTCCTATATTTGCTATTGAACCGATGTTTAAGTTCTTTCACTTCAGTCAACAATATATTGACTTTAAGAATCAAGGGTATACAGAAGAACATTTTAAACAAAATTATTTAGGAATTGTAATGCAATCAAATTGGAATGCACCATTAAAGTATTAAAAGATGAATATACTAGTAACAGGAGGAGCTGGATTTGTCGGCTCTAATTTAGTTAAACAGCTAAAACAAAAAGGAAATAGTATTGTTGTAATTGACAATTACAGTTCTGGTAAGCACGAAAATGAAATTGAAGGTGTAATATACATTGAAGATCATACTAAAAATATTAATAAGATTGAATTGCCATTTATTCCTGACGTAATATTTCATTTAGGAGAATATTCTAGGATACATCCTTCATTTAATGAATATGAAAAGGTATGGGATTACAATACAGTTGGTACATTTGAAGTAATTACTTTTTGTATCAAACATAATATTAAAATTGTTTATGCCGGATCTAGTACTAAATTTGCATGGGAAGGTGTGACACATTCTCCATATTCATTAACTAAATCAATGAGTATTGATTTAGTTAAAGCATTTAGTGAGTGGTATGGGCTAAAATATTCAATTTGTTATTTTTATAATGTATTTGGACCTGGGCATAATAGTAGCCCTGTAAAAGGATATGAAGGTGTTATTAGCATTTTCGAAGACCAGTATAGAAATAATGAGCCACTTACAGTAGTAGGAACGGGAGAACAAAAAAGAATGTTTACTTATGTCGACGATATTGTTGATGGATTGATTCGTTCCTGGCACTATACTGAAAATGAAGAATTTGAATTAGGCAATCCTAGATTATACAAAATTATTGATATTGCAAAGATGTTCACTGATAATATTGTTTATGTCGAGTCTAGAAAAGGAGACCGTGATAATAGCGTTATAACTGAACCAAATCGTACTCTTAAATTATTAGGATGGCAGCCGACAATGAATATTGAAGAATGGATTGAAAGATTTAAAAATAATACAATATAAAAATATGAAAAATATTCCAATTGTTATTCTAAATAAAGATAGGTTAGTACCTCTACAAGAATTAGTAAAATCACTTCAAGTAAGAGGATACAATAACATAATCATTATTGATAATCAAACTACATACCAACCTACATTAGACTGGTATAAAAGTAGTGGTGTAAATGTATTTTATAATAACATAGATGCGACATTATATGATACTGGCACATTTTATCGATTGGCATTTGAATTAAATCATCCAGTGTTTAGTGAAATTGTTAAAGACTATTACGTATTCACCGACTCAGATGTAGTACCGCAAGAATCAGCACCTGACAATTTTATCGAATGTATGATAGATGTATGTAAAGAAACTCAGCTGCATAAAGTAGGGTTAGCATTACGAATCGATGATTTGCCTGATACTTCATTTTCTCAGCATGTTAAAACAATAGAAGCGGATTCTTGGCGTAATAAATTTTATCACGAATTATATGATATATGGCACGCAGGTGTAGATACTACATTCGCGGTATACGCTCCTAATAGTAAACCATTATTAAATTGTCACGTATTGAGAATGGCCGGAGATTTTACAGCTAAACATGCCCCATGGTATTATAGTATAGATAATATGCCAGCTGATGAGCATTACTATTTAACAAATCTACAAGAAAATAAAGGGCCGACATATTCGCCAGAAGTTAAACGATTAATCAATCTCAAATAGAATAAAATGAAAAACAAAAAAATACTATTAATAGGAGGCACAGGAGCTTTAGGAAAGCAACTTACGAAATTATATCAAGACTCTAACAATATTAGAATTTTAAGCCGTGACGAGCATAAACAGGTAGCATTAATGTCAGCTGAATGGATAAATAAAGAAACAGTATCATTTATGATCGGCGACGTTAAAGATAAGGACTCAATTTATAATGCAATATCAGAATATCAGCCAGATATAGTTATTAACGCTGCAGCTATGAAACACGTGCCAATTGCAGAATATAATCCATATGAATCTGTTAATGTTAATATCATCGGTCATCAAAATTTATTAGAATGTATTTCTAGGTCAACGCATAAGATTGAAACGGTAATTTATGTTTCTTCAGATAAAGCATGTAAACCAGTTAACGTATACGGGATGTGTAAAGCAATTTCAGAACGTTTATATATTGAATTTGCAAAAAAACAGAAGGATATTAAAGTTTGTCTGGTTAGATACGGCAATGTTTTAGAGTCTACAGGGTCTGTCATTCCATATTTTAAACAATTAATTAATTCTGGTAGCAATACATTACCAATCACAGATATTAGAATGACTCGTTTTTTATTAACATTAGAAGAAGCTGTTAGTTTAATCGATTGGGCGTACCAAACCCCGGAGGCACATGGATGTATTGCAATTCCAAAAGTGCAATCGTTTAAAATTGAACATATCGCAAAAGCATTAATCAAACGTTATAAAGGAGATTATGATGCAATGAAATTAAATTTGATAGGTATTCGTAAAGGAGAAAAGTTACACGAAGAAATGATATCTTCAGAAGAATGGATGCGGACTATTGAGATGAAAAATTTTCTTATAACTGATAGTATAGTGACTGACGAGTGTAGATCATATAATTCATATGATTCATTAATGCCTGAAAATGACGTATATAACTTTTTAATTAAATCAAACATAATATAAAATATATGAAACCAATACATTTAAGAAATGTTCCGCCGCCGATAGAAACATTTGACCATGTTAATTTACTAGAATGGTTTGCAGCATGGATACGGCCGGAAAGATATTTAGAATTAGGCGTGAGAGATGGAAAGTGTTTTGTACCAGTATCTAAATACTGTACAGAAGCAATTGCTGTTGATTCAGCTCCTAGACCATTTAATTTAGATAATAATATGCAATATCATCAAATGTATACTGATGATTATTTTAATTCTATTAAAGATACTAATATAAAATTTGATATGGTTTTTATTGATGCAGATCATAGCCATGCACAATCCTACTTAGATTTTTTCAATGTGAAAGATCTAGTAGTTCCTGATGGATTTATATTTTTTCATGACACGTATCCATTTAGTGAAGAACTTACTCAAGAACATTTTTGTAATGATTGCTACAAAACTCCGATTAAGATTAAAGAATTGCATAGCAACGAATTTGAGTTAGTTACTCTTCCATTTAATCCTGGAGTAACTATATGTAAAAAAATGCACTTAAATAATAAATTAGCATGGATGTGATGGTTTTAGGACATCGAGGTATGTTAGGTCATATGGTAGTAAAATACTTATTAGACCAAAGATGTAATATTTCTACGTGTGAATATCGTTATCCGTCTATTGAGTTTAAAAATTTTGTTAGTCAATTTAAAGGAGATTATATTATTAATTGTATTGGAGCTATTCCGCAGCGAACAAAAAACTTTACAATAAATCATGAATTGCCAATATGGCTTGACATAAATACTTCATGTAATATAATACATCCAGGAACTGACTGTGAAATGGATTCTGATGATTATGGCATATCTAAAAAAATGTCTAGCGATTATATAATTAAATCGGGTATACGTACTAAAATTTTGAAAACGTCAATTATTGGACCTGAATTAAACACACGTGCTAGTTTATTAGAATGGTTTTTATCACAAAACGAGTATGTATATGGATATATAAATGCTTTATGGAATGGAAATACTACATTAGAATGGGCAGAACAGTGTTATGTACTAATGAACTCATGGCAATTGTACAATGTAGAAACGATATTGCAAGGTCAATGTCTTTCGAAATATGAACTGTTGCAAAAAATTAGTAAAGTTTTTAACAAAGAAATACATATTTTAAAGAAAGATACTAATGCATTCGATAAGTGCCTCTCTGGAGATATTCAAACTGATGATATACAAACTCAATTATATAAATTAAAACAATACTACTATGATAGTAAATAATGAATCTTATTGTATAGGAATAATGACATATTCAAAGAGGCGTGAATATGTAGTCAATTTAATTAACGATATACGATTACAAAGTAATATACCTATATATTTAGCCGTTAACTGTGACTATAATCAATCATTTGATAATGAATATCGTACATTTATATTAAATTTATGCCTTCAATACGATAATATTTATCCTAGTTTCTATCTCAAGTTTCGCGGATGTGCAAAAATTTGGAATGATATTGTTATTAATTCTTGTTATGACAACTGCCTTATTCTAAATGACGATTGCAGAATTTTAAACAATTTCATAGATGATATCATACAATTTAAAATATCAAGAAATATAAATTCAATTGTTAAAACTAATAGTTGTTGGTCATCATTTTTAGTTAATAAAAATTATTTGACCAACGCCGGATATTTTAATGAATATTACATTGGAATCGGATTTGAAGATACAGAATTCGTACATCGGATAGGCGAATTTATAAGTTATGACACTAACGACTGGATTAGTTTAACTGAAGAGTCTAAGCGAACGTTTCCAGGTAATGAATCAGCTGAAATAAATTCTTCAAAACATTATTCGTCATTTAATCATCGATTATTTGATGAAACTCGGTTAATAAGCGTCGGAGAAAATTTTAGACCGTATGAAAAATTTTATATCGATAATTTTAATCAAATATTTTTATGAAAACAGTTTTAATAACAGGCGTAGCTGGATTGTTAGGTAGTCGTTTAGCAGATTGGATTATTGCAAATAAACCTGAATATAAAGTAGTAGGCATAGACGATTTAAGTGGAGGATACAGAGAAAATATCAATCCACAAGTAGATTTTTGGGAAGTGAATTTAATTGATGCTAAACATAGAATTGATTTATGTTTTGAAGAAAATAAGTTTGATTATGTATTTCATTTCGCAGCTTACGCTGCTGAAGGATTATCTCCTTTTATTCGACAATTTAACTATGATAACAATCTCAAAGCTACTGCTAGAATAGTTAATGAGTGTATTAAACACAATGTTAAACGTTTAATTTTTACTTCAACTTTAGCAGTGTATGGGCATGGATATGGCAGAATCTTTGATGAGACTCAAATACCTAAACCAATCGATCCATATGGAGTAGCTAAATATGCATGTGAAATGGATATTCAAATAGCAGGTGAACAGCATGGATTAGATTGGTGTATTATTCGTCCGCACAACGTTTATGGTATCAAACAAAATATTTGGGACATGTACAGGAATGTATTAGGAATTTGGATGTATCAACATCTAAATGGAGAACCAATGACCATCTTTGGCGACGGAGAACAAACTCGAGCTTTTAGTTATATTGATGACAGCTTAGAACCTTTATGGAATGCTGCAATACTTCCCCAGGCATCTAAAGAGATTATTAACTTAGGAGGTATTGAAGAGCATTCTATCAAGAAAGCAAATGAAATATTAAGAGATGTTATTGGCACAGGAACTATTATTTACAAAGAAGCGAGGCATGAAGTAAAACATTCTGTACCATCCTATCAAAAATCTGTAGATATCTTAGGATTTAAACATAAAACATCTTTAAAAAACGGATTAACTGAAATGTGGAACTGGGCTCAAATTCAGACTAAACGAGAAAGATTTGTATGGCCCGAATATGAATTGAATAAAGGCATTTATTCATTTTGGAAATAAATTAGTAACTTAATTAAAAATAACAATGATATTTTTAAATGAATATTTACGGCCTCATTCACACGTAAGTCAATTAGGATTTGATATTAATTCTAATACACTAATTCCGTATGAGTATTTAGATAGTAAACAGTTTATTTTGTTTAGAACTTGTCACTCATATGGAGATTGGGTTATTTTATCTGCAATGCCTAGACTATTAAAGCAAAAATATCCAGATTGCACGGTAATAATACCTTCGCCTGAATGCATTGCTCGTTATTTTAGTCCTAATCAATGGTTAAATAAACATGAAAATCCATTTAATAACGTAATTGAAATATTCATGAATAATCCATATGTAGATGGTATGATTGATTTTATACCCGAAGATATGCCTGTTTATCACGATCATTTTAGAATATATGATAAAGATACTCCTGATATCCCTTTAGTAAAACAAATGCTTAAGTTTTGGAGGTTTGAAGAAGATGAAATGAATGATTGTGAGCCAGAACTATATTGGACTGAACAAGAAAAATCAGAAGGCAATTTGATAATTAATAAACTATTCGGCACTAATAATTTCGGATTTTTGTATATAGACGATTCATTTTTCTATTCAATCAATATGAAAGAAGATGATATACAAAGACGCAGAGATTTAATTCAAAAAGAAATGTATAATCATAACTTACCATGGATATATTTTTCAGGAGGTGTAGACTTTAATTATCAAACTGAAAATAAAATTGTTGATGCTAAAAAAATTAAAATGACATTGCGCGTGCAAAATTATGTTAAGAGTAAAGCAACAGTAATAATAGGACATCAGGGAGGATATGGTACAGATTGTATGTCACGATATAGTAATTGTTACGTAGTACCATTACATTCTAACGCTTTAAATGAACATATTCAATTAAAAACAACATACCTATGTTAATAGCAACGCTTAATCACAATTTACCAGACTTAACTGACAACTTAGTTAATCAACTTAAACGCGATCCTTTATTTGAATCGTGCGAACTTATGGTAGTAGATAACGGTTCAAAAGAATCTCCTGCTAAATCAACTACGCATCGATTAGATGAGAATGTATTTTTCGGAGGAGGACTTAATGTAGTAATTGACTATTTTTTATCTACCGATCATGATTATTTATACTTTCTAAATAACGATTTAATATTTCATGGGCCATCTTTTCTAACCACATCTCTTAAAGAAGCTAAAGAATCTGACGCAGCAGTTTATTCTCCTTCAGTTATTAACGCTTCAATTGATCAATGTTATTGGAGACAAATGTGGAACTGGGGTCGAGGTCTACGTAGCGTAAAATGGGTAGATTTTCAATGTCCATTATTACGCAGAGACGTTTTAGAAATTATAAAGCAGTATCCTGAAGAATTAATATACGGTTGGGGTAATGACTTATATACCGGTTGTATTACAGAAAAGTATAAATTAAATACTATTGTGTCTGATACAAATACTATTTGTCACTTAAACTCACAAACGTTTAAGCAAAATAAAATTAATATTGGCGTAAGTGAATTTTGTAAAAATGCTGAAGAAAAAATGTTTAGTTATTTTAGTAATTCTGAAATGAATTCGCTATATTGGGACTTACGTAAATACGGAGAAAATTATAGTATATGATATCATTTATAATACCTAGTTATAATAACTTGCAACATTTAAAAAATGTATTCGCGAGTATTCTAAAACACGCTCCTGAAGCTGAAATTGTCTTGTTAGACGATGGGTCAACTGACGGAACTTGGGAATGGATTTGGAATTTAGCCGAAGAGCGTCAGCATAGAGAAGTGAAAGCTTATAAATCTGACACACGTGTAGGTCATACAATATTGTATGATAAAGGCATTGAATTAGCTACTAATGAAATTGTAGGCATACTTCATGCTGATATGATTATTGGTCCTAATTATGTTGAAAATTTAGTAAAGCATCTTAAACCAGGCACTGTAGTATGCGCTACACGAATTGAACCTCCATTACATCCTGCCGGAAAAGAAAAGATTATAATGGATTTTGGTCAAGACTTTGACACACTTAATGTAACATCATTTGAACAATATTGTATACAAAATCAAAATATATTTGCTAATGAGACTACTAAAGGAATGTTCGCTCCTTGGATATTGTATAAAAAAGATTTCCAAGCAATTGGAGGGCACGATCCATTATTTGCTCCGTTTCCTTACGAAGACTCGGATATCTTCCAGAGATGGATTTTAGCAGGTTATGAATTAATACAGTCTCGAGATGCTTTTGTATATCATTTAACTTGTAGAGGGCACAGATGGAATGATCAAGTTGGTAAAGATGATGACTATTATAAGATAGTGTCAAAAAAAGCTGCTAGAAATTATTTACGTAAATGGGGAAGTTGGATTAAAAATGACGAGTATCAATATCCAATAATACCTAAAAAACGTAATATTGCGTTTGTAATGAAAAATGGTAATTTGCCATTACTAGAAGCGTTAGAGCCTTGGTGTGATAGAATATACGTTGATGAAAGTTTTAATATTGGACGAGCACAAGACTATATTGAAATGGAGCAGGAAAATACATCATATGACTTACGTAAACGAGTGTTAATGATAAATGAAAATTATCCTGAGGGAGAGAATGACGTTGTAGTAATATTCGACGCTAACCGAGTCACTCAACAAACATTCGAGCTAATCCAAAATATGTCAGATATTATAACAGGTACAGATGATACTGGAGAATTTAATATTGATTGTTTGACAATTATAATTAATAGTCTCGAAACGTATGAACATGAATTGATTACTGTCAAACATTAACGTATACAAACGATCTGTAATTGAATGTATATTGAATTATAAACTAAACCAAGACTGTTAAAACAATGCAATACTTTATTTTACTGCCAGGAGATACTGAAGCAGATTGTATAAAAGACACAAATATATTAGGCGAATCTAGCTTCAAAACGTTTTACGGAGGCAGAGGTTTAACTGCCTTGATGAAAATGATAGAGCAGTATCCCGAGGTATTAGAAGATGTAGTTATTAAAACGGATACAGGTAAAACATTAACTATAGAAGAGTTTTTAACAGTAATACAACCACTAACAATAATAACATGGACCAAGTAAAAGACGCAAATGTGCACATGCACAAATCAATTATTGATTCCAACTATGAAGTTTGGATCATGTATGAAGGAGCCGAAGGGTATCCAACAGTAAAAGAGTCACTTAACGGTGCTATCGCTGCTAAGGCAGATAATTCAAATATAATATTTGTTGATGGAGAGCGAGTAGGAGACGATTTGATTGACGAAGATCAATTGTTGTCTATCGAAGCGTATGAGATTGCACTAGACATTATTAAACGTAACAACGAAGCAGATGATGTTGAGTTAGAATCGTTACTATTTTCTATCGGATTGTTAGAAAATATAAACAAAACAAGAGCAGTTGAATACACTATCAATCTATTAAAAGATAAGTATAAAATTGATTATCATCAGGATTTAGACGATATTGATGTTACTGACGAGGAAATTGACGCTTACTTAAATCAAATACAATCTAATATAACTGAGTCATAAGATATTTATTATAAAGTATCTTATGCTTACATTTAGTGTTGCTCATAGCTATTTCAATCCTAAACAGTATTGGAGTAACCCGATTCAAGAATCAGGTATATTTAACGATGCTAAGTGCGTTGATTTATTTGATCAAAACGGATATCACTTAACGACAATAGAACAAGAATATGCAGAGACTAATGGCCATGGCATTGGCATTCGAAGACACGAAACTGTAATACGTAAACCTTGGATATTACAAGACTCAGCTATTACGACAGGAGCTCATATCAATCATTCTGATTTATTTGAGCGTAAAGGGTATTCAGGAATGGCATTAGAGCAACTATTAGAGCATGCTGAACATAACAACTTGTTATGGAAAGTAGCTAAAATGAAAAGTAAATGGGGCATTGACATTAGTATTGACTATGCAGATGAATCTGGTAATGTATTTGAAGTGTTTCACTATGAGTGGGATTCATTTGAATACGAGCCTGTAGAAGAAAAGAAAAAAGAAATTGAAAAGTTCGTTTTAAGTCAGAATTGGAATTATCACGCAAAGGAAATATTCAAGAGAAAAGACGAATGGTGGGACTTAGATTTCTTTGGACAATCAAAATGGAGAACAGATTATTACAATATATCTCCAGAAAAATTTAAACATGTAATTTGGGACTTATGAAAAGCTTAAAACTAGAAACAGATTTATTAGGAGTATCTAAACCATACGAAGTGATGCCAGGAGATCAAGTGCGTAATATTAATCCAGTATGCACTCATTATAAAAGCACAGGAGAAGTTCTTTATGTGCATGATGACGGTGACATTACATATAAAGTAGATAACAACGGAGCGACTTACACAGTAGGCGATGAACTTACAAAGACAGCTGATCAGCTTATAAAAATATTCACTCGTCAAAATATATCAGCTGAATAACTATGGCAAACTATTTTAACCAAGTGCTAGAAGACGGATACGAGCTACTAGCTCTCAAGAAAGTGCCATGGCCTCATGAATTAGATGAAGACAAAAAAATTGATCTACTAGAAAAGTTTTTAGACTTTTACTCTAAAAAAGAAGACTTTGATAGATGTATTATCTTACAGAAAAAGATGATGTCAATTAGTCGACTTAAAAAAAGAAAGCCTAATTCTAAAAGAAAATTGGATGAGTGATATTTATTAATAAATTAAACCTATAAATTATGGCAATAGTTGCAACAGATTTAGAAACGGGAGACATCTATAATGGTGCTACTCTATCATACGATATTCAGGATAACTTTGGTTCTGTACTATTAGACGGCGCTGTCGTCTTTGAAATTGACGGAGTTTCATCCTATGAAGAATTGGAGCAGATATTTTTCTCTGAATTCCAAGTAACACAAGTATAACAAATAATTAATCATTTATGGAAAACAAAACATGTTTTGAAATTTATGCTGATTTAGAAAATCTTTGGAAAGAGTTTTCTGAGAATCATGCAGTTTACGCAGACAAAGGAAATAAGGCAGCAGCTGGTAGAGCTAGAAAAGCCATTAACGAGTTTAAAAAGCACGTTACTGCGTATAAGAAAGCTTCTGTAGACTCTGCAAAAGCTGCGAAATAATATTAACTTGAATACGAACAGAAGAGCATTCTTATATTACTTATAAATTATGACACGAAGCGAATTAAACAAAATCATCAAAGAAGAGTTAGCCGCTGAATTATCAAATAGAAAATCTAAATTGGTAAATGAAGTATACGACTTAGACACTATTAAATACAGCTCTTCTGTTCGTAAACAAGTTGATAAATTGGTAGACGAGATACAAAAAACTTCAAATTTATCCAAACCTGCAGTTGCGTCTATCTTAAACGATGTCATCATGGCGTTAGGTCTTAATCGTACTCAAATCACTATGTATATGAATATGATTAAAACTCAACGTAAAAAGTATGACTTCTAAGTTGAACCAAATCCGGTAATATGGATAATGACAGTAGCAGTAAAAACATGGAGACAGTGCTTCAAAGAAAAGCGAAACAGCATTATTCTGATGCTGGCCACTTTCTTCAACCCCCTTGGGTTCGACGCATTATTCAAAGCAGTAATGGATTTGACCGGATCCTATTGGATTACGGATTTACTTTTCTACCTTACTTCAGCCTTATTATTTATTTTATACTTTTATTTGTCTAAAAAAAGCAAATGAAAAAAAGCCAGTTACTTCAAATAGTTAGAGAAGAGATTCGCTCTGTTGTCAAAGAATATGGACAAGAGCTATTATACTTCCAACCAGCTGGCATTGAGCAGATAGATCGCTATCCTCAAACTCATACTCGTCGATTTGACAATTTCGAAAAATGGAAAATAACAGCATTGCAACAAGGAGCTACGATTCATGATCGTGGTGAAGACTACGTTGCGGTACTAACAAATCAAGACAAATTAGGAGTTTTTAGCAAAGCTTCTAAGATGGGAACTTTAAACTATTAATAATGGCAGCAAAAACAAAATCAAATGCAAGAGTTGGTAAAATCACTTTTGGAAGTAAAAAGTACGGAAAAGCAAGAAAGAAATACGGACCTAAACAACAAAAACCAAAGAAATATAGAGGTCAAGGCAGAAGATAAGCTATTTGACGAGTATAATTGGCATCCTGATAATTTATGATTACGATTACAATATCCGGTTATGGTGCAGAAGTCACTCATGGAAAGTTACCTGCAACAGTCATTGACGAAATTTACGAAAATTTAGGTACGACAACACCTTCACGCGAAGAGTTAGCAGAGTATTTAACTGAATGTGAGTTTAAAGGAACTCATTTTAGTTGGTATGATATTGACGACGTGTATCACTCGTATGGCCCGTATTTAAACGAAGCAATGATAACCGTTCGTTTAAATGACACTGTAGTGTATAACAGAGAATGTATTGCATTAAATATTGACGAAACGGAAACAGCAGAAATAGATCCATTTGCAGGTAATTTATTATTAGACGCTTATGGAGTATTAACCTGTGAAGATGTTGTTAAAGGTCAATTACAAAAATACGTTTTAAGTACTGAAAAAGACTTTGATGTAAAGCAACTTAAATTGCAAGTAAGTACATTAGGTGATTATAGTATCATAACGGGTATCAAGTATAAAAACAAATTATACAATTCAGAAGATGATGGTGACGCAGATTCGCAAGGATTCTACGTTAATCTTCATGAATAATTTGTTGTAATCAAAAGATTATCATATATTTTTGAAAAATAAAGATATATGACTATTTCATTCTTATCCATTATTATTGGAATATTAATTACTATTTGTATAGGATTGTCATATTCTATTAAAAAGTCAAACGAGCGTATCAAAGAGCTCGAACGAATATCTTTAGAACATCAGCACAATATTATTAAATTGCATAGTCAATTGGTAAATTTAACTGGGTCTTTTAACGATTTAGTAAAGTTTACTGTTGATAATTGGAAAGAAGAAACAAATTCAATTTGGAACAGAGAAGAATATAAAGCGTAGCATATGAAAGTAGGAACGTTAGTTGAATGTATTGACGGAGCTTTTAGTAACAAACAGCTTCAAGCTTTAAAGCAAATACCTGTGAAAGGCAATCATTATTTTATAAGAGAGATTGCTGAATATCCTCATGGGGTAGGAGTATTGTTAGAAGAGTTACGCAATCCACTTGTACCAGCATATGGGCTAATGTTAGAACCTTCCTTTGCGATAGAAAGATTTAGAGAGATAGAAGGATTAGACGAAGCGATAGATGAGTTATTGGAAGTATTAGAAACTGAAAACGTATAATGGAACTTATAACAACATATATTTGTAAGAAAGGAGATATCGGAGTTCACGATAATATGTTTGGGGGAACTATTCTTTCACTTATTGACGATGCAGCAGCTTCGTATGTATCGCAAATTTGCGACACACAGAAAATAGTTACTCTTAAGATTGACGAATTAATATTTAAACGAGCCGTTAAAGTAGGTAGTATATTAAAGATATATGGGCAAGTAATTAAATTTGGTACCACTTCAGTTACTATTAATATTGATGTGAGAAAGCATAACGTGTATACAGGAGATCAAGAAACTGTTACAAGTACTAAAATGGTATTTGTGCGAATAGACGATGATGGCAATCCTAGACCAATTCATCAACACGTAAAGGATCGATACTGGGAAAGATTTGAAAAATATGGATGTGGACTATTACAGAAATAATTAACAAATAATATGGGACAACTATTTAAAGTAAAGGCTCGATTCCCGAATGAATCGTTTCACGAAGATGTGTATATTGATATGTCATCATTTCGTGTTGAAAAAGATTATCCAGACGAAACGTTTGGGTGGTATCATGGAACATACATAGCAATTAAAAAAGATAACATATGAAAAACGAACAAGCAAGAAACTTAACAATCGCTGCGGCAGTAGGATTTGCACTATTAGCAGTTTTAACGGCAGCGATACTATTTACTGGGTGCGTGTCTAAACATCCTAAATGCGCTGCTTACGATAAAGTTGAAACGGTAAAATGAAACAGTTAATATTATTCCTACTACTACTGCCTAATTTAATATTAGGCCAGTGTGCAGGTAATCAATCGTTTACTCTTAATCCAGCGCCGGTTAACGGTACCTATCAATCAGGTACAGTTGTGACTATGTGTTACACTATGAATGGATGGGACACTGGCTTTGGGTCTAACTGGATTGAAGGGTTTGGTATTGTACTAGGACCAGGATGGGTATCGTATGTACCGATCTCAGGCCCAGATGATTGCGGAGGAGTGGTTGCCGATCAAAGTTGGTTGTGGTTAGAGACTGTAACTAACAACGCAGGAACACTCACAGTAGGTCCAGGTTACTTCTACGAAGGACCGCAAGGTACTATTGATGGTAATCCAGGAAACGATTGGGGAGACTTTGGCACTAATTGTTTATGGACATTTTGTATACAGTTACAAGTATCTGATCAATGCGATCCTTTATCTCTGTTAATAGAAGTAACACCTTATGCTGATGGTACAATGGGTAGTTGGGGTAACGAATCTTGCTTTGATCCTGCCTTCCAAGTGTTCAATGGAACAGTTGCTGGAGGAGACGTTGACACTTCTCCTATAACAATTTCAGCAGATACTATATGCGTAGGCTCAACTCAATTATATTCAGTAAACTATACTCCTGGATCGATATACGATTGGAATTTATCAGGAGGTGGTATATTAACAGCAAATGGATCTAATACTATTATAATTGATTGGGGAGGTACTCCAGGCGATTATATTATTACAGTGCAAGAAACAACTGCAGAAGGGTGCGTAGGAGATATTATTGATACTACTATTACAGTTGCTGATACATTAATAGTATTTAGTCAACCCACTACTGGAATATGTTTAGGTGACACGGTACATCTTAATGCCATTCCTAATGATGGATATTGGTCAGGTGGTAACTTAACTGGCAATGTGTATACTGGTAATACTCCTGGATATCAATATGTAAATTATACAGCTAACATTTATGGATGTACTGTTACAGACTCTGTTAGAATATTTGTTAGAGAGTTGTTTACAGCACCAGTAATTACAGGATTAGAATATATTGACTTATGCTTATTAGATCGAACTCAGACTTATTATACAGTAGACGATGCTAGCATTCAATATACCTGGTTAATGGGTAACACTACATTAACAGACACAGATTATGATTTGCAAATGACTTGGCCTGACAGTACTTCGTATTATACATTAGAAGTATTTGGCACTGATACTATTGGGTGTCGTAGTGAAGTTGGATATCTTAATGTCAGTGTTGAAGCGTGTCATAGATTATTTGTACCTAATTCATTTACTCCTAACAACGACGGGTTTAATGATGCATTAAAGGTAGTAGGTCTATCAGTGTATAATTTAGATTTTAGAATATACAATCGATATGGCCAGCTGATATATAATATTAGAACAATTAATCAAACTTGGAATGGAACGGATGGCACTGGATATTATTGTCCTACAGGCTCGTATAATTGGATAGCTACTTATACAGACGATTTAGGATTTAATCATACTCAGAAAGGGCACATTATTTTGATTAGGTAATGATATTTATTTTAAAGTAAATGTCATTTGATATAACCGGAATATTATCTAAGTTTACAAAAGCACAACGAATAACTGCTCTTGTTTTATTGCTAATAGCTACTATTGCAATAACCTTAGGCCCTAAATTAATTGAATCGCTAGCACCTGATAATACAGTATTGCATCGTAATTTGCGATTACAACGAAAGCAAATAGACTCTTTGAATATTGAATTGTTTGATCAAAGTCAGGCAATAATTGATTTAAATCGTAGAATAGTTTTTCAACAACAAGAGTGTACAAACGCTATGAGTGAAAGAGAAAATGAAATTGTTGCTATGATAAAAGGTATGAAATCTTCATTAACTACTAGACATATAGAATATCACTCAACAAGTTTTGATGACAGTAGTGGAGTAGCAATGATGATGAAAATTCGACCTGAAGAGGACAATACAAAAACCATAGAAATGTTAAACAAACTAGAAAGTAAAATCAAAAAGAAATGAAAAAAGTATTAATATTAGCATTACTTGCATTAACAGTTGCATGTAAGCAAAATAATTGCACCTGCCCATCATGTTTAGATCCTACCAATAAAGAGCAATGCTGCCCTGCAGATGATAACACCGGCGGAGGATGTTACGGAGAACCGACTGACATTCCAATACCGGCAGCAAAAGATGTAATGCCTGAGTATGAAGTGACAATACCAACTACGGAAGAAGAGTATCATGAAGAGGTTATTCCAGACGATGAACTTCCTCAAGAATAATAGTAAGTTTACGTTTGTTTAATATTTATTATTAAATCAAACGACTATGAAAAACTTTATCAAATCCTTATTACAAGACGAATCAGGGCAACAATCTACAAAGCGTATATTAGCTATGTTAGGTATGGTGTTCTTATGTGTAACCATGATGTTGAATTCGTATTCACACGAATCAATTAAGCCATCTCCAGAATTAGTTTCTGCAGTTGAAGTTATTGTTTGTGTGTGTATTGGTGCGACATCTTTAGATAAATTCGCTTCTCATATGGGAGGCAAAAAAGAAGATTAATGGCAAGTCAAATTGTATTAACTGTTACGTCTGATGGCTCAACTCCTATTGAAGGTTTGAACGCTACACTTACGCTAACTGACAATATGTTAGTTGGTGTACAGTATACAGTAGAAGCTACTTCAGATAGAAACGGATTGTTATCGTTCGATTTAAGTAGTGCAGGAGTAGTGTTAAAATATGAATACACTGCTACTGTAACGGCTATACAGCAAACTATTGACGTTGATACTTATCTACCTATCAACTTACGATATGTAGTTAGATTAACAGATGATGGAGCTGGAGGATTTACGGACTACAATCTTCGATCTACAACAGTAAAGGTAGTATCGGCTACTGTAGACGTTGTAACTGCTAAAGAAGATGTAGATGCTGCTTACAGTGCTTATATTGCTGCTAAAGAAGCTTACGAAGCTTTACTTGCAGCGGCAACTACGATTACTCTTGAGCAAGTAGAAACTTACGAACCACCTTTAGCATCTAATATAGTAACACGTTTATTAGAATTTCAAGCTTGTGCAATATTACCAGGAATTCGTTACGCTACAAATGCTGACTTAACAAATGAGTTAGCTTTACTAGAACGTATAAATAGAAGTATAGAACAATATAGTAACCTTTATCCGAACATCGCCATAGGTGACGGAGAAGGCATACCATATCAATAATTAGAAAGATGACAGAAGCAATTTGGATAGCGTTAATAGGTAGCGTAGTAGGCCCAACAGTAGTTCTAGCTATTGGATGGTGGTTAAATAATCGTAAGAAAAAGAAACCACACGATATGGTCACTGAAGCTTTAGCAGTTGGGCAAACAGTAACGGCTAAAATAGAGTCGCTTAAGGATGAATACGAGGCTGATAGAGTATGGATTAGTCAATTTCATAATGGAGGACATTTTTATCCAACGGGTAAGAGTATAGCTAAATTTAGTTTATTCTACGAGGCTGTAACAGAAAACGCTTCGTCACTTCAAGTAACTCTTAAAAACATTCCAGTAGCTCTTTTCTCAAGAAGCTTTAATCAATTACTAAACGAAGATTTAGTTTCTATACCAGACTTTGAAGATCATTCCATTTCAACCTACGGGCTTCGTTATTTTGCAGAGGAATATGATACTAAATCTCAATACCTATTTGCTATTAAAAACTTTGAAGGAAAGTTTATTGCTATATTAGGAGTTGATTATACTGAAGAAAAGCGTACGCTTACAGAAGATGAAATTGAATCTTTATTACACACTGCAATATCCTTAGGAGGGGTATTGTCAAATCATTTAAAGATATGATAAATTGGAAATTAGTTTTGCCATGGATATTGTTAGTTGTATTGCTAACAGCAAATGTATTGTACTACGTTAATTACAAACCTGTTCCGGAACGAGTTTTTGTAAAAGATAATCGAGCAGATAGCTTAGCTAAAATAGTCGATTCTCTTCACACTTCATTATTAGACGCTAGACACGACTACGACAGTATACAACAAAATATAAAAGGAAATATAATTAAAATACAAGTTAAGAATGCTGAAGAAATTAACAATATTCATACTTTCACTATTGATCAGCGTGACAGTATGTGGTCAACAGTTGCGCCCTAAAAGAATAGTATTTGAAAAAGACACAGGTGTGTTTTTTACTTCTGCTCAAGAAACTCAATTACTAGTTAAACTTAAGCAGTTAGAAGGGTGTAAGTCGGAATTAGCTTACTGTAAAGAGTACGCTATTAATGCGGACATTCAAATACAAAAAGAGCAGGCTGCATACGATTCCCTATACAGAAAGTTTCACGAGCTTCAAATCGTTGCTAACGAATTGCAAGAAAAGTATCGTTTAGAATTTGACGCTCACAACAAAACAAAAGAATTGCTAGTTACAGAAAACACTAGAAAAAAGAATTGGAGAACTGCAGCTTTAATATCAGGAGTAATCGCTGTATTTGAAATTGCACTATTAACAAGATAATATGAAAAATATAAAATTAACCTCAATTGTTAAACAAATCATCAAAGAGTCTGATAAAGATATAGATGAAATTGCGTTAATGACAGGCGATGCTGATCAAGCAACTAGTTTAGAATTATTAAATGAGTTTGTTGGAATAGATAAAGAATTATCTAAGTTGCTAATACGATTGTATAGTAAGGAACGAGTAACAAACTGGAGGAGTGAAGAAAAATGGTATAACGATCTAACGGTTCGTGATTATCCAGCCGATGCACGTATAAGAGGGTATATTAAAAGTAACGCCGTGGATAGTCAAGGACAATTATATGTTCTCATTACACCGAGTGAATATGGAAATCGTTTTGTACATCATTTAATAAACTTAGCCGAGCCAGTAAAAACTATGTATGTCGGTAAAATTGAAACTGAACCTAGTACCGGACCGTATAGTATGAAAACCATGTTTGGTATCGAGGCTCATGTAGTACATTGGAGTAATTTTGCACAAGAATATAAAGGTTTTGGATACGGTAAGTTTTTATACGACACACTTCTATACCGTTATAAAGTATTAGAAAGTGATAGTACTTTATATCAAGGAAGTCAACGTATGTGGATGAGTCATATGCCAAAGGTTGCTAAATTCTTTGGTGGTGTTGTTAAAAACCCAGAAGGTTGGGGTGGTGGAAGTCAGTCAGAGTATCCTACATTAGTTGTTCCATTAACAGCCGAAGATGTTGCGGATAAAGCATTTATACGTGATGATATAGGATCACTTGTAGCATTTCATAGTAGTATACCGACTCAGGTTAAAAAAGTTGCTGCGTTATCTAAAGGATTAAGTTATCGTAACGGTTCATTAGGAATTGCATTTTACGAATTGTCT
>Ga0315909_10000927_pt1 | contig 39320 bp, 63 predicted proteins | sample LakEriMetagenome_11_FD_203527 | JGI IMG/M metagenome (GOLD analysis project Ga0315909, IMG submission 203527) | Freshwater fungal communities from buoy surface, Lake Erie, Ohio, United States - Buoy 2 MA125 | ecosystem: Environmental > Aquatic > Freshwater > Lake | place: USA: Lake Erie, Ohio... | reverse complement strand
TTGATGCGTCACCGCCCAATGGGTTGGTACGGCGTATTAGGATTTGCTCGCTACCGTGAAGAGGCACTATACAGAATCGAATCAGGTTCTTCAATCGCTTAGTTGATTGACGCTGTAGCAGGAGTAGGAATATTCCTGCTACGGAGTAAGTTCATTAAGGAGAACAATGGCAAATTATACATTTACTACACCAGTTGTAGAAGAGGCACCTATTGGAAAACATAGGTTGTTCTACTTTTATAAGCAGGATAAAGGTGTAAGTATTGCCAAAAGTGGTGGAACTTATTCTAAAGTAAGATATATATTAGACGAAGATATAGCAGACTATGATGAGTTTTATCGTGGTGGATATGAACACACGGTGGATGATACTGTCAAGGCAGCATTAATAGCATCGGGTTTAGGGATAACTGAGGCAAACTTTACAGTAATATAAGGGGATATATGAAACACTGGGAACATCATCCAGAACCAATTGATGGATGTTTTGGATGTAAAGGGTTAAGTCTTCAAATGAATACTGGAGATGCAACAAGAGATATTCCAGATAAGAAATGGACCAGCGAGTTGCAGGCTTATCGGGACGCAAGAGCGCAAGGAATACAACCAGCAGGAACAACTATGCGTCACATACAGGAAGCGCATAGGGCTTCAGAAGTATTAGGTAAAGCGTATGATGCGGACACTATGCCTAAGACTAAAGATATAACTCCAAAAGCCGCAACTATAATGAAAGAGATAGGACAAATCTAATGCCAATGGTAAATGGAAAAGAGTATTCATACTCTAAAAAAGGAATGGCTATGGCTAAGAAAGCAGCCAAGAAGTCAGGCAAGAAAATGGTTATGAAGAAAGCAGTTATAAAGAAAATGGGCAAGAAGAAGTAATATGGCTAAACCAAAACCAACACCAAAGCCTACTGTATTAAGAGGCAAGGCAGCAGTTGATGCATACGAAAAGTCAATATCTCCCAAGGGTATGGCTTCAGCAAGTGCCGCTGCTAAAAAAGCACTTGAAGAGAAATATCCAGGTATGTTTGTTCCTGGAACTCGCAAGACTGCTGGTTTAAACAGAGCAAGATAATGTCATCGGGTCAACGCAAGCGTCACGACGGTTGGAACAAATCTATTATGCGGGACGGCGTAGTGGTTATTCTTCGTAAAGATGGTTCCGAGAAAGTTCGCCTTGACCCTAAGACAAAGGAAACACTAAAGGGGAGCAAATGAAAGATTCAAGATTACAAAGGGCTGGAGTATCTGGTTTTAACAAACCAAAGCGTACTCCTAATCATCCAAAGAAGTCACACGTAGTTGTGGCCAAGGTTGGTAGTCAAGTAAAGACTATCCGATTTGGTGAGCAGGGTGCAAGTACCGCTGGTAAACCAAAGGCTGGTGAGTCTGAGCGTATGAAGATGAAGCGTAAGTCTTTCAAGGCAAGACATTCTAAGAATATTGCTAAAGGCAAGATGTCTGCAGCATATTGGGCGGATAAAGTAAAGTGGTAGCAAAGAAAAAGGCTAAGTCTAAAGTCAATGCTGCAGGTAACTATACAAAGCCTGGTATGAGAGCAGCACTATTTAAAAAAATTAAGGCTGGTTCTAAGGGTGGAGACCCAGGGGAATGGTCAGCCCGTAAAGCACAACTACTTGCTGTGCAATATAAGAAAGCAGGCGGAGGTTACAAGTAATGGCACTTGCTAAATCTCAAAAGTCTTTAAAGGATTGGACTAAGCAGAAGTGGAAAACTTCTGATGGTAAGCCATCTAAGGGTAAGAAAAGATATTTACCAGAGGCTGCTTGGGCAGCATTAACTCCAGCAGAAAAGGCTGCTACTAATAGAGCCAAGGCTAAAGGTAATAAAAAAGGTAAGCAGTTTGTAAAGCAACCTAAATCAATAGCCAAAAAAGCCGCTAAGTACAGATAGGGACACAGGGGACTATGAGCAACAAAGATTCTATTGCACTAGTTTGGTGCGACAATGGAATGGTAGACGGCAAGTTTATGCAAGGCGTAACAGATGTAATGTTAAAGTCTGGCGTAGAGTTTGCTACATCATTACGAAGTCAGGGTAACCAAATTGCTAGGCAAAGACAGACAGTAATTGATTACTGGTATGACAAGACTGATTACGAATGGCTACTATGGGTAGACTCAGATGTAGTAATTAGTCCAGAAAAGTTTAAGTTATTATGGGATAATAGAGATGCTGAGAAGCGTCCATTGATTACTGGAGTATATTTTACTACAGATAATCCAGAGGAACCTTTGATGGTTCCAATGCCTACAGTATTTAGTTTTGTTAACGATAATGAAGGTGGCTTTGGTTTAGCCAGAGTGCATCCATTACCAGTTAATGAACTGATTAAAGTAGATGCAGCAGGTATGGGATTCATCCTAATGCACCGCAGTATCGTACCTAAAGTCCGTGAGGTAGCCCCAGATGGGCAACTGTTTATGGAGATGGGTAGAGGAAGTAAGTTTATAGGTGAGGATATATTCTTCTTTGCCCTATGTGATAAGGCTGAAGTTCCACTACATTGCCACACAGGAGCAACTGCACCACATATGAAACGATTCTCATTTGATGAGCATTACTATCAAGCATTCTTTGGTAAGCCTAAAGAAGAACCTAAATCAAAATTAATTACACCTAATAAGAAAATCATTACACCTAGATAGGACAAGATATGCCAACAGGTAACGCAGGTAGCACGCTATGTGCTGAACTCAATCGCCTAGCCAATGGTGGAACTTACCCAGCAATAACAGCATTTAAAGATGAACAAGGTGCTGCTAATGCTTGGGCTGGTACATCAGGACTTGGAATAATTGGAGCCTTAAATATTAAGGCAAGTGCTGGTAGGGCACCATCTGCGTATAAAGATTTAAATGGCATTTGTAATGAACTTGCTGGAACTACTGGCAAATCCGCAATTGATGCACTAAGGAGCATAGCCTCTTGACAACTACATTAACAGATTTAATCAATGAGGTAAGTATTAACCTTGCAGGTTATACCTATCAACAAGATAGAGCAACTCACTTAAGTAGTGCAGTTACTACCCTAACATCATCATCTACATCACCTACAATTCTATACTTAGGCTCTACCGAAAATCTAGGTAAAGGCGTAGTTGAAATTGATGAAGAGTTAATGTGGCTGGATTCATTTGACCGTGTTGCTAACACAGCAACCGTATCTCCTTATGGTCGTGGTTATCTAGGAACTACTGCAGCAACCCATACAGTAGATACTAAAGTGTCCATCTCTCCCACCTTTCCACGCTATGTAATCAAGAAGGCTATTAACGATACAATCAATGCTGTTGGCTCTACTATATTTGCTGCCAAAGTAACTACCTTTACATTCAATGCTGCTCAAACAACATATGATTTTGATGGATTAAACATCCAAAATATTCTTTCTATATCCTGGCAATCAGTAGGTCCATCTCTTGAATGGATTCCTGTGCGTCGCTGGTCTTGGGATTCCAAGGCTGATGCAACAGCATTTGGTGCTACTGCACAAACAGTAACCATTGGAGATTACATTACTCCTGGTAGAACTGTAAAGGTTGTATATGCTACTGACCCAGTACCGTTTACAACTAATGCTCAAGACTTCTCAACACAAACTGGCTTGCCAGAATCTTGCAAAGATGTGATAGTTCTTGGTGCTTCATACCGTCTACTTACCTACCTTGACCCAGCACGTGCTGCTCAGGTTAGTCCACAAGCAGATGAGACAGATAGCAAGCGTCCTTATGGTGCTTCTCAAACTGCTACAAAACAATTGTATGCATTGTATACACAACGCTTAAATGAAGAAACAGCAAGACAGCAATCCTTCTACCCAATCCGTGTCCACTACAGCCGATAGGTAAATAAATGACAACACGCAAATACTCATCCCGCTCACAACAGACCACACTATCTGCTGCCATTAACTCAAGTACTGGTAGCATACCAGTTGTATCTGGTGCATCTGTAATGGGTGGTAAGACATTAACATCAACCGAATATTTTACGGTTGTAATTGACCCAGATACAGCCCTTGAAGAAATTGTAGATGTATATAGTTATTCTTCTGGCAATTCTCTTACCGCTTTGCGTGGTAGAGATGGTTCTACTGCCGTAGCCCACTCTGCTGGTGCAGTAGTAAGACATATGGCAATTGGTCGGGACTACCAAGAGGCTAATGACCACATTAAGAATGAAACAACAGCACACGGATTAACAATTGCTAACGTAGTAACTCTTGGTGGAACTCAAACATTAACTGCTAAGACTTTAACTAGCCCTACCATTACTGGTACTGGCGCTATTGCAGGTACCTTTACAGGTAACCTTACAGGTAACGTAACTGGTAACGTATCTGGTTCAGCAGGTAGTGCAACAGGTAATGCTGGTACTGCAACTGCTTTGGCTACAGCCCGTAACTTCCAACTGACTGGAGATGTAGAAGCATCTGCCGTATCCTTTGATGGTACTGGCAACGTAAGCCTAACTACTGTTATTGGCACTGGTGCAATTGTTAACGCAGACATTAATGCTTCTGCTGCAATTGATAAGACTAAGATTTCAGGAACTGCTATTACTGCAGCCGATTCTGGCACAGTAACCAGCGCAATGATTACTGATGGCACTATCGTAAATGGTGACATCAATGCATCTGCTGGTATTACTTATGGCAAGTTAAGCCTTAATGGTTCTATTACCTCTGCTGATATAGTAGATGGAACTATCGTCAATGCTGATATTAATGCTAGTGCTGCTATTGCACTTAGCAAGTTAGCAACTGACCCACTAGCCCGTGCTAACCATACTGGCACACAGACTGCTTCAACTATCTCTGACTTTGACACACAGGTACGTACATCTCGCTTAGACCAGATGGCAGCACCTACTGCTTCTGTAGCATTAAATGCTCAGAAGATTACAGGACTTGCTGACCCTACATCTAACCAAGATGCAGTAACATTAAAATATCTTACAGACCAAAAAGGTGCAGCAAACGGTATTGCATCTCTAGATGGTTCTGGATTAATTCCTACTAATCAATTGCCTGCATTGGCAATTACTGAAACATCAGTAGTAGTATCACAGGCTGCAATGCTTGCACTTACCGCACAAATTGGTGATGTTGCAGTTCGCACAGATGTTAACAAATCATTTATTCTTACTGCCTCACCTGCCTCAACATTAGGTAACTGGCAAGAACTATTAACCCCAACAGATGCAGTTCTATCTGTTGATGGTAATACTGGTGCTATCAGCCTTTCAGGTACATACCTAAATAGAACTACTGGTCAACTATTAGGTAACCTAGATGCCAATAACTTTAAAGTAACTGGACTAGGAACTCCTACAAGCAATGCTGATGCTGCTACTAAGTCTTACGTAGACACGGTTGCTGGTTCTGCTACTGCTGCTGCAGCCTCCGCTGCTGCCGCTGCTACAACTTACGACAACTTTGATGATAGATACCTAGGCGCTAAGTCAACTGCTCCATCCGTAGACAATGATGGTGATGCATTAATTGAAGGTGCTCTATATTGGAACTCAGTAGATAATGCTATGTATGCTTGGGATGGTGCTGCTTGGGGTTCTATCTCTTCAACCGCAGCAATCTTCCGTTACAAGTTTGTTGCAACTGGCGGAGAGACCTCAGTATCTGGAACAGATGCTAATGGTTTAACACTTTCATACCTAGCAGGTAAAGAGCAGGTATATCTAAATGGTGTTCTATTGGTTCGTGGTACAGATTACACAGCATCTAATGGAACTAGCATTACATCTTTGGCAGCATTGGCTGCCTCTGACATATTAGAGATAATTACATTTACCGCATTTGATTTGGCTACAGCAATTGATAAAACATTGTTTGATGCTAAGGGTGATATTCTTGTAGCAACTGCTGCGGATACACCTGGCAAGTTGGCACTAGGAACAAATGGATATTATCTAAAAGTAAATACATCAACCGCTACTGGACTTGAGTGGGCACAGGTAGACCTGTCAGCCTACGCAACAGTAGCAACCGAAAACGACAACACCATTATGAACATAATGGGTGCATACTAAGAAAGGTAGTAACTAATGGCTACAACTTCTAAGGTACTATTTCGTGGAGCAGCCTCCACGTCTAGCACTACTCTCTATACAACTCCCTCAGCAACTACAACAGTAGTAACTAATATTTTAGTGGCTAATACTGCAGCATCCTCAGCCACATTTGATATTTTACTTGACGATGTTCTTATTGCTAATGACGTAACACTTGCCGCTAATTCACTTACAGCAATTGACCTAAAGCAAGTACTTGTGGCTACAGACACTATTAAAGGTCTTGCCTCAGCAACAACAGTAAACTTTCACATTTCAGGAGTGGAGATAGCGTAATGGGAATTCAAGTATTAGGACCTACAAGTACAACTGACGATGCTGTTGCTTTTACCGTACCAGAAGCACTTAAAACTTACAAAGCATCAACAACATTAAATTCTGGAGTATACACTGTTACCACTAATCCAAGTACTTCACAAGCAACTCTTTATTTAGATGCTGGAACTTCAATAACTTCAGTAACAACAACAAGTGGAACAGTTGGAACAAATATCGCAAATACAATTTCTACAATATTATTAGAAATTGATACTGGAACAAATGTTGTAGTCACTATTACTAAGACTGCTGCAGCAATATCTGGAGCAGAAATAACTGGAACTTTAGATACTTTAACCTCAAGTGGAACATATAATACTACTGGAAAACTTTACGTAGTAGCCGTTGGCGGTGGCGGTGGTGGCGGTGGTGGTAAACCAAGTTGGCAAGGCGGTGGCGGTGGTGGCAGTGGCGGAGTTGCTGCAGGTTTAATATATACAAATGCTGCTACTAACTACACCATTGGAACAGCAGGAAATGGTGGTGGTAATTCTACTGCAGGTAATGCTGGCGGTAATACTACTTTTGGAAACCTAAGCGCCAATGGCGGTGGTGGTGGTGGAAGCAGTAATAACGAAGGTGCTGGAAGCAGATTTGGTGGCACAGCAGGCACTCCTGGCGGTGGCAGTGGTGGCAATAGTCAGGGGGGTAATGACGGTAGTCCTGGAAGTGCTTCAACCTCAAAAGCCCAAAGCGTTAAAAGCGGAACCACTGGTGGTGGCGGTGGTGGCGGTGGTGGTGGTGGTCAAAATGGAGGAAATGGCGGAGGAAGCGGAATTGGTACTGGCGGTCCTGGTGGTGCTAGTAGTGGAGATACTACTCCTGCTGCTGCTACTGGTTATGGCTCAGGCGGTGGCGGAGGCAGACAAGGTAGCAATCAAACTGGTGGCGCTGGCGCACCTGGTGTAATTTATGTACTTCGTGGATTTTAAGAAAGGTAAATAATAATGGCAAACTTTGCTGTGATAGAAGGCGAAAATGTAGTTAACACAATTATTGCCAATTCTAAAGAAATAGCCGAGCAGATTACTGGCAAAACTTGTATAAAATATACTAATGAACCAGCCGAAACTGGTGGCACGTATATTAATGGTATATTTACACAAGCGCCAAAACCAATAGAAGATATATCAATAGAAGAATAGTAATATAAAGGGGACAAATGAAAATTATATTTACTAATACATCTGGTGTAGATATAGAGCAACCTCAACCTGCTTCTAAATTTATACCAGATTGGTATAAGAATATGGAATCATATACTGGTAAAGAAAGAAAACCAGACGGTGGTGGTGGTACTACAGCAACCATAAAACGTTGTATGCCAGTATTTGATGCTATAACTGCTGGGTATATTATTACTTTACCTGCAGATGTATATGTAAGTATTAAAGAAGAAAAACAATTCTTTGAATGGTCTACTTTAGGACTAATAGGTTTTCATCCTATTGAACAGGCCCCTAACCATCCAGCCCGTAATCAACACGCTTATCCTAAATGGATGAATCCTTGGGCTATTAAGACACCTAAAGGTTATTCAACTTTATTTACTCAGCCTATGCACAGGGAAGCAGTCTTTACTATCCTTCCAGGAATTGTAGATACAGACACCTATACAGCACCAGTTAATTTTCCTTTTGTTGTTAATGACCCTAACTTTGAGGGGTTGATTCCAAAAGGAACTCCAATAGCACAGGTAATTCCTTTTAAACGTGAAGGATGGCAGATGGAGATTGGTTCTAAAGAAGAACTAATAGAACAAAATAGTATTACACAGAAATTACAAACTAAATTCTTTGACCGATATAAGTCAATGTTCTGGTCCCGAAAGGAATACAAATGACTAAAGCAAGAGATATAGCGAGTGCAGCACCTGCACCCTCTACCGTAGATGCAACAGAGTTAGGCTACCTAGATGGTGTCTCCTCTGCAATACAGACACAGTTAGATGCTAAGACTGCTAAGTCTACCCTAACTACTACAGGTGATATTTACTATGCCTCATCTGCTAATACCCCTGCTAGATTGGGAATTGGTAGCGCAGGAAATGTACTCACTGTGGCATCAGGTATCCCTAGTTGGGCTGCACCTGCTGGCAGTAATTTAACAGTATCAGAATTATCTAGCGGCAATTTTACCTCTGCTGCTACTTTAACCTTCAGCAGTTTATCAAGTTATGATACTTTAATTTTGTTTTTAGAAAATGTACAATTTGCCACGCAGGGAAGTACAGTGTTAGCAAGAATTAATAATGATACAGATGCTAATTATAATTCATTTGGTGGTTATTTTGGTGACACATCCGCAGCAGTATTACAGACTAATCAAACATCAATTGGATTATCAAATGCACTTAATGTTGCTTATAATGAAAATACAAGATATATGATTAAATTCTACAATTGCAAGGCAGCAGGTTTTACTGATTACATAGTACACGCTTTTACTAGGTCAAATGGAAATTCAAACACACATACCTTTCAAGGACAATTTAGAAAAGCAGCATCAGTTTCATCTTTAGTTATTACTACTGGTGGCGGAACTAATTTTAGCACTGGTTCATCTTATGTTTTGATGGGAGGATAATTATGGAATTTAAAAATGCAATAATTGATGTTGTTACTGGACAAACAACTTTGGTTGATTTATCTGATGTTGAAATTGCAGAATTTAAACAATTTAGAATAATGCAAGCCGAAAAAGATAAAATTGAAATAGCCGAAGCCGAAGCCAAGGCACAGGCTAAGGCTGAGTTACTAGAGCGTTTGGGCATTACCGCAGACGAAGCCAAGTTGCTCCTGTCGTAGCACAATCTTAGGAAATTGTTCTAGTAAATATTAATAACTAATTAAGGAGCACTGTGGCTGGTCGTGATATAACCGAAGGTGACAGTAATGTCTGGGATTTAGCAGGCGATGGTTTACCTATTGCTCGTGGTATTGCAGATGTTGGCATCACATCATCAAGCGCATATTGGCAGAATACATCTGACTCATATGATGTAGCAGTTGGTGGACAACCATTCTTCTATGCTATTAGTGATGCACGCCCATACATTAGGCAGACAGCACCTTATCGTAAAGACCAGTTTGACAATGGACAAGAGCCAGGTGAACAATCACTTACTGGCTGGTGGTTAAGAAGTCAATCATCTTTTCACGGTGGTACTGGTATTAAGTTCTATGACCCATCTGCTGGTGAGACAGTTACACATAGGTTTACAGATAGTAAAAATGTAAACGTATGGACTAAGGGACAGGCAACCTTACTTAAGGACACTAGCCAAGCCCACGTAACTACACATCCAATTGGTTCTGATGGTCGTGCTCCTCAACAACTACGCTCTATCAAGTGGGGTAGCACCAATGGTGTACTACTACACGATGGATATGATGTAGATAAGATTGATTCAACTGGTACTGAAACACACTTTGTTGATTACAACTCTGGTGCAGATGATAAAGTCTATGCTATCTGTGATGATGGTAGCAGTGCCTACTGGGTAACCAATGATACTGGTCCTGCTGGTAAACTAGAGGTTAACAAGAAGGTACTAACAGCAGACTCAACTACTGCAGCAACTGTTATGTTTACTGCCGTAGGTATTACAGTAACTAATGCGGTTATGGAATATGTTAAAGACCGTATTGTTATGTGTGCTAATAATAAAATCTATGAGTTTTCTACCTCAGCATCATCATTACCTACTGCTTTGTATACACACTCAGATACAGATGTAGTCTTTACATCTATCACAGCATCTGGCCCTGCCATCTACATAGCAGCATATAGTGGCATCCAATCATTTATCTACAAGTTTACTCTTAATACATCAGGTGTTATGCCAACCCTTACTACAGCCATTACCGCAGCAGAGATGCCTGCTGGTGAAATCATTCACAAGATTTACTATTACTTAGGCTATATGATGATAGGGACAAACAAGGGAATCCGTGCAGCAGTTGTCTCAGACCAAGACGGCTCCATTAACTATGGTCCACTTATTGTGGAAACCACACAGCCTTGCTATGACTTTGCTGCACGAGACAGATTCGTCTGGTGTGCAACTAGCGTTGCTGGTGAGCCTGGAGTTATCCGTATTGACCTAGGTAATGAGATTGAAACCTTGCGCTTTGCTTATGCTAATGACATTTACTATACAGGTGTATCTGGCGTAGATACTACATCCTGTGCATTTTTGGGAGAGACAGACAGACTTGCATTCTGCACAGAAGCAATTAATCAAAAGTCTGTAACCAATAAGGAACGTACTACAACTACAGCAACTATTACATCTGCTGCTCACGGGTTAGTGGTTGGTGATGCTATCTATATTATAGGTGTAGATGCTGCCCTAGATGGCAACTGGACTATTACTTCAGTAACTACAAATACAATTACATTTACAACTACAACATCAGGAACTATTGCATCTACTGCAGTAACTGGTGGCTTTGTTGGTAAGCCTGGCTATTCATATATTGAGTCAGCCTCTACCTTAGCATCAACTGGTTATATAACTACAGGCTATATCCGCTATGGAACATTAGAGCCTAAGAACTTTAAGCGTTTACTTGCTCGTGGTGACTTTTCTAAGGGTTCGTTAACATTAGAAACTGTAGATAAAGATGGCACAGAGTATGACCACATTACCTACGAAGCAGGAGTAACCGCTGTTGAGGTTGGTACTAACAGTCCCGATACAGCGCAAGAGTATGTGGCCTATAAGTTTTTATTTATCCGTGATGCAACTACCACAAGTACAGGTCCTATATTCAAGGGCTACCAAGCCAAGGCTACTATTGCTACACCTAGACAAAGGGCTATAAGATTTCCAGTCTACTGCTTTGATATTGAAACAGATAGATATAATGTAGTGTCTGGATATGAAGGCAAAGCGTTACAAAGATTACAACTGCTTGAAAGTATAGAAGAAGGTGGCGATGTTGTTACCTGGCAAGACCTTACTACTGGCGAAAGTCGCCAAGTAATTATTGAGCAAATCTCATTTACTCGTATGACTCCACCAGACAAAAGGTTTGATGGTTTCGGTGGAGTAATTGAAGTCACACTTAGAACGGTATAATACTATGACACCTAATGACTGGGCAGCATTTGCTGTTGCCATCACTTCCCTTATAGGGGCACTAGCACTTGGAGTAAGACACTTAGTTAAACACTATTTGTCAGAACTTCGCCCCAATGGAGGGTCTAGTGTCAAGGACCAAGTCAATAGGTTAGAGGAAAAAGTAGAGTTTTTAACAGAGTTAATGAAACAAATAATCGCTAAATAAATCCAAAGGAGAAATAAAATGGCAACAGGAAGAACAAGAACAAGTGGTGGTATATATAACCCTGGCGGAGAAAATGTTGGTCAAGTTTACAAGCCTCAAGGTACAATGTATACTGGTAGTGGCAACATAAAGCCTAAAACTATTAAGCCTCAAGAATCAGAAGCAATGAAAGAAGCAAAAAGAAAAGCCAAAGAAGAAAAAAAACAATGGGAAGATTTGGCTAGACAACAACGTGCAGAAATGTATAGAAAAAAGACTCCAGCAGAAAGACTTGCTGAAAAATATAGAGATTCACGGTAATTAATTTTAATAAAGAGTTATAATGGCACGAAGAAAAAGTTAATTATTAAATGAAGGCTGACAAATTTCCTAAATGGTTCTATGACAACAATACTATTGCCGACTTTGAAGCAGGACTAGTAGAGTTTAAAGGTAAAAAGAATCTTAAGTTTCTACAGATAGGTGTCTTTACTGGCAACGCATCTGCTTGGCTACTAGAGAATATACTTACAGACCCATCATCATTGTTGGTAGATGTAGACCCTTGGTGTGGTAACCTACCTCACGAGTCAGTATATAATTGGGCAGATATACAGTTAGCATACAAAGAACAAGTAGAACCACACGGTAAGAAAGTTCAATCACATAAAGCATTTAGTGGGGACTGGCTAAAGAATAACCGTGAAGTTAAATATGATTTTATCTACATTGATGGTGACCATCTACCTGAATCAGTAACCTTAGATGCTGGCCTATCTTGGGACTTACTCAAGCCTGGTGGTGTTATGGCCTTTGATGATTATGAGTGGGACCATCCAGATGGTACAGATAAGAATCCAAAGCCAGCAATAAATGCTTGGCTAAATAAACATAAAGATGATATTGAAATACTACGCAAGGGATGGCAAGTATGGATAAGGAAAAAATAGTTAGCAATGATATTGACTGGGAGTACCAGAATCAATTAAGAGAACAATGGCTTAAGGATAACCCAAATGCAGAGTACGAAGGATGGATGTCAATATGACAACTGTAGCCAAGAAAGCCACACCTGCTGCGATTGCTGTATTGCGCCAAGCGACAGCCATTTGGCCCAAGAGAAAGAAAGCAAGCGATGGTCTGCTACCATCTGCTGCTCATTTAAAGCAGAGTCCTAACTCAGACCACAATACTGGACTAGCAGTTGACTTAACAGATGACCCAGCCAATGGGGTAGACTGCAAAGATATTTATATTAAATTACAAAATGATGTTAGAGTTAAGTATCTAATATTTAAAGGTAAAATTTGGAGCAAAGAAAAAGGGGAGCACACCTACAAAGGTAGCAACCAACATAATAAACATTTACATATTTCAATTAAGACAGAGTATGCTAAAGACGATTCTAACTGGTTCAGTTGGATGGGTGCAGTACCTAAAAAAAATAGGAGAAACAATGAAAAACATAATCGCTAAGTTAAAAGACCCAAAGACTAAGGCTGCATTTAAGTCTTACCTACGGGCAGTATTAGCATCAGCAGTAACTATGGGTCTTGCACTTGCTGCTGACCTTGCCCCTGAGTATGCTATCCTAATCGGTTCTATTGCGGGTCCTTTGGCTAAATGGGCAGATAAGACTGAAAAAGAATACGGTGCAGGTTCTAATTAAATACCCCTAATCGGGCTTTAAACGCCCTTTAGAGACACGAAAACCCCCAACTTGAGGTACTTACCTCAGGAAGGGGGTCTTTTGTCGTTTTTATCGAGTTTTTAGTTCATCCAAAAAGTCTTCTGATTGGTCCTCTAGATGTTCTAGGTAACCACTAATACGCTTGGCGTGTATCTCTTCCACAATACCTTCAAATAAGGTTACCACCACATATGCTGCCATTACACCAAGAAATACTGCCCAGAAAGTAGTTGACATAGTTCTCCTATTATAGTATATAATTAATTATATATATTAATAGACCCCTTCGGGGTCTTATATATTATATATTATATTCAAGTATACACATAGATACCAATACATGTAAGTACTTAACAACTTACATATCCTCAATCAATCCTATACACTTATCGCATGTCAATAGAACTCGAAGAATATACATTACCCGAGCACATTTCCTATAGTGCTTTCAGCACTTACCTAACCTGTGGATATCAGTATTATCTAGGTAGGTTATTGGAGAAAAAAGAAGAACCATCTGTTTGGTCAGTTGGTGGTTCTGCATTCCATTTGGCAACAGAGATATATGATAGGGAAAACCTATGAGCCAATATCTGTGGGACCAAGCATGGGCTAAGGAATCTGAAGGTATAGATTTAACTAATGCTCGCATAGGCGGTAAGGTTACCAAAATGTCTCCCAATAAGGAAGACGTAAAGTTTTGGCATACTGCTGGACCGATATGGGTAGAGGATTATATTAACTGGCGCAAGGCTAATCCTGATTGGAAGATTTGGATTACGCCTGATGGACGCCCTGCTATTGAGTTGGAACTTATGCCAGTAGTTGCTGATGTTCCAATCAAGATGGTTATCGATAGAATTTTTGATGTTAATGGTCAATTAGTAATAGTTGATTTAAAGACATCAAAAAACACACCTACAAGTACGTTGCAACTTGGTTTCTATAAAGTAGGATTAGAAGTTACTTACGGTCAAGAAATCTATGAGCAAACTATATGGGGTAATTACTACATGTCTCGTGCAAGTAACATTGTAGAGATGGTTAACTTGTCGGAATACACGTACGACAAGATGGAGTTCCTAGTTAAAGGTTTTGACAAGGCTAGGAAAGCGGGTGTATTTCTGCCCAACACAAACTCTTGTCAGTACATGTGCGGATTAACCGCTCATTGTCAATTCTCTGTAAAGAAAGAAGGATAAATGGCAGAAGAATGGAAGTTACAAGTATCATATAAAACTCCTAATGGAGATATGATTAACATCAGGGCAAATACTGCTGATGAATTAAGTGTTTTATTAGAGGGCATTGGGGATTACTCGACTCAAATTGCTTCAGTTGGTAAGTTGGTGGTGGGTGCGAGTAACTCCGCCCCTTTATCGACGCCAACTACCACTACAAACACAAGGCCTCCGCAGTCCTCAACTCCGCCCCAGGCATCGGCTCCATCCGCTACATCAGCACCAACGTGCCAGCACGGAGCGAGGAAGTACAAGTCGGGAATCTCCAGCAAGACGGGAAATCCATACGCAATGTGGGTTTGTCCAATGCCACAGGGAGCCGACCAATGCAAGCCAGTAAATTAATCGACGAACAATTTCCGTTTTAACAATTAGGCAGGGGCTGATAAATGCGTACACTAGTTAGGTCTGTAGGTAAAGCATCTATTGGGGGGGAACCCCTGCCTTCTTGTTTTAAGTCATTCGAAGCGTCCAAGATTATTATACGGCGTTCAGAAGTTTCTATGTTTGCTGGTGCTCCAGGTGCAGGTAAATCAACACTTGCACTAGCACTAGCATTAAAAACAAATGTTCCGACTCTTTACATCTCCGCTGATACCAATGCACATACTATGGCTATGCGCCTAGCGTCAATGATATCTGGTAAGAATCAAACAGATGTTGAGCATAAACTTAATACTGATGTTGGATGGACTAAAGCAGTCTTACAAAAAGGCAGTCATATAATCTGGTCCTTCGAATCATCCCCAACCCTACAAGATATTGATGAAGAAGTTCAAGCGTTTGAAGAGTTATGGGGATGCCCACCAACTCTAATAGTTCTAGATAACTTAATGGATGTAGCCACAGATGGTGGTGAAGAGTTTGCCTCAATGAGGGCAATTATGAAGGAGTTGAAGTATCTTGCAAGGGCAACTAACTCTGCGATTGTTGTATTACACCATACGTCTGAGGCAATTCCTGGGAACCCTTGTCAACCTCGCTCTGCAATCCAAGGTAAAGTATCGCAACTACCCGCCCTTATTTGTACACTTGGTACTGTTGGCACATCTTTGGGCGTGGCGTCAGTCAAGAATAGATACGGTAGAGCGGATGCTGGGGGTACGCTAATGACATGGTTAGCATTTAATCCTGAATACATGTATGTAGAGGATATACCTGAGAACTCATGACAACTAGAAAATCACACAAGGCTAGAGGAGCAACATTTGAAACCGACTTACGAGACTATTTTAGACGAATTGGACTTGATAGTGAGAGACTTGCAAGAACAGGTGCAAGAGATGAGGGAGACGTTGTTGTCCGCCAAGATTTCTTCGCATCCATCGGCGTTATCGAAGCCAAAGCCCCAGGTCAATCAGGTCGCATTGACTTATCTGGTTGGACGAAAGAGGCTCAGGTCGAAGCAACAAATTATGCGAAAGCAAGAGGCATTAAAAGGGAGGCAGTTCTTCCTGCGGTCATCATCAAAGCCAGAGGGAAATCAATAGCAGACTCTTATTTAGTATTGAGGTTAGGTGATGTCTTTAGTTGATGATTTACCAGATATAGTGGCTGTGCTCAAGCATTACGGAGCCAACTTTACTAGAACATCTGGACAAGTTAATATCAAGTGTCCGTTCCATGACGACACACACAGTTCAGCAAGTTTTAATACTAAGGAAAACATATTTAATTGTTTTGCTTGTGGTATGAGTGGTAATAGTTTACAGATAATAGCAAAGCAAGAAAGGGTTGATATTCGTGAAGCAAAATCATTTGCAGAGGGAATTGCTGGACTTGGCTACGGCGAAGTACGCAGCAAACATCTTTCTGGCGGAAGATTACCTCGTAAGCAGGGGAATAACAAGGGAAGCAGCACGTCTGGCTCGATTAGGCGTAGTAGAGGAGCCTGAGGTTGGACATGAAGCATTCAGAGGAAGATTATCCATACCGTATATTACCAAGACTGGTGTTGTCGATATTCGTTTTCGTGCTCTTCATCCTGCTATTGAACCTAAGTACATGGGAATGACAGGGGCAGAAACCAAAATGTATAACGTATTGGACATAGAGAAAGCAGGGGATTTCATTGGAGTATGTGAAGGAGAAATTGACACACTTACCCTTTCTGGCATGGTCGGAATTCCCTGTATCGGAGTTCCTGGAGCAAACTCTTGGAAGAGGCATTACACCAGATTGCTTGCCGATTTCGAAAGAGTCTTTGTCTTTGCCGACGGAGACCAACCAGGAAAAGAATTTGCAACGTCTCTATCTAGAGAGTTACCTGTCACTGTCATATCAATGGAAGATGGAGAAGATGTCAATTCAACTTATGTCAAGCACGGTGCAAATTACATTAAAGGGAAAATGGGACTAAATGAAATTTAATAAGATACCTAAATGCAAAATGTGCGGTCAACAATTTGATAACATATTTGAAGCAACAGACCATTTGCTAGATGACATAGGCGAAGAAGCATTTGACCCTAAGTTAATATTACCTAATGGGTATACATTAATGATAGGTTCTCTACTAAGATGCATATACGCATATGCTGATAAGCCAGAGGAAGTCAAAAGTATTACCCAATCTACCTATGCAACTTTATATGCAGCCGAAAAGAATCCTGGACAAGTGAAACACTTTATCGAGGATATGATAGTTCGTGAACATATGAATAGTTTTGATAAAGACTTGCATGAACTATTAGAAGAAGAGACCAAACACAATGAAGAAGATGGAGAGTGAAGAAGCATGGCAGATTATAACCCACTTGGAAATGCAAGGTTTCCATATAACCAAGAAGACGATAGAGAACAAGTCATTAATATTGGTAATAGAAGTACCTCTTTTGAGTATGAAGTAGGTCAGACCTTCCAAGAACTATTAGACTTACTCTTATCTAAACATAAGGATTACGGACCAAAGAATATATCCGATGCGCCAGGTGGTGCAATCAACGGACTTAGGGTTCGTATGCATGATAAGTTAGCACGTATAAATAACTTATATGACAGCATCAGGGATATGGCACCTGAACACGAATCCTTTGAAGACTCCTTCAAGGATATGGCAAACTACGCAATCATTGGGTTGCTAGTACTGAGAGGAAAGTGGGACCGATGAAAATATTTGGACCATATAAAGGTAGTAAACAAAACGGTGGCCGTCCAATCTACGTTATCAAGCGTAAGAAAAAGGATGGAACAACTGAGACTACATCTACCAACAAGGCACGTCTTGATTACAAGAAGGCTACTGGTAAGAAGTTAAAACGCAATCAAGAAGTTGACCATAAAGATAATGGTGGTCGTAAAGGCAACGATAAAATATCCAACCTAAGAGTTCTATCTAAAAAGAAGAACGTAGGTCTAGAGAATAAGAGACGAGCCAAAAAGAAATGAAAATCATAGTCTGTGTGTCAGATTTACAAGTACCTTATCACGATAAAAAGGCAGTCTCTGTATTGTCTCGCTTCATTAAATCTTACAAGCCTGATGAAGTCGTATCGGTGGGAGATGAAATGGATATGCAGACGATTTCAAAATGGAGTAAAGGCACCGAGTTAGAACACGAAAAATCTATTGGTAACGATAGAGATGAAACCTATCGTGTGCTTGAGTCATTAAAGATTAAACATATGATTCGCAGTAATCACACAGATAGATTATTTAACACCATTAAAATGAGAGCACCAGGGCTTGCTGGTCTGCCCGAACTTGAGTTAAAGAATTTCTTGAAGTTAGATAACTTAGGTATCACCTATCATGAGAAGCCATACGAACTAGCACCTAATTGGTTGCTACTGCATGGTGATGAAGGTAACGTGCAGCCCACCTCTGGTGCTACCGCATTGGGTCTAGCAAAACGTGCAGGACTTAGCGTAGTCTGTGGACACACGCACCGTATGGGCTTGACTCATTACACACAGTCATATTTTGGCGGTAATCCTAGAACGATTTGGGGTATGGAAGTCGGCTGTTTAATGGACTTTAAGTTCGCTAAGTATATTCGTGGCGGACTATTCACATGGCATAAAGGCTTTGGAGTCTTGTATGTTGATGGCAATAAAGTTGTACCTCACCTTGTTCCAGTCAATATGGATGGCTCATTTGTATTTGACGGAAAGGTTTGGAAATGATGGAGTGGGAAAAAATTAAGAAGTGGGACTACATTGTACAAGCAGTATCTACTGAGTACCACAAGAAGTATGACATGGTAGAGTTGGATGATATAAGACAATCCCTCTACCAATGGTTTGTGGAACATCCTAACAAATTAAATGAGTGGGAATCTATTGGGGAAAAAGATGCTAAGAATTTAATCTATCGCTCTTTACGTAATGATGCATTAGATTATTGCCAGAAATGGAAAGCCAAGTCAGTTGGCTATGAAACATCAGATGTATTTTATTATGATGCCGCCATGATTGAGGCTTTATTGCCAGCAGTAATTCGTGGCGAGATAGGCGTTGCTCATAAGTTAAATCTTGCTGGTCCAGGCAAGCCACCTGCCCCTGCCGAGGGTGGTAATATGATGGTGATGATGATTGAAATAGACAAGGCGTACAATAAACTCAATACAGAGGATAGGACTGTACTGTTTTATAAGTACGCCGAGTCTTTTGACTACAACGCCATCGCTACTGAGATGAGTTTAGGTAGCGAAGACGCTGCTCGCATGCGTCACAACCGTGCTATAAAGAAATTAATTAATCGAGTTGGTGGTTTCCGTCCTTGGTTAGACAAAGACATCGAAGAAAAAGTTGAAGATACCAACAGCGAGAATCCAGCCGTAGATGGTGAACATGATAATGAGGAGAGGAACAACGATAGGCTTGAAGATGATTAAAATCTTCTCAATCAAATCGGATACTCCTGTTCCATGTAGTTCTTGTATGCTTCCCCTGCTCTATCGAACTCCTCATTCTTTACCCTAACGTAATTAATTAACTGCGCTGGAGTAATCAAGTGTCCTTTAGATTGATTAGGTGGTTGTTTATTCTCAATAGGTTTTCCGTAGTCCCTAACCACATTTATCAAATGGTCTCTTGGAACTATGATTACATTACCCTCGATTATGAAAGCCCAATGGGTAGCCTTGCTTACTGATAATCCTGATGGTTCCCATTGTCCACTTCCTTGATAAAAACAAGACTCCTCGATAAATAAGTTGCCTGTCTCTATCCAACGCCTATCTGTTTTAACTTCTATAGTATCCATACGCAACAGGTCAGCAATTTTACTTTCACCTGCTTCTCCATCACGTAAATCTATATCCCAGTTAGAATTCTTTTGCATCTTTTTTCAACTCCTCAATATTACTGTTGATAATACTTATTGAATGCATAATATCAGCAATCAATTGCTCTCTAAGTGCCATATCTTCTTTAGATTCGTCCATTTATCCTCCTGTTGAATAGAATCCAGTCCCTTTTAATTTAAACGGAACTGCATTAATTACTCGTATTGTTGGCTTTGTACAGTATTGGCAATTAGGCACATCATCCCTATCATCAACATTTCTATAATGTTCTTCTGATGTGCCACAACTACTACATTTGTATTCATAGTTGGGCATTAGTACCACCTATTCTTTTGCCAGAATTTCCACGCCATGCATGGAGTCCCGTATCGATGGGTGATATAAGCGAGTCCTCGGTCAATTTGCGATGGTGGGTTTGTGTCGGGTGAAAGTCCTAATATCTGCGGAATACCACCAGCATTTTTACCCATCACCTTAACCTTATTGTAGGCTTCAGGTCTCCAGTTAGATTCCTTGGTCCACAATTTATCCAAACATTCCCATTGATGTTGTTGCCACGCAACTAAACTATCCTTAGCATAGTTTTTACTATCCTCGACAGTCCACTCACGTTTAGTTTCTTTCTCTATATTGCTAGTTGGTACAAGGTGTAATAAAGTTATTAATATAACTAATAACAGTATCAGTCTTTTCCTCATGCTCTACCTTCCTAACAGTTGTCCCATTTGGTTCTTGAGTGCAAAGGCTTTCTTTACCGCCTCACCGCTACTGGTGCGAGGGGTAATACCAACCTTCTCTAGTCTTTCATAAGGCATAGTACCACCCCATATTCCAAATGGTAGATTACCCCAACCAATTACAGTCCCACGCATCTCTTCAGTCTTCATGCCCTCAGCCAAACACTCATTTTTAATTGGGCATGAGGAGCATAATTGTAGCGCATACTTGGTCTGTTTAGTAATTACTTCTAGCCTATCTCTACTAATCCTATTACGAGGTAGTTCAGGGAACCACCAATCAGGATTAGCATCATTAGTACAGTTGCCTATCATACATCATCCTCCCACATCCTATCCGATTCGAAGCATATACATTTTGTTTCATCACAGTCATCACAGGTTTGATTAATACCAAGTGCATAATCATCACCCATTAGATACATTGGCTCACTCATACTCATCTCCTTTATAATCGGATAGCACCCACTCTAAAGCCTCAACCCATCCCGCTACTTCTTCCGTATATTGAGTATCATCTCTACCGTAGTTGCGCTTGATATCATCAAGTTCATCTCTAACTTCTTTACTTGTTCTCACGCTATCCTCCTTAATGTATTAATTTAATACAGTTAGTTATGTATTCTATACTCCCAAAGTACTCTTTGTACAGCACTAGTGAGTTCTGATTGCAGGGTTTTGATTTCTTCATCGCCCATATCGCCTACATCTAACTTCCTGATTTTTATTTCCCATAGTACTTCATCAGTTATTTGCATTACTACCCTCCGTAATCGAATCTAATATATATTCAAACTCAGGACGATATGCTTCCTTAGGTGCTCTATCATTGTCCCAAAACATTGTATAGCCATCATTAGAATCCCAATGTAGCCTACCAGTATACTCGCCATTGATTGCGCCAGTATGTAATCTAATATACTTAGTCCAGCCAGTTGTGGCTATACCAGTTGATTGAACCATGTATTTGTTTAATATTTCCTCACGAGTCACTTCAGCCGTCAACTTGCACCCCCATGCTAATTAATCTAGAGTCTATTACCATACTTGTAGTGTCATAACTTTCAGCACCCTCGCCATCTGTGCCTTCCTCCCATACTGATGCCCCTTTATAAGTAATATAAGAGCCATCTCCGTACAGACTCATCAGTAATGCGCCAGCAGCATAATCATATACCTCTGCTATTACATCCCCACTAGGATGATGTACTTTTAACTTCATGCTATCCTCCTGTATTAATTTAATACACTACTGCAAATCTTGCAATAGTAGTCTTGCTCGTGCAACTATATTGTCATCTCTCTCGTCAATGGTTTTGGCGATAGAGATTAACTCTATAATTATTTTTCTGACTTCCTCTTTAGAAGCCAAAGTCATATTGTCCATTGTATACTCCCGTCGATTGTTTGTGTTGGCTGGAACTCCACTTCTCCATCTCAGGAGACCAGCATAGGCAACTGTCATTGACTATCATACTGCAATCAAAGCATGAGCCACAAGAGAAGCAATAATATGGATTATCATCATCACTTACTGCTGTGCCACACATCATGCAAGCATAGCCATCATCACCCATTGGGTCTAGTGTGTCATAGTATTCGTCGCCCTTCTTGAATAAGTTAGTCCATGCATTTTGCTTGTAGCCATCATTAGACCACCAGTTGCCAGCATTATCCCAATGACCTAAGTCCTCGTTGATAATGTAGCAGTCATACTCAGCCTTAGGGTCTAGCGTAAATACTGCAATCTTGCTACCACTAGCCCAGCCTTCTATCATACGATATAGGTTAGTATTATCTAGTGCAGTAATACCACCCATAGCAGGCAAGATATCCTCGGCAAAGATACGAGTATCACTACGCATATCATTGGCAGGTATGTCCACACTTAGCACACCATTGTGTGCAAGGTATGTCAGTTCACTACCACCAACCTTGAAAGGATGGCAGTTGTCATCATTCTTTACGCCATGCGTAGCAAACCTAGCATGAAACATGGCATAACTCTTTGGGTACTTCTTACGCACTTCTAAGAACTCTTTGATAATTTTCTTAGAGGACATACCCTTGCCAGTAATAATTTTATTACCAGCAATTACAGCATAGCCAAAGCCATGCGGATTGTTGCAAGAAGCACACTCTAAGTCCTTCTTGCGTGGCGTGCTATTCGGAGAACTTACTACTAGCAGACACATGCTCTTTCCTCTCTATCCTAGATATCACATCAGACAATCTGTCTAATCGTGAGTTGAGAGCAGGATATAACTCAGCCCTGTCTCGGACATACTGTATTAAATTAATACAGTCTAACTTGTGATTACGAACCTCGGGCACACTCATCACCCGAGTGAACTCAACGCTGGCATGCGCTAGGTCAATACATGCTTTGAGATAGTTATGGTTAAGACTACCTCTAAAGATACGCATTTCTAGCGTATTTCTATTGTTAGTATTAACAGCAGAATATCTATCTGAACCATTTCGGTCTAACTTGTGCTTAAAGGACTTGCGTCCAGTTTCTGGGTCATTAACATCATCAAACTTAGCCCAATGACTAGATGACCTACCAGCCATAGCCTCATAAAAGTCCTTGTTATTATAGACTAACTGCAAGAACCTATGCTGATGAGAACCACCACTAAACCCAGCACGAGATATATGAATATGAAGTCCGCAAGTTTTAGTACCCCACGCTATCATATTGTAATCTGTTTTGAGTTTAGTAATTACATTCCATAAAGTACTGGCTTCCTTCATGAAATAGTTATGGGTCATAGGATGCGACACTATTTCAAACCCACACTCAAGCGAGCCATCATGCTTTAAGTATGCCAACTTCTCACTCTCCAATATGATACCAGCATACTCGGCAGATACTCTACGCTGACTATAATCACTACCTCGGATTTCCGTCTCAACTTCTATACCAAAGTATAGTCTTGTATTCTCATCCTCGGAACTATGAAATATAGGGTCAGGTCGATATGAATAATCATGTATAAGTCTAGCATCCTCCTCATCATGATTATATTCGCAACCATTTAGATAAGTAGCGTCGCAATCCTCGCAATAAGAAGTGTTGCGTTCATAACACCTCTCACACATGACATCGCTACAATCATCCGTACCATAAGTATAACCTGTAAAGTAGTGGTCGCCCAAGTCGCACCAATGAGCATCATTTTCGGTACAACTTTGACACCATAGTCTACCCTCTACATCATTATACTCATCATCAATAGAGATAATATCCTCGCAACACTCGCATATCCTTATGCAATCTTGACAGACAGGGTCATTATCTCGGGTATAAAGCGCATCAGAACTATCTAACTCGGTATTGCAAGCGATACAACACTTGACTGCTACCTCATCAATAGTGTCCATAACCTATCCTTTCCGTGCTATTCGCTGTATTAATTTAATACAAGCGGTTCATCTCATTACAAGAACTAATTTACACTAGTTCCTTAGACTTGTCAAGTCTTTGCTGGACACTATCAAGAATTATATTCACAATCTTATCCCGCAAGGTATCGGCATGCTTGGCTCTCGCCTCAAACCCATGTCGATTATTATTGATAGAGAATTGTCGCAACGCTTCCCGTATCGTCTCCAACTCATCTCGAGTTAATGCAAGGATGATATCGTTGGCGAAATCAACCTCTCTATTTGACATTTAACTCACGCAAAGCCTTCATGAGTTTAGCATTTTTAATCGCAGTAGTGATTACCAGCGTGGTGCTGATAGTCAATGCGATAATAATTGCTATCGTATCGCTTACCTCTATGTACATATACTGCCTTTCGTTAATTAAGTGTATTAATTTAATACACTCGTGCCCACCATAGGAATTGAACCTATGCTCACACGCACCAGCGTGGGCTATCCAGTTGCTATTCGTAGTCCGAGTCCGAAGCAACATCCTCAAGTAAATCGTCAAGATTAGTCATATCCACTTGGAATATGTCCTCGGTTGCCATAATCTCGGCTATCTCTTGCTCTGTCATAAAGTCAAGGGCAATATCATCAGGGGTCATTAGATTAGCCCCAATGCTCTCAGATAATCGTAGTTTGGACGATTACGATTTGCTTGCTCTTGCTTGTTGCGTTCAATCTCATCATGAAGCAGTTGTTTAGTTAGTTCGACAACTTCATCAAGTGAGTTGATTAACTCAACTGTACTCATGTCTAACCTTTCGTTCAGCAGGTGTATTAATTTAATACACTCTGTAATCGGTAATTAACCTCATGAGATAACAATACTCTATCACCCCAAAGAAGTCAAGCATATTCGGGTTTTAATCTGTATTAATTTAATACACCTATCCGCACACGCACCGCCCAATTTACACGCACCGCCCATCAATTCTTACGCACCGCCAACCGCCAAAAATTTGTGTTGGGATTTTTTTGGTTGGTCTTTGCGCTTGCTACCCGCACTCCCTGAAAGTTTGTGTTGGGTTTTTGTTTTTCCCCCCGAGGTCGGGCGTGTCGTTTTGGGCAAAAAAATAACCCCCGATTTCTCGGGGGCTATCTTGGTTTTTCTTACTTGGTTTTTGCTGGTGCTGAGTTCTTTGCAATAACTCTCAGCAACTCTGAAAGTGTTGCAAGGGTTTGCAGGTCTGAGGTCTTTATCAATTCCCAAGACCCGACACCTTTCAAGGCTTTCAAGTCTGAAAGTGTCTTGGTAAAAATTGTCTCGACACTTGCAGGTGCCTTTGGTGCGGTGGCATTTTTGCGGGTGCGGGTTTGGTCGAGTGTTGGGGTTTCTGCCACTAACTCGGCATAGTCTTTTACCTCGGCTAAAACCTCGGCAACTTTCTCCTTGCCATTTGCGGTTTGTACTCTCTGAGCCATTTTAAGCAACTCTGAGATTGGCTGAGTTTTTGCACCTGCAACAGTATCCAATATCTCCTGCATGGTTATGAAATACTGGACATGCGCTTTGCGGATGGTAGGTGCGGTGCCCCCTGCCTTGTCGATTGAGGCTTGGATATCTCTAACGCTTGAGGTGTTTGCCTTTAGGCGTTTTACGCATAGTGAGATAAAACCTTGCTCACCCTCTAAATTAACTAATTTAGAATAAGCATCTACAACTACACTTGAGATTGTTGCGCTTGCTTTTGTTGCCTTTGGTGCCTTTGTTGTTGTTGCCATTTTTTGTTTTTCCTTTTCTCGGATTTACTGTATTAATTTAATACAGGTAATCATTTGATTACAGGATTATCCTCTCATTTTCCCTGAAGGATTACAAGCCCATTTGGGATATTTCTTAAAGTTTTTTTGTTATCTACATCACACCAATTCCTCGAACATTTGTTCGATAACCCCTCGCCTTCGGCTCGGGATTTTGCCTGATAGTTTCCTGAGAATAGTCTGAGAATTGGCTGAGAAAAGTTTGTGTTGGGTAATTGTCTTTAGTCCTTTGTCTTTTATCTTTTAATCTTTTAATTTAATAAACGCCTTTAGTCCTTTAGTCTTTTGTATTTCATTTTTACTTTATACCCCCTGAAATAATGTTTAGTAGTTAGTCTAATCACCACTATTAGCCTTAGTCTTAGCCACCGATACCAACAGACGACATAGGAGAGAGTGTGATTTTGACCCAGAGGTTATTAACTGAGGCTCGGTGTTGTACTGTACTATCCCATTAAAAATTTCTGTTATATTATATAGGGGGGATATATATATTTTACGCTCAGAATGAGCGTTATTATTACCTATCTGTTCGGTTTTAGTACTTTGAACAGGTTATCTATAGTATATATATAATATACGGAGTCGCTCCGTTTAAGACTCCGCTCCTCCTATATAGTATTAATAATTTATAATTATATTGGGGATAGTCTGCCCGTTTATAGAGACCGTTAAATCAGCGTTATTGGGGGCAATCTTGGGTCGTAAGCCAGGGGTACAAAACATCCCTAAAGATGTTGCCCAACTGCAAGTACTAGAACTGCTATCCCAAGGCTCTACCGTAGTAGATGCCATGAAGGCTGTAGGACGTAACGACGTAACTTTCCGTCAATGGTCTATGGCAGACCCTGACTTTAAGGACAAAGCGGACAAGGCTCGCCTATCTGGCAAAGGCGTCAAAGCGGACTTAGCCAACCTAAAGGATATTTCCTTTGAAGAGTTCTCAGAGCAGTTCCTAGAGACTAAACTCTTTGACCATCACAAGTCTTGGATTGATTTAGTAGAGGGTAAAGAACCAAGGTTCATCCACCCTAGCATGACCTACGAACAAGCAGCAACCAATCGTATCTTAATTAACGTACCACCTGAGCATGCTAAGTCAACCGTACTTACCATCAACTACGTTACCTACCGTTTAGCAATAGACCCTAACGTCAGAATCATTATTGTATCAAAGACGCAAGGTATGGCACGTAAGTTCCTATCTGCGATAAAGACAAGATTAAGTCATCCTAACTGGACTAAGTTACAGGTCTCCTTCGGACCTAATGGTGGCTACAAAGCAGATTCACCTACATGGTCTGCTGACATGATTTACTTGGGTGCTGGAAGAGATTCTGGCGAAAAGGACCCTACTGTACAAGCATTAGGATTCGGGTCACAGATTTACGGCGCAAGAGCCGACCTGATTATCCTTGACGATGTGGTGATGAATGCAAATGCCCATGAGTGGGAGAAGCAAATTGAATGGCTTCAAAAAGAAGTCATCACCCGTTTGGGACGGCACGGAAAACTACTTATAGTAGGAACCCGTGTCGCCCCCATAGATTTATATAAGATGATACGAGATGGCGACCAATGGACAGGTGGCAAATCTCCTTTCACATACATGGCTATGCCATCAGTATTAGAATTTGATGAGAACCCAAAAAACTGGAAGACACTCTGGCCTTGGACGGATAGAGCAGAAGGCGATGTAGATGAACCTAACGAGCAAGGGTTATATCCCAAGTGGGATGGACCCTCGTTATTTACTAGACGCTCTGAGGTCGCTCCGTCAGTCTGGGCTATGGTCTACCAACAAGAAGACGTCCAATCCGACTCCATATTCTCGCCAGCAGCAGTTGCTGGATGTGTTAACGGTATGCGAAAGCGTGGACCGCTTAGAAAAGATACAGCAGGACACCCGAAGAATGTCGAGTCAACCTACACCGTAATTGGTTTTGACCCAGCCGTATCTGGCAGGTCTGCTTTCGTAGCAGTATCTTACAACAGGGCTGATGGTAGAATTTATGTTTTAGATTGCGTCAACATGGTTGACCCTTCTCCCCAGAAGGAAGATGCTCTCATTAGAGAGTGGGTAGAAAAATATAACCCACAAGAGTTTAGGGTTGAGATTAACGCCCACCAGAAGTATTATGCCATGGATACAGATTTAAGAAACTATCTGGCATCTTATGGCTGTCAATTAAATTCACACTTTACTGGTAAGAATAAGTGGGACGTTAGTTTTGGTGTAGCATCTATGGCCAGCCTTTTTGGTTCGCTGCGAGATGGTAGATTTCAAGATAACAATTTAATAGAGTTACCTTCTAACGAAGGTTCAGAGGGACTTAAGTCTTTAGTACAGCAGTTGATTACTTGGAAGCCAGACACCAAGAACCCAACAGACTGTGTTATGGCTTTATGGTTTGCAGTTATCAGATGTAGAGAACTAATGCAAACATCAAGCAGAGTTGGGCAGTATCAAACAAATAGATGGGCTACTAGAGCACAGAAGGCTGGACGTGGCTCCCTTAATTTAGATGAAGCCTTTGCAGAGCAATGGCAAGAAACATACGGTTAGGATACCAATGGCATTAACAATTGAGCAGGTAGCAGCACGAGTTCAATCGTTGCGTTACCGCAATAGCGAAAGAGATGCTCGCAACCTAGATGTACTTGCTGTACGTAAAGGTAAGATTTCAGAAGTTTACCCAGACTTCTTTCCAGATGGAGTAGACGCCAATGTCGTGGCAAATTTTATTGATATCGTTGCCCGAGACCTTTCAGAGGTTATGGCACCTCTTCCAGCGATTAACTGCTCAGCCGCTAGTCAAACTAGTGACCGTGCTCGTTCTTTTGCCGATAAGCGTACTCGTATTGCTAGTAATTATTTTTCGCATTCTGACTTGGGCATACAGATGTACTCAGGTTCGGACTGGTATATAACCTACGGTTTCGTTCCATTTATTATCGAACTGGATGAGGAAAACAAGTTACCTCGTATTCGTATTGAAAATCCTATTGGCTCTTATCCTGAGTTTGATAGATTTGGTCGTTGCGTTGCATTTGCTAAAAGATACACATTAACACTTGGTGAGTTGGTTAGCCAGTTCCCAGAGTATGATAATATACTTCTAGGTGGAATGGGTTATAAACAAGACCTAAATGGTCAGGTTGAAATGATTCGTTATTATGACGAAGACCAATCAATCATTTATATTCCCGCAAAAGATAATTTAGTTTTATCAAGAGTAAAAAATCCTCTTAATAAGATGATGGTAATTGTAGCACGTAAACCATCTATTGATAGTGAATTGCGTGGACAATTTGACGATGTACTTGGCATCCAATTACTTCGTAACCGTTTTGCTTTATTGGCAATGGAGGCTGCAGAGAAATCTGTACAAGCCCCAATTGTGCTACCACAAGATGTACAAGAGTTGCAACTTGGTGGCGACGCAGTTATCCGCACAGCCAACCCTGCTGGTGTACGCCGTGTAGAACTTACCCTACCACAGGGTGCATTTACAGAACAACAATTATTAAATCAAGAACTTAGAGTTGGTGCTCGTTATCCAGAAGGACGTACTGGTAACATTGATGCATCTATCGTTACAGGTCAGGGTGTACAGGCTCTTATGGGAGCCTTTGATACACAGGTTAAATCTGCTCAGGCTATCTTTGCCGCAGCACTACGTGATGTTATTCGTCTATGTTTTGAGGTAGATGAAGTAATTTATCCAGAAGAAAAAACTATTCGTGGCGTTGACTCAGGTTCACCATACGAAGTTACTTACAAGCCTAACAAAGACATCAAGGGCGATTACTCAGCCGATGTTCGTTATGGTATGCTTGCTGGTCTTAACCCAGCCCAAGGTCTTATCTTTATGTTACAAGCACTTGGCGGTAAGTTAATCTCTAAAGATATGGCTATGCGTGAGTTGCCATTTACAGTTAACGTAACTCAAGAGTTAGAAAAAATTGAAATCGAGGATATGCGTACTGCGCTACTTGGCTCACTAACTGCATACACACAAGCAATTCCACAGATGGCTACACAAGGACAAGATGCATCTGAGGTAGTAAGAAAAATTGCTGCAGTAATCAAGGCTCGCCAAAAGGGACAAGCATTGGAAGATGCTATTGAGGCAACCTTTGCTCCACAGCAACAAGTTCCTCCTGCTGGCGCCCCTTCTCAGGTAGAGCAAACGTCCCCTGCTCCCGCTGGCGTTCCAGTAGGAGGTCCTTCTCCAGAAGCACCAATAGAAACACCTACGGCACCGCCAGATATTCAAACAATTCTTTCAAGTTTAACCGCCTCTGGTAAAGCAGGCGGAAGAGTAGTAACTAGAGCATAACTAAGTAGGGGACAATGACAACAATAATTGGTTTAGAGCATAAAGACCGTTGTTTCTTAGTTGCTGATAGTAGAACTACAGATGCAGATGGAAAAATTTATTCTCATCCTGAAGTTAAAAAGATTTCAGAAAATGGTTCTTTTTTAATTGCAGGCTCTGGCGAAACATTACCTTGCGATATAGCACAACATATTTGGGAAGCACCTATTCCTACTAAGCAAGACAAAGAAGATTTATATCGTTTTATGATTACCAAAGCAATGCCATCTCTTCGTAAATGTTTAACAGAGAATGGTTATAACTTTGAAGAAGATACTAAAGAAACTAGATTTCAGTTTATAATGGCTATTGGTGGCGAGATATTTGATATCGACCAAGAGTTGTCTATAAGCAAATCTGCAGATGGAGTATATGCTGCAGGTTCAGGCGCCGCATACGCACTAGGTGCGATACATGCAGGAGCAGATGCATATGAAGCAATGGAGATTGCATCTAAGTTAACTGCATTTACAGCAGGCCCATATATATCAAAAGAGCAACCAAGAAAAATTAAGTAGGAGGAATCATGGCTGAGAATCGTGGCGGAATGCGTCCAACTGCACCACAGAATAATCCTGCCAACATTTCAGGAACTGGCGGAGCAGGTCAATCAGGAACTCAACCTGCACGTTACATTTCAGGACTTCCATTTGGTGAGGGACAGACAACTATGGCGCAGCAACAAGCAGCACCTATGGCTGGACCTAACAGACCTGCTTCATCTAATGCAAATCCTCTTGCTGCGATGTTGCCACCATTAACACCTTTAACCGCTCCTACTGAGCGAGCAGATGAACCAATAACCGCTGGTATGGATTTTGGTGCAGGACCAGGAAGTGAAGCACTTAACCTACCTCGTGAACGTTCATTGTCTGAGGTTCTTGCGTCAATGATTGAAATTGACCCTACTGGAGAAGTACAAGACCTTTATAACTTTGTTGTCTCACGAGGTCTTTAATGGCCGAGAAGGACAAACCACTAAGTAAAATTGCTGAGTCTTCACCTGGGCTTGCAACTGCTATGGCACAGCAAAATTTGCCAAAGAATGAAAAAAATCAACTTGCTGCTATGGTTCAGTTGCGTAATATGCACAATGAACTTACTTCGCTTTCACAAGCAGATGCTTATAAAAGATTTCAATCTTTTGATAAAGTAACTCGGGATGCATTAACATCAACCTTTAGTCCTAAATATGCCAAAGAAGATAAAAGTTTTTTTGGTAATATTTTATCATCAGTTAAAAGTGCTGTATGGTATGGTGGCGGAACTACAGCAATAGATGCTGTTAAAAACCTTTCATCATTTAGCCCAAATATTGGCCTTCAAACTCTTGGTAATGCTATTCTTGGTGCTGGTAAAGGTGTAATTGAAGAGTTTACAGAAACTGAAGTTGGCGGAAAAACTGCAACTAAAGTTGAAAAGGGACTAGAACTTTTAGTACGTCCTCAAGAAAAACTTGTTAAGCAACCTTACATGGCTGCTAGTTTGGCTGCAGCCGAGGGCGAGAATGCTCTTAAAGCGCAACTTAGATATACAATAGAAGGATTTAAAGAATTACTTCCTGGTGGGGAAGATGCTCTTCCAACAGATGATTCTACAACATGGAAAAAATACTGGGAACAGGCTGCTGCTCCAAATAGAGTATTTGACGAAAAAGCAGTTGCTCAATTTAATAATGAACTAACTCCCGCTGCCTCATATGTAGGTAGATTACTTGCATCTAAAGAAGACTTAATTGAAAATTTTGAAAGATATCAAGATAGTCCTGGTGTTATAGATTTAGTTAATCGCTATGTAAGTGGCGACGAGGCTGCGCTTAAAGAAGTTAGCAACGCTGTAGCAAGGTTTGAAAAATCTAAATTCAGTCCTGGACGTGATACTGCTCGTGCAGTAATTTCATTGCTTCCACACGAATACGAGCAAGCAGTTTTGGGTGACGGAAAAGCAAGAGCGTTATTTTCTGCCATATCTGCTCCAATAGATTTTACAGTAACTTTTGCTCTCGACCCACTTATTATTGGTGGTAAAATTAATCGTGGTTTATTAGTTGCAAAATATGGATTTTTTAAAGTTGGCGAAGGTAGTATTTCTCTTGAAAAAGCCTTTACCAGACCAAGAGTCCGTGCATACTGGGACGAAGCAGGTAAATTAATTGAAAATTTCCGTAATGGAGATTTACCTACTAAGGCTCAAGCCCTAAACCGCTTACAAGACAGATTTCCTGAAATTAATATCAATGTAGTTAATGACTTGGCTAAGGCTGATGTTCGTAACGCTGATGATGCATTAATGTACTTTGACAACGGTAAACGTTTTACAGAGATTTTATCTGGCAATGCTGGAATAGCGGGCAAAGATACACTTATACCACGCATAACCGCTACTCGTACAGCAACTAATAAATTTAAAGATTTAATTGCCAAAACTTTAGGAACAGAACGTTACTCAGCACTTGATGTAGCAAAAACCCAAGATGAGTTTGTCAAACAATTTTCACTTGACCCATTATTTTGGAGCAAAAAAGTTGGTTTTGAAAAGACTGCTGTTCCAGGTATATTAGCAGCAAGGGACCAATCAAGACTTGCTAGAATCGATAGAGTGGTTCGTGCATTTTCAATTGCTCCTAAAAATGAACGTATCATTAGTATTAGTGATGGTTCTAGCGCAAATCAAATTTTTAAATTAGCACGCACAGTTCTTGATAAAACATCCTCTGGAACATTCCGTGCAGTTTGGTTAAATGCCAGTGAAGGTGACCGCCTTCTTATGCTTAAAGGTTTGCTAAAAACACTAGGCAATGGTATGGGACTAAATCTATCTGCCGAAGGAAGACTTGCTCTTTCTAAACTTGACGAGATGTCAAAAGAATTGTATTCTCCAAGTCAGAGTGCAGTTGATGTGGGCGACCTTGCTGATGTTCTTAGAACAGTAAAAGGTGGTTCTGCCCTTACTCAACCTGCAGGTGTTCGCAAAAAAGTACAGGAAGCATTGACAACTGCAAATGCAGAAGGCAAGGCTGTTCGCCTTATTGCTTCTGTAAATGCAAAAATTGCGGAACATACTCAACGTTCAAAAGCACTTAAAGCCGACAGGGCGGATGCGCTTGCGGTAGGAGACTTAGACCGTGTCAACGCAATTGATGATGAACTTAAAATTGTTAAAGCAAGACTTGGTAGAGAGTTAAAAAGCAAGAAAGAATTAAAAGGTAAAATCAAAGAAATTGAAGTTAAACAACTTGATGAAGCCGACGTTGATGGAATGTTTATTGATAGATTTAATGCTGGTCAAACTCTAGATGGTACGCCTCGTGCTATTCGTCAGTATCAACTAAGTGACTACCGTTCATTACCTGATTTTCAAGAATGGCGAGAAATAGCCCAACGTGGCGGAGTTCTTACTTCAGTATTTGGCCGTGCCACTAACAGCGTTTGGAGCAGAGGAATTGCTGATGGTTGGTCTTTCTTAAACCTTTATCCACGCCTTGGACTTCGTTCTTCAGTAGAAGAACTTGGTATGTTTGGCGTAATTGCTGGAGCAGAAGGTTTTGGTAATTACATAAAGGCACGTGCAATGTCTCGTGCTATTCGCACAGCGAGACCCGCTGGAGTAAAAACAACTGTTTTTGGAAACGAAAAAGAAGACAGAAACCTAGGATTCATTTACAATACAGTTTATAAAATTACTGGAAAACATTACGACCAGCAAGAAAAAATTAAAATGGTCGATGACTCAGTAGCACTCAATAAAGCCGTAGCAACTTCTTTGGTTAAAGGTAAATTTAACAACATAACCAAGCAAGAAGCAGGTTGGGCTGGAGATTTTGCAGAGTTTGAAGGCCATAAAGTTCTTGATGAACTTAATGGCGCTACCGTTAAGGCAGAACGTCCGTATTCTGAAGCAGAAGAAATGACAAAATCGCTAAAAGAATTTGGTCCATCCGTAAGATTTAATGTTCAAAATCAAGAAGCGCTGAAGGGATTAACCTTCAAAGGCGAATTTAGTGAATTTTCGAGCATGAATGATAAAGCAGTTTTTCACTGGCTTTTTGAATTAAACAATACCGTCGGGCGACCTAATGGTCAATTTGGAAATATTGTTTTATGGAATATTGGCAAAAAACAAGATGTAGTAATAAAAAAACTTGTTGATTACATTGAGGGTCCAGGAAACGATATTGCTAAAAAGTTTGCAATATATTCTGAACAAGGTGCCGAGGGATTAGCAGCGCACATATACGCTGATGCATCATATGCACTGCGTGATTACTCTGGTCGCATTAACATGGATTTAGTAACCGCCATCCGTAATAAAGGTGGTATGGATAACTTTGGCATGGATGATTTAGTAAAACTAGATAAACCTTATGCCCGCCCAGAAACCCTTATGGGTAAAGAAATTGTTCCGCTGGTCGGAAAAAGCCCTTCAGAGGTTATGTATAGAATAATCAATTCTGGTTATGGCTGGATGGGTAAGCAAATTGCGCTACTTGACAGAGAGCCAATTACTCTTGCCAATTACATAACATTCCGTAAGAAATTAGTAAAGACAGAACAAAATACTAAAAAAAGTCTTATGGCAAACGGTCTATCCGAAGAGGGTGCTGATTCTATAGCACGTGCTTCTGCTCATGAGGCTGCGATGAATCTTGCTCGTAATAGAACTTTAAGTTTTGTTGATAATGGTGATGTTCGCACAAACTTGGCTTTTAGTCTACGTACATTTGGCCGTTACTATCGTGCAACTGAAGATTTTTATCGCCGTGCTGGACGTTTAGTTAAGTATGAAAAGCGTGGATTAGTACGTCTTGCAATTCTTAACCAATCCTTTGAAGATTCTGGATTTATTCACGAAGATGATAGGGGTCAAAAGTACTTTACCTATCCAGGCGATGACTTGTTTGCAGGTGCAATTACAAGAACTCTTTCAATGATGGGTCTAACATCTCATACTCCAATGCCAGTTAACTTTGGTGGGTATGTAAAGATGTTAACTCCATCTTTAGACCCAGAGTTTTGGAATCCTACTCTTTCAAACCCACTCGCTTCACTTGCTGTAGACGCAATGACTAACCTACCATTTATTGGTCCCTATATAAAGGGTTATGAGTCAAGCATAACTGGTACATTAAATCCAGATGCTCCAGCCTGGGAAAAAGTAATGCCTGCAAATATTAGACGTGCTTACAATTTTCTTGCTGGCTCAACCGAAAATAGTGAGTCAAGATTTTCATCTGCTGTCAAATCAATCAAATTATTAGTATCTACTGGCAATGGTCCAACTAATGCAAGCGAACTTCAAGGATTTTTTGAAAAGGTAGCAATTCAGGCCAGAAATATTGATGCCGTTAAATTAATAATGGGTCAAGGTACTATTGCTTCTATCCAAGCATTTAGCACTAAGGATGTTCCAAAGGAACTTATCGATGCTGGTGTATTCACTTGGGATTCTGAATTTCAAAAGATGATGAAAAAATACGAAGGAGACCCAAAGGCCTTAAGTAAGGCTTTGGTTTCTTTTGCTAAACTTTACCCATCTAAGTTAGCCTATACTAACTTTGCTAGAGACACAGTAGGGTTTGCATCATTCCGTAAAACTATTGAGGCGGAAAACTTTGTTCGCAAGAACGAGAAGTTCCTTATTGACCATAGAGATGCTGGTTCATTCTTTATTCCAGTAAGCGGAACTACTGATTTAAGTTCGTACTCTTATTTGAAGAGTAAAGGTTACATATCTAACCAGCCATTAAACCCAGCGGTAGCAGATGGCAAAGAAAACTTTATTCGTGAGGCTGCTACTACTGCTGCTAGAATGGCCTACTATGCTTTAAATGATGAGTATAATCCTAAAATTCAAGCAGCAACTAATCCTAATGAAAAACGTTATTACAGAGAGCAATTGGCTAGTCGTCAAAAAGGCTTAAAGATTGCATATCCACTTTTAGAGACTCAGATAAGTCCTACAGCGGAAAGTAATGCACGTAGAGTCGAAGTAATTGACGATATGAAGGCTTTACTTAGAGACAACAAGGCCCCTAACAAGGAACTTGGCGAAACATTTGCCGCCATGATTTCAGCATATGATGACATGAAATCTACACTTAGTAGAATACAAGGTTCTTCAGATAAAGCAGATGCATTAAAACGAGACACTAGGGCTGATGCTAAAGAACTTATAGCCAAGTTATCTCAAAATAATGAAAATGCAACAATATTTTTTAACTCGATTCTTAGTCCTTTGATTGGAGATTAGCAGTGCCTGGTGATTATTTAGATAAAGATGAAGACGATTTAGTTGCTTGGTATCCAGACCCTAATATGCCAAACGAAAAGCCCCCTGCTGGGCAAGACCCATCAAAGGTAGAATCCGTAGAACAGGATAAACCTGCAGAAAAGCCTGCTGGTCAAACCGACCAAATGGTTTTTCCAGAAAGCAAACCTTATGCAAGTGTTTCTACTGTTGGGGAAACAACCGCTGAGTTCACAACTGCTTTTACAAATCTATTTGGAGTAAATGCGCCCAAAGAATTAATTAATGCATTTACCAAAGAACTTCAATCGCTTCAAATGTCACGCTCAACAAAGCGATATGGCAAGGATGAGAATATTGTTTACCAAGGTGTGTCACCTCAGGAACGCAAAAACATTCTTGATAAGTACCTTACTGTATATGCTAAAAGCATAACAAATGCTGCTGGTGCTGGAGATGCTAAGGCTGCCGCAATATTCCAACGTGGTAATTTTGGACTTACTTATACTACGCTAAAAAATGCGTATGCAGATAATGGGGTCCCATTTAATGCCGATTCTCTCTCAAAACTTACCATTGAGTCTGCAATTAATCCAGACAGATTAAAAGGTAATCTTAATTTAATTAACTTACAGGCTAAGACATATTTTCCTGCATTGGCAGACAAAATTGATAAAGGCTACACAGTAAAACAATTACTTAGTCCCTATCTGCAAACTCGTGCAAACATACTTGAAGAAGATGCAGATGCTATTGACCTTAAAGAATTACAATCTGTTGCTAAAGACCCAAAGGGCTTAGTTGGACTGTATGATTACGAAATTTCTTTACGTAAAGACCCTAAATGGAGATTTACTAAAAATGCCCAAGATTCTCTTGGTGGCTTAGCGAGAGATTTGACCAAAATGTTTGGATTGGCTGGTTAATGGCGACAAAAAGAAAACCAACAGCAGCAGACTTACTGGCTGCTGATTTAGAACGTCAACTTGCAGCGTTGAACGCACAACCAAGTCCAGTTCAGGCTGTACAAAATATTGTTAATCCTCCAACTAGAGTTAACACTTACGAAGAAGCAAAAGCAAGTTTGGCTCAAATTCAAGACCCTAAAATTAAAGCACAATTTGAAAAAGTTTTTGCTGCCGCTGATGCTCAAACAGAAAAATTGAAAACTCAAGCAGCAGCAACGGGGTTTAATGTTGACCCAGTGACTTTAGCACTTACTCCTGCAGCAGCAAAAGATGATAAAGGTTCTGCTGCGGATGCTAAAAAAGATGTATTAAGTACTACCCCTACTACTAGCACTCAAAAAATTGACGCAATAGCAGCAATTAGTGCGTTATTGTCTTCATATGGTTTGGGTGATTTAAGTGGCGCCGTAACGGAAGCCGTACAAAAGGGTTATTCAAACGACACTATTCAATTAATTATGCAGGACCCTAATAGTAAAGACCCATTAGCGGTTGCATTTCAGACTAGATTTTCTGCCAACAAAGTAAGAGCAGCAGCAGGCAAGCCAATATTAAGCCCTGGCGAATATTTAGCAGCCGAAAGAACATACGCTCAAGTATTGCAATCTTACGGTGTAGGAACTTTAGCAACAAAAAGTTCCATGAGTGGCTTTATTGCAAATGATATATCTGCAGCAGAAGTTGCAGACAGAGTTGGTTTAGCGATAGATAGAGTTAAGAATGCTGACCCATTTACAAAAGCAGCGTTAGCAGAGTATTATCCTTCACTTAACCAAACCGATATTGTTTCTGCATTATTGAACCCAGAAGAAGGTTTACCAGCACTTAAGCGTAAGGTACAACTTGCTGAAATTGGTGGAGCCGCTTCCCTGCAAGGCCTAAAGACTGGTCTTGCAACAACAACCGAAAAATCTAAACAATTTGAGAATGTAACTACTGGAGCATTAGGTGCTGAAGCACTAGCCTCCTTTGGTATTACTCAAGAGGAAGCACGTAAAGGTTATCAAACGGTGGCAAGCATTACACCTCGTGCAGAGTTCCTATCAAGTATTTCAGGTGGAGAAGATTACACAAGACTTCAAGCAGAACAAGAAGCATTCCTTGGTCTAGCATCTGCTAAAAGAGCAAGAGAGTCTTTAACCGCACAAGAAGAGGCTAGATTCAGAGGACAATCTGGTCTAACTAAAACAAGCCTAACCGAAACAGGTAAAGGCCAGTACTAAAGTAGAATCCTGATACGGACCTATCGGCCCCGTGCAGCGTATAAGACCGATAGCAAGAGCCAACCAATTTCCCCGAATTGACTTGAGGCTTGCGACTAATCAACGAATAGAAAGGGTGGTTGCTATGAGCAACAATTACTGGGAAGACGAAGACGACGACCTAGATACAGAAACAGATACACAGATGGATGGAAGTGACTTACTTAAAAAGTTACGAAAAGCCAAACGTGCAGATGAGAAACGTATCAAGGAACTTACTGAGCAACTTGAGGGATTATCCAAGGCGCAGCGTGAGAGAGTTGTCAAAGAAGTCCTAGAAAAAAAGGGTGTCAATGCAAAGGCTGCAAGACTTGTCCTTAAAGACTTAGATGACGTTAACGAGGAGACAGTGAGTAACTGGCTCGATGATAACGCTGATTTATTTGGAATAAAAGTTGACAAAGAAGAGCCTAGAGTAAGTGATATAGATAAAGCAGCCTTAAGGCAGCAAGATGTAATCACTCAAAATGCTATGACCCCAGACCGAGCAGAAGACCTAAATCTTCGCATCGATAATGCAGATTCAATGGATGCATTGTTGGATGTACTTCGCTCACAATAATTCCGTTCATAGTCACTTGGAGGTGACGAAATATGGCATATGTATCAACAGCCTCTGACAATCTCGGAG
>Ga0315909_10000925_pt1 | contig 39360 bp, 46 predicted proteins | sample LakEriMetagenome_11_FD_203527 | JGI IMG/M metagenome (GOLD analysis project Ga0315909, IMG submission 203527) | Freshwater fungal communities from buoy surface, Lake Erie, Ohio, United States - Buoy 2 MA125 | ecosystem: Environmental > Aquatic > Freshwater > Lake | place: USA: Lake Erie, Ohio... | reverse complement strand
GCGCACACACCTATGGAACTGGTATAGGCCCCGCCGGAGCGGGGACAAAAAAAGGGGGGAGGCTTTCGCCTCCCCCCCAAGGTCGGGCTAGGTCAGCCCTTCCGCAGCACCGCCATCATGGCATCGACGGCACGCTCCATCAGGCTAGGTTCGAATGCCGTGGTATCGCCGCGCTCGAAAGATGCCGCGTTGGGCTTGAGGATGCGGGTCTCGATGTCCCGCGTGAAGCGTTCCCCGAAAGGCTTGGTGCCACCCGTCGCACCGCGTCCCTTGGTCTCGCCGTCCATGCGACTCAGGCTAGCGTCGGCATCCTTCAGGTTGCGCCACGCGTCCGCGCAGATATCCTGAAAACGCTTGGCCTGTTCCGCGACCAACGCTCCAAGCGTAGGCGTGTCACGCTTCAACTTGGTCAGAGCATTGCCCTTGTATTGCAGGACAAAGCCCGGAGTCAGCGCGGTGCCGTCACCATCCGCAACAGTCTCGCCATCCGTGGCATAGCGGTATTCACCACGAACCCGCACCGCCGTAAGGGGCTTGTTAGTAGGGTCGGCCGTCCATGAACGCAGCACCGCCGCATTGAACCCCTCACGCTCCACGCTGCGGGGCTTGATGGCGGTAGCAAAGTCCGCCCCCCACACTTGCCGCGCCATCATGGCCGCAGCCCGTCCACCCTTGGACGCCGATACGATAGCGTCCGCAATGCCCTGCACCGTCGGTGCATGGTTGGTGTTCGCGGCCACGGCCGCAGCGACTTTAGACTTACTCATAACAATCTCCGCATGGATGGCCGGAACCGATAAGCCCCCGTCACCACCATGGGACATATCTAACCATATGAGCATTGCTAATACAATCCCCCATGTAACCCGTTGATTCTAAAAGGCTTTTCCGGCCCTGCACGGCGATTCTGGGATTTTCCCAGAATGAAACCCCACCCTACCCGGCCCCCCCGCGTGAAGTTGGGACTCCGCACACACCCCGCCCCCCCTATGATCCTCACAAATCACGACTCAATTTCCATAATTACATGGTTAGACCCCACCCCCCTGTATATATAAACACCCCCGGTTACCTTTTTGGTACCATGCCGTTTTCTTTTATATATTTTGCTTGTAGTATCCGATTTCATGGAGCTACACGCCGGGTCCCCGGCTCATATACCGCTTGTACCGGACATTGACGAAGGTGTCCCGTTACCTGCGTCTGTCGCAGATGCAATGCCTCCGCTTAGTCAGTCTGAGGAAATCAGGATGCGAGCGGCGACTATCAAGCTCATATCTGATTTGACAGGTACACCCATCGCTCCTGATAGCGATGACATCGCTCGTGCAGAGAAGATCGCGAAGGATCACATGGCTGATCCTGAGTTGAAGCTTGACCTGAGCAAAGAAACCAATGAGTTGCAGGTCTACTTGGCGGGTCTGGTAGCCAAAGCCAACTTCCAGTTGGTCGATGAACTCTCGGAACTCAAGACCTACGTGGTCAACAAGCTCGTTTACGAGATCGAACACGCTGGTGATAGCAAGACCCGCATCGCTGCGGTGACAAAGTTGGGTGAAGTTGACGGCGTAGACGCGTTCAAGAAGCGAACTGAGACCACTCACGTCATAAAAACTATGGCTGAGATCGAGCAAGACCTCACCAAGATCATCCAAAGCGTGGAAAAACGCGTGCTTAGCCATGAAAAAGCCAAGCAACGTGCCAAAGATGGGATCATCGAAGCTGAATTCGACGCTGTACCGGCAGAATCAGGCGATCCCGAGCCGTGCTGAACCCTGAACTCGTCAAAAAAGCGCAGGAATTGCTGCCTTACATGACGGAAAAGGAGCAGGCGCTGCTTTCTAGGCTTGTTGCTCAGGGTAAATCGCAGATCACGCAGGAAGTTGCTACGACTTCCTTCCTAGATTTCATCGAACATGTGTATCCCGGCTATAAAGTAGGTCCACATCACCGCAAATTGGCGGGAATCTTTGAGGACGTAGCCGCAGGCAAGAAAAAAAGAGTCATCGTCAACATCGCCCCGCGTCATGGCAAGTCGGAGATGATCTCGTACCTCGCTCCGGCGTGGTTTTTGGGCAAATATCCTCAGAAAAAAGTCATCATGGCGTCCCACACCGCTGACTTGGCGGTGAACTTCGGACGTCGCGTGCGTAACCTCGTGGGGTCGGACCTTTATCATGACATCTTCCCGAACGTGGAACTCCAAGCTGACTCTAAGTCTGCGTCTCGTTGGGGTACGAATTTTAACGGCGAGTATTTCGCTATCGGCGTTGGTGGCGCTCTTGCTGGCCGTGGTGCCGATCTCTTTATTATTGATGACCCTCACTCTGAACAGGAAGCTAAACAGGGTCGCGCAGACGTATTCGAACCCGCATGGGAGTGGTTCCAGTCAGGACCCGTCCAGCGACTGATGCCGGGTGGCGCGATCATTGTGGTCATGACCCGCTGGTCCAAGATGGACCTGACGGGGAAGATCGTGGACCACATGCTCCGCAATGACGAGGCCGATCAGTGGGAGGTTGTACAGTTTCCTGCCATTTTGAACGACAAACCGCTCTGGCCTGAGTTTTGGCAGATAGAAGAACTGCTGGCTAAGAAGGCTTCGATGGACGTGCGGTATTGGCAGGCCCAGTACATGCAGGAGCCGACCTCCGAGGAGGGGGCGCTTATCAAGCGGGAGTGGTGGCAGATATGGGACAAGGACTACCCGCCCCCGTGTGAACATATCATCATGTCTCTTGACGCTGCCCAAGAGAAGAACAACCGGGCTGACTTCAACGCTCTCATGACTTGGGGGGTCTTCTTCAACGAGGAGACCAAGAACTACAACATCATCCTGTTGAACGCCATCAAAGAGCGGATGGAGTTCCCCGAGTTGAAGCAGTTGGTCCTAAACGAGTATAAAGAGTGGCAACCTGATACATTCATTGTAGAAAAGAAGTCCAACGGGGCGGCTCTATATCAAGAGATGCGCCGGATGGGCGTGCCCATATCTGAGTTCACGCCGGGTAAGGGGCAGGACAAGATCAGCCGTGTCAACGCGGTTGTGGACTTATTCAGTTCTGGGATCGTGTGGTGTAGTGACCACCGATGGGCTAGGGAGGTCATGGAGGAGTGTAATGACTTCCCGAGTGGCACCCATGATGACTTGGTAGACGCGACGACTTTGGCTTTGATCAGGTTCCGGCAGGGCGGTTTCATCCGCTTGCCGACAGATGAGCCGGAGCCGATCAAGTGGTTCAAGGGTCATAGGCGTGAGGGGTTTTACTGATGGCTACTCAGAAGTTTATGGGCCGGGGTCAGTTGATAGATCGACTTGCAGCGCAGGTCGGTGATAGAGATACGGCTCTTGGAATCTTGAAGAAACGCGGACATGTGAACGCTAAGGGCGAATTGACCGCCGAAGGTAGGAAGCGCGACATGATGACCGCAGCAGAACGGGCCAAGGACCGAGCGGCTAAGGCTGCTGGACGGTCTATGGACCAGTACGCATACAACCCGACGACAAATACAGCGACGTTGCGGCGGCGCTAGGAGATCATCATGGCTGTTGAGAAGAGTCTTTACGAAGCCCCGGTCGGACTTGGCGCACTGCCTGAGACTGAGGCGCTTACCATTGAGGTCGAAGATCCTGAGTCGATGACCATCGGGATTGATGGGGCCGTCATTGAACTGATGAAGGAAGAGCCTCGTGCAGAGGCGTTCGATGCCAACCTCGCTGACTACATGAGCGAGAACGACTTGCAGAGTCTGGCAGGCGAACTCATCGGGCAGTACGAGCAGGACCTCTCCAGCCGTAAGGACTGGCTCGACACCTACATCAAGGGCCTGAAGATCCTTGGCATCCGGTACGAGGAGCGTACCGAGCCGTGGCCGGGTGCGTGCGGTGTGTTCCACCCGCTCCTGATGGAGTCGGCGGTCAAGTTCCAGTCCGAGACCATCATGGAGACCTTTCCTGCGGCAGGTCCAGTCAAGACCAAGATCGTCGGCAAGGAGACCCCTGAAAAGAAGGACTCCGCTGTCCGTGTCGCTGATGACATGAACTATCAGTTGACCGAGATTATGAAGGAGTACCGCCCGGAGCATGAACGGATGCTGCTCTCGCTGGCTCTGTCGGGCAACGCCTTCAAGAAGGTCTACTTTGACCCGTCGCTCAATCGCCAGACGGCGGTGTTCATCCCGGCTGAGGATATCGTCGTGCCTTATGGCGCACCGAACCTTGAGACGGCGGACCGTGTTACGCACCGGATGCGTAAGACGAAGAACGAACTGATCAAACTGCAGTATGCAGGCTTCTATCGTGATGTGGATCTGGGTGAGCCGATCCGCACGATGGATGAGGTCGAGAAGCAGAAAGCCGAAGATCAGGGCTTCTCAGCTTCGATGGACAATCGGTTCCAGTTGCTTGAGATGCACGTCAACATCGACCTTGCTGGCTATCCTGATGTCGATGACGACAACAACGAGACCGGCATCGCACTGCCTTACGTGGTGACCATCGAGAAGGGAACCGGAACTGTTTTAGCCATTCGCCGTAACTGGAAAGAAGATGACGGACTTAAAGAAAAGCGACAGCACTTTGTTCATTATGGCTATATACCCGGATTCGGGTTCTACTACTTTGGTCTCATCCACCTTATCGGTGGACACTCTAAGGCAGCTACATCTCTTCTTAGACAGCTTATCGACGCGGGAACCCTCAGTAATCTTCCGGGTGGTCTCAAATCGCGCGGGCTTAGAATTAAGGGAGACGATACGCCTATTGCTCCGGGAGAATTCCGGGACGTAGACGTTCCGAGCGGCGCGATCCGCGACAACATCCTGCCGCTTCCGTACAAGGAGCCGAGCCAGACCCTTGCCATGCTGATGGACAAGGTGGTCGAGGAAGGACGCCGCTTCGCTGCGGTGTCGGATCTCAAGGTCTCCGATATGTCCTCGCAGGCCCCGGTCGGTACGACGCTTGCCATCCTTGAGCGCGTGCTGAAGGTCATGTCGGCAGTGCAGGCTCGCATCTACTACACGATGAAGCAGGAGTTCAAACTCCTTGCAGGCATCATCCGTGACAACACCCCAGACGAGTATTCATACGAGCCGGAGATCGGTGATCGCAAGGCCAAGAAGGCCGACTACGATGATGTAGATGTCATCCCGGTCAGTGATCCCAACGCGGCCACGATGTCGCAGAAGATCGTGCAGTACCAAGCGGTGCTGCAACTGAGCCAGACCAATCCACAGATCTACGATCTGCCGTATCTACACCGGCAGATGATAGAGACGCTGGGCATCAAGAACGCCCAGAAGATCATCCCGATTGAGGATGAGATGAAGCCTGTTGATCCTGTCACTGAGAACATGAATATCCTGACTGGCAAACCGGTCAAGGCGTTCCTGTATCAGGATCACGAGGCGCATATCCGTGTCCACATGGCAGCTATGCAGGATCCGAAGATCATGCAGTTAGTGGGCCAAAACCCGCAGGCGCAGACGATCATGGGGGCTGCTCAAGCGCACCTCATGGAGCACATTGCTTTCGAGTATCGCAAACAGATCGAGAAGCAACTCGGCACCACTCTGCCGCCGCCGGACAGCGACGAGAACTACCTGCCAGAAGCCGTGGAGATTCAGGTCTCCCAGCTTGCGGCTCAAGCCGCCGCACAACTGCTTCAGAAGGATCTGGCAGAAGCACAGGCCCAGCAGATCGCTCAGCAGCAACAGGATCCGATCATCCAGATGCAGCAGCAGGAGCTTCAGCTTAGGGCGCAGGAACTGCAACTCAAACAGCAGCAGATGCAGATTGACGCTCAGATCCGGATGGAAGAGCAGAAGCGGAAGGTCCAGAAAGACGCCGTTGATGCCGCCGCCCGAGTCGATGAGTTGGAGATTCGCCAAGCCGAATCCTCCGCCAGACAGCAGCTTGAGGCTGCGAAGATGGGCGTCGATATTCAGAAGGACAAAGCCAAGCAACAGGCCGAAGGTGTACGCCTTGGGATTGAGATTGCTAAGGCGAAGGATCTTGCCGATATCGCACGCACGTCGGCATCCACCAAGTCCAAGTCAAAGGAGTAACTGTAGCCCATGAACTACAGCACACCACTCGATTACCTCAACTCAAAACTTGAGGAAGAGAAGCGGCTTATAGTTGACAGCCTGATACAGGGCAAGCTCAACGAGTCTGAATACAAAAGATTGTGTGGGGCGTTACAGGGTCTCGACCTCGCCAAAAACCATATCAAAGACCTTGCCAATAAACTGGAGCGTGCTGATGAGTAATATCGATATTGAAGCCACTAAGGAGCAGGCAGAGAAGGCAAAACTTCTCCCTGAGCCAAGGGGCTACCGAATCCTCTGCGCCATCCCGCAGGTGGAGGAGGAGTATGACGGCGGCATCATCAAAGCCGAGGACACCAAGAAGACCGAGGAGCAGACCACCGTCGTGCTGTTCGTAGTCAAGATGGGTGACCTTTGCTACGCCGACAAGGACCGGTTTCCGACTGGCCCGTGGTGCAAGGAGGGGGATTTCGTTCTTACCCGTCCGTACTCGGGTACTCGCGTGGTCATCCACGGTCGTGAGTTCCGGATCATCAACGACGACACGGTGGAAGCGGTGGTCCAAGACCCCCGTGGCATCCGTCGTGCTTAAGGGAGGACCTAAATGAACGCACAGGAATTCAGATTCCCCGACGAAATCAAGTCGGACGAGACCAAGTCTGCAGATGCTCTGGACATTGAAATTGTGGATGACATGCCGCCTGAAGATAAGGCCCATGCCGCCCCGATGCCCAAGGAGATCGTCGAGGAACTAGAGAAGGATGACCTCGATAAGTACTCCGACGACGTGAAAGAGCGTTTCCGCCAGATGAAGAAGGTCTGGAACGACGAGCGTCGGGAGAAAGAGCGGTATGCCCGTGAGAAGGCCGAGGCTGAGCGGTTTGCTCAGATGCAGTTCGAAGAGAACCGCAAACTCAAGCAGCGGCTTGGACAGGGCGAGAAGGTCTATATTCAGGAAGTCACCAAGGCTGCGAATATCGAACTTACGACCGCTAAGGAAAAACTCAAGCAAGCTTATGAATTGGGTGATGCCGACAAGATCACCGAAGCACAAGAAAGCTTGACAGAAGCCAAGCTAAAGCTTCGTGACTACGAACGGTTCAAGCCCTCTTTACAAACTGGAGAACAGGGTGTACAAGCAAATCAAGAGGTAACGACACCGCAAGGATCTGCTCCGGTCTACGACCCAAAAGCCGAGGCTTGGAGGCAGAAAAATTCTTGGTTCGGTGTGGATGAGGAGATGACCGCCCTCGCGCTCGGCCTCCATGAAAAGCTGGTCCGGTCGGGTATGGATCCGCGTAGCGATGATTACTACCGCCGTATCGACGAGACGATTAAGAAGCGATTTCCGGAGGTATTTGAAAGTACAACTGAGGAAGAGCCGACGAGGGAGCAGGCCAAAACCGCCCCGCGTGCAAAACCAGCAGCCAATGTGGTTGCTCCGGTGACTCGGGCCACATCCCCGAGACAGGTTCGATTAACAACGTCTCAAGTTGCACTTGCTAAGAAACTTGGCTTGAGCAACGAGCAGTACGCAAAAGAACTTATGAAACTGGAGAACTACAATGGCTGAGAGTCGCCTTGATCGAGAACTTGAGAAGCGTGAGTCAACGCAGCGTAAAGTCACTTGGACGCCCCCGCAGGTGCTTCCTTCACCCAAGGAGCAGCCCGGTTGGGTTCACAGGTGGATCCGGACCAGTTTGATGGGGACCGCAGACCCTACGAATACGTCCGCAAAACTCCGCGAAGGTTGGGAGCCTTGTAAGGCCGAAGACTACCCGGAGTTGATGCTACAAGCCGATCCGAACTCCCGTTTCAAGGGGAATATCGAGATCGGTGGCCTGTTGTTGTGCAAGGCCCCAGATGAACTCATGAAGCAGCGTGATAACTTCTATACACGTCAGGCTGAGTCTCAGATGGATGCCGTGGACAACAACTTCATGCGTCAGAACGATGCGCGTATGCCGCTCTTTACCGAGAAGCGAACAACCACATCGTTTGGGCGCGGTGGTAAATAAATTCACTTTTTAGGAGTATCAAATGGCTTATCCCACTGTTGATGCACCTTATGGACTGAAGCCGGTCAACTTGGTTGGCGGTCTTCCGTTCGCGGGTGCGACTCGACAGATCCCGATTGGGAACGCTTACGGCACGTCGATCTTCAACGGCGATGTCGTGCAGCTTAACTCGTCGGGAAATGTCATCATCACGACCCTTCAGAACAATGCCTCGCCGGTCAACGGCGTGATTGGTGTGTTCCTCGGGTGCTCGTACACGAACCCGGCCACGAAGCAGAAAGTATTCTCGCAGTACTATCCGGCTTCGACGGCGGCTGACGACATCTTGGCGTACATTTCGGATGATCCGAATGCGCTGTACAAGGTCGTCAACGTGACGAGCAACGTTGCGGACAGCACCACGGGTGGTCTGCTTCCGGCGTACGTGTCCCGTGCCAACTCGTTTGGTACGAACGCGGAACTTGTGCTCAACACGGGTTCTACGACGACCGGTAACAGCCGTATGGGCGTCTTCATCAACAACGTGACGAGCTCGCTGCCGTTCCGTGTGGTTGATGTTGTGACCGATTCGGCCAACAGCAGCGGCAACCTTGTCGAGTTCATCGTCAAGTTTAACGCTGGTTACCACGCGTATAACAACGCGACTGGCACCTAATAGGGGAGTTCTAAGAAATGGCTATTTCACGTGCACAACTTCTTAAGGAGCTGCTGCCCGGTCTGAACGCCCTGTTCGGTCTGGAGTACAAGCAGTACGGTGAGGAGCACAAGGAGATCTACGAGACTGAGACCTCCGAGCGTTCCTTCGAAGAGGAAACGAAGCTCAGCGGGTTCTCCGCTGCTCCGGTCAAGCCGGAAGGACAGGCGATTGCGTATGACAACGCGCAGGAAGCTTGGACTGCTCGCTACAACCACGAGACCATCGCTCTCGGCTTCTCCATCACGGAAGAGGCGGTTGAGGACAACCTGTATGACTCGCTCAGCAAGCGTTACACGAAGTCGCTTGCTCGTGCCATGGCGTACACGAAGCAGGTCAAGGGTGCTGCGGTTCTGAACAACGGCTTCTCGGCGTCCTACCCCGGCGGTGACGGCGTTGCCCTGTTCTCGACGGCTCACCCGCTGGTCTCGGGCGGCACCAACAGCAACCGTCCCACTGTCGGTGCGGACCTTAACGAAACGTCGCTTGAGGCTGCGGTCATCCAGATCGCCGCTTGGACCGACGAGCGTGGTCTGCTCATTGCTGCGAAGCCGCGTAAGCTCGTCGTCCCCCCGGCTCTGATGTTCGTTGCCAAGCGTCTCCTTGACACGGAACTCCGTGTGGCGACTGCGGATAACGACATCAACGCCCTCAAGGCGATGGGTTCGATTCCGGAAGGCTATACGGTCAACCACTTCCTGACGGACACGAATGCTTGGTTCCTCCGAACCGACGTTCCGAACGGCATGAAGCACTTTGTCCGTACGCCGCTGGCTAACAGCATGGACGGGGATTTCGACACCGGCAACGTCCGGTACAAGAGCCGCGAGCGTTACTCGTTCGGCTGGTCGGATCCGCTCGGCATGTACGGTTCGCCGGGTGCTTGATGAACTAGGCGAGGGGGGCTTCGGCCCCCCTTTCCTTTTTGGATTTCTAGGCGTATATAGTCGTTATCGGGAAAATTCGGTTTATCAGACAGGCCCGACTGACGACATGCAGGCTGATAAACCATAACTCGCATGTGAGGTATTTGTAATGGCGCGTACTACTTTTTCCGGCCCGGTAGTTTCTCAGAACGGCTTCATTGTCGGCTCCGGTGCCACGATTGCTAAGGTTCTTAGCGGTTCCGCTTCTCTTAACTTCGGCTCAATTGCTTCGGCGGCTCAGGCTGACCTGACCATCGCGGTGACCGGCGCTGCGGCTGGCGACGAAGTGATCATGGGCCTCCCGGCTGCTCCGGCTGCGGGCATCATTTTCAACGCGTTTGTCTCGGCTGCGGACACGGTCACGATCCGTGCGAGCAACATCACCGCTGCCCCGGTTGACCCGGCTGCTGCCACGTATAATGTGATTGTGCTGTCCGCCTAATAGGAGCCACACATGGCTATGCAAACTGATGTCTTAGCCAGTGGAGTGCGGACGACGGATGGGCTGCTGCAGGATCAGGCCGGGAATGATCTCGGTCGTGTTCGTGTAAAGGCCATCTACATCATCCCCGCCGCTGGCGCAGGCAGTGTGGTCTTTAAGGACGGCGGTGCCTCGGGCACGACCCGGTTGACGATCAACACGCTTGCCAACTCCACGGCCCCGGATTACGTACTGCTTCCGGGCGAAGGTCTGGTCTTCCAGACTAACGTATACGTGGATGTCACGACCATCGGCTCAGTGATGGTGTTCTATGGCTAAAACTCCTGCGTGGCAGCGTAAGGAAGGGAAAAACCCTGCTGGCGGCTTAAATGCCAAAGGCAGGGCTTCCTATAACCGCGCGAATCCCGGTAAGCCCGGTCTCAAGGCCCCTCAACCTGAAGGCGGCTCCCGTAAGAAGTCATTCTGTGCCCGGATGTCGGGCATGAAGAAGAAACTTACGAGCGCGAAAACCGCTAATGATCCGAACAGCCGAATCAATAAATCCTTACGTGCATGGAAGTGTTAATCCATGGAAATGCTTGTTTGGAACGTGGTTCTTAGCGGAATCGTGACGATCATTGGGTTTGTCATGAAGGAAAAATCAACGGAAATAACCCGGTTGAACATCCTACTTAACAAGACCCGCGAAGAAGTCGCTCGCGATCATGTAACCCGTATGGAAGTACGTGCAGATGCACAGGTGCTTCTAGATAGGCTTGACCGGCTTGAGCAGAAGATAGACCGGTTAGTGGAGCAGCACCGTGCCCAGTAAATCCGGTAAGCAACACCGTCTGATGGCTTTGGTCGCTAATGATCCGAAGGCGGCGAAGCGTTTGGGCGTCCCTCAGAAAGTTGGTAAAGAATTCATGAAGGCCGATAAAGGTCGTAAATTCAGGAGTAAATCGAAATGAAAGAGTCCAATACGGAAAAATTTAAGGCTGGACTGAAAGGCCGCGAAGACCTCCGAAATAAACTTGCTGCGACGAGGGCTCGTGAGGAGGCTCATCGTCAGGCTAATTCGGTTGAGGCTCGCGCTGCGGCGCAGCGTGCGGCTCGTGCAGCCCGTTCTGCCCCTCCTGCTCCGCGTCCCGCTGCTCCTTCGGGTGGTGCTGCCACTCCTGTCAGCGGAATGGGCACAGCCGGTGGTACTACTCAAACCATGATGCGTAAGGGCGGCATGGCTAACTCCTACCGCAAGGCTGCTGACGGCGCTGCTCACAAGGGCAAGACTAAAGCTCACATGGTCAAGATGCGCGAAGGCGGTTCGGTGTTCCGCAAGGCTGCTGACGGCATCACGTCCAAGGGCAAGACCAAGGGCAAGATGGTCAAGATGGCTTACGGCGGTAAGTGCTGATGGCTACTGCCAAAAGTAAGTCCGCAAGCACGGGCGAGGCTGTGCCTCCTCCGGATAGCGCAGAACGGCGGGAATTCTTGCGGCAGCAGGAAGCCCTGATTCGGGCGCAGGAAGCGGCTGCTGCTGAGCGTCGTCGAAAGGCTGCTGCTCGTGAGGCTGCTTCGTCCGATGCAAAGTTGGAGCAGGCTGCTAAAGATAAGGAACAGGCGGACAAGGACCGGCGGACGCGTGAAGCCGCTGAGCGTGCAAAGCGTGAACCGATGTTTAAGCGTGGCGGCTCCGTCTCGTCCGCTTCCAAGCGTGCTGATGGCTGTGTGACTAAGGGTAAGACTCGCGGGAAGTTCATCTGATGATGCCCTCACGCGGCATGGGCGCTATGGCACCGGGAAAAATTCCTCGCGCTAAGCGGCGTGGGGATAGTAAGCCCGTTAAAGGTACTGGCGAGCCGATTAAAACCTTCAAGGAAGGCGGCAAGAGTAAGGTGAACGAGGCTGGGAACTACACCAAGCCCGGTATGCGTAAGAGCCTGTTTGAGTCGATCAAGTCCCGTGCCGTGCAGGGCACTAAAGCGGGGCAGTGGTCGGCCCGTAAGGCCCAGTTGCTGGCTAAGCAGTACAAGGCGAAGGGTGGCGGGTACAGGGACTAATATGAAAGCCCCACAGCAGTCGCTTAAGGCGTGGACTCAGCAGAAGTGGAGAACGAAAAGTGGTAAACGCTCTTCTGACACGGGTGAGAGATATCTACCAGAAGCTGCTATCAAGGCTCTTAGCCCCGCTGAGTATGCCCGAACTTCCGCCGCCAAGCGTAAAGGCAAAGCGCAAGGCAAACAGTTCGTTGCTCAGCCAAAAGGCATTGCTGCGAAAACACGCGGCTACCGGCAGGCAGGCAAAAGGTAAGAAGTAATGGCCGATAAGACTACAGCCACAACCGACTTCAATCTCGACCTCAATACCATCGTAGAGGAGGCTTTCGAGCGTTGCGGTGCGGAACTGCGTAGCGGTTACGACCTGCGTACGGCAAAGCGTAGTCTGTCCCTGCTTCTGATGGACTGGGCCAACCGGGGCATCAACCTCTGGACCCTTGAGCAGGGTACGCACACCCTGACCTACAACGTCGGGACGTATGACCTTGCTGCCGATACGGTGGATCTGCTGGACCATGTAATCCGTACGGGTACCGGCACGAACCAGATCGATATCAATATCAGCCGTATTTCGTCCAGTACCTACGTTGCTATCCCGAACAAGAACGCAACGGGTCGCCCGATCCAGATCTGGATCAACCGTCGTACGGGCGCAACGGACTCGGCTGGTGCGGTGGTTTACCCGCAGTTTACGGTGTGGCCGAAGCCGGATAACAGCACGACGTACACCCTTTATTACACCCGATTACGCCGGATGTTCGATGTGGGTAATGGCTCCAACGGGCAGGATATACCGTTCCGTTTCCTGCCCTGCATGGTGGCGGGGCTGGCGTACATGCTCTCGATGAAGATTCCGGGAGCTGATGTTCGTACGATGGTACTTAAGGCGCAGTACGACGAGGCATGGGACCTCGCGGCTGGCGAGGACCGCGAGAAGGCGGCGGTGCGGTTTGTGCCCCGGCAGTCGTTCTTAGGCGGGTACTGAGATGCCCAATAGGTTTGCATCCGGCAAACATGCTATCTCGCAGTGCGACCGCTGCGGCTGGCGTTATAAGTTGAGGGATCTCAAGCCGCTTGTTATTAAGACCAAGAACGTAAACATTTTGGTCTGTGTGGAGTGCTGGGAGCCAGATCAGCCTCAGTTGTCGCTTGGTTTGTACCCAGTGGACGACCCGCAGGCTATACGGAACCCCCGCCCAGATACCACCTATTACGCCCCCGGCAACGACGGTGCAGGTGGTAGTAGAATGATCCAGTGGGGCTGGAATCCGATTGGCGGCGCTCAGGCGACAGATGCAGGGCTGACCCCGAATTATCTCGTATCCAAGGGATACGTAGGCGATGTAACGGTCGTAACGACCTAGGAGATTGTGATGAAACACAGTGATGTAAAGATGGACAAGGCCATGATGAAGAAGGCCGTCCACAGGCATGAGAAGGCGATGCACCCCGGCAAGCCGCTGACGAAGCTCCGTGCTGGCGGCAAGACCAATGCCGAGATGAAGAAGTACGGTCGCGGTATGGCTAAGGTCATGAATCAGCGCAGCCCGATGCGCGGTTCGTCTGGCCCGAGGTAATCATCATGGGTAAGCCCGATTTCAAGTTCCTCGATTGGGACATGAACCCAATCGGCAAGTACAAGCAGCCTGAGCCGAACAACGCTCCTACGGGCGAGAACGGCTATCCTGAGAAGGACATCAATGTGGGCGTGACCCACATGGACATGCAGGGTGCTGGCGCGGCCACTAAGGGTAAGAAGTTCGTCTCTGAATTGAATCTCAAGGTCGGCAGTTTGGCTGGTGTTCTTACCCGTCAGGGTAAGGAGCGCGGGTCTCGATAAGATATGAACTACGCAACGCTAGTCACATTGGTACAGCAGTACTGCGAATCGACGGAAACGTCGTTTGTAGCGAATATCCCTACCTTTGTGCAACTTGCGGAAGAGCGGGTTTATAACTCGGTCCAGATCCCGGCTATCCGGCGCAATCAGATTGGTACGCTGACTCCGAACAACAAGTACCTGACTATGCCGCCGGACTGGCTTGCCACGTTCTCTTTGGCAGTCATCAATCCCGTGACGAATGCTCAGGAGTTTCTGCTTGACAAGGATGTGAACTTCATCCGACAGTCCTACCCGGACCCAGACGATACGGGCGTACCCAAGTACTACGCCATTTTTGATAAGAACACGTTCATCCTTGGCCCAACACCTGATAGCAACTATCAGGTTGAAATGCATTACTACTATTACCCTGAGTCGATTGTTACGGCGGGCACTTCGTGGCTGGGCGATAACTTCGAAAATATTCTGCTATACGGAACGCTGCGCGAGGCTTACACCTACTTGAAGGGTGAGCAGGACATGATGGCGTACTACGAGCAGAAGTATCAGGAAGCCTTGCAGCAGTTGACCCGCCTTGGCGATGGCCTCAACCGGCGCGATTCGTATCGCTCTGGTCAGGCTAGAGTTCCGGTGCCGACGTGATCTACCAGACGCTCACGCTTAGTTTTAAGGCCGAGATTCTTCAGGGGGTGCAGAACCTTCTGACGGACACGGTCAAACTTGCTCTTTACACCAGCAACGCCACGTTGGACGAGAACACCACGGTGTACTCCTCGACGAACGAGATAAGTGGTACGGGTTATTCGGCAGGCGGTAAAGTGTTGACCGGTGTGACCATCAACACGTCAAACGGTGTGGTCTACGTCAATTTCAACAACGCTGTGTGGACCCCGGCTTCCTTCACGGCGGCAGGCGGTTTGATCTACAACGCAAGCAAGAGCAACAAGTCGATAGCGGTGCTGAGTTTCGGCGCGGACAAGACCGCTACTAACACCTTCACGGTGCAGATGCCTGCTAACACTTCTACTTCTGCGCTGCTTAGATTCACTTAAGGAGTTCGACATGTTTAAAGAAATTGCCAAGACAGCAGACGCAGTCGGCGCAACGCTTGAGCGGCTGTTTGGCTCTAACGAGACTGCCCGTGCGGGTGGTGTGTATCACATCGAGTGCCGCGATAAGGATGGCAACCTGAAGTGGACGGCAGAGTCCCACAACCTTGTGGTGAACGTCGGTCTTCAGGACATGAACGACAAGTACTTCTTGGGCAGCACGTATACGGCCACGTGGTATATCGGCCTCTATGGCGCGGCGGCATCGAACAACCCTGCGGCTTCGGATACGGCTGCGCTGCATCCGGGTTGGACGGAGATTACTCCGTATAGCAATGCGACTCGTCCGGCTTGCGTGTTTGGCGCGGCTACGAACGCCGATCCGTCTGTCATTACGAACTCGGCTTCCCCGGCTCAGTTCAACATCAACTCGACGCAGACGGTTGGTGGGGCGTTCCTCATCAGCAACAACGTCAAGGGTGGTTCGCTCGGTATTCTGTTCTCGGCTTCAGACTTTCAGTCGCCGGGAGACCGTAACGTATCCTCTGGTGACACGCTTAACGTCACCTACACTTTCAGCCTCGATGCTGTTTAAGGAGCACCCCATGTTCAAGAAAGGCGACCAAGTTCGCGTTAAGGCTGTAGTGCCGCAAGGCCCGGTGGTTTCCATGCGTATGACCGAGGATGGCGTGGTGTACTACCTCGTCGAGTGGGTCGATGCAGAGGGCAGCACCCAGCAGCGTTGGTTTACGGAAGATCAACTGACGGAAGCCTAAAATGGCTCTGATTCTTGCTGATCGCGTCTATGAGACGACTACTTCGACAGGTACCGGTGCAGTAACCCTTGCTGGGGCTGTATCCGGTTATCAGTCATTTGCGGTTGTTGGCAACGGCAACACCACGTACTACACGATTGCCCACCAGACCGCAAGTGAGTGGGAAGTTGGTATCGGTACGTATACGTCGTCGGGTACTTCGTTAAGCCGCGATACGATTCTGGCCTCCTCTAACGGTGGCTCAGCAGTTACGTTCACAGCAGGAACGAAGTCTGTTTTTGCTGATTACCCGGCAGGCAAAGCGGTCTATAAAGACGCCTCGGGTAACGTCACCGGCTATAACATTGAGAACTCACCGATTGGTGCGTCTACGCCTGCGGCGGGTACATTTACAACGATTGGCGCTACAACCGCCACGCTTACTACGGCAAATCTTACAAACGGCACCGTTACCACAACACCGACATCCGGTACGGACATCGCCAATAAGACTTACGTAGATACGTTGGTTTCGTCGGGCGTTACTTACCATTCACCGGTTAAGTACGAAGTCCCGAACTCAACAGGTAATCTAACTGCTTCGTACAATAATGGCGCGTCTGGTGTTGGCGCTACACTAACAAACACGGGAACGCTTGCTGCGTTTACTCCGGACGGTGTAACGGCCTCCGTTAATGATCGAATCCTGATCTATAACCAGACTAACGCATTTGAGAACGGCGTTTACGTCGTAACGGTTGTTGGTAACGGGTCTACCGCGTGGGTTCTGACCCGTGCTAGTGACGCAAATACATATGCTCTAAAGAGCACTAGCAGTCTTGGCGAAGGCGATGCGTTCTTCATTACCTCTGGTAACACGGGTGCTGGTGAGACCTATATCTGTAATACCACGGGCGTCATTACGTTTGGCGTCACAGCCATTACGTTTGTTCAAGTTTCGTCTGCCCAAATTTACTCAGCGGGTACGGGACTCACTCTTAGCGGTACGCAGTTCAGCCTGACCACTCCGGTTGCTGTTGCGAATGGCGGCACGGGGGCAACGACTTCAACGGGTTCTGGCAGTGTGGTGCTTTCTAACAGCCCGACGCTGACTACGCCTAACCTCGGTACGCCGAGTGCGGCGGTACTGACTAACGCAACGGGACTTCCGCTTACGACGGGCGTGACTGGTAACTTGCCGGTTACGAATCTTAATAGCGGCACGAGTGCTTCGGCCTCGACGTTCTGGCGTGGCGACGGTGTGTGGGCGGCTGGCGTTTCCGGCCCCACAGGTCCGACTGGTCCTACAGGTCCGATTGGTCCGACTGGGCCTACAGGCCCGACTGGCACTCCGGGTCCTACGGGTCCGATTGGCCCTACCGGTCCTACGGGTGCGACAGGCCCTACTGGCGCGGCTGCGACGATTGCAGTCGGTACGACTACGACAAGCCCTGCGGGTGGCTCAGCCTCCGTTACAAATAGCGGCACGTCTAGCGCGGCTGTTTTCAACTTCACGATACCGACTGGCCCCACCGGCCCTACGGGTCCTACAGGCGCAACGGGTCCGACAGGTCCTCCGGGTTCGGTTGGCCCGACTGGTCCTACAGGTCCAACTGGTGCTACTGGCCCGACCGGTGGTCCGGGTCCAATTGGCCCCACGGGTCCGACTGGTGCTACAGGTCCGACTGGCCCGACCGGTCCTCCGGGGCCGATTGCTGGATCGACTACTCAGGTCATCTACAACAACGGCGGTGTCGCTGCGGGTTCGGCCAACCTGACTTTTGATGGGACGACGCTGACGGCGAATGCTCTAAGTATTACGAACAACATTCTTAAACTTGGAGGCACTAATACTGTAAGCAAAGGCGGTACTTGGACTGAGTATTTAGACCCATCAGGCGCAACTAAACTTTGGCTGGGTAATGACGCGTCTATTTACATGAACGCGACAAACTATTACCTCCGCAGTAATACTTCTACTACATGGGTCAATATCAATTCCAGCCTGCTATCGCATAGCAGTAGTCTTCGTGCGCCAATTTTTTATGATCTTGACAACACCGCTTACTACGTAGACCCGGCTAGTGGTTCGAACCTCAACGGGACGTTGACAAATAGCGGCGGCACGGCAATGACCGGAGGCTGGAACCGTAATTTACTCCTTTCGTCAACGTTCCCCGTAATTGTATTTGGTTCTAACAGTACAAAATACTCTGGTATTGGCGTCGATTATTCAGTCGCGGCTTCAGGATTTTATTTTTGGGTAAATGGTTCTAGTGCCGATATTTCTGGTACTGGAACTATAGCGATGAATATTGATACTGGTAACTTTGTTACCGCCGCCGGGTCTTTCCGTGCCCCCATCTTCTACGACAGTGGCAACACTGCTTACTACGTAGACGCGGCTAGTACTTCAAACGTAAACGCAATGGTGTCGTACTCTTATCAGGGTAACGGCAACGTCGGCGGTACAGGCAGCGCATCGTGGCACCCGAGCGGTATTTATTCGGCTGGTTACAACTGGCTCTATGGCGGTATTAACGGAGGCGGCGCTAGCGGTACAAACTTTAGCGACCTTCGTGCAACTATTTTTTACGACTACAACAACACCGCGTATTACCTAGACCCCGCGAGTACATCTGAACTTAACAAGGTGTACTACAACTCCAACATGGTGTCCCGTAACTACGGCATCGGTCAGGTTGGGTTATATTCATCTGTTCGATTCCAAGCCGTCTTCTCGATGGGTGAGTCGTATCTTCTCGCAGCAGACGGCACTAGTACGGGTAACTTGTACGGCATCGCTTGGTCATATCCAAGCGCGGGCGGCGCGGCGAGCAACCTTGCATCGCACGGTATGCTTCTTCTTGAAAACGGGGCTTTTTATGGCGCGTGGGGCGGCGGTAGCCTTAGAACCGTCTCGGATATTCGCGGCACACTTTATTATGACTGGAGCGACACCGGCTACTACTTAGACCCCAACAGCACTAGCAACTCCGCGCTTCGTATTCGTGGCGGCGCTCTGCACGGGCCAAATCCAACTTGGGGCGCGTATTTAAGTGTTGGTACTGACGGGCATGCTTCTGGCTCATACGCTAGTGTTTGTGCGACTAACGGCAATTTGCATCTTGATGCGGTGTCTGGATACCAGACATACATTAATAATTATGCTGGAAACGATACTTACATTCGGTATGTTGGTAATGACAGGCTTAGCATTTTTGGACCGAGTAATTACACACAGGCTACTGGGTCCCTCCGTTCTCCGCTTTTCTACGACAGTGACAACACCGGCTATTACGGCGACTTTGCCAGCACTTCAAACTTAAACGTCCTTGCCGTTCAACGTGCATACGCAGGATACGATGCTGGCGTAACTGGCTCCTTCTCGTGTAATTCGTGGTTTCGGTCTAGCGGTGACACCGGCTGGTTCAACGCGTCGTACGGCGGCGGTATTTACATGGTTGACAGCACATGGGTGCGTGTCTACAACAACAAGCAATTCCTTTGCGATAGCGTAATACAGTCGCAAAGCGACATTCGCGCCCCTATCTTTTACGACAGCAACAACACCGGGTACTACTTAGATCCAAACGGTACTTCTAATTTTGCGACTACGGTAACAGGCTACATGTATTTCCTGTCAAACCGTGACACATCGTCTAATAGCCCTCCGCTTCAGGCGTATTCAACCGGCGGTCTTGGCGCGATCATGTCGTTTCATCGAGGTGGTGTATACGCCGTCAACTTTGGTCTCGACAGCGACAACGTGATGCGTATCGGTGGTTGGTCCGCAGCCAATAACCTTTGGGTGTTGGACATGTCGGGGAACAATATTCTACTAGCCTCGTCCCGCGCCCCCATCTTCTACGACAGCAACAATACCGGCTACTACTGCGATCCGGCTAGTAGTTCGTATCTTTACTCGCTACAACTTTCAGGAGCAGGGTATTTCCGTCCAAATAATTGGATTCAACTTGACGGCTCTTATGGCGTTTATTGGCCGAATCACTACGGGGCGCATTTCTATCCAAATGCCGGGTCTACTTATACCCAACTGCAAATAGACGGTAGCAAAAACAGTTACAGCGGTATGTATATCTCTCATAGTGCCGTCAACGGAATGATGTATGACTCCGGCGGCAACGGCGGCGTGTACCGAGAAGCGAACGGGCGGTGGTATTTTTACTACCTTGTTGGCAACGTTTGCATGGGTATCAACACTTCGACAACTTCAAGTGCATACGGGTTGTACGTTAGTGGTGGTATCTACTCTACGGGCAACATCGTTGCTTACTCAGACGTACGCAAGAAGAAAGACATCGTGACAATCGACGGAGCCTTGGATAAGGTCAACCGGATGCGCGGTGTGTACTACACCCGTATTGAAACTGACGACCCCAAGATTGATCCTAACAAACGGCAAGTTGGTGTGATTGCACAAGAGATGAACGAAGTATTGCCGGAGGTCGTGACCTACGCCGCTGACGTAGATGAGTACGGGGTACAGTATGGCAATATGGCTGGTCTCTTCATTGAGGCCATTAAGGAATTGAAGGCTGAGGTTGAACAACTTAAATCGAGGTTACATTGATGGCTATTACATACACTTGGGCGATCACTGAACTTGCCCTGACGACGGTTGGATCCCTTCAGGACTACGTGGTGCAGTCACGTTGGACCTGCACGGGCACGGATGAGAGTGGCAACACTGGGACCTTCTCCGGTGCAACTCCGTTTGCGCCTGACCCTTCGCAGCCTGACTACACGCCATATGACCAACTGACCGAGGCTCAGGTGCTTGGTTGGATTCAGGCAGTTGTGGTCGGTTCGTACTTGGAGCATGTTCAGGAAAAGATTGCTGAGCAGATTGCGCTTAAGAAAGACCCTGTTACCCCGACGAGTCAGTTCCCGTGGAGTCCGCCTGCTCCTCCGGGGCCGACGCCGCCTGCTCCGTAACGCTAAGAGATCACGGTGCCACTACCGTCATCGGGCGAGATTAGTATGTCGCAGATCAACGGTGAGTTTGGTCGCGGCAATGACCTGAATTCGTACCGAGGGACTACTTACTATACGAGTAGTGCGGGACCGTTCACGTTCCCGTCTGGCACAATTGCGTTTAGTGATTTTTACGGTACGCAGTTAGCCGCTCCGTCTCTTTCATATAGCGTGACTGAGGCAAGTAGCGGCACTTATTTGGGGTATGCCAATAACTCGTCGTTCCCCGGTGTGTTTGGAAGTATTTCGTCAACTTCTACTTTTGGCAGTCGTACGATTCAGGGTTGGTACTACTTCAACATCAAAGGCAACGTCCAAGTTCAGTTTACTATTGCCGGAAACCAGACCGGTACTTGGTGGACGTACGGCACGTATCGTGGAACGACGTTCTATCGAGCCAACTGCTCAGTGGCAGCCGGTAGCTACGACAGCGGTAGCAACCAAACCATTTGGTCACTTGCGGCTGCAGAAAGACCGACGTTCAGTGGTTCTGGTACCTACACTCTTGTGCTATACCCATGAGTATCTACCCACTTTTTCACGAGTTCACAGTACTGCCGGGGAATGATTGCCTCGACATCCACTATACAAGTGTATCCAACTCGGTATGGGAGACAGATTCAAAGGAGTGGCCTGAGTGGGTTGCCATCGAACCGTATATAACTCCGCAATCTAATCCGTTTGTTGTAGACGGTACTAAAGCCGGTGTTTCACTTGAACTGCATGAGCACGCGTGTATTTGTGTAGCCGGTTCAGCCCTACATAAATTTAAAACTGCGTCGGGCGATATTTGGGAATACGAGTGGAAGGTTGGAGCGCACAACGTAGAGAACGGCTATGGCTACAAGCCTGCGCTTGGCTTTCGGCGTGAGTTCAGCGATGTCTTCACGATGTGCTGCGTGGGGTCCAAGGAGAACCGGGACTGGTCCAAGAAGCATACGTTTCAGATTTTGACCGACTCTGCCGCGCTACCCAAAGGGGCCTCGTTCGTCCATGTCGCCATCGGGGCCGTGACGATTTACGGTGTAAGATACGAGGCTCGCGGCACGGCTTTTAGCGTATCTCCGGGTACATTGGCAACGGTGGATCCGGGTAGTTCTGTGATTGTCTGTGTGAGCGAAAACTAATGGCTAATCCGCAACTTGATAAATACGTCGCAAACCGACGCAAAGGAGATGGTATGAACAAGATTAAGTTTGACGATCTTTCGATTGAAGAAGCCAACCTCATCATGATGGCGCTTGCTAAGCAGCCGTTTGAGCAGGTCGCGGCTCTTTTTGGCAAACTTCAGCAGCAGGCACAGGCTCAGTTGCCGCAGCAGCCTCAGCAGGGTGCGCCTCTTCAGGTAGTTAAGTAGTTAAATGCTCGGCCTTGCTCCCATATCGGCTACTCCATTCAGTGCCTTACTTGGCATAGTTTGGAACGCTTCGGTTTCCGAAGCCGCGACTGGGAGCGAGGCTGTTGCTACAGCCAACAACATCTTTAACTCGGCGTTCTTAGATACAACGACCGGGACAGACTTTATCTCTGCCACGCAGGGACATGGCGCTGCCGTAAGTGAGGCGGCGCAGATATCAGACACCGCGATCTCGCTTGCCGACTTTGTTGCAAGCATGGTCGAATCTGGTGCAGGCAGCGACACGTTTAGCGTGTTGCAGTCGTTCAATACGCAGTTCTCTGACACGGTTACAGCATCGGAGACCGTGTTCTCTATTCAGTCTTTCGCATCGTCCTTTGCTGACTCCGCTACGGCGCAGGATGCAATCAGTACGTCGGCTACCTTCAACGTCAACTTTGTAGACTCGGCCACGGCTGCGGACACGATCTCTGCGTTGCAGGGCTTCAACGTCCAGATTAGCGAAGCGGGTACGGCGTTGGAAACGATGTCGGCTCAAGGCATCTTTAATGTGCTCTTTACAGATACCGTTGTCGCTCTTGACACGACGTTTGCTTCGGCTACCTTCCAAGCGGCGTTCAGCGACTCGGCGCTTATTTACGACTTGGTGTCGGGTGCCTATCTCTGGAACCCGGTTGATGACAGCCAAGGCTCTACTTGGGCTGTGGTAAACGACAGCCAGACGGGCGTTTGGGCGGCGGTAGATGACAGCCAAGCCTCAGTATGGCAACCTGTGAACGACTCTCAGACAGGTGGTTGGACGCCCGTAGACGACTCACAATCAACAACTTGGACCAATCTGGATCCGGACGGCTAAGCCGTTTCTAGGGGTATGAAATGACTACTTATAGTTCCAATCTTGGCATCGAACTTATCGGCACGGGCGAACAGTCCGGCACGTGGGGTGTCACGACCAATACTAACCTTGGCACCCTGCTTGAGCAGTCGATTGCCGGGTATGTGACCCAAGCGGTGACGGATTCCTCGTCCCCCACCATCCTGACCATCCCGAACGGGGCTACGGGCGTGGCCCGTAACATGTACATCGAACTGACCGGCGCGTTGACCGCTGCCCGTGTCGTCGAGGTACCAAACAACAAGAAACTGTACTTTATCTTTAACAACACCACGGGTGGCTTTGCAGTCACGGTCAAGGTCGCGGGCCAGACCGGTGTATCGGTTGCCAGCACTATTAAGACCATCCTCGTCTGTAATGGCACGGATATTGTCACCGCGACCAATTTGATCGGCCCCACCGGCCCCACGGGTCCGACTGGGCCTACTGGTCCTGTGGGTCCGACTGGTGCTACGGGGCCGACTGGCCCCACAGGCGCGACTGGTCCAACTGGTACGGCGGCAACGATTGCCGTAGGCACGACCACGACTAGCCCCGCAGGAGGCTCTGCGGCAGTCACCAACGTTGGTACCCCGTCCGCTGCGACGTTCAACTTCACCATCCCGACCGGCCCCACGGGTCCTACAGGTCCGACCGGCCCCACCGGTCCTATCGGTCTGACTGGCCCGACTGGGCCTACAGGTGCTGCCTCTACAGTGCCGGGTCCTCCGGGGCCGACTGGTCCGTCTGGTCCCACGGGTCCGACTGGTTCTGCCGCTACGCTGACGCTGGGCACGGTCACGACAGGTCCTGCGGGTAGTCCTGCATCTATCACAAACTCCGGCACGACAAGCGCAGCGGTCTTTAACTTTACTCTGCCCACCGGTCCTACGGGTCCTACCGGCCCTGCTGGTGTTACGGGTCCTACCGGCCCTACGGGTCCTGCGTCAACGGTGGCTGGCCCTCCGGGTCCTCCGGGGCCGACTGGCGCTACGGGTGCAACAGGTCCTACCGGCCCTGCCTCGACTGTGGCGGGGCCTCCGGGTCCTAGCGGCCCTGCCGGTCTTACTGGTCCTCCGGGACCAACCGGCCCTGCGGGACCTACTGGTTCTACCGGCCCGACTGGTTTGCAAGGTCCGACAGGTCCTACAGGTCCGACTGGCCCTTCGGGTGCTACGGGTCCGTCTGGCACAATCACGGTTGGTACGACGACAACGGGTCCGTCAGGTACGCCTGCAGCAGTATCAAACTCGGGCACCTCAACGGCAGCAATCTTCAACTTCACTATCCCGCAGGGTCCGACTGGCCCGACCGGCCCCACCGGGCCTTCTGGCGGTACTGGTCCGACTGGCCCCACTGGTCCTCAAGGCGTTCAGGGTCTTACTGGCCCGACCGGTCCTACCGGCCCTCTGGGTCCTACTGGTCCTACAGGTCCGACTGGCCCTCCGGGTCCCAGTGCGGCTAACTACCTGCGTAACGTGACGAGCGGATACACGGGTGGTGGTCAGGTCTTTGTGTCTTCAGGCACTCCGACTGCATCCAACGCAGGCGACGTGTGGTTCCAAATCTAAGAGGTTGTCATGCCGCTTAAGGTGTGGAACGGTTCGTCATGGCAGGTCCAAGCTCAACTTAAGGTTTGGAACGGATCGTCGTGGGTATCGACTAATGCACTGAACAACGCCAAATCCGCGAGAGTTTGGAACGGTTCGTCGTGGGTGCAGTTCCATCCGGGTGTGCGAATCGACGAATACCCGCCTACCAGCAACTCTATTGACCTGTTTCACTACGCAATAGACACGGGCGGGACCTCTGCCAACTCGTTTGTTAAGGTAGAACTTAACTCAAATGGTACGGCGACGTATTCGTATGCAGACCAGACGACTGGCGGGACCAACTACCTGACCTATAGTTGGCTGCTTACCGGTGCCAACACCGACTACTATGCCTATATGGACGCGCCAAGCGGGGATCCGTTCTCCATCGGAAGTTCTGCAACAGCGACTTCGCTGCAACTGAATACTACTAGGTCGTGGAATTTGTACGTTGAAAATTTTGTGAACAATTCATCAGTATTTAAATCTTTAGTATCTACGCTTCGTATCAAAAATAGTGCAGGTACCGATATCCTTTCGGTATCTGTGAATATGTACGTCGAAGCACAAGTAGGAATCCCCCCGTAATGAAAGGCGAATGGTGTTACTTTAAGTCTTACTTCCCGGCAGATTACTGCCAGCACATCATTGATGTCGCCACGAAACGGGAACCGAGCGAGGCTCAGATCGGTACGAATGACGGTATCCAATCAGATACATCGTTTCGACGGTCGAGCATCTGGTTCGTGAACCGGGGCGATGCCGAACTTGACTACCTGTTTGACGAATTGTGGAAGTTAGCGATCCGTGCGAATCAGGACTGGTTCGACGTACACATTAGCAAAATCGACTACTACCAAATTGCAGAATATGACGGCGAGAGGCGCGGCGAGTATAAGACGCATCACGACATCTTTTACATGAATGGCGATCCTTATTACCACCGCAAACTCTCGTGCGTCATTCAATTGACGGACCCCGCTGAGTACAAGGGCGGCGACCTTACGTTTGAACACGTGCAACACTACCCGAACGCCGAAGAGATGAGGCAGCAGGGCACGGTGATCTTCTTCCCCTCGTTTGTGCGTCATGCGGCGCTGCCTGTAACAGAAGGTAAGCGGCACTCGATTGCGGCATGGTTCGACGGGCCTAAGTGGAGATAACGATGAGCGAAGGAAGCAGCCAAATTAACTTTGGCGAGATTATGAAGATGCTCGTGCCTGTTCTGATTGCCTGCATCGCATGGCTCTTGGGTCAGGTCACTTCATTCAGCACCCGCCTGACCAAGATTGAGGGCCAGATGCCTGCGCTCATCACGCCGGAAGGTGTGCCGACCGACAGCCCCGTCTCGGCAGAGCGCCGTCAGCGCCAAAAAGAAGAACTGCTCGACAAGATTTATGACCTACAGATGCGGGTCAAGTTGCTTGAGCAAAAGGAGACCGACAAATGATTCCCGCAGCACTCTCTGCCATCCTCAAGCCCCTGCTCGGCAGCGGTCTCAACCTCGTCGCCAACGCCGTGTTGGCGAAGGGCAAGGACTACGTTGAGAACAAGTTGGGCGTGGAACTGAAGCCGGACATGTCCCCGGAGGACTTGGCGAAGATTCAGATTGCCCAGATGGAACACGAAGAAGAACTCCTTAAGTTGCGGCTGGAGGAAGACAAACTTGACCTCGCTGAACTGGAGGCGCGGTTGAAGGACACCAACGATGCGCGGCAGCGTGAGGTGCAGATTGCGACCTCCGATAAGGCTCCGTTGCTGAACAAAATCATCACCCCGGTGTTGGCACTCGGCATCCTTGGGCTGACCTTCGTGCTGTTTGGTGTCGTCATGTTCGATAACACGCCGGTCGAGGCCAGCCGCAAGGACATCCTCATCTATGTCCTTGGGGTGCTGTCTGCCGTGTCCACGCAGGTCGCGGCGTATTACTTCGGGTCGAGCGCGGGGTCGAAGGAAAAGACCGAAGCGTTGAAGGAGGCACTCAAGTGAGTCTCGTAGCAGAACAGGCGGCGTTCCTGCTGGATGTCGCCAAACTCATCAACAAGGCGACGGAGTTGGGCTTTGTCGTCACAGGTGGTGAACTCGCCCGTACCCCGGAACAGCAGGCCATCTATGTCAAGACGGGCCGCAGCAAGACGATGAACAGCATCCACCTCAAGCGGTGCGCCATCGACCTAAATTTTTTCAAAAACGGCAAACTCTGCTACGACATCCCGGCTCTTACGCCGGTCGGTGAGTATTGGCAGAGTCTGAACCCGAAGAACCAATGGGGCGGGTTCTGGAAGTCGTTCAAGGATGTGCCGCATTTTGAGCGTAGGGTCTAACAATGCCTTTGCAGAAACTTGAACTGCGTCCCGGAGTCAACCGTGAGTCCACCACGTACGCTAACGAGGGTGGTTTCTACGCTTGCGACAAAATCCGGTTCCGTTCAGGTTTTGCCGAGAAGATTGGTGGCTGGATCAATCAGTCCACGAACACGTTTAACGGGGTATGCCGGTCGCTCTTTAACTGGATTACGTTGACAAGCGATAACCTGCTAGGAGTAGGCACGAATCAGAAGTTTTACGTAGAACTCTCAGGTATCTATCACGATATCACGCCTATCTCTTATAGCCAGACGCTGCCGAACAATCCGTTCGCGACGACCGTTGGCAGTTATTTGGTCACGGTTACGACCCCTTCTCCGCACAGTCTTGCTGTCGGTACGTGGGTGACGTTCTCGGGTGTGTCGGGCGGTGGCGTGGTCAACGGCATCACGTTGAATGGCAACTTTGAGATCATCTCAACCCCCACGGCGTCTACGTTCACGGTCCTTGGAGCCGTTGTTGCCACTTCGACTGGAACGGGCGGTGGCGCTGCGGTCTCGGCTGCATACGAAATTAATGCAGGTAATGCCACATTCTCGCTTGGTCTTGGCTGGGGCGGTGGCCCGTGGGGCTTCGGCGGTTGGGGTGTAGGCTCGACTATTACAAGTCAGATCCGGTTATGGTCGCAGGACAACGACCAAGAGAATCTGCTTTTTAATCCGCGTTCTGGTGCTATCTATTACTGGCCTAAAGATACTTCTACGTGGGCGCGTGCTGGAACACTGAATGATTATAGTAATACGCAGGTCAAGCACGTAACGACGGCTACGTTTGGTAGTGGTGTAACGAGCATTACGGTTGCAGACGCGACCAATATTGATACTGGATCAGTCGTTAGTGGTACAGGCATACCGGCGGGGACTTACGTCACGACGGCCTACGTGCTTGGTAGCACTACAGTACCAATTTCGGCGGCTACTACAGCAGGCGCTGCAGGTAACTATACTTTTAGTTACTCGGGTCGGCATGTACCGAACAATACATATCAAGTTTCGACCTCTAGCGCAGGCAATTTCTGTATCGCGTTTGGATCTAATCCTTACAACCCGACTAACTTTAGCGAAACGTTTGATCCACTACTTGTGCGTTGGTCCGACGCAGACAATCCGTTTGAGTGGGTTCCGGCTACGACTAACCAAGCTGGTGAGAGCCGTCTTTCGTACGGTTCTTACATCGTGACGGCAACCGACACTCGGCAGGAGATCTTGATTTGGACTGACGCTGCGCTGTTTTCAATGCAGTACCTCGGCCCCCCGTACGTGTGGGGTGTGAATCTGTTGATGGACAACATCTCCATCGCTTCACCTAACGCTGCCATCACAGTCAACAACGTGACGTACTGGATGGGCGTGGACAAGTTCTACCAGTATTCGGGTCGCGTTGAAACACTGCCTTCAAGCCTTCGTCAGTTTGTGTTTAGCAACATCAATACGGATCAGTTGGCGCAGGTCGTTGCGGGTACGAACGAAGGCTATAACGAAATCTGGTGGTTCTACCCGTCTGCTAACAGCCTCGTGAATAATCGGTACGTGGTCTACAACCATCTTGAACGCGTCTGGTACTACGGCAATCTGGAGCGGTCTTACTGGCTTGACTCGCCTCTCCGTCAGTATCCGATGGCGGCGTTTAGTTATCAGAAGTCTTACCTGTCGGCTGCTATCAACAGCAGCGTGACCGTCCTCCCGATGGTAAATTCTGCTTCGTACCCGAACGAGGGCGTGGTCACGATTGACTCTGAAAAGATTTTGTACACCGGCAAGACCTCAAACTCGCTGACCGGCTGCACGCGTGGGTACGACGGGACCGCAGCAACGTCCCATATTCAGTACAGCACTGTAACTTACAATGTGCCAAACCAAATCATGAACCACGAGAACGGTAACGATGACCGTTCTACTGACCAGATTTTGCCTATTGCGGCGTACATTGAAACGTCAGACTTCGATATCCAAGACGGACAAAGTTTTGGATACGTCTGGCGTATGCTGCCTGACTTGACCTTCAACGGATCTAACTCTAACAGCCCGTCCGTCACGCTGACTATTAAGGCGCGGCAGAACTCGGGTACGGCGTACTCACAGGGCGACAGCCCCACGGTGCAGGAAACGCAGTCTATTCCAATTGAACTTTATACCGGGCAGGTATATACCCGCATCAGGGGTAGGCAGATGGCCTTCCGTTTGGCCTCAACTGACATCGGTGTAGCGTGGCAGATGGGCGCGATGCGTTTGGATATTAGACCAGACGGACGGCGCTGATGACAACCAGTCAGAAAATTCGCAACATTGTCCCGCCTAACTTGCCGGTGGCTCCGGTTGAGTATCAGCAGCGGTATCAAGATCAGTTTTCTAACGTTCTGCGCCTGTTTTTTAACTTGATAGCTAACGCTGTCAATGCACCAAAACCGCACGGTTCCTTTTACGACACGACCACGCAGACTAATCCGGTAGCCAACGCTGTAAACCTGATGAAGGTAAACAGTACGTACGACGATTCTCAGACGGCGTTCAGTGTTAGTCGAGATACGACCCGAATCTACGTGGCTGAAACCGGTGTATACAACATTGCGTTCTCTGCCCAGTTGGACAAAACGGGGGGCAGTGCTAGTGCTGTCTATATCTGGCTTCGTGTCAATGGGCAGAACATTGCTCATTCTGCTAGCAAAGTAGTTATTGATGGCCCAAATAGCGAAATAATAGCGGCGTGGAATTGGGTGCTGAGTTTAAGTGCTAACGATTATTTCGAGTTAGCTTGGGAGTCCCCGGACACTAACGTAGTCCTTGCCCAAACCCCGGCATCGGGCAATATTCCTGAAATTCCATCTGTAATCATTACGGTTACATGGGTGTCGAATGAGAATCTTTAAGGTGATACCATCAGGTCAGTTTGACCCCGTGAGGGTGCTATGAGTCCAACTTATCCACAGGGCGGTGTAATTCCGGCATCTAACCCGTCCTACCCGATGGCCCGGCTTACTAGCAGCACCTACGCGGCTCCTCTTAATTACAATCGCCCCACCGAAGTCGTAGGCGGGTATGATGCAAAAATCAACCCGATGACCGGGGAAGAGATAGTACAAACTAACTTTGCACGAGGTGGCAGCGTGGCCCCAGAAGCAGGTGTTGCATCCCTTCTTGCATCCCGTGGTCGCCGTGGCGACACGATGCTTGTTCACATGGCTCCCGAAGAGGTTAAGGGACTCCAGTCTCTCGCCTTGGCTCACGGTGGTAGCCTGACTATCAATCCGCATACGGGGCTTTACGAGGCTTCGTTCCTCAAGAAACTCCTACCGACCCTGTTGGGTTTTGGTCTTAACTTTATTTTTCCGGGACTTGGCGCACTTGGTAGCAGTCTGCTCGTTGGTGGTGTGGAAGCCGCCCGTACCGGTGATCTTAGCAAGGGTCTCATGGCAGGTCTTGGCGCGTATGGTGGTGCCAGCCTTGGTAGTGCGGTAAGCACGGCAGGTGCGACGGCGGCAAAAGCTACAACAAGCGCACTTCAAACCGGCGCTGATGCAGCGGCACAGGGGATTCAGGCTATAGCACCCGGTGCTACCACCGCTGCTTCAAACGTTGGTGCATTAACTGGTTCAGAGGCTATTAGGGCCGCTGGCGCTGCTGGTACTGACACGATCACCAAAGCATTGGCTCCTGAAGCCTTCAAGAACGTTGCTGCTGCACCCGTAACCGGGGCTAATCTGAGTTCTGGTATGGCGGCGCTTAAGGCTGCTCCGGGTGCTACGCTGGGTGCTGTAGGGTCTAAATTGGGTGCCGCTGGCGTTGCTGGTCTTGGCACGACCGCCTCTAGCCTTATGACGCCGGACTATAAGCCGCCTAATGAAGAAGACCCTTCGTACTACATTTCTGGTGGGTACGATCCGTACCAAGGGTTTTTGCCGGGTTACTACACTAAGAAGCCTCCGGGCATGGCTTCTGGCGGTGATGTCCGTGATCCTTCTGAGCCGCCCCCCGGTGCCGTGATGCTTCCTCCTCAAAGGCAAGCAGACCCTTTGTATGGCAGTGCATCTAACCTGCCTTATAGCGGTTCTGGCGCTGAGCAACTCAGTGCATACATGCAGAATCTGAACCGGTCGATGATTCCTGAAGCGAAGCCGGTCGCACCTCCTAAGCCTGTGACTACGCCAACTACCCCGAACAGGCCGACTACTGGAGGGCTTGGAAGATACGCCGATATGCTAAGAGACTTTGGCAATTTTGGCGGGATGATGGGTATGAATTTCGACTCGTCGATGTTTGACCAAGCAGACCAGCAGGGTCCTGCTAGTTCGTATAGCAGACCGCTTTACCGTATGACTGCTGACGAAGTTGCGGCAGAAGACGCGGCTCGTAATGTCCCGCCGCCTCCGATGATGCAGCCTCCAACCATGGCTCCGGAGCCGAACTACGGCGATTTTAGCGGCATAGACTTTTCAAGTTTGAATCCGTATGCGAGTAACTATTCTCCACCGGAACCGACTTATACGCCACCTTCCGAGCCGCGTGAATACGTTCAGCCGACTCCGTACAACAGTATGGAGTTTTATCAGCCGCCTGCCATGACTCCGTTCAGTGAGCCTGAGCGTGAGTACATCCCGCGCACGCAAAAAGACGTTCCTGTTTATCAAGAACCCATCTATCAGCCGCCTGCTCCCGTCTATCAGCCGCCTGCCATGACTCCGTTCAGTGAGCCTGAGCGTGAGTACATCCCGCGCACGCAAGAAGATACTCTTGTTCAAGAGTTTGCAGGCACCCCGTATATGCCTGAAATGTCGTATACACCGGCACCGCCTGTCTACACTCCTCCGCCCCCGCAGTACACTGCGCCTGTTGAAGAGGAGGCTAGAGACTACATCCCGGCTCCGCAGGCAAGTGAGCCTATTGAGTACATGGACTACCCGCCTATGCGCGGTGGTGGTAGGAAATTTGCTCCTGAAATGGTGCAGGAGCCTACGGAATACGGGCTTGGTCAGTTTGACCAGAACTACGATCAGTTCGGCAACGAGTACAACTTTGGGTTTGCCAAGGGTGGCGTAGCCAAGCGTGGTCGCAAGCGTAAGCAGCGCCCGGTGGCTGGCAAGTTGGTGTCTGGTAAGGGCGACGGCATGTCTGACAGCATCAAGGCCAATATCGACGGGAATCAGGAGGCTCGGTTGACTGACGGGGAGTTCGTCATCCCGGCTGACGTTGTGTCCCATCTTGGCAACGGCTCTACCGATGCTGGCTCCAAGAAGTTGTACGACATGATGGCAAAGGTTCGTAAGGCTCGTACCGGGCGTGCTCATCAAGCCCCGCAGGTCAACGTTAACGGGATGATGCCGCGATGAAGATCGTGATGCTTGAGAACAATGAAACTGATATGAAGAGGCTGCTTGACCTCCTTATTAATCATTTCATTCCCGAACACAGCATGGGCAAGCTTAGCGCCAAAGAGTTCAATTTTGCTAAGGGTTATGCGTGGCTTGTAGAGAACGTAAACTGTGGAGCGTGGGCCGTTGAAGATGACGATGGGGTGTTCGTTGGGTCTATCGGACTCAACCTGACTTCACCGTGGTACTCAGACACAAAATATCTGACTGATGGTTGGTTTTATGTATTACCCGAACACCGTAATACAGGTGTCGGGAAGATGTTGCTTGACCGCGCTAAGGAGTTCGCTGAGGAATCTGGGATGCCCCTGATTGTTGGCGTGTTCAATGCAGAAGACACTGAATCAAAATTTGACATCATGCAGCGTATGGGCATGAAAGTTGTTGGCGGCTTGTTTGCCGCAGGAGTTTAATTATGTGTGGCGGTGGCGGCGGTAGTTCAGCACCTACTCAACAAACAGTTACCCAGACCAACATCCCGGATTGGGCCAAACCTTATGCCACCCGACTGTTGGGCGAAGCAGAGAATCTGACTTACAATCAGCCCTATCAGTCGTATGAAGGGCAGCGCCTTGCTGGGCTTAACCCGCTCCAGCAGCAGGCCATGATGGGCACGCAAGCTCTCGGTCCCACTCCGCAGATCGCGCAGGCTTCGGGTCTTGCAGGACTCGTCGGGCAGCAGGCAGGACAGTTGGGCCTCTCGTATCAGCCGATGCAGTATCAGCCGGTTGGCGTGTCGTACATGGGCACGCAGGCTCCGTCCTTACAGCAGTATCAGATGGCTGCTCCGCAGCAAGTTGGTGGGCCTAATCTGCAGGCTTTCCAGATGGCTGGGCCTGAGCGCGTTTCCGGTTCGAACCTGCAAGCATATCAGATGGGACCGGCACAGCAGGTAGGCGCGGAACGCTTCGGCACTCAGGCGATGCAGGACTACATGTCTCCGTACATGACCGGCGTTGTTGAGCAGCAAAAGAAGGCGACTATTCAGGACTTTGCTCGTCAGATGCCCGGCTTGCAGGCACAAGGTATCCGTGCCGGTGCACGTGGCGGTACCCGTGAGGCGTTGCTACAGTCGGAGGCAAACCGGAACCTTCAGGGTCAGTTGCAGGGCATTGAGGCTACTGGTCGGCAGCAGGCATTCCAGCAGGCGGCGCAGCAGTTTGGCGCTGACCGTGCGGCTCAGATGCAGGCAGCGATGGCTAACCAGCAGGCAGGACTCACCACCGGCCAGCAAAATCTTGCTGCTCAACTGGGTGTGCAGCAGCTTGGCGCACAGACCGGACTTCAGGCGGCTCTTGCTAATCAGCAAGCAGCGCAGCAGGCGGCACAGCAGAACCTCGCTGCTCAACTGGGTGTGCAGCAGTTGGGTACCCAGACCGGACTTCAGGCCGCACTTGCCAACCAGCAGGCTGGGCTTACCACTGGGCAGCAGAATCTTGCAGCCCTGCTTGGTGTTCAGCAGTTGGGTGCCCAGACTGGCCTTCAGTCGCAGCAACTTAATCAGGCCGCGCAGTTGCAGGCTCAGCAGCAGGCGCTTGGGCAGAATCAGGCTGCTCAGCAGATGATGGAGCAGTCCCGTCAGTTCGGCGCAGGGCTTGGGCTTCAGGGCCTTCAGCAGCAGTTGGCTGCGGCGGGTACGCTTGGTCAGTTGGGCCAGACTCAGTTCAACCAGCAGCAGATGGCAGCGCAGGCTCAGCAGCAGGCTGGGGCGCAACTTCAGGGCTTGGAACAGCAGCGTCTGGAGCAGCAGTATCAGGATTACATCGCTCGTCAGAGGTACCCGTACTCGCAATTGGGCTTCATTTCCGACATCATTCGCGGTGTACCGGCTACGGCTGCTTCTCAGCAGATTTATCAGGCTGCGCCTAACCCGCTTAATACGGTGGCGGGTCTGGGTGCGATGTACTACGGCGCTCAGAGGGGTTAACGATGGCTAATAACCCGAACATGTTGGCGGGGTTGAGTGCAATCTCTCCTACGGTCTCTGCTTATCAGAACTTTGTTGAGCAGAAGGACAAGGTAAACGATGCAAACATCGTCCCGTTTCTTGTCTCGCGTGGCGAACCTCAACTTGCAGGGTTGATTGCCAAGAAGCTTCGTATTGAAAATGTTGCTAAGACTCAGCAACAGATGGCTCAGCAGCCCCCCGCTGCCCCGCCGACCGTAGCCCAACAGTATGATGCGATGCTTGCTCAACAGCAAACATCAAGAATGCCGCAGGCTCCGATGGCTCCCGCCGCTGGCGTGGCTGCTATGCCGAATCCGGGTATGGCCCGTGGGTTCGCTGGTGGTGGCATCGTGGCGTTCAACGGTGAAGACGGGTCACTTGTTAACGAGCCTAAGTTCCCGTCTGGTCAGTTTTTCTTCCCCGGCGCTTACGAAGACAGCGGCGAAATGAAACCTTGGGCGGCAGGGATAGCCAACGCGTTTAGCCTTCGTAAGTCGAGTGCTGCAGTGATACGTGAGGCGCAGGCTCTTGCTAATCAGGGCAGGACCCAAGAAGCCGTGGCTCTTTTGCGTAGTGCAAATATTGACCCGAAGCAGGCTTTCAAGGCACAGGTACCGACTTCTCCTGCCACTTCTGCTCCCGCTCCCGCTCCCGCCGCTACTCAGTCGAGCAGCGCAGTTACTCCGTTTGATACGGAGAGCTTTAGACGCCCGGCTCAGAATGTTCTTGAGGTCGAGCAAGAACGTAGACTGGCAACTGAACGTGCGGCAGAGGGTGTAAGTGCCCCTCCTGTACCTGCTGATGCTGCTAAGGTTTCTGGCGCTGCTAGACCCGCTGCCACCCCGGCCAAAGACCCGTACGCTCAGTTCATGCCTGAAAAGCCTAAGACTGAGGATGAACTTCGCGCTGCTCGTTTGGAGCGAGAGCGTGCTGGTGGATATGGTCAGTTCAGTCAGGCCGCTAAAGACGAAGAAACGTTCATCAAGGAGCGTAGAGAGCGGTCCAACCAAGATGAAAAGTCCGCTCGTAAAGACTTCTGGATCATGACTGGCGCGTCATTGCTTGGTAGCCGTAGCCCGTTTTTCGCAAATGCCCTTGGCGATAGCATCAAGGAAAACTACGGTAACTTGATTAAGGACCTGCGTGATCTTAAGAAGGAAGGAGATTCAATCAGACTTCTTGAAATTCAACTTCGTCGTGCTCGTGAGCAGGCTGCTCAAACTGGAGACAAGGAAGACCGCGCAGAAGCTCAGCGTCTTGGCACTGAATACAGGAACGCTGGATTCCAGATCCAGAAGCATAAAGATGAGTTGACTGAAAAAGTGCTTGACCGTAAAAGCAGAGAAACTATTGCTAGCCTTAGCAGAATGGGCAATCAGCGCATGTCTGACGAATTTATGGCGCAGTGGGATGCTATTCAGAAAGAAACTGATCCTGCTAAAAAGTCTCGTATGACTGCCGCTTTTGAACAGCGTCTTGATGCTGCCGAAAATATTCTTAAAAAGACTACATCTGGCGGCGTGACTACGGAAACTAATAGGCAGGCACGTATTGATGCTGCACTGCTTAAACTGGAGCAAGAGCCTTCCTTTAAGTTCCTTCCAATAGAAGAAAAGCAGCGTAGACGAGCGGAAATAATTGCAACACTTGACCGTGGTAGTGTCGGCTACGTCCCGGAAAGTAGTGTAAGGAACCCGTACGCTGATCTGTCTAATGACGAGTTGATGCGAAGACTTCAGGGGCAGTAAATGGCCGATATCCAATTATTGCTTGAGGCTGAGCGGCGAGGGCTGCTTCCGCCCGACAAGAAGGCTTTGCTTGATGAAGCCCGTAGACGCGGCCTTATAGAAGGAGCAGCAGTTCCCCAACCGGAACCGGAACCTGAGCCAGAGCGCACTCTTGGTGGCTACGCTAAAGAAGCCGTAAAGGGAGTTATCCCCGGCCTTGTAGGCATGGGTGAGACTGCGATTACTGGTGCCGCCTCTTTGCTGCCTGAAGGGGCTGAGCAGGCTGTGCGTAAGCCTGTCGAAGAATTTGCTACCGGTGTACGTGAGACGTTTGCCCCTGCTCCGGGGTATGAGGATACGCTTGTACGCAAGATTAGCGAAGGCGTTGGCTCTACGTTGCCATTCCTTCCGCTTGGTGCGTTGGGCTTAGCTGGTCGTGTTGGCGCAGCGGGACTTGGCGTATCTGTTGGTGCAGGTGAGGCCCGGCAACGGGCTGAAGAGGCTGGGGCTACTGAGGGTCAACGCGGTGTTGCTACCGCGCTAGGTACGATCCCCGGTGCATTAGAAGCCCTGCCGCCTGTCCGCATCCTGCGGCGCTTTGGCTTTGGCGATGAGGCCATCAAGGAAGTTGCGGGGCTTGCTCCGGCTTTGGGTCGTATTGCCAAGTCCGGCGGTGAAGAGGCACTGCAGGAAGCCAGCAGCCAAGTCCTCCAGAACCTTATCGCCAAAGGCGTATACGCACCTGACGAAGCCGTGTTCGGCGGTGTGGGCGAGGCTGCTACCGTGGGTGGCGGTGCTGGTGCCGTAGTCAGTGCGATTGCTGAACTTGCTCTGGGCCGTAGGTTGCGCGGTCCAGAAGACGAGACTACGACTGAAGAAGCCCCTCCGCCCCCGCCGCCTCCTGCTGGCGAAACTGCTGCACCTCCTAGTGCACCGAGTGGTATCCCGCCGGAAGCGTTCACGGCTGCTAAAGACTATGTTGCCAAGATTGAAAGTGGCGAGACTAAGTTCAATCTGTTTAAGGCTCGGAAACTCATCCGTGATATGGGTTATGAAGTTGATAGTAAATCCAAACTGGATGAGACGCGTACACTTCTTAATGACATATTAAGTGCCAAGGAAACCGATCTTGGTATGTTGACTACGGGTGAGTTCGTACCCGAAATGGAGGTGCCAAGTGGAGCCGATGTTACAACCGCTGCTGGACAAACTATCACTGAACCAGTTGGAAGAGGCGATGTTGTGCCTCCATCTGGAGTTGGAGCCGCAGAACCCGATGTTACAGAGCCTACAGGCGCAGGATTGGTACCTGCTGATGTGTTTGCTGAAGAACCTGATGTTGGAGAAGCAGCAGTCGAGCCTGCACTGACGGAACCCGTAGCAGCAGAAGCAGCACCTACTGTAGAGCCTGAAGCGGCTGAGACTGAAGTCAAGCCTGTTGTTACACGGCGGCAGTTGTCCAATGCTGCTAATAGCCTGAAGGAACTTGCCAAGACCACGTATTCACTTGGTGCGTTGGATCGCACCGGGTATATGGCTGTTGTTGGTGAACTCAACAAAGAAATTCCTGATATTGGCATTGTACGCAGCAAACTTACTAAAGCCGCTAAAGCCGCAGGTATCGAAGTTCAACGCGCCTCTCCCAAGTTGGATGTAAGCACCCGAAAGTTCATGTTGGACAAGAAGGGCGACCGAGATGCCCTGACTCAGATTGCTGACTTGATGTTGCAGAACGCGCCGTCAGAGTCTGAGAAGCTTGATTACGCTGACGATTACCTTGACCCACTTGATGCTAGTAAAGAAACCATCAGGTCCAAGCCCGGTGTCAATGCTCGTCGTATGGCGAAGATGCTTGGTCCTCAGTTGTATGGCGACCCGAGCGATATGGGCGTGGTTACAATCAAGGAAATCTTGCAGAACTCGTTTGACTCGATCAAAGGCATGATCGACAACAACGAACTGGCTAAAGGCAAGATTGATATTGATGTAGACCCTGATAACCGTGTCATTGAGATGACCGACAACGGTCGCGGCATGACTCCGGAATTGTTAGGCACTAAGTTCCTTGAGATCGCCGGTACAGGCAAAGACGCCAAGACCCCTTCGGGTGGTTTCGGTATTGCCAAAATGCTGTTCTTGTACGGCAATAAGGGGATCAAAGTCACGACGATGCGTGACGGTAAAGTGGCCGAGATGGTCACAAACGGCGAACAGTTGTTTGACGCGCTTGAGAATCCTGAATCTGCGCCAGATATTTTTGTCCGTGCCCCGACAGAAGAAGACCTGCAAAAGTTTCCTCAAGGGCACGGGACTAACATTGCTCTGACCATACCTGAAAACTTTAACGATCCAACGTCCGGTGAAGTTAAAAATATTCAGATGATTTCTTATGAAGAGCAGGTAGATGCTTTGATGAAGAGTCCGCTGTTTGCGGACATTGATGTGACTTTTATAAATAAAAGATATGGTGGAGAAAGAAGTACAATACCGATTGGAAGCAAATTTCCGTATAGCAATTATACGGAGTTTACAAACGTTAAGTTTCCGTGGGGTAACGCTCGCGTTTATGTAGCGCCGTCTAAAGAAAAATACGGCGACAATCTTAACGTATTGTCAAATGGTTTGTATCAGTTCTCACAACGGGTTAATAAAGATCCGCTAAGCATGTGGGGTGACAGAGTACCGTATGAATTTTATGTAGACATCAAGCCTACTGTTAAACCAGAAGATCCGGGATATCCGTTTACGTTCAATCGTAAAGATTTTACAGAGCAGGCCAAAAAAGATTATGGCAAGGTCATGGCATACATCAATGCTCTGTATGCCTATCAAGACATAAGCAATAGCGCCTCATCGTTTGGTTCGTTGCAGTACTTTGATGGCCCTAATAGGCTTTCTGCTCCGGTAGATATCAAGCCAACGGTGCCTCCTGCCAAGACTGTGTTTGCTGGTATTCAACAGGGCGATAACGTCACCGTTCAAGACGGTAAATTATTTGTACGTGGTAAAGAACTGCCTGAACTAACTCCTGAGCAACTTCGTGAAGGCATACCTAAAGCAGATCAACTGAAAGTTGATCCAGACATGATCGACCCAAATCGGGTCATGCTGCACGACAACTTGAAGTTCAAGGGTTCTGATAAGACGTTTTCCGACCATATGCGAGAAGCGTATGGCGATGCGTTCGATAGATTTATGTTTGACGTTGGCGATGTATTTAAAGATCTTCGTAATGAAGTTGTTGACGTATTAGGATCAGATTACAGAGAGCTTTTGCAAGAAGGCGTTGGCGTCTCGTTTGACAAAGAGTATCGCGGCGTTT
>Ga0315909_10000924_pt1 | contig 39466 bp, 53 predicted proteins | sample LakEriMetagenome_11_FD_203527 | JGI IMG/M metagenome (GOLD analysis project Ga0315909, IMG submission 203527) | Freshwater fungal communities from buoy surface, Lake Erie, Ohio, United States - Buoy 2 MA125 | ecosystem: Environmental > Aquatic > Freshwater > Lake | place: USA: Lake Erie, Ohio... | reverse complement strand
TTTTCTACATCCTACTATAACCATTATTGTTAAAAATAATAGTAATTTTTTCATTTCACAGTAATTAAAGTTTTTTTAATTTGTTGGTTATTCTCATTAACTAAATATAAATATAAACTTTTTTGATTGAAACTATTTGTGTATATCTTTTTTACGTTATTTCCTGATGTTCCTATGAATTTTTCCCTACTAATTACCTTATTTGCTGTAGAATCAAATAAAACTAAAAAATATTTCCCATTGGTTTCCAATTTAAACTCTATATCTTGTCCGTTTTCTATAACGGTAGAAGTTTGTTCAAATATGTTTTTATTAGTTTCTGGTTGTGGGATTACATCTAATTTTCTACATCCTACAATAAACAAAATTAATATTAAAATTATTCTTTTCATTATAATATTCTTGTGTTTACAATTATTCCATTCTTATCTACAACTTCTATATTATCAATACTAATTAATCCCAAAATACCTTTTAGGTTTTGATTTGCTTTAAATACAATTCTGTAAGTTGCATTTGATATTGAACTACCATCGGTATTCAATGAACCAATATTTACAAAGTTTCCTCTATTTGTTGCAAAGTTTGATGGTGAACCATTTGTGTTTATATCTGTTTTTGTATATGAAATGATTTTGTTATCGTAGTTTATTCTTAATTGAGTTCCTGCAATAGTTTGTAATGTGGGTTTAAATTGTATAGTTGCTATTACACTATCACTTATTTGTTCGGTTTCAAAATAAAAATCTACTACGTTATTATTACTTTGCAATTTAACAACTGAATTAGAGATTGAATTACTTTGATTTACCGAATTACCAGTTGCAGATTGTGTAGGTGAATGTGATAAGTTTACATCTCCTTTCCAAAATGTATTAAGAATATATGCGTTTAATAATTGTGAAGAACTTAATGTAATACCACTATAACTGTCCGATGTTACATTTGGGTATGTTTGCCAATTGGTTTTGGTAATAACATCGTAAGTTGATTTTGGAAGTATCTTCATAAAAGATTCCAAATTGTTTGTGGTAAGTAATGATTCTTGTCCTAAAAGATGTCTTAATAATTTGAAACAATCTGCCTCATTAAATTGTCCGTCTCCATTTACATCAGCATTCATAAATTGAATCCCAGAAGTGAATTGAGTTCCACTACCTGGTCCAAATATACCACCGCCATCTGCAAATTCTTTGAAAGCAAGATATACATCGGATACTGTCACTATTCTATCTAACATTGAAGTTATAGTATCTGTTATTGGATTTTGAAATTGAACTCTTTGTGGTTTATATACCATTTGGTTTGAGAAACTAATTGTTGATGTAAAAGCATAATCAGTATTCCAACCATTTACATTTCTGATATTAGTATTGTAAGTAGATGTTCCATCGGTTACTTTTGTAAGCGGTGAAGGAACTCTATATTGTGCCCATGTCGCATCACTATTTAAAAATGTTACAGGCCCATCATATGCATCTAATATTTTTGCACGTGATATTGTTGATGGAACCGTATTACCAAATGTTCTCATATCAATTAATAAACGGCTATCACCATTTAACCAACTTGCGTTTGGATTTGTATATGAATATTCAACTTGACCAGGATCTATATTTGCTGATATACCGCCTACTATTTTTATTGTATCAGATTGATTACTCATATCGGCTCTACCAATATTATTTAATGTTGTATAATTTTGTGAGAAAGGTGTCCAGACATTATTAGATTGTGATTGAGTACGAATTGCAAAACGAGATGCGGTAAGATTAGTAAAGTTAAAAGTATATTGAACCCTAAACACATCACCATTTGAATGTATAACACTATTGGAATAAAATTCAGTAAATGTTTGGTCATCTGGATTACTCCAAGTTCCAAATTCAACTACATAAGCACAACTAAATCCGTTTGGTAAGTCATTCCATTGGTTTCCACCACCCCATTTAGTTACTGCGTAGTCTTCGTTACCACTATTGTTTGGTTCACCACCTGCCCAGTTATTGTATTGTCCTTGTATGTTTCCTGCAGTTTGTCCATTTGAGGTTTTGATAAGAGTTCCTGCTTCAGGTCCTGCATCAATTCTCCATTGTGCCTCAACTATTTCATCGGTTAGTGCAAACCAAATACTGGCTTGCGGAACATTGGCGAATATAAAAGCATCTTCATCAGCTGAAGTTATTGTTACCAAATATCCTTGCTGTCCTTTGAAAGTTTGTTGCGATGAAAGTAGTTTAGCATTTGAATATGTTGCACCGGTTGATATTGGTCTATAAAAGTGTCCGTTTGACGGGTTATAAAAATACCCAGTTGGATTAACAGTTGCCGATACTGATATTTGTATGTTACCTGATGTGGCGTTTGTATTTACTTTTAAGGTTGCCAATGCGTTATTAATATTTGCCATCGTACCAGTAAATGCCAAACGAGTTTTGTTACCACTCATTGTATAACCACTTGCAGGTGTTAAACCTGTTGTAGTTGATAGATAAAATGTTGTTCCGGATGATGCCTGTGGTAAACCAATAGCACAAAGTAAAGTTGCTGTTGAACTGAATCCGTTTAGGGAAAATCCACTAGCATCCTGTCCGGTTGTACTTTTGGCAAACGATTTGGGTTCGGGTGCCGTTACTGACTGTCCAAACCCAAAAAATGATATAAGTAAGAATAATGTAACTAATAAAGTTCTCATATTATTCTATTGTTAGTTCAACTTTGTTTCCGGCACCATCAACTGCATCTGCCAATACAAAGAAGAATAAACCTGCGGTATTAGTTAATGCTACCTTTGGTGCAAATATCAATTTATACGGAGTACCCGTTTTGATTCTAGCTGTTTTTAGTTGGTCTATTGAACCAAATGTTAATCTACCATTATCATGTGTTGAGAAATTTGTAATTGTGCTTCCTGCATCAAATATTACATTTTCCAAAGTCAATTTTGTACTATCATAATTCATTACAACTTGCAAACCTGCTAAACCTTCTTTAGTTAGAGAACCTGTTAATACAACTTTACCGTTTTCCAATTTGGAAACAACTGAAAGTTTTGCAGATTCTGCCGCTTTGTTTTGGTACACATTACTCATATTAGAAGTCATTGCCATTGTTTGTATTGAAGTAATATCTACTGTACCAGGATTTGCCTTATTTGTAAAGTTACCGGCGTTGATACTTGCCACAATAGCATCGGGTGAAGATGAATGTGACCAATCCAAATCACCACCCCATGCAAATACTGCATCCACAGTTTGTGCAGGTGTTGTTACATATACTCTATGTTTTGCAACACCATCTAACCAACTCTGATTTAATAATCCAGCGTGCCATTTATAGTTTACGGTATTGTTTACAGGTGCTGCCGATGTTGGTATGTATGCTTTTGCCGATACATCTTGTCCCATTACATATGCAAATGAGTAATAAGAATCCGATTCACTAAATACAGTTTTATCTTTTGTGATTAAACCAATTTTCTTTTCTAATACTGGTCTTGTAAAGTATGTTGGATTACCATTAATGTCCGTTTGTGAAATTGCAAGGAATGATTTATATGCGTCAGATACTGTCACAATATTATTCATCCACGATTGCTGTGTTGCTCCACCAACCCATACACCTAAACTATCACCAACCTTAACACCAGTTGTAAATAGAGCCTCACCACTACCATCAAATGCTCTACTTGCAATAGCAGGTTTAGTCCAATCTATTTCACCACTACCATCGGTTTTAAGTTGCATCAATTGAGCCTGATGTGCTGTTATATTATATCCTTGTGGAAATAAAACTCTTACCTTAAAGAAAGATGTATTACCAGTTACACCAGTTATTGTAGTTTGACCGGCAGTAGTTCTAATATAAGGAATATTAGTACCACTTGCACTATCGATTGCATATGCGTGATTTAATTTAAAAATTGCATTGTAAGTGTTCTGGTCTTTAATAATATATTTTTGAGTTGCCATTACACCATTAACGGATTGGTCGGCTCTTTGAACTGCTAATTGTCCTACATTCCAATCATTGTTTGCATTGTATCCCCAAGGTGTAGCCTGATATTGTGCATATAGTGCAGTATCAGGAAAAGATGCCGATGGAGTAAATGAATAATTATTCCAACCTGTGTAATATGTTTGTGATTGACTACCCTGATTCCAACTTGTAGAAACATAGGTAAGTGCTTTGTTGTTAAAAGAATATCTTAACCAAAAGTATCTTGGTTTAGTATTTCCTTTATCAACTGTGTGAGTTATTGTTATTGTATCACCAACTCTATAAGGACCTGATGATATTGATTGGTTTACTATAATTTGACTATACGAAGAAAGAGATATTAACAATACCCCTATAAAAGTTAAAAGTTTTTTCATATTATTTATTTTCAAAAAGTTTAGTTATCAGTTTATCTGCAGCCTTCTTTAATGCATTACTTAATGATGTTTGATTAAACTTTCCACCTTGGTCTACAATAAGTGTGGACATTGAAATTTCAGAAGATGATTCTTCAACCATAACTTCTTTTTCTTTTTTGCCATCTTTATAAAGGATACCCTTCATTCTGATAACAACTTCTTCCTCATTTTTGTGGAATACAGATACGTTCTTTTTTGTAGTAAGAACATCTAAATATACGATTTGTACTTGTAATTTGTTTGGAGCAGATGGCGTAAGGTCATACCCTTTATCTTGTAGATATTCTTCTAATACATTTTTTACACCAAATTCTAAATTGCGATTTCCTGCTAATTTGCCTATCTTTACATTGTTGGTAACACTTTCAACCCAAATGTGTTCATCGGCTTCATACCAAATATTATCTGGATTATTTTTGAATGTACCATCAATTCTCCATGTGATTTCATTTGCAATTTGTGTTGCAAGATTTTCATTTCCACTAAATTGAAGGATTACAAAGAAGACTTGGAATAGGAACGCAAGTCCAATAAATGCTAAAAACGGAGCTAATATGAAATATATAGCTCTTTCCTTAAGGCCTAACGCCAGTGCTGTTACTTTTTGTTTCATAGTTGGTTATTCTCATACATAAATATAAGAATAAAACCAAAACTACCTACAACCTTTAATTTTCTTTTTTACTAAATGTGTGGTGTATTGGAGTCCAAAGACAATATACTCCAACTGCTTCTAAAAAGTTTAATTTAAAAGGTAAGTTTAGTAATTGAGTTAAATAAGATATTGCTAAACTAATCACACAAGTAACAATTAAAATATTTAAAAGTATTTTAATTTTTTCCATTTGATAATTTTTTTAAAATTGTTTTATATACAAATTCATTTCCTTTATCATCCAAATGATTTGCATTTCCTTTTGAAGATAAGAAAATTTCTTCAAATTTCAAAACATTTTTTGGATAAAAACTATCAAAAAAAGTTATATGAAGTGCGTTTGGAGTTAAATTAAATATTTCTTTATAAATTAAATCATTTACAAAACAAAAATAATCAGGATGAAATATACTACTATAAAATTCAGCAGCAGTTTTCATAGTGGGGTTGTAAGTATGTTCCTTTACATCTGAATAAATTATATCACAATTGTTATGCAATATATCTTCTTTATGAATCGGATGCTCTATAATTGGTATTCTATATGCTGATGTATGTGAAACAATTATATGGTCAAATTTTGAAACATCCATATTTTCCAATTGTTTGTAAATTTTATATTCACTAACTCCTGCCTCTGCTACGTTTGTAATATCAAATTCATTGGATAGCATATTTACCCAACCCCAAACATCTTTATACTTTTTTGTCCAATCTGCTGCAAAACTATCACCAGCTATTAGTAACTTCTTTTTCATTTATATAATTTATAACTATTTCCGAAACCACTTCGTTTCCCTTAATACCTGCGTGGATATCTTTATTCATAAAATGTGTAAAGGGGTGTTCATCGCACACTCTTAAATTTTTTTCCAATATAAAATTATGAACAATATAATTATCTACATTTTGATTCGTTGGAAATTTTACCATATATTTTTTTAACCAACTGTATTTTTCAGAATTAAAATCTATTTTTTCTATTCCTCCATCGTGATATGGTCCATGCCAAAATAAAATAATAAATTTTTTATCTTTTAATTCTTCAATTTTTTTTCTTAACTTCAACAAAACCGTATCTATAAATTCGTGTGGATTGTATTCTATAAGCCAATTTAAAATTCTCTCTCTTAATTCGGGTCTATCATTTTTTCCATTTGTTAAAAAGGATTCTATCTCATGTGGAGTTTTTGGATATTCAACCCCATGCATAAACCTATCGTAATAATTGTATATACCAGAAAATTCAAAGAATATATAATCAATTTCTGATAAATCTGTAATTTGTAATTTATATAATGCCGCTGCGGGTGAACCTCCCACTTCGGATATATTTATTTCATTTCTATTTAGATAATTTGCAACTTTATTTGTCCATCTATTTTGTTTAATAAAAGATTTATCATCACCATCTTCATAATAAGGCCATTGTAATGATTTAATACCCGCTTCCGAAAGATAAAAATCTCTAAATGTATGTAATCCTACACCAAACGTATTCGATGAACCAAGAAATATAACCGATTTCATATTTTATTACGTTAATAAATGATAATATTCTTTGAAGTGTTTGATACGGTCTGCTAATCCGATTGTACCACCATTTACTCTTTTAGTAATAGATGTTACCACTGCATCAGTTGCTCCACCATCAGCCATCTTATGTAATCCGTTTTTAGAGAAGAACCATGCTGCTGAAAGTAAAGCGTATTGTGATGCCACCTTATCAGGGTTTGCACATATATCTTCACCAATAGATTTACCAAATGCTGTATAGTTATCTTTTCCCGTCAATTGAATATATCCACGGCCACGAAATTTGTAGCCATCGCCACTCCCCTCATCACCATTACCCATACGATTACCATATACTTTGTTTGCAATCTTTTGTGGGTTTCTAGCATAAGCTGCTGCTGCCGCTTCCGTTGGGAAATATTTCTTAAAAATACCATTCAAACCTTTAGCTGAATAGTTTAAGTTCTCTTGTGTTAATCGGAATCCACCACTCTCATGTCCACATTGTGCTAAAAAGTGTGCTAATCTTAACGGGGTATTTATTTGGAATTTAGCTGCTGTATCAGGAATCATTTGGATTACTGCATCAGGAATATGTCCTTTTAATTTATCTAATTTTAATCCACCAACAGATGCGATAGGTGCCGCTGGTTGTGGTACTGGTGCAGGTGCTGCAGAACCAACAATCATTTCCCAAGTTTTAGGTCCTACTATACCATCTGCAGTTAATCCATGTTTTCTTTGGAATTCTTTTACTGCTTCTTCGGTTTTAGGTCCAAAGTTAGTTACTGCGGGTGAAATACCTAATTTCTCCTGCATCAATTTTACATTCTCGTTATTATCTCCTCTTTTAAGTAGCATGTTTATTTGTTTACTATAAATATACCATTTTTATAAGATAACTATAAATTTTATCTGCAGCTTCTATATTTCCTTTGACCCCCATGTGATTGTCGAAAAATCCAACTTCATCTTTTATAGTTGAAAATGAATTATTAAATGATTTATCCATTAATAAACACTTAAATTGTAATCCATTTTTTAATAATTCAATTCTAAAGTATTCATCGTTTTCTAAAAATAAAAAATTTATTTCTTTATGTTTTAAAGTTGAAACCAACCCCATCAAATCTAATAGTGTTTTTCTTTTTTCCACATCATAATCAACAAAAGATTCAAACCATTTAATAGTATTCTCATGTATTTTTAAAAAATCACTTTTAGAATATCCGTTTACTTCTTCAGTTCTGTCAAATTCAGGATTTTTAAGATTTCCATGCGTTATGTTTACAAATCTTTTTAATTTGGTTGAATATATTTCATCTCTCCAAACTGGTGGTAATTCTAAAATGTAGTAAAAATCTTTTGAAAATTTAGTTTTCAAAAGATGCTCGTATGTCGTTCTTATCAATCTATTTATAGAGCCACCTTGAACCGAATCATTTATTAATTCTATATTTAATTTTTTTGATAAAATTTCTGGCCAAGAAAATTCTAAATGATTTTGTATATCAACTCCTTTTTCTTTATATAATTCCTTAACCGAATTTATATCCAATCCACCACCACATGAAAAACTACAACCATTTACATATAATTTATTCATAAATTATTTTCTATTTTTTATCATATCTACATGACCATGTCCTGCTGCAGAAACTACTTTATATCCAGCATCTTCGTATTTTTTCATTTTACGAATTAGATTTTCATCTCTTGCATCGTTAAATGTATCGGATAATTCACCTACTTTTGTTTTTTTATCCCCATTATCTTGTGGGTATGATAATCTATATAGAGTATCTATATCTCTTTTTGTAGGTTTGTCAAAACTTTTAATTGGTGGAAATCCAGCTTCTTTAGCCGCATCTTGTAAGAATTGTTTACCTTCATCGGTTAGGTAATCTGTTGGGTTCATAGTATCCAATCCTTCACCCTGACCTACCATGTTTGCCCAATTACCTGCCATTACTATTTCATGTGGTAATCCGGTTTTCTTTTCCTGATATGTATATAATTCCGATTGGTCGTTGTGTACATCTAAATCGGCACCATCCCAACTATCGTTTGTAAAATTTGGATAGTGTTTTTTAAGTTCGTTATGAATATATTCCTGTTCGGAACCTTTTACATAAACATTATTTTCATCACCCCCTTCTCCCAAAAAGACAAGTTTAGTATCTTTTGGGTACATATTTTTAACATCATCTACTACTTGTTTAGCACCTTCGATGTTATCATGTTCTACACCAAAAATAGTTGAACCATTTTTAGTTTGGATTGTTCCCATTTCTTCACCTTGAGAAGAAACTCTTTTAGACGGTTTGGGATTTACTTTTTTTTTTCAGGTGCTAGTGCTGGATTACCTTGTCCTGCAACTGCTGCTTTCTTTTCTATTCCAATATAATCTGCGTAATCGTTTGCTCTTTTTACCAAAGGTTTAATAGGTTCATCAATAACCATTACCTTCATAGGAATTGGGTTATCTGGATTTTTTGCATTGTATGCTACGATTGCTGCCCATCTGTGGTGTCCATCTAATACATAACCATCATTAGAAACATATATCGGTGCAGTTAATGCCGGATTGGTCGGGTCTTGTTCCAATGCATCATACATTCCGGCTACCTTATCACCAACCATATTCATTTGAGTTGCTTTTAAACGGTCTGGTGGTACTTCATGCGGGCCATCTACTTTAATTCCATCTCTTTGTAAAAGTTGTTTAAAGAATGCCTCACCATCAACTTCCCCATCTTTGTTTTTTGGCATTTCAGCTGCAGGTGAACCAGGTCTTGGATTGCCTTTAAATTGTGGCATATCATTTCTATCAATACCCAAATTACCATCACAATATAAGTTTGTTCCTGGAACTGTTACTTTACATAGATTAAAATATTCAGGCTTTTCACCCTTTGCTTTTGCCTGTTTTACCATATCAACTAATCCATCTATTTTTGTGGATAGTTCCATTTTTGCTGCGGGTGGAATTTGGTCTAATGTTTTCTTTGTCGTATCAATACCTGGCATTAGATTTTTTAATTTCATATCATCTGCTCCAGGTCTTTTACCTGTAGTTGATTTAGTATCACTACCCTTTTCTGCTGATGATTTGAAATCCGATGCACCCATTTTTTGTGCTGCGGGTGCTTTCTTTTGTTGTTGGGGTGTTTGTTGAGGTGCTACTGGTTTTTCACCTTTAGGAATTTGACCATTATTTGCTGCTTTTGTTTTTTCAACTTCCGCAGGAGTGGGTTTATCGTGTTTTGCCGGGTCCATCTTTTTTACCATATAGACGTTCCCGGTCTTTTTGTTTTTTACGATATCATCTTCCTTTAAAAGGTCTTTTAACTTTATCATCTTACTTATTAGTTGCCTCTACCTTGTCCTCTATATTGTTTAGGTCTTGGAGTATGTTTATTGTAACTTTTTTTACCACCAGGTTGCCCTGTTTTTCTTTTTCCAAATGTTACTTTTCTACTCTCGCCTCTTAACGATTTTGCCATATTTGGTTATTTCTCCGATTTACTTTACTTATTTACTTAGCTGCTTTCTTACTCGCTGCTTTTTTAGTTGCTGGTTTTTTGCTAACCTCTTTTGCAACCTTTTCAGCTACAGCTGCTACTTTCTTAGCTTTTGCTGCAGTCTTCTTAACAACTTCTTTTACTTCCTCTACCTTTTCTTCAACGGCATCTGGAATGTTGTTGTTGTTAGCGTCCTGAATTTTTCCTTTTTTCATAAGGAAGTAAGTAATTCCACCGGCTACTGCCAATACAACTACTACAATTGCGAATGTACTCATTGTGTTTTGTTTTAGTGAACAATTTAAGTTAAATATAAATATAAAAAATTTTACGAAAATTTAAGACCAAAGAACTCATAGTTTTTATGTACTGATATTTCATCACCTGCTCTAATTGCTTCCTCTTCCGTTCTGTATATTGCATCTACGGGACATTCTGGTACACATGCGCCACACTTAATACAATCATCAGGATTGATATATAATTGCTTTCCTTGCCTTTCCTCATCTGTTAAGTTAAAGGCATCTCTAGCCGAATCATCTGTTTTTATAGGACCATGTATACAATCTACAGGACAAACTCTAACACAACTTGCATCAATACAACTAACACAAGGATTTCCAATTATATAACTCATATCTTATTTAATAACCAAGATGAAGATTGAATTTTATCACCCAATCCAAATACCATTTCGATTCCTAACTTTTCACATATATCTTTTTCACCTATCGTTTCTGCAGTTTGGTCACCACCATTTGTAAAAAGTATTCTATCAAATTTATCACCCATTTCTCTAACAATTAATTCTATTGTTCTATCAACAAATTTATTTTCATCAATTGAAACAATCACATCATCAACTGCTTTTATATTTTTTAGTATAGTTCTTCTTTGTTCTTCTGTCATAAATGGTTTAGAACCTTTTAAACGTCTCTGATAATCGTTATTGATTATTACAAATAGAAAATCCCCAAGCGCTTTTGAACGATTGAGGTATTCTATGTGTCCTTCGTGAATTGGATTGAAATATCCACTTACTATAACAAGTGTTTTAATCTTCCCCATATAATGAGAATCGTTTTAAAGGTACTTCTACTTCCTCTTCTCTAATAATTTCAACGGTTCCCTTTCTTGCTTCAATGTAAAAATTAGTATCACCTGTATTCTGATACCATGCTTCTAATGCATCGGTCAATGATGGCCAGATTGTTCCTCTCGGAGTTGTTGCAAACACCCATCTATCACCAGGTGGAACTCTTTTTAATACTAATTCTTTTTCTTGCTTAATTTCTTTTTCCATTGTTAAAATACTTCAATGATTTTTGTTTCAGAAACTTTTACTACTTCGTATTCCAAACGAACTGCATCATCCGTAAATTTCTTAACTAATTTAGCTTCCGCTTCTGTACAAGATAATGCATCTACTAAATACTGCTCTTTGTTTTTCTTGATTTTACCTTTCGCATCTTCTACTTCTACTGCGACTGTAACTGAATAATACTTTGCCATAACTTTTGTTTTTAATTGTTTATAAATAAATATACGAATTATTTTCGAATTCTCCAAATAAAAATGGGGAACATTTCTGTCCCCCACTTTGTTTGTTGTTTGTTTTTATTATCTACCAAAAGTGTAGCGAATACCCAATTGAGCTGTCCATACATCAAATACAGATGAATTGTATTGATATGTATCTTTTGCCAAATAGGTTCCACTAGCATCTCTTTGTGTTGCTAATCTATATGTTGGAACACCTGCCGCATCTCTGCTAACAAAGTTCAACAATTGTGGAGCACCTGCTCTTTGAGAAACACCCCATTTGTTATTCAACATATTTCCAAAGTTAAGAATATCGAAACGAATTTGGAAAGCGTTTCTCTTTTCTTTAATCTTTATGAAAACATCTTGTGCAACTGAAAGGTCGAATCTATGTAAGAACGGAAGGTCTAATGCGTTTCTTTCTGCGTATTGACCTCTACGAGTTGAAAGGTAAGGGTCTTGCGAAATAAATGCATCAAATGCTGCCTGTTGTTCTACTTCAGTATAAACTCTAGTTCCTACTGTTAATGGTGCGAAACGAATATCAGAACCTTTTTGTGGAACGAATACCAAATCATTGTTTGATACTCTATCACCATTCAAGTCACCTGCTATGATGTAAGAGAATGGATTGTTTTGTGCTCCTACATATCCTAATGTAAATGTAGTTGCTCCACCATACTTCTTACCATAATCAATTCTATAACCTAATAAACCTACAATACGATTTCTAACTACGAAGTCGGATGTTGAAAGGTTTAATGTGTTGTTACCAAATACTGATACTGCTGATTGCCAGCTACCACTTGCGATTGAACCGGCACTCATAAAGTCTTCAGCTTGTGCATTTGTATATGCTACATAACCCCAAAGACCGTTAGAGATTGGTTTTTCCAATTTGTAAGTGATTGAACGATTGTAAGCACCATTTCTATTTGTAAGAACTGCTGCCATTGATACGTTATCATTTACTCTCACACCGGCGTCATTACCTGCGTAAAGTGGTCTGTTATCAACACCTAACAATGTACCAACTGGTTTATCCAAATTGGCATTGTAGTAATGAACTGCATTAAGTGTTTTATTGTAAAGAACCTCAACACTAGCTACTAAACCTAACCATGGTAACTTTTGGTCAACTGCCAAATTGTTTTTCCAAACTTGTGGCATTTTGTAGTTAGGGTCAGTCAATGCTAAATCAAATGTTGAAGGTAATGTTGGAGTTGAAGGAACAAAGTATTGATTTGGATTAGCAGTGAAACCATAGTTAGCTGCTGCCGCGCCTGATACATCAATAAATCCTGTCAACACACCATTGTTACCAATTTGGTTAGATAAGAATACATAAGGAGGTCTACCAGTGAATATACCACTACCACCACGGATTTGTGTTTTCTTTTCACCTTTCACATCATAGTTGAAACCAAAACGAGGTTCAAACAATAATTGTGTTTTAGGCATTACACCTGTGTTCCATTTCTCACCATTTGCGAAAGTCATTGCAGTAATTGCAGGATTTTCTAAAGCGGTATTTTCAAATGCAATTACGTTTGCTCTCAAACCAAAAGTTAATTTAAGGTTTTGAGTTGCATTATATTCATCTTGCAAATACAAATCCAAACGATTTGTCTTTAACACTTGCATTGGTTCAACTGCTCCTGGTAATGCCGAATAACGGAATTGGAAACGAGCTGGTGCAAATGTAGAAGGTCTACCACCATTTGCTAATGATTGATTAGCTGCAGTGTAGAAATCATTCAAACTATTAAAGATGTAAACACCATTTGATGCTGGATAGAATAGATTATTAGATTGATACTTTTGGAAGTTGAAACCACCAACCAAAGTATGTTTTTCCATATACTTTGTTAAGTTGTTTGTTACGTTAAATGTCCAATAGTCCAATTTGTTTGATGGAGTGAATGGGTCAAAACCTACTGAAGTGTAAGTTGCTGAACCTTCTCTAATATCAATAGTTGGAAACATAGAGCTCATATATCCTCTATTCTCAATTTGCTTATCGTAAGAAACGATTAGGTTATTGTGAAGTGTGTTAGAGATTTTAGAGTTCAATTCCAATACTGCTGAACGAGTATTGTCCTGAATAGTATATCCACTATTCTTAAATGACATTGCGTTGAATTGTGTAGTTCTATTACCTGCACCTGCTGATTGAGAGTTTGAAATATTAATCTCTGCTTCAGAATTATGGTGAACGTAACGAGCTGTCAATTTATTTTTATCGTTAATGTTCCAGTCAGTTCTAATCAAAAACTTTTTTGAAGTGTTTGTGTTAGAATAACCTTCCCATGGACCAGTTGTATAGTTAAACTTCTCTTTCATAAATGTAGAAAGAGTTTGCATATCACTATACTTTACTCTACTAATTTGAGTACCTGTAAGTGGTGAACCATCGGAAATCCAAGTTGTACCTGGCTCTGTTCTTTCAATTTGTTCGTAGTTACCAAAGATAAATAATTTGTTTTTGATAATCGGTGCTCCCAAACGGAAACCTTGTACTTTCTCATCAAATTTAGATGCAGTTACGGTTGTTCCTCTTGCGTTATCACCCACATAACGAGAACTATTATCTCTTTGTGTTTGATACACCGAACCTTCAATTTGGTTAGTACCTGAACGAGTTACTGCATTGATACCCGCACCTGTGAAACCACTCTGACGAATATCAAATGGTGCTACGTTAACCTGTAATTGGTCAATCGCATCCAATGAAATCGCACTTGCGCCTGTTCTACCACCCGCCTGTGCAGATGAACCTAAACCGAAGTTGTTGTTAAATTGAGAACCATCAATTGTAAAGTTATTCATACGGCTATCTTGTGCACCGAATGAATTACCATTACCGAATGGGTTATACTTTGTAATCCCATCAATAGTTCTTGCTCCCGTAATTGGAATAGTAGTTAATTCTCTACGTCCGAATTGTTGTGCAGCACCGGTCTTCTCTTTTGAGAATAGAGACTTACCTGCAACTACTACTACTTCTTTTAAAGCCTTAGCTTCATCAATTAATACGAAGTTCACATTAGATGTAAGACCTAATTCGGTATTCACATCTTTCTCTTCTCCTTTCTTAAATCCTACAAACGAAGCATGGATAACATATGGTCCACCTACTCTTACCGCAGGTAAAACATATACACCACCTTTGTTTGTTGTAGTTGTGTACTCTGTCCCTGTTGGTGTGTGAACCGCATGAATGGTTGCACCTGCCAACACTTCTTTCTTTTCATTCTTTACAACACCTGAAATGGTTGAGGTTGTGATTTGTCCGAAACCTACCATCGTAAATGCTGCGAATACTAACGACAAAATTGTCTTTTTCATATTTGTTTTTTTGGTTAAAAAATAAAAGGGTGGACTTTGTCACACCCTTTGGGTTTAATTACTATTTTTAGTTTCTTCTACCGAAGCCGTTCTATAATCTGTAACCAATTTCTTAAGGTCACCAATTATGGTTCGGGCATTCTTCTGTGATACCTTTGTTGTCTTGCTGTGTTCTGCTTCAAATTTTGTCCACAAATCTTTCATCTGTTCAAACAATTCTTGCTTTTTGCTCATAATTTAATTTTTATTGTTATGTAAATATAAGGAAAATATTTGATACTACCAAATCATCTCCCTCTTTTCTTCCGAAGTTCTAACTCTTTTAGGTAATGTGGTTTCCATTTATACTCAACCGAAATGGGCCCGTTTGGTTGTTTTTTAAGGTCATATTTCCATATCGAAGTAGATTCTTCATCTTCAAATATGTATTCAAATTTTTGAGGTTTTTCCGTTTTACTATTATTTTCTTTAGAGTTCTTTATACTCATACGTTAAAAAATTGTGGAAATTTAACAATAAGATAATCTGCAAATGCTTTGTGCATTTTTTCTGAAAAATGAAAATCTGCCTTTGTGCCATACTCACCATTTGTTTCTTCCCAAATATCATGTATCGTATGCCAAAATCCAATTTGCTTTGTTATTTGGTTTTTAGTTGTAATAATTTCGGATTCTATTTCATTTTCCCAACTCCATATAAAAAGTTCAAATGGTAAATATTCTTTTAATGAACATAATATCTCAATATAATTTTGTTTTGATGCATTTGATGAGTTAATAATATAATTTGTTTTTACTTTTTTATCTAAATCTTCAATTGAAATTCCTGTTAATGGGTATTCTAATTCAAAATCACTACCAATTAAATTATCAGGTTGGTATGCATGTGCACCCATAAAAAAATCGTGATGTTTTGATTTTAATTCTTCGTGATTTTGAAGTTCATACGAACAATGTTCTACATCACATATCTCATATCTTCTCGGCACTCTTACTCTAGCTAATGTGGGTAATACCAAAATTACAAAATCTTCTGAATTTATATCCTTTAAGTTTCTTAAAAATATATCAATTATTGTTTGAAAATCTCTACTGCTTTTCGATGAAACATAATAGTTTTTACCTTTAAATTTGCTGCATAGAATTTCAGGCCAATAATTTTTTTCTTTTGAAACACCTGTAAAACTATCTCCTATAATCCACAATTTACTCATATATCGAATTTCGTATTTGGATTTTCAACGTATCGAATATCATCTAATTCTTGTGGATTATCTCTATAAATTCTGTAAGAATCATCTTCAAAGTGTTCAGTTGAAACTTCAAATATTGATGAATCTTCTTCTAATGCGGTTAATTGGTGTGGTTTTCCTCTTTCTATATAAATTACATCACCTTCATTTATAACCATTCTGTGTAATTTTGTATTATCAATCCAATCAAATTGAAACCTACCGGATTGTACATACCAAGTTTCATTTTTAATCATATGGTAGTGCATAGAAAAATTACTACCTTCTTTTGGAAATACTAAAAGTTTTCCACAATATTGTTTATCATTGTGAATCCATAATTCGTAACCCCAAAGTTTTTCTACTTTTTTTGGTTTTATTATCATACTGCGAAACTTTCTCCACATCCGCAAGTTCGGCTAGCGTTGGGATTTATAAACTGAAAACCTTTACCATTTAAACCATCTGAAAATTCTAATTCAGTACCGAATAGGTATAGTAACGATTTATTGTCTACTAAAATTTTTACACCCTTGTCTTCTGCAATTGTATCGGTAGGATGTTGGTCGGTATCAAATGAAAGGTCATATGATAAACCACTACAACCACCACCCTTAACTGCCACTCTAACATAAGGAGTGGTAAACCCACTTTCTTCAATCAGTGATTTTAATTTTTTTGCTGCTGATTCTGAAACTGTAATCATATATGTGATTCTTCAAAAATTAATTCTTCTAATCCTTGCTTTTTTCTATAATCGTTTATTGCCGATTTAATTGCATCTTCTGCCAATACCGAACAATGTATTTTTACAGGCGGTAGATTTAGTTCTTCTACCAAATCCATATTATCAATCGTTAGGGCTTCATCTACACTCTTACCCTTCAACCATTCAGTTGCTAGGGAAGATGCCGCGATTGCCGAACCACACCCAAAAGTTTTGAATTTAGCATCGGTTATCACACCATCATTTACTTCGATTTGTAATCTCATTACATCACCACATTCGGGTGCACCTACCAATCCCGTACCTACATTCGATTTAGATTTATCTAATGTTCCTACGTTCTTTGGGTTAGAATAATGGTCTAACACCTTTTCACTATATGCCATATTATTATCTTATTTACTTTTATAAATATAAGTAAAATTATCCAATTTGCCAAGTCCTAATACCCAATTTATTCCAAGTGAATGGTTGATGATATCCCATGTTTAATTTGTCCAATGCTTTGATAACATCATATTTTGTATTGTTTGGACAATAGAAAAACATAAAACCACCTCCACCTGCACCACTTATTTTACCACCAGTTGCTCCGGCTGCTAAAGCCGTTTCATATAGTAATTCTATTTCAGGCGTACTTATTCCCTTTGCTAACATTTTCTTTTGCTGAAATCCATAATCCAATATCTCACCCAAATCATCTATATTCCCTTTTATCAAACAATCCTTCATTAATTTTGCTTGCTCTACCAATGCATGTAAAGATAATACCGATGTTTTATTTTTATTTTTCATTTTAGTAACTTGTTCTTCCAACACATCAGAACTATTTCTTGTAAAATTTGTAAAATAAAGAACCACATTATTTTCTAATTCATCCTGTACGCTATCTTTAATGCGAAGTGGATTTACAATCACATCATCTCCTTTAAATTCCATGTAGTTGAATCCACCAAATGCTGCTGCGTACTGATCCTGTTTTCCACCATTCTCTGCCAATTCAACTCTTTCTATTTGGATTGCCATTTCGGCTATGTCATATTCTCCCAATGGTAAATTGAATAATTCCATATAAACTCCAATAAGAGAAACAATTAATGTAGATGAAGTACCTAATCCACTTCCCGTTGGAACATCTTGCCAACTAACTATATCATATCCAAAAGGGTCTAACTTAAATCTCTTACATATGTGATTGTGGGTTGCTTTAAAGAGTTTTAATCCATAAGAACAATCTAACTCATTACTGAAATCATGCTCCTCTCTTTCCTCTTTATTTACCCAATAAAACGATACCTTACCATCTTCCCTCAATTCTAACGATGTATGAGTAAACAAACGAATTGTAGTATTAATTACTGCACCGGTATGGTGTTTACAATAATCGGGCATATCAGTTCCACCACCACCGAAACTAATCCTGAATGGAACTTTGCTCCTGTAAATTCTTTTCTTCATCTTCGGTTATTTGTCCACCGTTCTCTGCATACCAATTTTTTACATTTCTATCTCCGACTAAAAGAAAGAAACAATTGTAGCAAAGCGGTCTGATATTATCTAATTTTCTATTGTTCAAATTGCCATCCAAAAAATCTATGAGTAGTGGCATTTTACCATCCGTAATTCTGGCTTCACTAAATCCACAACTACCACAAACTTTTGGAACATATCCACTATCAAATAATTTATTTTTAAATTTATGTAGTGGATAGTGAAGATGTTTACCATCTATCAACTCCTCTATGTGATATTTTTTATTTTTAATCTTTTTTGCTTTCTCAATTCCAATACCATATGGATTTTTAAGGTCTTCGAAAATACCATATAGTTTTGCATACTTTTTGTAAGTATTGTAAGATACTCCTAACAATCGTGCAGCTTCAAATGCTGAACGGGATTTTTCTTGTGCTGCTTTTATTTGTGATTCAAGGAGTGGTTTTGCTCCCAATCCTCTTTTTCCCTTTGGTGTTTCATCTAAATTTGGGAAAAAATTATCCGTTTGTTCCATACTTATAACATTTAATTATAACTATAAGTATATCAAACTAACATTTTTATTAATTTTGTAAATGTCACATCTACCGAATCAGATGTATCCAAATCTACAAAAAATTGAATAGGTGGTTCATAATCTAATGCAAACTTATCTTCTCTACCTCTCATTTTTCTGGTGTGGCAATATATTTCTACAACTTTGCATTCGGATTTTAATCCTTCTCTCAAATTTCTATAAGGTGAAACTAAACTGATTACAACATCAACTCCTTCAGAATCTAAATACTTTGCAATATCAAATGCTTTTTGGATATTTTTTTCTCTACCTTCTTTAGAATAATCTTTGTTCGGAAATAATTCTCTTAACTTATCTCCATCAATATGTAGTACGGATTTTCTCCAGTTTCTTTTTTCTGTTTGTAACCAAAATTGTAACTTCTTTGCCAAAGTAGTCTTACCACTTCCTGGCTGACCTGTAAATAGGTAAATCATAACTTATTTCCTTTTTAATGCAAATTCTGCTGCTTTGTATGCTTTTGTGTTTTTATCGTATGCCAATGCTGATTTGATTTTAATCATTTTACCTGTATCTGGATTTTTTACTTTCTTATCTAAATCTTTTGGTAATAACGATTTTAAACTCATGTCGTTTCCTTTAGGTTGTTCCTTTTTAGTTGGCATTTGTTTTTCTTTTTCTGAATGATTAAATGTTTTTGCTGGTGCTTTTGGAACTTCATGTTTTACATGTTGAACCTTCATTTTTATATTTGGATATTTTTCTTTCAACTTACTAACTGCTGCAACGTTTTTGTGAGAGTCATCTATGAAGAAAACATCATTGTATCCCTTTTTAATTTTATCTTCAATCCAGTCTGCTTTCTTTTGTGGGTCAGAATCTCCCAATGCAACTACATACATCCCATCAAGTCCAATATCTTTTAAATAATCTTTAACTGGTTTATATGCACTTCTTGCAGTAAGTATAACTACCTTTCTTTCACCTTCCGATTTTGCAACTGTCTTTAGTAATTTTGTAATACCTTTTATTTCCTGTGGTTCTTGTACTTTTTCAAAATCAGAAAAATCAAATTGGTCATCTGATTTTGGTTCGTATATTGCGTATTCACCTGGTGTTAATTTAGATTCCTTACCCCCGGCATGCTTTACATATATAAATGAATTGGTTTTAACAAGAGTATCATCAAAATCAAATACTCTTAATTTTTTACCCGATGGTAGTTCTTCTTCGTTTATTGATTTGAACGAATTAATAAATGGATTGGAATATACTTTTCCAAATTCAACTTTCATTCCATTCCATAACGAAGATATAAAATTAACCATTCAATAAGGACTTTTTAGTTTTTGACTTTTTATTAAGTTCCTCATTTTCTTTTGTAAGGAATTCAACTTTAACACTTAATGCTGCGACTTGCTTAGTCAAATCTAAAATCATACTTCGCATCTCATCTTTTTCTTTTGATGATTCTGCTAATAATGCTTCCAACTTTGCAATACGGTCTTTGCAATCGTGTCTGATAAACTCATCATCTCTTTCTCTTTTCTGTGCTCTTTTTTCGTAATATCTAAATGCTGATGCACCTGTTGCTACGGTTAGTGCTGTAATGATTACCGAATAAAGATTTTCCATTATTCTTCTCCTTTATCGCCTAACTCGTGGTATCCGGTGTTAGCTTGGTTAATAAATTGCATTGCTTGTGAAATATGGTCAGTAATCCAACCTGGTAAGTTTTTTTCTTGAGTACCAATTTTACCTTTAAGTTCAGTAGCATTTTTCATTATATCTTCTAACTGACCCATAGCCATACCAACTTCGTGGTCACCGCCGGAATCTGCCTCCTGTACTTTATGCTTTAGTAATTCTGTCATTTTATTGAACACTTGTTCACCACCATCTTCACCTAAACGATATGCTCCACCCATTTTTTCATAAATCTTAATCCTATTTTTCATAGGCATTGATTTCTCTGCAAGTTTGTTCCAAATTTTTGGATGCGTTACTTCAAATTTCATATTTTTTAGTTGTATATACGGATATAAATATAAAAAAATTAGATTAAACTTTTTTTTCTATCCGCATATGAATGAATAAACTCATCTTCTTTTCTTTTTACAAATGATAAAAACGCATATCTACCAATTCCATCGGTAACTTCCGTAACCATATGTGGTATATCAAATGATTGTAAATCTATTATGGCAACATTACCAATTTCAGGAACTACATTATCCGCATTATTTAAAACTAAAATTCCTCCGTTGTTTACATCATAATTCTCATTTAAATAAATCAATATTGCACAAATTCGACCTGTTCCTGTTCCATCCGAATGATTATTTAAATAACAACCTTTATCATAATATGTAAATTCCATTAGGTGACTTAATTCTTGAGATTCATTAATATCAAAAAAATATCTAGTTATATCACCTAAACTTTTTTCTAAAAAATCACTTAAGTAATTAATTTTTGTAATACAATCTTTGGATTTTGAATCTAGATTAGTATCGATATTTACCAAAACATCATTTAATGCAGTGTGAAACCACAATTGGGCGCAAAAGTAATTTTTATTATTTTTTATCAAATCAATTATTTCATTTTTTTTGATTTCTGCGTCTTGAAATGATTGGTATACATCATCTACATGAACTTTATTTTCAATAACTACATAATCATTTTCTAAATTTAGAGTTTTTATCTTTGTGTTTACAGTTGCTTTTAAATTTTTACATCCATTTTTAAAATTTTTATTTTCGTTACATTGAAAATTTTCTTTTAATGTTTGAAAATATTCTGAATTAAATTCTTTTAAATTAAAAGTACAATATCCCTTTTCTTGTAAAAATTTTTTTGCTTCTATGATACTCATTGTATTTTATCTATTTCTAATTGAAAGTTACTAAATGCTTTATTTTTAAATTCTTCTTTTCTATCAATTCTTTTGATTATAGAATCGTAATGTTTTCTATTTCTATAAATATAATTTTCACAAACAATATAATTTTTTAATTTAAATTGATATATGTTTGCTCCTGTTTGATTTAATTTTTCAATACCCCACATTAAAAATGTATCATCAGGACCATACGCACCCATTGATTCTGGCAAAGGTATTCTATCTAATAGGGGCTTTGATAATAATGTAAACCAACCTGCTCCAAATTTAGTTCTTGGTTGTCCGGGAACATTGTTTATTACTGATAATAATTCAACATCACCAACCTCACCACTTTCAGAGAATGGATTATTTGTTTTGCAATAATCTAATTCTTTATTAAGGTAGTTTTCATTGACTAAACAATCCCAAGTAGTATCCCAATATTTTACTATTTCAGGAGTAATAAAATATTTATCAACATTTGGGTCGGTTTGTTTCAATCTATCAATACTTGCTTCCATATAATAAAGAATCTTATCATCAAAGCAAATATCAGTATCCAACCAAATAAAATGCGTTGCATCTTTACATTCCATATGTGCATATCGTTTACATTGAAATGCTCCAAATATTTCATCTCTTATTTGGTATGTTGCCTTACCGGCCCAATCCGTTAGTGGTTTCATTGAATTGAATCTATCAATAAAGAATTGTTTGTCTACTTTTGAATTTTCCCAATCAAATAAGTAATCGGAAATTGAAAATGAAATATAAAATTCATAATTCATTCCATCTATAAATTTAGATGCTTTATTCAAATCAACCAATACTCTTTCTAAATCATCCAACTCATGTGGCATTACGAAAGATGTTATAACTATTTTTTTCATTTGTATTTGTTTTCTATTATTTTTTTAAGTTCTTCGTTTCTATCATATTGATGAACTAATGTATATAGTTCACCCTTTGAGTTTTTAATTTCATCACCATCAATAGTTGGTAATTCTTCGGTATACGGTAGTGTATCTCCCTTTTTTAACTTTAAATGTAACTGAGCTGCAAATCCTTCTTGTTGTTTTACAAATTGAACTTTATCTTTCCATTGATACATATGAATTAAAATATTATATGCAGCTTGGTCGGCTAATTGTTGAGGATTTGCCGTTGTTAAACTCCATCTATAAATGTCAATAAACAAATCTTTTATTGCTTCTCTTTTACCTACAATCGTTCCTGCGCAATATATTTCTTTTTTTTGTAACCATTCCCATTCCATAGGAAAACTGGTTCCAGCATTTAATCTGGCCCACTCTTCATCTCCAAATTTTAAGGATTCACTAAATGCTAAAATATCTCTTTGCATCCATTTATTTAACCATTCGGTTGGGTCTTTTTGAAATACTATATCCTTTACATCAACCCAAATAATTACATCAGTTTGATAAGTTTGAAGTAAAGCATACATGTCTCTGAATCTTTGTAAAATAATGTGTTGCTGTTCTTCCGATTGTGCTATTAACCAACCATTATCATCCAAATATCGTATTACATCTTCCGATACATTATAAACCAACATTAATTTTTCTCCTTTATACCCACATGTATTTATGGATTCTACAAAAGGTCTAATTTGCTCTACACCATAATTTGTTAGAGAACTTATTATTGTATATTTCATCTTCTTCCGTATTTTTGCCAATCGTTATGCATGAACAATCCTTCGTTGTGTCCTACTTTATATTCTTGCTGAACCCACCATCTACCTATATTTCCTTCCAATGCAATTCCATCACCAGCAAATGGTTTAACAACATCTAAATAAAATTGTTTTTTGTATAAACATGGGTTGTTTGTCCAATTACCGTAACGAGATGTAGTCCAAAACATATCTTCTGATTTTTTGATTTGTTCTGAAAATTCAATATCAGCATCGCACCAATGTATTGAATCCAAAAGATGTGGTGATGTTGCTCCAATTTCTTCATCGAAATAAGTTAATTCTTCACCTTTATGTCTAAATGAAAAATGTGGATAACCTGGATTCTTTCTATGTCTTAAACGGACAACATCCATTCCCATTTCAATTGCTGATATACTTCTCTTCAATGTATTGTGTGTAGTTTCTTTATCTTCAATTAAATTCCAATCATGTTCTAATACTAAAACATAATCGTTCTTTGCATTTTCAGTTAATTTAATAAATGCTTTTCCAATTCCAATATTAGAATTCATACCAATAACATTCAATCCAAAATGCTTTGCTATTTGATAATCTTGTTCATTAAATTCCTGAAAAAGAATAGTTACATCATCAACTATATCAAATAATCCATTATTGTAATATGTTGTTAGGGTATCTACTAAAACTTGTCCACTATGCCAACTCAATATTCCTATACTAATTGGTAATTTATTCATACTTTATTTTTTAATATAACTTGTCCACAAATAAAAATTAAATTCATCATCTCTATATGGTTCTAATCCATTTTTGATAATTGCATCTCTTATACTATCATAATTTGTATCGGATTCATACGGCCATTGCCAATAATTGGTTACAAATTTCCAATATTCTGGATTCTTTGCATAGTCGTGTGCAATGATAACATCTCCACTTTTTAGATATTCCGAAAATATACTGAATTCTTTTGGTTTATCACCACCATCACATACGAACAAAGTTTTACCAGGTCTTTGAATATAAGAAATGATTTCATTAAATGATTTTTCTTCAAAACAATCTTCTACTCTGAAATCTATATCAGTTCTTTTTGTATGATTGATACTCCCATCAATATCATATGATACCACCATTGCATTTGGATTTTTATTATCATATAACCAAGATGTTAATCCACCATTATATGTTCCAATTTCAATTATATTATCAAATTCAGATATGTAGTTTGGATTTAATGCAAGATATACTCCCAATACTTGCGACATTTGAACACCATTATAAATGTTTAATCTCAAATAAGGATGAGAATTGTGCCAACCTGTTATTTCGGTAAAATTTATCTTGTCGGACATCGTATGCCATAACAATGCATTTAACATTATAGCATTAAAATCGGATTGTTCTTTTGTAACCATTATTGTAAATATTTTATAAAATTTGTATAATCATTTCTCTTTCGTTCATCCCATACTGGTTCATCGGATGTTGTACTCATTTCAGTTTCTATGTTAAAATTTTTCATAGTGGCTTTTGGAGATGGATTGCATTTGAATATATAATCATCGCCATACCATATTTTAATATCATCCGGAATATCTATCCAATTTGTTTTATCAAACATAATAAGACAACCCCAACCCCAATCTCTAACCTTATTATTCCATACTTCCAAAATAGGTTCATCTGAATTATTCCCTTTATAATTAAATTCAGATTGTCCAATAATACCATATTGTAATAAAATATCGTTTGTTATAACACCGAATATATTTGGATTAAAATTTATATCATCATTTACCAATGCAATAGATTGATTTTTTGCCAATTCAATTCCTTTATTCCATGCAGGATTAACATATATGTTTTCTCCAAATGAAATTAATCTAATTTTTCCTTCTGTTTTATCTTCTACTTTGTCAGATTTATTATCAATTATAATAATTTCATCTACAAATTCGCAATTTTTTAAATAAGTTAATAATTTAAAAGTTCTATTCGATTTCCAAAGTGTAGGTATTATGATTGTATATTTATCCATTGTATAAATTCTTCTAATGATACAACATTTAACATATGTCTATGCGTTGAATAATATGCATATGTTTTATAATTTTCAATATTTGGTTCGTATGGAATATTAGTACCTCTACGAATTATACCACACCCATAATCGGTATCAACTACTCTAATATCTAAATCTATTCTTTCAACTCGCAATTCGGCGATTGCTTTCCATACATCTCCGGTCCATTCTCCACCATGATCATTTCTCTCCTGCATTTTTTCAGTTGTTGGTAAACAATCGTGGCAAACAATCGTTCCATTATCCGATAAATGATTTAATGAATTTTCTATATCTTTTAATACTTGGTCGTTGTGATGTAATCCATCAATAAAAATTATATCAAATTTTACATCTTCTGAAATCGATTCAAAGTACTCATCCGATGTTCCTACGAATGTAACCTCTCCTCTCGGAAATGGGTCAATTGATACTTTACATTTTGCATTTATTAATTCAAAATTAGATGTAGGGTCTTGTGTTCCAATTTCTAAATAAGATTTGTAACCAAATTTAGCTATTAGTATGTTTATTATTTCTGTACGTTTCATATTCTTCTATTAATTTATCCACTACTTGAATTTGCGTATAATTGTTTAACACCTTTTGCATTCCATTAAATGCTATCCTTTCTCTTTCCTGCTCATTTTCATTATAGTAATTTATTTTTTCTATACAATCGAACATATCGTTGTATAAAATGATTTCATCACCTTCCGCAAATAATTTATAAAGTTTTGCTTCATCTGGTAATCTGTCTGTTATAACCAATTTACCGCAAGCCATACCTTCGAATATTCTACGAGTAACCTCTCTCCACCTACTATTTTGTATAACGATTAATCCACTATTTAAAAATTCAGTATGTTCTTTTGGTCCCATACCATTACGATTACCAATTACACCCTCTGCCCAATTTGTTAGGTAATCAAGAAATTGAGAACCACCTGGTCCCCTAGTTGTAACTGCAACATATTTTGGTTCAACATTCATTGGAAATTGAACCATAGTATCTGCCCAATGTGTAATCCATCTAACATTTATACCTCTTTTTTTATATTCCTCATATGAATTTGCAGCAGGTGTTATGGTTAAATGAAATCTATTTGCTTTTGGAAAGTTTCTTTCAAAGTTTTGTGGGTCATCTCCACTTTCTTGTATCCAAAATGCATTTGGTTTTAAGGATTTATCTAACCACTTTGAATCAAATCTACCCCAATCCATAAATAATACAATATCAGTATGTGTATCTTGCTGAATCCATAATTGTAATTGGGAATCATCACCATTAGCAATTGATACTATTTCGGTTTCCCAACCTCTTTTTTTAAATTCATTTACCAATGATAATGGTGTCGACCATTGTTCACCTTGTTTGTAATCGTATATAAATGTTATTTTATTTTGCATAATTATTTTTTGGATATGGTTCATAATAGTGGTTTACATTACTATTAAATGCGTTAAAAGGATTCCAATCAATTCCATTTTGAATGTAATTTATTTCAGCATCTACTCTAATAAATTTATCTGATTTTTTTGTATTTATTGTTTTTATATATTTTGCTTTTGCCCACCAAAAATTTCCACCATACATTTGTGTTGGCTTTTCATTATAAATTTTACTTAATAAATTTATACCATATGTATTACAATCAGTTTTTTCAAAAATTTTAAAAACATTATTTACTTTTTCTATATTAAAAAATTGTAATAGATTCCTCCAATCGCAAATATAATTGTAAAATGCATGGTTTATTTTAGAAGCACCTTTGGTGTGAAAATAAAAAACATAATCTTCATCTTTAAATGTATCTTTATCCGTTTCAATCAAATCTAATGTAACAAATTCGTTTCCTTTACATCTAATATCTTTAATCTTATATTCCAATTTATTGTATCCATAAATTTTTTCAATAATATATCTCGATGTTATATTTTCATCTGCAATAGAAATACCAATATTCAATGTATATGGGAATTGAAAAAATTTTTGAATCAACGTCAATTGTTCATCAATTATAGATTCAACTCCATCAATAGCATATATGTGATAATAAATGTGTACCATTATAAAGTATCGTAATAATTGTTTTGCTTTTCTTGTCTTTCAATTGTTTTTGGATGTTTAATACAATAAATTTCATCAGTTGGAAATGCTGTATAATTTTGAAATCCTACAATTCTTTCGTGTACTTTCCCACTCCAGCCTATCTTATCAGAGTTTTTGTAGATACGAGTTTGAACATCTGGGAAATTAACCCAACCTTTTTCATCCACTCTCCATCCCCATTTTTGAATATGCGCTTCAGTTAATCCTTCAACCGTATTAATACGAGGAACAACAATCATATCTTTATCTCCGTTGTTATTTAATATATCCTCCAAATTATCAATCAAATCTGGCTCTAAATATTCATCGGCATCTAACTGAAATATCCACTCACCTTTACATTGTGAGTTCAATAGGTTTTTCCATTGTGCAAAATCATTATCAAATTCGGATTCGATTAGAGTAATGTGGTCTGCGTTTGCCTGCAACTCCAAATACTCAACCATTTCAGTAGGTGCTTTTGGTGTATCTAAAAGAATTACAACTTCTGAATTTTCTCCCTTATAATTCAATAATTGCGTAACTAATCTTATAATCTCTTCATGCTCATTACAAGCTGTTATTGCGTAACTTAATTTCATCTATATAACTTTTTAATTTATCAGTTGGTTGCCATCCTAATCTTTCAATGGCATCATTGTTAATTCTTAATGTTTCTCTATAATTACCTCTCACATCATCTACATATTCCCTTCTAATATCACCAAACATATCGGCAACTTCATTTAGAGAATAATTTTTACCAGTTCCTAATTCCCACGCATCTTGATGCTTTTCATCACTCTCCGCAATACGGATTAAACCATCTACGATATCATCAATGTGAGTAAAATCTCTCCTTTGTTCACCATCACCATGTATTTTAATTGGTTCTCCGTTTTTGATTGCGGCTCTCCAAATTCCAATTACTGCTGCCATATGAGAATCTACTAATTCGCCTGGTCCATATACATTATAGAATCTTACTATTTCTGCGTTTAACCCATAAATACCTTTATACATTTTAATCCATTCCTCACCCATATGTTTACTCATAGCGTATGGTGATAACATTGGATTATGATGACGAGATGATGACCCAGCGTATATTAGTTTTGCTCTAATTGGCATTGTATATTCTATTACCTGTCTGGTTCCATCTACGTTTACGGAAAATGTTAATTGTGGTTTATAAAAAGATGGTTGTATTCTACTGATTGCTGCTAAATGAAATATGTATTTATACTCTTTAATTTTCATATTATTCATACTTCTAACATCACCATTTAAAAAGTTAGAACCTTCTGCAATTACTGCTTCGTTGGCACCTATGTAAAGATTATCTAAAACATCAACATTATATCCCCTTTTAATAAGTTCTTTTGTCAATGCATATCCAACAAATCCGGCACCTCCTGTAACTAATATGTTTTTCATATTAAAAATTTGTATAATGAAAACTACTACCGCTTGGATATCCATTTGTAGTTGATGTGGATGGATTATATGTAAGAGTACCATAACCAGGTGTTGCTGTTATAGTTCCGTTTGGTATTCCCTGTCCGCCTACTCCAATTGAAACTCCACCATCATTTACTTTTTCTAATTCCTCTTGTATTTCATCCCATTGTGCAGGTGTAATATTATATGAGTTTGCTGCTTTTGAAAATCCCTTTAACCAAATAACAAATTCTTTTGATGTCATAACCTATTATACATTTCTTTTTTGTGATTTAATATCTATTCCAACTACATTTTTATTTTTAGGTGTAATTTCGTTTACATCCATATTTAATTCTAATACTTTTCTTAACCCACTTATTTTATAAGTTCTATAAGAGTCACTTGTTATAGTAGGCATTTTACTTATAGTTTTTTCATATATTTGTTTAGCATTTCCTCTCATTTGTAATCTTTCCGTTTCTTCATTTACAAATTTTCCAAAAAATCTTTTAATTGCATTTGGGTTTATATTAGAAACTTTTATACAATGAATAATATCTTTTGTTTTAGAAACAAACAACGTAAAAACAATAGGTCCTGTAGTTTCTGTAAATCTTGTTTTTTCACCATCTATATATTCGTATTCTTTTATTAGGTAAAATTTACCTCTTGTCATTTTATTTGCAGCTATTACGTTTTTATCATCCACAAATTTACGATATATTGGATTATAGTTACTCATTACTTATTTAACATTTTAAGTTTTGGTAATTGTATTTGTTGAAACTTTGGTTGTATCTTACTATAAATACCATACTGATTTAAAATAGTATCAAACAATTTAGTCATTTTTTCCAAACTGAAATTTTGCTTATTTTGTTTACCCAATTGAAAAGATGCAACTTTATACTTATCATAATTTTTATAAACATCTTTAATACTTTGCAATGCTTTTGAAATATTTACATTAAACCATTGTGATTCTTTTAATAGGAATTGGTCTGCTGCCGATTCGTGTACATTTTTCAATTCACCTTCTAACAATACCGCACCTTCTTTTAAGAAATCTAAATGCCCACTCCAATTAGAAACAATCACAGGCTTACCTGTCAAACTGAATTCTAATAAAGGTCTACCAAATCCTTCACCTTTTGTGAAGTTTAACATTGCTTTTACTTTTGGGTGTTCATATAATCCATTCAATTCATATGGCTGCATATCACCGTGTATAAGGTATACAGGAACTTTACCATAATCTTTTCCCAATGCTTCTCTAATTTTTTTAATCGTATTTTCTCTATCTAAAACACTAAATGTAGCTGATGATGTTTTTAATACCAATGCTGGTTTTACTTTCTCATCTTTAAACGCCATTGCGAATGTTTTAATCATCATTCCTACATTCTTTCTATCTTCTCCCAAATCACCTCTTAACCAATGTCCTACGAATAGAAATGCGAAATCTTCTTTTATTTCATCTAACACATCGATGGTTGCAACCGTATCTGTTCCGAAATCCATTTCATTAAATCCTTCAAAAAGAACCTCAACAGGTTTTTCAATTTTGTGTTGCCTAATCAATTGACCTGTTTGTTGATTTGCTTCGTTGTAAACAGTTCCTACTAAACTTTTCTTTGCATGTTCTGATGGTGTTATAATTAAATCCATTCTGTTACATCCTTGAATCCAATCTAGTGCACATGCTGTTGTTTCAATACCAGCTGTAATACCAATATTATAATATCCAATTGGTTGAAATTCATTTGGAACTGTAACTTGAATGTAAATATCTGGCTTTTGCTGAATGTTTGGTATAATATTATCTACAATCCATTTATGAAATTCGTTATTATAATTCAATGCATCCATTGGTGTAATTCCCCAACGAGTACTGATAATTTTAATATCAAATTTATCCAATTTGTAAAGAGAGTGTAATAGGTCTCTCGCGTGGTCACCATACCCACTTCTTGTTGCTACTGGTGCTTGAAATACTAATGTTGGTTTCATATTGTAACTAATTGATATTTTTTAATAGGTTTCCAATTTGCAAATGCTCCTTCCATACCATCTATTAAAGATTGGCACATATATTCTCTACTTAAATTTCCTTCTCCTAACATCCATTTTCTACCTTTCATTCCTGCTTCTTTTCTTGCTTCTCTTCCCATATCATACCACTCTCTAATCAAAGGTGTTATATCTAAAAAGTCAACCCTATCATCAAAGATATACGGAGTAGGAACTGAACCTGTTGTTGAACGAACTGGCCAAATTGGTCTTACCCAATCTCCCCAAACATGTGTGTTCTTTTTATAACGGTCATGCAAAGAACCAATTTCTACATAATCTTCTGCGGTTAATAACTTACCACTACCTTTTACTCTAAATCCACATTGGTCTTGCATACCACCCGTTACATTTACAATAATCGGTGTACCCGCCATAACCGATTCTGCGGTTGCCAATCCAAATCCTTCATTGGATGCAACGTTGATTGTAACATCTGCCAAATTATAAAGATAATTAAGTTCTTGTTCGGTGTAACGATTTGATGCAAATATGATTTTAGAATCAGGTATACAATGTTCAATAAATTTAGGTAAATCTGTACCATTTTCATCAACAGGAGATGTATGCATTACCATACAAACTCTATCTTGCTGTTCTGGTCTTAATGTTTGTCTAAATTCATCAAAAGCAAGCATTGCATCCATTGGTTGTTTTCTACGAATGTTTCTATTTGACCAATAAAGAACAAAATCATATTCTTTATCACCAAAGATACTTTTTTTAAAATCTTCAGGAACTTCTATAGGTTTGTAATCTTCCGAATTGATACCATGTGGTACATAACTTACTTGCCAATTTTGTGGTCTGTTCCAATACTTTTCTTTATCCCATCCCCAAACTCTTTTGGTAATACCATAAGTTTGTTTTGAAATGCATCCAATCCAATCACAACTTTCGTAATAATCTCTGTTGTATTTTGGGTCTGGCAAATCATCCCAAATGTGATAAAAGAATAGTGGAACTGATTGGCGGATTTCATGTGCCATTTCATATAACCAAATCCAATAACGAGGGTCGGTAAAGTGTAGGATTGCATCAGGCTTTTCAATCATCAATAACTGCCTAATCATATCGGGATTTCCATAACCATCCGATGGGTAAATTTTTACATTTGCATCTTCAACTCCGGTTTTCTTTCTAACATCTTCACTCAAATCCATAACTTTACCGGCTTCAGGATGTTTGATTGCTGCCCCTAATTGTACCCAATCATACTTATCAACCGTTCCTAATACTAATTGTTTTGAAACATTTGCGATACCACTCGCCATTCGGAGGTCATCAGATAATAACAGAATTTTCTTTTTTGCCATAACTAATTTTAAATATATATTGTTTTTACTTAATTTTTTCCATCACAATGTGTTCCATAAAATTCACACCAACCACATAACTTCGATGGTTTTTTGTGATAGTTTATACCCAATCGGTAATTACCCGTTTCATCAAATACACTTTCCACAAATCCTTTAAATCCTGTCCATGCTTTGTTTATGGATGGTTTTCCATTTGCAGGAATATGTTTACTCATTCGATGTGTTGGTATATCCTCTCTGATTGTCACCTTACGTTTTAATATAATAAATTCCACATCAATCATATCTTCGGAAATACCAATCAACTCTGCATAGAACTTTTTGTAAAGAAGTATTTGTGAATTTTTGACTGGGTCTGATTTTTGATATTTACTCCAACCAGCTGTTGATGTTTTGAAATCTATAATACGATACTTACCTGTAAATGTATCTCTGATAATCAAATCTATAAACCCCATAAAGTTTACACCCTCTGCAATTTTAGTATTAATTGGTTGTTCAATTGCAACCAATTCATCATGCTTAAGTGAAAAGAACTTATTGAAGTTTTTAGATTTTTGAAACCAATCTAAAAGAACATTACCATCTTCTAAAAACTCAACCATTTCCTCTTTAGTACAAACGTTCAGAGTTCCGCCTGCAGAATCTTTAACATAGGTTTCTCTCATTCTCTCTTTGAGATATTCCTTTAAATCAATCATCTTATCAGCTTGTGATTTGGATATTCTTAAACACTTATCTAAATAGTGTTGAAGTGTTTCATGCATTGCCGTTCCAAATACGGAATGTATATTAGATGTGGATTGTGATAATCCATCTATGTATGCTAATTTGTATTGTTGTGGACAACTACTCCACATACTATATTGTGAAAATGATACTCTTGCCATATATCTAATATAACCATTTTATTTGTATTTACCAAATTAATATTAATTTATACTAATTTTTCACCTTCTAAAATAGGAAAACATAGTATTGCGAATCTTCCAGGTCCTCCTGTTACTTTTGATACGCCATGTCTAATGTTGTGTTTTGATAAATCCATAATAGCAACATTACCAATTTCAGGAACTACGTTTTCATCATTTAATAATAAAAGGCCGCCATTTTCTGCTTTATAATTTTCGTTCAAATAGATAATAATTGAACAATAGTTTACTCCAACACCATCCTGATGTTGTGTAAATCTACAATCTTTATTGTATAAACTAAACATCAGTTCGTTATTATTTATTTTTGCTGTATCCGATAAATCATAAAAATATTTTACAATATTATTTATTTTATCACTTATGTATTTATTTAAGTTTGAAATTTTATAATTTGAATTTTTTTTCAAATAATCATGTACATCTATTGTATGGCAATAATACCAACATTGTGTTGTATTTGGTGTTATACCATCTTTTTGATACCAATCGTATTTTTCTATTAAACTTTTTTTGAAATTTTCCATTTCTTCAAAAGTCTTATATTGAAAGGTTGTTTGTAAATCGTTTGCATCAAATCTTGCTTTCAAGAAAATTTCACTTAAATTTTTTTCTTCAGAACAATTAAGAAAGTTTTTTATAAATTCAAAAAATTCTAAATCAAAATCTTTTAAATTAAAAGAACAATATCCATTTTTTAAAAATGAATCTTTTGCATCATTAAAGTTAATATTCATAATAGTTTTATAATAAATATTATATCTTTAATTTCAATTTAGTTATTTGTTTTTTATCAGTTCCATATTTTTCGCAAATATATTTTATATTTTCTCTACCTTCTCTAGTTGAGTAAAGAACTTCTATATATTCCAATGCTTCTTTTTCCGAACATTGAAAATCTTTTTTAATTAATTCAACTAAAAAATCTTCGTATTTGTCAGCTGATTTTCCTTTTATATATTTTAAAAAGTATTTGCCTTTTGGAATAACACTAATATACAACTTATACATTTCCTTTGGTTGCAGGGTTTGCGTCAAAGGTAGTAAAGTTGCAATCAACTCAACCCACTCTGGTTTCATAGAAAGAAAACGATTAATCATAAAGTTACTCCATGATTTCAAATCTTCTTCGGAAAGTTTTTCAAAATACTTTGGGTCTTGCTCTGCTGTTATTGCGTTTAAATGGTCAAATAACTTTTTAACTGCCATTATTCTATAATTTTTTTATCTTTTAATTCATCAGGCAAAAGGTCTTGCAAAGGTTTACCACATTGTGTACAAAGGTACATTTCAATTGGAAGTATACTATCTTTTGCACCACCTGTAATTAAACGTGATACCTTTCTAAATCTAAAACCTGGCATAAATGTATCATTACCACACTCACAGAGCATTTCTCTTGCATCTGTTAATTTGAAATTCATTGGTAACCCTTGTCCTTGTTGTTCCATTATTTTATAATATTTAAAATTTGAATAATTGTACTCATAAATACGATTTCTTTATCTACTACTAATGCATCTTTGGATAATCCATCTGCAATAGTTAGGATTACGTTTGCAGTATTTCCTGCAGCGTATTCATCTACTTTATCGTATAACATTGAATACATTTCTGAATAATCGTTTAGATGATTATCTGCTACTGCTTGTCTAATCTTCATAAACAAATTACGTTTGTCATCATTTGATTTTAATAGGTCAATCAATTTCGTTTGGAAGTTTGATTCAACCATCACTTTGTGGTCTACTTTCAATTCTCCCTTTGCAGATTGTAATTGACAAGTGTTAAGTATTCTACGGATATCTGGATAATATGAATTAATCACATCGGCCATATTCTTTGGTTCATACTTAATTTTTTCGGAATCCAATATCTTTGCTACTTGAACTGCTACATCCTTTTTAGTTGGAGGTGTAATTGCGAAAGACTGACATCTACTTTGGATAGGGTCAATGATTTTCTCAATATAGTTACAAGTTAAGATGAAACGACAATGCTTACTGAATGTTTCCATTAAGTTACGAAGGATTGCCTGTGCTCCCGGTGTCATATAATCAAACTCATCAAGGATAATCACTTTAAATCCTGCGAAACCTACCGATGATGCGAAGTTCTTTACCTTCGTTCTTACGGTATCCACATTGTTTTCATCCGATGCGTTAATAATCATAAAGTCACATTTGATAGTGTTTACGATTAACTTTGCCAATGTTGTTTTACCTGTGCCGGCTTTTCCATACAACAATAGATGTGGTATATCATTGGCATCTAAATATTGCTGAATTGTTTCTTTGATGGTCTCATTACCAACATAGTCAGCAAGAGTTTGTGGGCGGTATTTCTCCACCCACAAACTATGTTCTCTTTTGTTTATATCGTTTGCGAAAAAACTCATATTAATTTCCAGTTGAACCGAATCCACCTTCGCCTCTTTCGGTGTTAGATAATTGTTCTACTTCTTCAAATCTGATTGTTGGATATGGTAGGATTATGATTTGTGCAATTCTATCACCCACTTTGTAATCAACTTCATCAATTCGAATATCATTTTTTCCATATACCTTTTTGAATGTAGCTTGTAGTTCACCTCTATATCCACTATCAATTACACCAACGCAGTTTGTTAATGCTAAATCAGTTTTTCTAATTGATGAACGAGGGAATATCAATCCTACAAATCCTTCAGGTATTTCTAATGCAATACCCATTCCATAGGTTACATCAAATGTTGTATTAGATATGATTGATGTTGCCACCAAATCCATTCCGGCATCCCCATACTTTGCATATTGTGGAATTACAGCATCTTTATGTAGCTTTTTAATCTTTACTATCTCCATTTTCTTTTTCTTGTTCTTTTCTAATTTGTTTTGTATCTTCGGAAATTGGTCTTGCGAATATTTTAAATTCCATACCATTTTGTTTAAATGTCAACACATCACCTTCCATTGGTTGTAGTTGTAATACCAATGGTGATGGTTCTGTATTTTCACCTTGCCAACCAAATACTACAGGTTCGTTATTAAAAAATTGAAAACACCATTCAGCATCTCCAATTGTTTTTGGTTGTTCAATTTCTACACTACCTTGTAATTGTTCTTCCTCTATTGGGAATAATTCTAATTGTTCGTTTGTCATTTTATTAATTTGAAATTTCTACTAAATAATACTTACATACAAAATCATCAATTTGGAATTCAACATTTGATAAACCATCAGTTGAAACTTTTAATTTAGCATTAGTTGCTTCTTTGTTTGCTGTAAGAATTTCCTTTAAATATTTTGAAGAGAATGAGATTGGTTTTACTTCACCATCAAATCCCTTAATTGCTGTGAATGTTACTCTGTTTGTCGAAATTGAAGAATAACCAATTGCCATTTTCAAATCACCACCTTCTGTAAAGATTGTGAAAGTATCTACATCACTCAATGCACCCTTTGCTTTGATGAAACGGTCTACCATTTGTGATGTCATATCAATTGTAATACCAAAATCAGGCAATGCTTTCAAATCTGGAACTGGTGGAATAACACCCAAGTCTGCCAACTGATAAGAAGTTTCAGTATCATCTGAACTCAACTTAAGCGTAACTGCTTTATCACCCGCTTTATCCACTTTCAATGCGATATCACTATCCAATACACCAATCATATTTTTTAACAATGATGTTGTATAAATACCTACATTAAATGGTGTTGAAGTGAATGCGTTAAACTCTACTTCACCCAATAGGGTTTTATCATCAGAAATAAATCTAACTGATAACTTTGTTCCTTCTGCGTTCCATGCTACTGATTCGATAAGTCCACCTAACGAATACTTTTGGATAAATTTTAATAAATTGTTTTTGTTCATATTTTATGTTTTATGTTTTACTAATATACGGATTTTTTTCTAAAAAGCAAAAAATTTCTTTGCTGTTTTTGTTTCTGTTGTTGCTTTCTCCCATTTCAATGCATTGTAGAAATCATCTAATTTGTTTTCCAACTCTGCTTCAAATATTTTATCTCTATCAATGTAAGTTTCAACGAAGTCCATAACCTCTTTTGGGTCATTGTAATCTTTAAAAGCAAGTGTATCTAGTCCTAATGGATTTGTTTTAAGATATACCCACTTAACTTTATCACCATCTCTGATTGGTTCATGTTTATATGGACAGTTGAAGAACTTTAATAATCTATTGTATGCTATTCCGGCTTTAACGTGTGCAGGTGTTCCTTTTTCAAAGTCTGCAACTGCTTTACCTTTCTGCCAACTACCATTATCATACTTACTTAATTCTTTGATTGCTCCACCCTTTGCAATTAGATTTACAGGAAGTGTTGGTAAACTCTTTTTGAATGTAAGTAATGTATCATCAATATATTCATTATCTTTACCCATTAGAATATCTTTCAACATTGTAGACATAAACTTTTGAAATGCTTTTGGAAATGAACTTCTAACTACATCCAATCCTTTCACATCTAACTTATCACATGGAATACCATTTTTCAAAATCATCCATTGTGCGTATCTTTTCTTTGCTACCCAAAACCCTGCTTTACTGATATACTCTTTCTTAATCTCAAATCTATGTTTCTCTTTAGGAATGAAGAAAAATCTCTCTGCTAATAAATTGTAGAATGAGTTTAAGAATGCTTGAGTTTCCTCTGCAATTGTGTTTACCTCTTGTGCCATTCGTTTTTCATCAAACTCTTTATATTCTGGGTATCTATGTTTTACCAAAGGTTCTGCCATCATATAAATTGAGTCCGTATCGATATAAACATTGTAATCCTCTTTTGTTCCTAACTCTTTCCAATATTTGATGTTTGCCATTTCGGCGGTTTTCTTAATAACCACTTGTCCGGTCAGAGTCACTGCTTCTGCGTTATCCACATCATAGAAACGAAATGCAGGTAAACCTAACACACCATACATTGAGTTTAGTAGGATTTTCTGAACGTGTTGTCTTTTACCATAGAATTCGTATTGCTCTGTGTTTCCTTCCTCACCATATTTCTTTTCCAACTTACGATACTCTACTCTCTTTTGAAACCATGTGTTTAGGATATCTGCAATCAAACCTGGCTTATCCTGATTATATAGGACTCCGTTTGCTGCTACACCCAAATTACTATCTTTGATTACTTCTGCCAATTCCTCTTTACTATATTCGTATGTATCATCCTTTCCTACTATTCTATATGTTCCACTATCTTCACCCTTAATCCATGCTTCCGCATCCCAATTCTCAATCTTACCAATCTTTGTTTCAGGACTGATATTAAGTGTCATAATGATTGAAGGGTATAGTGAAGTTAAGTCCAAGTCATATATCCAATCATATTTACCAACGATAGGTTCTTTTACATATGCTCCAATAAACTTCTCTTCATCATTATCTCGAAGTGCTTGCATTCTTTCTCTCCTATCCGCCGGCTTGTTTGTTGCTACCAATCCTTTTGATTTAAGATAAGATAAACATGCACCTTCTAACCACTTCGATGAATAAATGTAATCTTCATATGGAACGTAACCAGCGTGGCATATCGCCCTACATAATTCAATAAACTTTAATTTATTATCCATTGCTACCACCAAGTCCACGTCGACAATGTTATACTCAATGAACTTCTCTAAATCATTTTCAAAGAGGTCATCCAAACTTCCTTCATACTCAACCTTACCTCTACCTAATTCTTTTGTTGCGATGTGGTTCAGGGTGTAAGAACTTTCCAAACCAAAATTATATTGTTTGTATAAGTTGATGTAATCCAAAATACTTACACCCCCAAAACTCCACTTGTCTCTGTAAGGTGAGTAGAAACATTGTCCGATACGTGATAATCTTTTTGCATGTCCTTCACCACAAACGTTTTTGATACGATTATAAAGATAAGGAATATCAAAGAAATCTATATTCCATCCTGTGAGAATAGACGCATCAACTTCTTCGTAGTAATTAAGAAATGCAAGTAAAAGATTTTTCTCGTTATCGAAAATGTGAACACTAACCT
>Ga0315909_10000922_pt1 | contig 39484 bp, 37 predicted proteins | sample LakEriMetagenome_11_FD_203527 | JGI IMG/M metagenome (GOLD analysis project Ga0315909, IMG submission 203527) | Freshwater fungal communities from buoy surface, Lake Erie, Ohio, United States - Buoy 2 MA125 | ecosystem: Environmental > Aquatic > Freshwater > Lake | place: USA: Lake Erie, Ohio... | reverse complement strand
CAGCCAATCGGCGCTTCGTCCGCCGAAATAAAAGAATCCAGCTTCGTCTCGGTAGCCAAGGTCGCCGGTCCAATACCAGCCGTTGCGCACGCGTTCAGTTGAAGCTTCTCGGTTGTTGTAATAACCCTCGAATGAAGTTCCACCACTCAAGCTGACGATTTCGCCAATGCATTCGGGATTGCTGATTGCTCCGAACTCATCGAATTGAACCCGCGGGCACTCAACATTGGTGTCGGGATCAACGATGCACACTTGGCCAGCCATGTCGGCTCGTTCTTTGCCGAGTGCATTCGCTGGAGTGTCAGGAGTCCGAATGATTGCGACAACACTTTCGCTTGATCCGTAACCCTCGACGAGATCGCAGCCAAATCGTTCAAGAAAGCGTTCGCGGTCAAGGGCACTTGCTTCTGTCCCAAACCCGAGACGCAATGTGTTGTTGCGATCCTCATTAGAAATCGGCTGACCAAGGATGTAGGCGATCGTGCGACCGACATATGTGAAATATGTGCACCCATGAGCGCGGATATCGGACATGAAGTTGCTCGCAGAAAACTTCCGACGAAGCACCAGCGTTGCACCAACGGCGAGTGCTGGCCCCCAGCAGGCCATCAACGCGTTGCCGTGAAAGAGTGGCATTGGGCAATAGCACACTTCTTCGGCTGTTACTCCGTAGATTTGCCCAGCTCGCACGCTGGCCGTGGCCATTCGTTGATTGGTGCAGACGACTGCCTTGGGCGCGCTTGTTGAACCAGATGTGAAGAGCAAGAAAAGAATGCTGTTTTCGTCAGGTTCGTGCTCTGGGAGCGTTGCGTCACGATGTTGCAGAAGTTGATCATGGTGTTGAGCGGAATCAACATCGATGACTTTGTTCGTGTCAACTCCTGTGTGCAATCCATCAATGAGTGTCATGCCGCTTTGGTCACTCACGATGATCTGGCAATCAGTGTGCTGAATATCGCGTTCTAATTCGCTTCCCCGACGAGTTGGGTTGATGCCAACAACGCACGCACCAACGAGCGCTGCACCGCCAATCCAAAAGAGGTAGTCCGGGGTGTTCTCTAGGAGTATTCCGACGTGTGGCGGGCGATCATCAGAAAGTAGTTCGGCCAAAATTGAGGCACGAACTGCTGACTCAGAAACAACTTCATCCCAGGTGTACGTGCGTCCTTCAAAGATGTAGCCAGCGTGCTGGTCACCTTTTCTGGCCCGAATCAACGAGGCAACAGTGGTCATGGAACGATTCGTGCAGGTAGGGGATGGCGGTAGAGCGCAGCGGCATTTTCGCAGCAGAACTTACGAAGGAGTTGCGGAGACAAGTGCCCCCACGCATCTCGCAATATGGATTGACTGTTCGGCCAGGTGCTGTCGCCATGGGGGTAATCGATTTCAACCATGATGTGGTCGTCGCCGATGACGTCATGAAGATCAATCGTTGATGGATCATCAATGGTGCAGAACCAAAAGTTGCGGCGCAATAAATCGGCAGGACGAATATCCCAACCGGCTCCATAGCCACTGCGATCAACGACATTTTCAAGACGATCGAGCAACATCGGAACCCAACCAATGCCACCTTCACTCATGGCAATCTTCAAAGTGGGGTATTTGTAGGCGTAGCCACTCCATAACCACTCGGCACAAGCTGTGAGCGATAGTTGGCCAAACAACGTTGCACCAAGTTGAAGTGAAGGTGCGCCTTCGGGCATCGCGTACATTCCTGATGAGCCAACGTGCAACGAGATCACGGTGTCGGTTTCAACGCAGGCTTCAATGATCGGATCCCACCAACCACTAAACAAACTTGGAAAACCAACGTTGTGTGGCCGTTCGGGCAACGTCACCGAAACGAATCCGCGTTCGGCATTGCGTCGAATCTCATCGGCTCCGAGTTTTGCTGTGCCGTCGGGTCCAGGAGCAAGCCAAGTGATTCCACACGGAATGATGCGGTCAGGGTATTTCTGCCACCACTCTTCGTACAGCCAATCGTTCCATGCGCGCATTGTCGCGTGACCAACCTCGGGGTCTTTGCACGCGCTAAAAATACGACCTGCGAAACCTGCAACCTGCGATGGGAAGTTGAGTGAAGCCCAGCACCCGATGAGGTCCATATCTTTGATGCGTGCGTCAATGTCCCAACATCCACGACGCATATCTTCGAATCGTGCGGGTTCAAGTGAACGAAGTTCAGGCTTACGCCCAACGACTGCATTCATTCCGACCTGACTGAAGATCTGATCATCAAAAGTCCAGACTTGATGACCTCGGTCATTCACAATGAGCCGAGGTGCTTGCGACTGAAGCGCTTTCGGTAAGCGACCGTCGAACATGTCGGGTGGTTCAACGAGGTGGTCGTCAACAGAAATCAACGTGTAGTAGATCGGCGATATCTCGGGCTCAGGTAACAGCATGTCTTGGTTGGTGGGCCCAATGACATAGGTGCCGGTTTCGTGGTTGCTCATAGCGGTTGTCCATTCATGCGTGAGATCGAGAGTAAGCGTTCAAATTCTTGGTGACCAAGTGCTTCTCGTAAATAATTTTGGGCGTGTACATAGGCCCCATTTTCAACCTGGGGATCGGCGGCTAAACGAGCGACAGCGTCGCCGATGATCTCGGGCCCAACGCCATTGCGAGCAATCCATTCAAGGTTGGCTCCAGAGTCGAGAACGCGTTCGGTGGCGACTAAGCCAGGGTTGATATTGAGACTTCGAATTCCGTCATTTCCGTACTCGAGGGCCAACATGTCGGCCATTCGATGAAACCCGGCTTTGGTTGCGGCGTACATGAGGGACCAGCCTCCGTCATCGGCAGTACGTTCTGGTGTGCGTTGACCGGCATCACTCGTGACATTGAGGATGGTGGCACGCCAGCCGGTTTCGGGGTGGCGTGGGTTGGACAGGGCGTGTTGGAGGAATGCATGGGTTAACAACAGCGGTGCGACAAGATTGCCGTTTGATCGGCGGACAATGTCGTCAGGATTGGTGTCGGCAAAACGAATGTCATTACCCGGCCCGACATACACCGCATTGTTGATCAGTAGGTCGATGTGATCGTTGCAGGCTGTGAGGCAACGTTTGAACGAGGGCTCAACGTCATCGAGGTTTAAGATGTCGGCTTCAATGATCGCAACGGCGGCCCCATGACCACTTGCTTGGGCGGCGGTGGTCGCAAGGCTGCCTGAAAGCATTCGGCCTGTTGCAGGGTTGACGGCCGTTCCCTCAAGCACCGTTCGGCCGGTGATCACCAAGTCGTATCCAGATTTGGCAAGAGCGATGGAAATTCCTCGACCAATTCCACGGCTTGCGCCCGTGACCATTGCGACTGGACGACGATTTGTGTTTTTTGTGTGCACCATCGCCCCCAACGGTTATCGGTCTTTGCTCAATCCCGACTAGTTTCTGACACGGTATCAGAAACATTTTGCGGGGCTCTTGGGCGCCGTACAACACAAGGAGTTACGCCATGGGTGCATTAACTGGCAAAGTCGCCATAGTTACCGGAGCAGGTCAAGGTGTTGGTCGTTGCCATGCCGAACTGTTGGCTGCCGAAGGCGCCGCAGTCGTGGTGAATGATCTCGGAGAATCAGCTGACGCAGTTGCTGCCGCAATTGTCGCCAATGGTGGGCGAGCAGTCGCACAGCGTGGAAGTGTGAGCGACTGGGCGGCTGCCGAAGCTTTGGTTCAACGGGCTATTAGCGAGTTTGGTGATCTGCATATCTTGGTCAACAACGCTGGCTTCATTCGTGACGCCATGAGCTTCTCAATGGAAGAGGCGCCGTTCGACAGTGTGGTTTCGGTGCACCTTAAGGGTCACTTCGCTCCCGCGCATTTCGCGGCGGCTTACTGGCGCAATCAAGCCAAAGTTCTTGAGGGCACCGAAGGCGGATTGCCGCAACGTCGCATCATTAACACCACGAGTGAAAGTGGTTTGTTCGGTGGGCCTGGCCAAGGTAACTACGGTTCGGCTAAGGGCGGCATCATCACGATGACGACAATCCTTGCTCGCGAACTTGGTCGCTACAACGTCACTGTGAACTGTATTGCGCCACGAGCACGTACGCCAATGACTGAAGTCAATCCAAAATTCACGAAGCCCGAATCTGGTTTTGATAAATACGATCCCGCCAACATCAGTCCGATGGTTGCGTTCTTGGCGAGTGATCATGCATCAGATATCAACGCGCAGACATTCATCGTTTTGGGTGATCAAGTACATCGCATTCGGCCAACCGAAATTGCTAACTCGTTGACAGGTGGCGACAAGAAGTGGACCGTCGAAGGTTTGGCTGCGGCGAAGGATCAACTCTTTGGTGGTTTACCTTCAGGTGTGCCGGCTTGGGGCGGACCACCTATGTGAGGTGGGCGATGTGAATGTGCTGATCTGATGAGCCCATTCACATCAGTTGATGATGCGACGTCGCCCGACGATGATCGCTAGGCCCACGAACATCAGAGTCATAGCAGTCATGATCTCAGATGTGCTCAGGCGATTGCCTGTTTCGGGCAAAACGGGAGCCGTGGTCACGGCACGTACAGACAGGGTTGGGGCAGAATAGTGGAAGTTCGTCGCAGTGATCACCACATTGCCATCCTGAACAACCACGCTGACGGTGGCTTCATTATTTGGATCATCTGGATCTGAGATATCGAATGTGAATGTCGTGGACTCGTTCACGTTTGGTCCCCACATGCATTGGGCAGTCTCTAGCGGGATTCGGGCCTGATATTTACCTGACCACACGGTAGTCCCATCGGTATCGAAGTGGGGGTTAGAAATGCGAAGGCTCAATTCGCCGGTAGTTGCATCAAAACTTGGCACACTCGGCATCCAAGAGTTGTCAGCGACGATCAAGGTGGGCTTGCCAGCACACTGTGGGGCGGGCCCAAGATATCGAGTGTCAAGGACGACGAATGCAAAGCGATTGACCTTCCAAGCTCCACGGGCATCGGGTGCGGTGACATTTGCGATCGTTGCAGTGTCGACACCGAGAATGTCATAGGGGATTCCCTCAACTGTGATCTTCGATGCGCCGTCTACTGCTAGACGTTCAGTGACCGCCATGGATTCGCCGGCCTTAGGTGTAATGACCGAAGGTTGCAACCAACTTGTTCGTATTGTGGCTCGAAACTTAACGTCGCGTTGCGTGTTGCCATAACGCACACACACCCCATTGATCTTGTTCGTGGTGCAGGCGGTACTGCCGCTCTCGTACGGAACGCGAAAATTGTCGCGAGTGCTGGCATGAATTTCAAATTGGAGTCTTGGTAGAACTCCAGTAGTGCCGGGGAAATCAATCGTTGCTTGGGTTTCCACTTTGTCGAAACCGTCCTCGTTGACCAGCCCAGGAATTTGCCACTCGTGACAGCACACTCCGCCGTCAAAAGTGGGAGCGGTGCGTCCTGTGAGCGTTCCCTCTACCCAAGACCCGTTGAGGAGCGCTCCAATTGACTCAATGCAGTCAAGTTGCGAAGTAGTTGTGCAGGGTCCGATGACTACTTGAGGCTGCCCTGAGGCAGGTTCAATCGGTGCCCAAGCATGAACTGTGGTGGGAATCAAGATCAGTGACACCAAAGTAATGACGAGAAGACTGAGAAATTGGAATGCTTTTGTGCGAGTCATGAATGGTCAACGATTGTCAAATGTCGTTGTGACTTTGGCTAATGTCGGCGAAGTGGGGGAAAGTCTTGACTCGGTGCGTCAGCAGGCTGCTCTGATTCTGGAATGGCTGACCAGCGACGACGGAAGACGCGCAATCAAGGGAGTCATTCAGCGATATCGGTTACAGGTTGAACCTGGCGATCTAGAACATCAGGCATGGCTACGAATCACGACTAGTTTTTCGGCGCGTAGTGAACCTTTGAGTTGGGTGCAGAACTCTGCTGATGCAGCGAAATACGGACAGCGGGCGCTGTCGAATTTGGCCCTTGATCAAGTTCGCATTGACCGTCGCCGAATCAAACGCGATGATCGTTTACTTTCTGCGGCGGAAACATCAGTGGTGGGTCCAGAGGATCGAGTTTTAGGTGTGATGTTTTTTGAAGAGGTTGTCCGACGGGTGAGCGTGAGTCGTATCGAGCCCGGCAATTGTGGTGGTTGTTCCCCAGAAGTGATTCGGTCAATTGCTATTCGAGTCATCCAGTTGATTGCTCTTGAATCAACAGTTCATTCATCTGATGACGACAAACATCTGAGAAGTCGTGATTGGTTTGACCATGTTGTGGATGCCGCAGTCGGACGAATTGATGGAGAAGTCAAGTCAGAGCGGATACGTAAACGACAGTCTCGATGTAAGGCTTGTGTCCGTGAATTACTGGCTGATGTGATGGGGAAGATGGAGGGGCGAAATGACTGAGGTGCGCCTGTTCTACATACGCGATGCCGATCGTTGGGAGGCAATTCCCACGAACAACAATGTGCACGAATTCATTAGTGATCGGGGTTTGCGAATACTGCTTGATGAATTTGGCGTGGCTATAGGTTTCGTCATCGACGTTGATGGAGATCTTGAGTCCCGACTCCATGTCCTCGGGCGTTACATAGATGTGGACTCCTTAGGGGAATATTTCCGATCACAAGAATCAATGACGGAGGGAACAACTGTTGAACTTGAAGGCCGCGTGACTCAACCGTTGCTTCCGGTGAAAGTCGCACCCAAGTCTGATTCGCGCTTGATCCAAATTGCTCAATTGGATCAAGGCTTTATGGTCTCATTGGCATTCAGTTGGTGGTTCTCCTTGTGGGGGGTTTGGTTGACGATCGTCCGCGGTGATGGTTTGATCTTGGCTGATCTCCCAATTCGTCGCGGGTCAGTTGAGTTTGTTCCGAACGCCTTCCCTGTAGCAAGCGGCGACCTTAGAGCCTCAATGCACCGTGGTCCAAAAACACTGCGTCGAATATCACTTGTGTGCGTTGCGCTCATCGTTCTTGTTATGTCGGTGTTTTTCCTTAGTGACGAAACATCGGTCTCGGAAGATCCAGTCTCCGTGCCTTCAACTGATTCGGTTCTGTTGCCGCCGTCGACGAATCCAGCGCCAACCATTGCCTTGCCAACGCAACGTCAGGCGGCGACGAATTATGTGTCAATTGATGATGTTGCAAGCCTTGATGTTTCGATCGAACAAAGGACGATCGCTCCTGGCATGACTTTCAATATTCAGTTGTTGTTTGACAAGTCAGCCTTTGATGTATTTGGTTCTCTCGGATCAAACGGAGACCAAACTGAGGCGTTTCGTTCATGTCAGTCGGCCCGTGATTTCTACCGTGAAGTTCCTGCCCAAATCGGGGCAAACGAGCTGTTCAAGGTCTATCTGGTGTCAGCAAACGGCGAGCGAATCAGTCTTGTCGAGAAAGAGATACAAATGACCTTGGTGGGAGCAACGGTAGAAGGTTGCCCAGAAGCGAAGACGACAGGCACTGATCCGTATCGCGTATTGCAACGTACCTTCTACGCTCCCGAGACGGTCCCCATCACAATTCCGGCCCAAGTTGAATTTGGCAGATACTCAATAGTCGTCGAGGTTGTGAACATTGAGTGGAAGGACACCCTGCCAATTGAAGTCGTCGTTGGTTTGAGCAATGAGAGTTGATATCAGTGGGGGGCGCCGAATTGACGGTCGCCAGCATCGCCAAGTCCAGGCACGATAAATGCACTCTCATTGAGGCGCTCATCAATTGAGGCTGTGAAAATTCGCAGGTTCAGTCCGGTCGTTTTCAAGAACTCAATTCCCTCGGGAGCAGCCAACACACAAATGACGGTGATGGGTCCGGTTGGATTTCGTTCCATCAACAACTCGCAAGCATGAGCGAGTGAACCACCTGTTGCCAACATGGGGTCGAGGACGAAACAAGTACGTCCAGCCAAGGTCTCGGGCAACTTGTTGACGTATTGCTTGGGCTCAAAAGTTTCCTCATCACGACTCACACCAATGAATCCGACATCGGCATTCGGCATGAGTTCTTGTGCGGCGTGAACAAAGCCGAGGCCGGCTCGAAGGACTGGAATGACAACTGGTTGGGTGCTGAGTACTCGTCCTGAAGTTTTGGTCAGAGGGGTCTGCACTGTGATTTCAGTCGTTGGCAGATCGCGAGTGGCCTCAGCGAGAAGCAGAGTTCCGACGCGTTCGAGTTCTTGGCGAAAGAGGGCGTTGGGGGTGGAAACGTCACGGATTCGCGTGAGCGAATCAGCGATCAGGGGATGGTTGACGACGGTGACTTCGATGGTGCCTGAGGTTTGAGCCATGCACCTATTGTCGCGCATCAGCGGTCGTTTGACCCCATGGCAACTTCGGCCTTCAAAAGCGCGTAGCGGGGCTTGACGAGGCCGTTAATGATGCGTAGGCGCTCAGGGAAGGGGGCAAAGGCGCTCTTCATGGCATTGAGGGTCAGCCACTCAAAGTCTTCAAGGCCCCAGTCAAAGGCTTCAGCCAATTGCACGAACTCTTTGGTCATGCTGGTATCGCTCATAAGCCGATTATCGGTATTGACCGTGACCCTGAATCGCAGGCGTCGCAGCATCCCGATCGGGTGCTCGGCGATTGAACTACAGACCCCAGTATTCACATTGCTTGTGGGGCAAAGTTCAAGCGGAATTCGGCGATCTCGAACATATGCGGCGAGGCGGCCGAGTTGTTCAGACCCAGTTGGTCCGGTGATGTCGTCAACAATTCGTACGCCGTGTCCCAGACGTTCGGCGCCACACAACTGCACGGCTTCCCAGATGCTGGGTAGACCAAATGCTTCACCTGCGTGAATCGTCGAGTGAAAGTTCTCGCGTTGAACGTGGTTGAAGGCCTCAAGGTGACGAGTCGGTGGGTGTCCTGCTTCTGCACCAGCGATATCGAAACCCACAACTCCACGGTCGCGCCAACGAACTGCAAGGTCGGCAATTTCAAGACTGCGGCGTGCGGTGCGCATTGCCGAACAGATGGCGTAGATCGTGAGATCGGTTCCGGCACTGCCTCGAGCAAAGCCATCAAGAATCGCCTGCATCACTTCGTCAAGAGTGAGTCCCTTGTCAGTACACAACTCAGGAGCCATGCGCACTTCGGCGTACACGACCCCTTCGGCTGCTAAATCGTGGGCGCACTCGTATGCCACACGCTCAATGGCATCTTTGTCTTGCATGACGCCAACGGTGTGAGCAAATGTTTCGAGATACAGCACTAAGTCATTGCGCTTGGCCCCACGATGAAACCATTTTGAAAGATCGACAACATCGGTTGTGGGCAGGTTCTTATAACCATATTCAGATGCAAGCTCAATAACCGTTGCGGGGCGCAAGCCACCGTCGAGGTGATCGTGCAAAAGCGCTTTTGGAGCACGTAACAAGATGTCTGGGGTTGCTGTTGTCATAGTGATACCGCCACTTTGTCGAGTCGGCGCAATGGCAATTCGCTATTGCGTTGGAGCCAATTCCATTCTGGATATTCGGCTGATTCGGAGATGCAATGAAGTGAGTACGCATGGCGACTCTTTTCACTGCGGTTGACGTCGCTCCAGTGTGGGAGCAAACCGTGCAGCACAACAAGCGTTCCGGCCTTTACTTCAAGCGGAACTAGTTCTATTGGTGCGATGGGAAGTGGAGAGTCGTCAAGAACTTCAAATGTTGCGCCGTCGTTCGCTTCGTTGCGTACAAACTTTTTGCGCAGCGTGGTTTTATGTCCACCAGGTGCCGCCCACAAACAGCCGTTCTCAAGTGTTGCGTCTTCAATAGCAAACCAAAATCCGGTCACCGTGATGGGGTCGCTGTAGAGGAACGTTGCATCTTGATGGCAACTGACTTCACCACCAATGCGGGGCTGCTTGCAGATATACATTGTCTGCAACGCCAGGGCATCGGGCATTCCGAGATCGCTGGCTACGGCTGCAAGTTCTGGGGTGTAGGTGAATGATTCAAATACTGGATCAAGATCGTGCATCGCATGACCGATTTTGTTGATGCTGAGTTCTTTGCTTTGTTTCAAGGCGCCGGTGTCGTCAAAGGCTTCCTCTTCAAAGAAACAAATGATTCCGGTCGCTGAGTCAATGAATTGTTGATCAGCGTGACGAGACTGTTCATTCGTCGTAAAGACACTTCGATTGGCGTCGGGATCAAAGTTATGCAAGATCTTTTCGGCCTGGGCCTTGAGAGCAATACAGGCCGAAGGCTTTGCGAAATCGGGAAGCACCAAAAAACCGTCACGGTGATAATCGGCAATTTGTTGATCAGTGAGGAAGGCTCCCATGGGCCAATTCTAGAGGGCGTTTGAGCGAGGTGTGCTCGAGACGGGGGAGTCTGGGTGCAGAGATGACGAAAGACCTTTACGCTGTCGGTATGAATTCACCTCAAGGCCCAACGAACGAATTGGCGACAACCGCCGCTGCCCCTCAGTTGACGATTCTGGGCAACACAGTGCGTGAGGCCGTTGACCACGTGGAAGTCTTTCCGGCTCCTGCCAACGTTGATCTGGTGCGCTTTACAACCGATGAATTGGCGTCAATGTGCCCGGTTACCAAACAACCTGACCTCTCGCACGTCGTGATTGAGTATCAGCCTCTCGAATGGTGTGTCGAATCCAAGAGTCTCAAGTTGTATCTCTGGAACTTCCGCGATCGTGCAGTATTCGCCGAAGCGCTGGCCGCCGAGATTGCTGGCGAGATTATGGAGACCGCCAAGCCGCGCAAGGTGACCGTGACATTGACGCAACGTCCTCGTGGCGGAATCGAAGTGCAAACAGTTGCGAGTTTCGGTCGCTGAGAACTAGCTGGCGAATTCAGTTAGTGGTTTTCGCCCGCACGGTATGGGATGCCAGCGTAAGCCGGAGGGCGTAATTGCTGTTGCGCTCCGGCAAGAACCAAAATCGTGACGATGTATGGAGTCGCTGCCACGAATTCTTGTGGCACTTCGTCAACCAAGAAATAGGTCGCCGCGGAAACTGCTGCGCCAATCAGTAATCCGGTGGCCAACATCTGCTTGTTTCTCAGTAGAGCGACAATGGCGAGAGCAACCAAAATGACTGCGATGACGAGCAGAAGCGCCGGCACATTCTTTTCGTCGCGGAACTTGAGCGCCGACGGAAAACCAAACAAGATCGCGCCACGGAACACTCCGAATGGGTTCCAGTTGCCAAAGATTGTTGTCGCTAGACCGATGTATCCCTGACCGCCAGTTTGACCTTGGCGGTAGGTGCTGGTGAAAACAGTCGATAGGTACGCTCCACCAAATGCGGCCAATCCACCACTGATTGCCATGGCTTGGTAGCGCAGACGATTGATGGGTACGCCCAAACTTTCGCCAGCTTGAGGTGATTCGCCACTTGAACGAACGCGAAGACCAAACCGCGTACGCCACAACACATATGCAGTGATTGGAACAAGAGCGATGGCAACAATGGTCGGGATATAAATGTCGCTCACGAGACCACGTAGCAAGCCTGCGAGGTCGGGTAGCAGTGGTAGCTCATGTTTCTTTTCGAGCCAACCCAAAATGTCAGGGCTACGCCAGGACCCAATACGCCCTCCAGATAGGAACGGCATATCAAATTCGCCGTAACCACCTTTTCCAGCGGGCGACTGACTTTCTCCGCCACCTTTTTGACCTTTGAAGAAGATGATGGAGAGATACTCGGTTGCACCAGCCGCCAAGATATTGATCGCGATACCTGAGACAACGTGGTTCACGTTGAATCGAACTGTTGCCAATGCATGAAGTAAGCCGACGAGAGATCCGGCAAAGATTGCCAGCGCGATTCCTGCCCACGACCCCCATTTCCATGCTCCGTATCCACCGAACCATGTTCCGATAATCATCATGCCTTCAATGCCGATGTTGACAATGCCAACCCGTTCAGCCCACACCCCAGCAAGACCGGCGAGCAAAATTGGAGTGGCGACACGCAAGGTTGACGAGATTGTCCCCGAACTGGTGATGTCATCAGCGTTGGTGAAGAGTCGAACAATTGACAAAACCAACATGAACCCCAACGACAAGGCAATGGTGCGCTGTCCGGTAGTTAACGATTTAAAGAATTTCATGCCGACACCGCCACTGTTTCAAGAGCCGCTGCCGCTTTATGTTGAATTCGCCGATCATCCCAGCGTTTGACCGCCTCGTTAATGATGACGACGGCAAGAACAATGATGCCCGTCATGATGGTGGTGATTTCCTTGGGAATATCAATCAATTGCAGGCGACCTGATGCCTCGCCGAGGTAACCAAACAACAGTGCTGAGATAAAAATGCCAAGTGGGTGGTTGCGACCAAGCAAGGCGACTGCGATTCCATTGAATCCTTGTTGTTCAGCCAAGTTGTTTTGGTAAGCGTGCACATCACCGAGAAGTGCACGCATGCCAACGAGTCCGGCGAGTGCTCCCGAGAGCAACATGGAAATCATCACCATACGCTTGGGGTTGACGCCAGTGACACGTGAGGCGCCCGGGTTGGCTCCAGAAGCACGAAGTTGGAAGCCAAACTTCGTTTTCCAGACCAACACATAAAACAGCACCAAAACCAAAATCGCGACAAAGAACATTCCGTTCAGTCGACGATCAACGATGTCCGGGAACCATGCCGACGTTGGTAGTTCTTTGGTCTTGACCAGCAAACTGCCCGTGGTGCTTTCGACGCGAAAGAAAGAGTCGAAAGCCCAGGCCACCAAACTCAGAGCAACGAAGTTCAACATGATGGTTGAAATCACTTCGTTAACGCCGCGCTTCACTTTGAGCCAACCAGCAAAGGCGGCCCACAGAGCACCAGTCGCCATTGCAACAATGAGGCAGAACAAAATGTGTATCGGTGCAGGTAAGTCAACGGCGGCACCGGCAACTGCAGTTGCCAAAAGTGCCACACGCATTTGTCCTTCAACTCCGATGTTGAAGAGGTTCATTTTGAAACCGATAGCAACGGCGGCCGCAGAGATCATGAGTGGTGTGGCGCGGTTGAGTGCACCTTGCAAAACCTTGGTGTCACCAGCAGCGCCGAACAGTGTTCGGTAAGCCTCAATGGGATCTTTGCCGGTAATCAACAAGATCACCGCACAAATACAAAGCGCGACGAAAACTGCCAAGAGCGAACTAGCTGAAGTAACAGCCATTCGTTGTAGACGTTGACTTTTCATTGAGCTACTCCTTGCTCTTCGCCCGTCATATACGTGCCCAGCAATTCGGGAGTCGCAGTCGCCGGGTCGAGATGTGCAGTGACACGACCGTCAAACATCACCAATATTCGATCGGACAAGCCGATGAGCTCTTCAAGGTCGGCAGAAATGAGAAGGACACCTAAACCGTTATCGCGGGCGTGTCGTAGTTCGTCCCAAATCGCCGCTTGTGCACCCACGTCTACTCCGCGGGTTGGATGCGCAGCGAGCAATACCTTGGGTTCACTGGCCATTTCGCGACCAACCACAAGTTTTTGTTGGTTGCCACCGGAGAGGGCAAATGCAGGAACCTGTTCGCTTGGCGTCAAAACTCCGAAGCGATCGATAATTGATCGGCAGTCAGCTTCAATCTTGCCGCGCGAAATGAAAGGACCGTTCGTGAGAGCGGTGTTTTCTTCACGACCCAAAAACGTGTTTTCCCAAAGTGGTGCATCAAGCAATAATCCTTCACGATGTCGATCGAACGGGATATACGACAATCCCATGTTGATTCGGTCGCGAGTTTCGGTGTGCGACAGTTCTTGACCGCAGACCGAAATCGAGCCACTCAAAATGGTGCGCAGTCCCAAGATGGATTCGCACAATTCAAATTGGCCGTTACCTTCAACGCCCGCAATTCCTACGATCTCTCCCGAATGAACAGCCACATTGATGTCTTCAAGTGCAAGTTTCGCGCCCGCAAAATTGCCGGCCAGATTGAGACCGGTGACCTGTAGTCGAACATCTTCGCCAACTTTTGTCTCGCGACCAGATGGGTCGGGGAGGTCACTGCCGACCATCAATTCAGCAAGTGAGCGTCGATTCACTTGTGATGGTGTGGTGTGGGCAACCGTCGTTCCTTGACGAATGACCGTGATTTCATCGCAGTAGGCAAGAACTTCGTCAAGCTTGTGTGAAATAAAGATCACTGTTGCGCCATCTGCAACGAGCCGCTTGAGCGTGATGAACAACTCTTCAACTTCTTGGGGTACGAGTACCGCAGTTGGTTCATCAAGAATCAGAATTTTCGCGCCACGATACAAAACTTTCAAAATCTCAACGCGTTGCCGTTGACCAACACCAAGCTCTGACACATTGGTATCTGGATTAAATGAAGCACCAAGAGACTTCATTAAAGTTTCAATGCGCTCGCGCGCTTCCTTGAAGTTGATGCGGCCACGACGATCAGTGGGTTCATCGCCCAGAATGATGTTCTCGGTAATTGTGAGATTGTCGGCCAGCATGAAGTGTTGGTGGACCATCCCGATGCCAGCTGCGATGGCGTCGGTCGGAGTCTTGAACTGAGCGAGATGTCCGTTGACAGTAATCGTGCCCTCGTCGGGCTGATGCATGCCGTACAACGTTTTCATCAACGTTGATTTTCCGGCACCATTTTCTCCGACGATTGCGTGAATCGTTCCGGGCCGAACAAGAAGTTCGATGTCGTGGTTGGCAATAACGCCGGGAAATCGCTTGGTGATGCCGTGAAGTTCAACGGCTAATGGATTACCTAAGTGAGAGTGATCAGTCATGTCGCCCCTTGATGTGCATATCCCGTTATAGCAGAGAGCCCGGGTCATGGACCCGGGCTCTCGACTAACTAATTGCTTCAGCTTGATTCAGAAACTGAATCAGGGCATCGACGGAACTTCGATTTCGCCTGCCACGATCTTGGCCTTGATCTCGTCGAGTTGGCTCACAACATCGTCGAGGTATCCACCTGAAGTTGAGTAACCAACACCGTCATTGCTGAGGTCAAACATCTTGATGCCACCAGAGGTGTCACCTTCAACCGAAGCTTTGATGGTCTCGAACACAGCAACGTCAACGCGCTTGATCATCGAGGTCAAAATGACTGCCTGTGCGGCTTCATCACCTGAGGTGAGGTACTGGTCGCTGTCAACACCGATAGCCCACTTGCCGGCTTCGATAGCTGCTTCGATGGTGCCTGCACCTGAACCGCCAGCAGCGGTGTAGATGATGTCGGTGCCAGCGGCGTACCAGCCAGCAGCGATTTCTTTAGCACCAGCAACGTTGCCCCATGCGGAGTTGTCGCCGGCCGGTCCGAGGTACTTGACGTTCACGACGATGTCGGGATTGACGTACTTGGCGCCTGCGGTGTAACCAGCTTCGAATGCCTTGATGAGGTCAATTTCCTGACCACCAATGAATCCGATTTCGCCAGTTGTGCTCTTGAGAGCGGCTGCTGCACCAACGAGGAATGAACCTTCGTTAGCTGCGAACAACAAGCTGCTCACGTTCGGAGCTTCAACTACTGAGTCAACGATTCCGAAGTGGATGTCGGGGTTAGCCGCTGCAACTTCGGTCATGGGATCGGTGAACATGAATCCAACACCAACGATGACCTGTGCGCCGCCACCTGCGAGTAATTCGAGGTTGGCCTTGCGGTCTTCGTCAACTGCTGCTTCGAGTTCTTTGATCTCAACGCCGAGTTCGCTCGCGGCCCGCTCGCCACCAGTTGCTGCTGAGTCATTGAAGGTTCCGTCGCCACGGCCACCGGTATCAAACGCAATACCAGCGATGACATCGCCAGCAGGTGCATCTGAGCCAGCAGGTGCTTCGGTAGTTGTGCCACTGTCGTCGCCGCCACAAGCAGCAGCGAAGAGGCTGAGTGCGGCAATTGAAGCTGCCAGCAATCGTGCATTCTTACGCATATATTTTCCTCCCCTTAATCGCTTGGCGGGAATGCCAAACGAACGGTAGGCAAAGGCTACACGACCTCAGAATGGCCATAGAACGCCCAAATGTGACGCGTGGCTGAACATTTGGCGCGCCAAATTATTGTTGGCGACCGCGATCTTGGATAGCTCGGCGGCGTTCTTCGACCTTCTCGGTGGAGAATTGTTCTTTGCGCCACACTGCACCATCGCGTGCCTCAATGGTCCAACCAGCGGTTTCGGCATGGATTTCGGCGTAAGTGCCCCGAATCTGCCGCACGCCCGGTTGGTCGTTACCGGCGATATCTCGGGCAATTTGGCGGGTAAACGGGATTAAGTCGGCGTGCGGCACAACGTGATTCACGAGTCCACGGTCGTATGCCTCGGGGGCCAACATGAAATTGCCGGTGAAACTCATTTCGCGGGCTCGACGAACTCCGATGGCCTGGGGGAGCAAAACCGTCAGACCCCAGCCGGGCATCACGCCGACGCGAGCGTGAGTGTCGCCAAACTTTGCGTTCTCTGAAGCGATGAGGAAATCACAGTTCAATGCGAGTTCAAATCCGCCAGTGACCGCGACACCATTGATCGCTCCGATCAGAGGTTTTTTGAGGGCTGGGAAAGGTCCGCGGATGCCGTCAGCATTTGGGCGACCGTCAGCTCCGGTGCCTGCCCCCAGATTGTCGCCAGTCGAGCCAAGTTCTTTGAGATCAAGACCCGCACTAAATGCTGGATCGGTTCCCGTAAGGATGATGACATCAACGTCGTCAGATGCATCGGCTTGCTTCATCAGCTGAGGGAGAAGCTTGAGGACTTCGGTGGAAAGTGCATTGCGCGCCGATGGGCGATTCAAGGTGATGGTGGCGATGCGCTCACTGATCTCTAAAAGAACAACGCTGTCGGGAGAAGTGATGAGAGTCATGAGGAACTTTCTGTTTATTCGCGTCTGTTTATTCGCGTGTGCTTAATCGGTATCGGGTGTATCAGCGGGAAGAAATGAATATTTGATGTCACCGAGTTTGACCAACATCGCTGCGACCCAACCACCCAGGGCACCAAAATGTTCGTCGAGCAAAGTGTTTGCGCCGTCAGCCAATGATTCTTCGGCTAATTCGTACATTCCCTCGTACGTAGCTTCAACTGCATGTTCGGCAAGAGCATCGTCATCAAGGTATGTCGCCTCAACTGTGAGACCGGCTCGTTCAAGTCGACCGTTACCAATGAGTGGACTCAAGACCGGCAGGATAGAACGAACTGCCGCAAGGTCGGGATTGTCCTTGATGCGTTGGATGCGCAGGACAATTTCCATTTCAATTGCGGGCAATTCATCAATTGACTCATCGACATACCATTTGCGATACGCGGTTTGGCTCCACGACGGCCAATCAAAAGAAATGTGTGCGACGATTCGCGGTGGCTGACCTTCGCCGGGCAATCCGTAACTTGTTTCCCAACTCACATCGCCAAGTTGGATATCGACTTGGAAGTGTTCTTCAAACGCTTGACGCTCAAGAAATGCACCTTCAAAGGCATCGCGCAAAGCGCTAATGACATCGGTGAAGACATGGTCGAGCATCATCCATGACGCTACAACCCGTTGGAGCCAGGTTTTCTAGGCGGACCGAATGTAGGTGAACACTGGTCCACCAAAACCCTCTGGCAAAAGCAATCGATTTCGTGGACCCGGAACATCGGGGTCGCCCGATTCATAACCAGCGTCGCCATGCCACAAGAAGATGGATGAACCATCGGCAGCGACTGCTGGGCGAGTCACATACGAAGGTGGATCAACGCGACCGCGATGAATCGCATCGTGGCCGCCGGCTTCGAGTAGTTCGTGCAAGGTCACGATGGTTGGTGGTGCCATCGGGATGCCCGAGGTCAAGGCGTGATTGGGTTCCATCCAACGAAAATCAACAATTTCATGATTGTCGATGCCGACCTGCTCGCCAGTCCAAGGTGCGACGAAGAACCACGTGGTGAATCGTGCTGGCGCATTTAACGGGGGAGTCCAGTGGCTCCACACCGTCAGTGATGAGTGTTCAATGACGGCAGAAACCTCTTCGGCAGCTTCGCGAACTGCGGCCGAGCGAGCCTTTGATAAATCATCGTGCCCTTCGTCGGCATCGTCGATTCGACCGCCAGGGAAAACCCACATTCCGGCGAATGCCCCTACTGTGCTTCTCTGGAGCATCAAGACTTCAAAGCCACTTTCAACTTGAGAGTTTTCACGAGTCAAAATCACGGTGGCGGCTGGGCGGCTCTTGCGGTCGGGGGCGACGTGCGAGGTCGGATCAGCGGACATGTTTTAACCTTATTGCTTATCGGCGTCATTGCCTGAGTCTTTTCGATATCAGAATCACGCAGGAATTCTGCGAGACTCAATGCGTGACTTCTTCAGATTCTCTCGTACTCCTTGATATATCCGACGGTGTAGCAACCATCACCTTGAACAACCCAGGTGAACGCAACACATTGACCGCTCCGCTTGTTGCCGAAATCATTGCAGCAATGGATCGCATCGAAAATGACAGCAATGTCGGAGCGATTGTTGTCACCGGAACAGCACCAGCATTTTGTGCAGGTGCCAATCTTGGCAATTTGCAACAGAGTTCGGCCGAAAGCCTCGGCAACATTTACGAAGGCTTCCTGAGAATTGCTCGAAGTCCTTTGCCAACTTTGGCTGCCGTGAATGGCGCTGCTGTCGGCGCCGGAATGAACTTGGCACTTGGTTGTGATGTTCGTATCGCGGCGCGCCGTGCAAAGTTTGACACGCGTTTCTTGCAAATCGGAATTCATCCCGGCGGTGGTCATACGTGGATGTTGCGTCGTATTGCTGGTCCACAAACGACGATGGCGACAGTTCTTTTCGGCGAGGTTGTGGACGGTGCAGAAGCGGAGCGTTTGGGCATCGTGCACCGTTGTGTTGAAGATGATCAGTTGCAAGAAGTCGCTCACGCAATGGCGGCACGAGCCGCGTCAGCCCCGCGTGAATTGGTGATTGAAACGAAAAAGACGATTCAAGCCATGGCCGATGTATCAGAACATACGGTTGCTGTTGAGCGTGAACTCACACCTCAGCTGTGGAGTACGCGCCAGCCGTGGTTTGCAGAACGTATCGCGGCATTGCAAAACCAAATTTCGTCAAAAAAGTAGACGCTCAATCATTCACGTCATTCACGTCATTTGGGGCATTGGCGTGAGTTGGGACTTTCGTCCCGCAAAATTTGACTTGCTTTTTCCTCAGATTGTTGTACGGTTCACTTTAAGGGGAGTTCAACGGAGCCTTTAAAGGAGGACCGAATGAGCAAGCGCCATCGAAGTCAGGAAGCGGTACCGCTACCTCGTGCCGAGCAGCGGGCCCACGCCCACGGCGAGCGACATCGTGTCAACAGCGAGTTGCACGAGTTAGCTGAACTGGTGAGTCACGGAGTCGAACCAGACGATGTGGTTGAACCAGGGGCCGAGTGGAAGCCGCTTCATCATCATGATGCTGCCAAGGCGGTGAAGAAACTTGATCGAAATCGCAACTTGCGACACTGGAAGGTCAAGGAATGGAAGCGCCGCACCACAGTTCGACGACAAAAAGCTGAGGCGTATCGCAACCTTGCTCAATCAGCCTGATTGAACTAACGAGCGAGCAGTTTTATAACCAGAGTTCCGTGAGTTCATCGCGTCGCTCATTCCACTCTTCGGCGGTGATGGCGTAGCGCACGTGGTCTTCCCACACGCCGTTGATTTCGAGGAATCGAAGAGCTGTACCTTCGTCGCGGATCGCTAGTTTTTCCATCACCCGACGACTGTTGCTATTGCGGGGAACGATGCAGATCTCAATACGGTGCAAGCCGAGGTCTTCAAGCGCGTAGCGACAGATTGTGATGACACCTTCGGCGATGTACGACTGTCCGGCTTGACCTTGATCAATCCAGTAACCGATTGTGCCGGTCATGAGAGCGCCGCGTTGAACCGAATTGAGATTGACTTCGCCAGCAAAGTTCTGATTGACGAACAGGCCGAACGTATACGCCGTGCCGTTTTGACGCTCACGGTCGCGGATGCTGCATCGTGCGCTGAATGCATCGCGATCAGTTTCGGGGTCGGGGGCATGTTTGATTTTTTGAGGTTCCCAAACAGTGAGCCACTCGCGGTTGCGCCGACGGACTTCTGACCAAGCCGCGAAATCTGACGGTACCAAGGGGCGCAAGAGAACACGTCGTCCATACAAACGAAGGCCGGCGTTTGCCCGAGCTGGATGTGAATCAAAATTGCTCATGCGTTGCTCATCAACCGTTCATTAGTTCAGCACAGACACCATCAAGGATGTTGTGTGTCGAAACAGTGAGTTCGGTGGCTTCTAGCGAGCGCATTAATGCAACTAAGACACAGCAGCCGCCGACGATGACATCGGCGCGCTCGGGTGGAAGTCCTGGGTTGTGTCGACGATCTTCTAACGACTCGGTGGCCAGGGTGCGAAAGACATCTTCAATGGCATCGCGAGTCAGCAGGAATCCGTGCAGTTCTTTCGCATCAAACACTTGCTGGCCAATTTCAATCGCGGCAATTGTCACGATTGTTCCGGCAGTGCCAATGATCTGGCGAATATGCTTCATCGAGGGGTTGATCCGCAAGATGTCCTCGAACAGATCTTCCACTTCACCGATCGCGTTGAGTAGCTCTTCTGGCTGCGGGGGATTATGACGTAAGTGTCGTTCGGTCATTCTCACTGCACCTACATCAATGCTGTGCGCTTGCGAAAGCTGTGAGGTGCCCACGATGAGCTCGGTTGATCCTCCTCCAATGTCGATAATGAGGTGACCATTGGGGTCGGGCACGAGGTGTGATGTGCAGCCACGGTAGGCGAGTCGTGCTTCATCGTCGCCGCTCATAAGTTCGGGCCGAACACCTAACACCTTTTCTGCGAGGTCAAAGAATTGTTCACGATTGAGGGCATCGCGTGCTGCGCTTGACGCGACGATTCGTAACCGAGGTGAATCATGTTGATCAAGTAATTTGCGATACGTCGAGAGGCAGTTGATTGTTCGCTCGATTGCTTCGGGCGACAGTGTGCGAGTTTGATCAACGTTTTGACCGAGCCGAGTGACCGTCACTCGGCGTTCAAGAGTGCGTCCGTTGGGATCAACAATCAACAAGTTGGTGGAATTTGTTCCGATATCAATTGCGGCAACATTGCCGATGAGCGGATTCTCACTCATGTGCTCGTGCTGTTGATTCGTGAGGCGGTCAGCGACCCAACGACCGACGGGATCATCTCCACCGGCGAGGTGCCATGCGTAATGCGCATGTAAGCACTTCACGCCAATACGGGTTCCTGCAACTCCGCCCGAAGGTCGAGGACCAACATGATCCTGCGGGATATACGCATCGCGCTCGGCTTGGTACTGACGATGGGCATTTTCAAGAGCGACTGCATCAACGTCGGCTTCGGCTTCGTTGACTCCGCCGACTGCCTCAAGGCGACTGACCGCAACGAGTGCATCGGGGGAACATAACCAGTACAGAGTTGGCATTGGTGTTCCATCCGCAAGGAAAGGAGCATTCTTGATGACAACGGGAACCCCATTGTTGTCACGAACGACAACAGCAAATAAACCGTTGGGCTCGCGTCCGAGAAGTTGGGCAACTATCTCGCGATCGTGAGGACTGGCGACGAAGTCGTTGTTCAACTCTCGCGATTACGACGGCGCCGGAACGGACGCACGATGAACAAGAGAACTCCCAAGATGGCGCCAGCGATAGGAAGTAGTCGCTTCAACATTGCGCCACCGGCTACTGACTGCAGGTTGAGCGGTTCGGCAGCTGGTCCTTCAATTTTGCGAATCTTCGGTTCATCGTTTGAGGCATCAGTGACTTGACCAGTTGTTGGGGCTTGGGCCTTTGCGGTCGAGGTCGTTGGAGCGTCGGTAACAGGAGCGCTTGCTGATGGGGCCGGTGCTCCGCCTTCACGATCGATCAACGCGTTCAAGTTGTCAGCGAATTGCGCAATGAGCTTTTCGCTGATGTCGGCGAGTGCGCCACGTCCAAATTGTGCAACCTTGCCAGTGATCGCCAGATCGGTGACGACGTTGACTGACGTGCTCGTCGGTGTGATGGGAGTGAGTTGAGCAGTGATCGTTGCCGACGCATTGCCCTTGCCGCCGATGTCGCGACCAGAAGCTTTGAGGTGAGCGCGATAGTTCACGGCGTCGAGTTCAACGAATTGAGCCTCGCCCTTGAATTGAGCGACGATCGGCCCAACTTTGATTTTGACTCCGCCTTTGAAGACATCGCCATGAACTTCATGGAGTTCGGCGCCTGCCAAACACGGCGCGATGCGCTCGAGGTCGGTGAGAACAACCCAGGTTTCAGCGATGGGTTGATTGACGGTGAAGGTGTGGTTTAGGTCCATTGCGCAAGGTCCTCCTGCGTGTCGATGTCGGCCGCGGAACCAGGGCAATCTACTTGCGAAACGAGCTCGGGACGCAGGCGGATCAGATCTCGGGCGCCATAGTCGCCGGAATTTGGTAACAAAGGCCAGATTGATTCGTGAAGTCGGACTGGATTTCCATTCCGCCCGGCATAAGTCGCCACAGCGATGGGGGTCGTGGCTTGGGCAACGCGGCGCCAGGCCTCTGAAGTGACGAAGGGCTGGTCAGCGAGTCCGACAACGACGGCACATGCCTTCAGACGTTGAGCCTCGTGGATGCCCGTCAGAACCGATCCGCTTTGCCCTTCAGCCCAGCGGTTGTTGTGGACGACGGTGACATTGGGGTGGGCGAGCATGCCTGAAGGGATATCGGCGGCTCCGGTGACCACGACAATTGTGGAGAAGTCGGCCTCGAGCACCTGTTGTAGGGATATCTCAAGAATGCTCCGACCGCCGGATTGGGGCAGAGTCGCGAGCAGTTTGTGTTCAGATCCCAAAAACCTCGACCCGGCGCCAGCGGCCAAAAGGACGGCCACGGTGTCGGTTGGAGGGGGCTGTGACCCATGCTCGGAGGAAATATCCACATCATCATCTTGCCTCATGACCAGCAGTTATGTCATGAAATTGCGAATTCTTCGGCCCAAATATGTCAGGGGCGCAACAAATATGACAGTTGTGTTGCGATATCGTGTCAAAAATCCTTCGGGCACCTGATTCGAGATGAGATATGAACGATTCACACACGAATAACTTTGGGCGTCGATTCATCGCCGTCGTGGGCAGTGTTGTTGCGCTTGTCTCTTTGATGACCCTGGCAGCTCCGGTTTCCGTGTCGGCCCAAAAAGTGGTCGGCCAGAATCCATCAGCGGTCATCATCCCAGATGTTGACCCATTGGCATTTTCGGCCACTCAAGCGTTGGAGCAACTCCGCAACGACCTGATTCGGTTTGACGGTTCGGCCGAAATAACTCTTTCGTTTTCCCGCTTACGTCGTGCGACAGCTGAACAAGTTGCTGACCGCTTGGCGCTTGATCCCGACGAGTTAGAGGCCGCGTGGGCTGACTCGGACATCAATCATCAAACGGCGTTGCTCGCGGCGTTAACTCAAGTGGGTACCCCGTACAAACGTTTCACTATGAAGCCGGGTATTGGGTTTGACTGCTCGGGCTTGACATCATTTGCTTGGAGTCAAGCGGGTTTCAGTATTCCGCGTAATTCGACCCAGCAGATTCGAGCCGCTGATCCCCGGACACCAGACACTGCGCAAGCCGGAGATCTTTTGCGCTATCCGGGTCACGTCATGATGTGGCTAGGTGTTGGTCAAGCAGTGATTCACTCACCGCGACCGCGCCAGTTCGTTGAAGTCAAAATTCTTGCTTCGCGTTCAATGAAACGCAGCATCTTTGGCGATCCAACAGAGTGAGAAAAATCAAGCCGAGAATTGATCGGCTGATGTCGTCGCGGTGTAAGACAAAGCCTTGATCGCAAGATCGGCAGTGTTCATTGAAGCAACTACTCCGAGGTCGGTGAATGCGCAATAGGTCTTTGACTGAGTAGCGCCATTGCTATCAACCACGGGGATGGCACTGCACGTGGCGTTCATATCCACGATGACTTCACTTGAAGCAACGGCAGATCCGACCGCAACGCGAGCATCTTGTTGCATGCGCTCAATGGTTGCTTTCTTGAAGATTGTGGAAACCAATTGGCGATCAGAAACTCGGGACTCATCAATTCCTGGCGCACACTCGGCGGTGATTGTTGAGCACGTCAAAGTGGAGCCGTCGAACGAATAGATGTATCGGACTTCGGCGATCGTGATACTTGTTCCAAATGAGGGGTCAACGGCCAGCGTTGCGGCGGTAAAGAGGTTGCCGAATTTAGTGACGACTTCGTAGGAGATCGTGAAACTGCTCTCTGGAGTTGAATCCAAAATGGCAACGACTTCTTGAATGGCGGCATCAGAAACCGGGGGCACGGTTTCTTCGGGCATCAAGGTTGGCCGTTCGCCGGTGAAGCAACCAGTAAAGGCAAAAGCGCTGATGCTGGCAATAGCGAGAAACTTGACGCTCCGATGCGATGTCACGGTTGAAGCCTAGGGTCAAATAACAGTTGAAACCTGAACGGAAATTGTTTTCCAAGCACTTTGGTCTCGTAACGTAAAGAACGTGATTGAACTTGATGCATCCACAGTCCTACTGCAGTGGGCAGTTGGCGGAATGTTGGGATGTTGGTTCACAACTCGTCACCGTGAAGTCGGCCTTGGGTACGGCTGGTTGTTGCGGGGTACCTATGTCTTGATGGCGGTTGCATCGGCATACATCGGATTCGCCTCGGCTTCGTCGTCTTCTGCGGCAACGGTTCGAGACATCGGTGGAGTTTGTGTGGCAATTGCTATTGCATTGGGTCTTGGCCAAAGCATTGTTCGGCGTCGGGCCGGAGTGAGTGGCTACATCGACGACCATGATCGGCGATCGCAGCGGGTCGCTGAAATGACGGGCATTGATCGTGGAGATTCTGAAAAAGAAACAAGTAGCGGGAAAGAATTTGCACCACTCATTGACTTGCTGCCAGTGGCGTTTGGACTGATTGCGTTAATTGCTGCCGGAGTTTCTGACGGCGGCAATGACGCTGTCGCCATTGCGCGAACACTGGTGGGCGCGGCCTTTTTGGGTTTTGTATCCGACGCAATGTTGCTTGGTCACTGGTATCTCGTGCAGCCAGGTCTTCCACGGCGCCACGTCAACGACATTGTGCGGATGTTCTTGGTGATTTGGCCACTTGAAGTCATCGTGATGTTGATCCCAACTGGGATGTTCAGTGTTTTTTCGGGCGCAGTGGATGACGGATGGAGCGGACAACTCGGTTGGTTTTGGGCAGCTTGTGCAATAACGACCGGAGTGTTAAGCATCGTTACCTTGAAGGCGCTTCAAGAGCGAGCGTATTCAGCGGTGATGGCTGCAACCGGACTGATGTATCTGGCAATCTTGACGGCGTTCGGAACAGATCTCGTCGCTCGCGCCGTACTCGCTGGCTAATGCGACGATTCATCAAGAGTTACGGATCAACGACCCACGAATTGATGGCATAACTTTTGTCGGCGTGAACTTCGATGATTGCGGTGGAGACCGCCTGACGGACATCTCCGGTTGTTGAAACTGCAAGTCGAACTTTCCGTTGAATGGTTTGACTAATGACACCAACCTTGTACGACGAGGTTCCCTGGCTCGGGGCAAGTGACAACGCAAGTTGGAGTTTGGTAGTGACAAGACCTCCAGTCATACCGAATTGGTACGTAGCAGTCGTGCTCGTGACGCGAACTCCAGTATTTGGTACGAAGATGTAGCCATCAACGAGAAAACGGTTTGTTGTTGCAACTGTGCCATTGAGTCGAACATCAATGCCCCAAGTGGTGCTGGGCGCAAGCGTCGAAGAGACATAGGAAACCGGTGAAGCATTCGCAATTGGAATAATTGAATGGCTTGCAACTGGTGTCGTTGTTCCATCGGGAAGCAACACAGTGTCGGCAGGAATCACAACTGAGGCATTGCTCTGTCCAAAGTTGACGGTCCGGATTGATACACCTTCACTACCGCGAGTTGTAGATGTTGAAACTCGACGATTAAAGCGGACCGACGATTCTTGAACAGTGAACGTTGCACCATTTCCCAAAAGCAAAGTTGCGCCTTTGCCGGTGATCTCGTGACTTTTGGGGGCCATCGAGGCGTAAGCCGCCTGAGCATCAACCGCGCAGCCGGCGTAGCCACCCTCACCGAACACAACTTGTGCCCCGCCTGAGATGATGATCGGTCGTTCAAAGTAATAAATGCCCGAAGCGAAGTAATGATTTCCACCATTGAGAGTGAGAGCGGTGGTTCCGAGATAGCGACCGGGAAAGTACAGCGAACAAGATCCAATCGTTGCTTGTGATCCTGGTCGTTCGAAACTGGGAATCTGTGGAAGTTGCGGGTAGTTCCAAACTGTGCCGGTGGGGTTGTCTCCGGCCATCTGCCACCACTGTTTGTTGATGTCGGTCCAACTTGACGATCCATCGTTAGTGAAATTGTTACTGAGTGGTGCAGTTGCGGTGCCCGCATTGACCAAGATGCTGCCACTTAAGGCCGATGTGGTTGCACCGGCCCAAGAGGGTGTTGCGAGGTTTGCCGTTGTTCCTGAATTGAGTGTGGTGATTGTTCCGTAACGGTTTGCTCCACTCGTGTAACTCGACACTGTTGTGCAGGTTGAGTTCACGTTGTAGCCGTTCAGTGTCCAATTTGTAGAAGCCGAGAAACAAGACAATGGCCCAAAATCGCGTTGCAACGTAATGGCCATTCGTGTTCCAGATTTGACCGCCTCGGCCGCGGCATTTTGCTCATGTAACGCTGGTCGAGTGTCGAGAAGAACTCGCGTGAAAGTCAAGAGACCGATGGCAATGATGCTGCCGACGACCATCAAGATCAACACAAGTAACAAGGCTGAACCTTGATCACGTTCGGAGCGTTCATCGCACGCGACAGAATTCTTTGTCATGATGGTCGTGACACCATTAAGCACGAGACTGCTTCGTCGGGGGTCAACGTGATGATGACTCCAGGGGAACCATCGGTGGGCGTGCGAAGTCGACTTGCTGGGATGGCAGTCCCACCTGACGAACACTCGGCGCGCAAAAAGGTGAAACCAGATTTTGGTGTTTCAGTGATCTGGACTGTTCGAGTCGTCGCTCCGTTTGGAAAGGTGAAGTCAAATGTGGCTGATGATGATCGTGAAGTGTCAAGATCACGCACGCCGACATCCGTTGTATACGACCATGTTCCAGTGGCTTCAGATAAAACTCCCGATTGTTCAATGCGTTTTTGCACGGTGATTGTTCCGCCGCAAACTGCTGCGCTGATTGATCGAAGAACATTTCCGAGCTGAGCAAACGAAGCAGAGTTAGCGGGCAAGAAAAAGTCGGCAGCGGCGGCATTACCAGGGCTTGTTGGCCCGGTTCCGTTCCAAACCACATTGCCAACGACCGACTTCATGCGACCTTGGTTGGTCGTGCTGGCATCGCTACCCACCAAAATCCCGACGATTCGTGCACCGGTGCCGCGGCCATAATTGGCTGCGTTGACCGCTCGCGAAAGATCAGTTGTGTTGTATCGGGCGTCTCCATCGTTGGGGGTATTCGTACGATTGCGATTGGGCTCGCCGTCCGAGATGAAGACCACCAGTTCGGGCAATTGGGCAAAGGGTGTTCCGGCATTCGAGCGAAACGCTTGCCACAAACCGTCTTCCCAGTTGGTTCCACCACCCCAGCGGGCATTTGATAAGTCTTGATTGTCAACTTTGGTTCGCATGGCAGTCAGTTCACTCGATGGATTGAGAATGTTGACGTATTGGCCTGCAGTTGTAGGGAAGTACGAATATGCCGAAATATCGAAACCGACGATGCGCAAATACGTTGGGGTTCCAGAAAAAGCGTCAATGAAACCAAGCGCCGCATTGACAAGCGACGTTGCGCCTCCCTGTGCGGGAATTGAACTTGATGTGTCAAGTACAACCGTGACTGTTCCACCACAACGCGTCGGGGGAGCAGAAGGGTCAATGATTCCGCCGGCGTAATCGGTCGGCAGTTGATCTTGTGATGAGAGCCCTGCACCACCGGTGGTGAATTTCTCTCCGCTTTCAAAGGTGACTTGAACATCTTCGCCGATCGGCCGCAGGACAACCTGATTGCGAGACGTCACCGATACCGCATGGTTTGGTGATTGTGATGGCTTCCAGGTAGGTGGTGGCGAAGCAAGTTGATGAGCAACTCCAACTTTCGTAATGCTCTGCGTTGCGAGTCCAGTATTGCGAATTTCATAGCGTTGCAATTGCCATTCATCCCCAACCGGAACGTAGCGATATGAAACGACATAACTAGAGGTGATACCACTTGTTGAAATGTCGGCTCGGTCGAGAGTCAGGACGTTGGTGCCAGGCAAGGTGGTTCTGGAACTTGGTTGGTGAAGAGGATCAATGTTTCGACTTGATGCTGAGGCAAGATCGTTCGGTATCCATGCTTGCAAGAATGTGATGTCTTTTGATTCTGACAAGTGGTCTTTGATGGGTTGCTCGCTACGGAGAATCACAATCATTGCGGCGGACAAACTGGTCATGATGATCCCAAGAATCGTGACGGTCATGAGAAGTTCAACCAAAGTCATGCCGCGGTCGCGCTGACTTGTCTGAAGTGTGTCTTTATGAAATTGCGCGCGGGAACACATTGCTCTTCACCACCTCCAGAGACTTTGAGTAACCCGATGGTGATGTCACCACGAAGGTGATGCGTTGCAGAGTGCGCGCAGTGGTGAGTGAGGCAGTTTCATTGCACTCGGTGCCAGATAGTCCATTTGTTGTCAACCACGTTCCTGATGACGACGACGTTGAGTTCCAGAAATACATGCCCGTCAATGTGACGGTGCTTGTGGGCCAATCAACCGTTCCGGCGGCAGCTTGAATGATGGGGAGATATCCACCGTTGCTGTTGTTGGTCGGACAGGGAATATAGGCATAGTTTGCGAGCCGATCGGCAGCACTGCCCAAGACGGCCTCGACCTTTGCCTGATCATCAGAAAATCTCGACAGCCTGATGGCTGACCACATGGCTGCGAGGACACCAGACACGACGATGCCCATCAAGGCAACGGCAATGACGACTTCTATGAGGCTTGAGCCTCGGTCGCGTCTTTTCATGGTGGTCCTGCTTCGGTCAACGTGGAGTTATGAACACGTCATTCATCGGCGCGGGGACCGGGCTGGATTGTCAGGAAATCGTTAAGAAGCGATCATGCCTTGACGATTGTGTCTAAAAAATGACCCCAGCTGCTCGGAGGGCGGCAGCGTCAAGTCCGACTTCGGCAACGACCTCATCGCTGTGCTGACCAGGGCTTGGGGCGAGCCGTCCGGCTTGGGCGGGGGTTGCAGAAAACCGCGCTGCAGGTCGGGGTTCACGAATTCGGCCTGCTGCCGGGTGCTCGCGTTCGATGAAGACCTGATTGTTCAAGATCTGGGGTTGCTGAGGCAGATCAGCCAACGTCACAACCGATGCGGCCGGAACATCGAAAGATTGAGCCCGCTTCACGAACTCGTCAGTTGGTTGTTGTGCCGAGAGCTCAATCATGAGAGGCACTAGTTCTGATGCATTCATCGTTCGACCAGCCATCGTTGCAAAACGCTCGTCGTCGGCTAAATCGGGACGACCATAGGTATGACACAAACCGCGGAATTCACTGTCGCTCACTACGGCGACTGCAGCGAAACCATCTTTGAGTCGCGTGATGCCGTAGTTCTGCCCGATCGTTGGAGTGCGGTTGGCGTCATCGTCGAGCAACACGGCATCCATGCCCGAGTCGGGCCACATGAATGAAACTGCGGCATCAAGCATGGCTAAAACGATGTGTTGACCTTGAGCATTTCCGGCAGAACGCGCGTACAGCGCCGAAGAAATTGCCTGTGCCGCGGTGAGTGATGTGACTTTGTCGCACAACAGAGTACGGAACAACGAAGGTTCGCCATTGCGTGGATCGGTTTGCACGCTCGCTAAACCTGACGCGGCTTGAATCACATTGTCATAGACGCGATGTCCACTGTCGGGCCCATCGGGCCCGTAACCACTGATACTCACGTAAATCAAGTTTGGGTTGACTGCTCGCAGATCTTCGTAGCCAATTCCGAGTCGCTCAACTGCGCCAGGTCGGAAGTTCTGAATGACGACGTCTGCAGTCTCGGCAAGTTTCTTAAGTACTGCGACACCTTGCTCGCTTTTGAGGTCGACAACGAGTGATCGCTTGCCACGGTTGTTGTTGACAAAGATGCCAGTCATTCCACCTTTGGCCGAACCGAGATAACGCATGAAGTCACCAATACCTGGTGATTCGACTTTGATGACATCAGCACCCTGGTCGGCCAGCATCATGGCGGCGAGTGGGCCAGAGATCATGACCGACAGGTCGAGAACCTTGATGCCAGTGAGGGGGCCGTTGGCGGAAGAAGTTGCGGTTTGCGTCATACCCGATGTTCGCGCATCAGACCCGTTGCGCTACACCCCTGCTTGCCAAGATTCCAAGAGTTGCAAGCACCGCGGCAATCAAGAAATTGGTTCCGAGTGCGTGTGAGAGCGGCCAATTGGTCCGATCAGAAATGGCGACGGTTGCGCCACCAATTCCGCCCATGAGGGCAAATCCCAAACTGTCGGCTAGGTGGATCTGGCCACCAATCTGACCCTCATTGCCGTCATCGGCATAGGCGGTTGCGGCAACCGACGTGGGGACGAAAAGAATGCCCATGCCCAAGCCACCGATACACCACGAGAAAAAGGTGGCGAGAAGTGGCCAGCTCGGGGAAAGCACCGGAGCTACGGCAAAAATGCCGATGAGAATGAGGGCGAAACCAGTCGTCGCCGACCGGGCCACAGGAATGTGTGCTCGGCGAGTGGAAAGTGCCGAACCCACACTCCACGCAAGCGCAGCACCGATAATGACAAACCCTTGCACCGTTGCCGAAGCGCCGTGAATGCGGTCGGCGGCTAACGGGACAAATGAGTCAATACTTAAGAACGCTGCCGTGGCGAGCATGCGACACGCCAATATTGCAGAAAGTCCGCGCTTAGCGCGCCAAATATCTCGGGGCATAAGTTTGTTGAAGTTGGGTATCGCCAAAATCAAACCTGCGCCAATGAACGCGATGACAAGAAGAATAACTCGTGATTGCAAGCCGGCAATGAGGAGGGCCACGCCAGTGCTGAGAAGCATCGCTTGAGGAAGTCGAGTCTTTTTTGCGTGCGCCAGTGTTTGCGAATCTTTGTTGGCGATCAATGATCCCATTGCACTGATTGACAACACCGCTGTTGCCAGTGCGAGTGGCACGATACCGATGAAGACCCATCGCCAGCCAAAGGCTCGGGTGATGTAGCCAGCAAGGCCAGGAGCAATCAAGCTCGGGAGAACCCAGCCTGCTGATATCCAAGCAAACATGCGCGAACGTCGGTCTTCGGGCCACACCCGCTTAATGATTACGAAAGTGATGGGGGCCAGTCCGCCGGCTCCTGCTCCTTGAAAAACTCGACCGATTAACACCAGCGGCATTGAGGTTGCAACTGATGCGATCAGTAGTCCGATGATAAAGATGCCGATGCACCCAATAAATGGTGCCCGTGGTCCTCGGCGGTCTGCTTGTTCGCTGGCCGCAACGAGCCCAATGATGTCGGCCAACATATACGCCGCCAAAGTGGCCCCATATAGGTAATCGCCTTGAAGATCGTCGGCAATCGTAGGAAGTGCTGTGAGTAGTGACGTCGTTTCAAATGCGACAAGAGATGTGCAACTGACCAAGCCGATTGCCAGCGCTCGCTGGCGTTGCGAGATGTGGGTGGCTTGCTCAGTGCTTTGATTCACGATGCGACGAGAGGCCAAGGCCGATTGCGTTCAACATGCAAAGCGACATCAAGGAGCAACTGCTCGGTGAAATGTCGCGACACAACTTGCAAACCGACGGGAAGCCCATCGACGAATCCAGCGGGGATAGAAATTGCGGGGTTGCCATGCAAGTTGGCCGGGAAAGTCAATCGACCATTGTTTCCTGCTCCTGCATGGAGTCCACCAAATTTTGCGGGCAGTGGACCTTCAGCATCAAAGGCAATATCTGGGTTGGACGCAGTGAGAACGAAATCAACACCAGTTGAAGGGTGGAAGATTTCAGCCATGCGTTCGTTCAGCGCCACTCGACGCGCTTCAATGCGAGCGCGGGCTTCAGGTCCGTAACGCTCAACGGTGCTTGCTAAACCAAAACTGATTTCTGGTGTCAGTACATCTGCACATGCTGGCCATAGGTCGCCGAGTTGAGCGTGAATCGACAACATTCCACTGATGCTCCATGCCGCTCCCATGCTTGGAAGCGAGGCGTCGATGTCAACGCGCTTCCATCCGTGTTCGGCAATGAGTTGATCAGCTTCGGCACTTAACACTTCCCACATCGCAGGTGATACGACAGCCCCGCCCCAATCGGGAACAACTGCAACACGCAAACCGCGAAGCGCTTGAGCAAACGAGCCAAGTTCAGGTTCCCATTTTCCGACATTGGGCAAGCTGAGTTGATCGCGAGAATCATGCCCTGCAGTGACATCGAACCATCGAGCGGTGTCACGAACGCTGCGCGTGACGCAACCAGTCACGGTGGTGAGGTTTCCGAGTTGCACCTTTGGTGCTCGTGGAATTCGTCCGTATGTTGCTTTGAGACCAACCAGGCCTGTGAAGCCTGCCGGAATACGAATTGACCCACCGCCGTCACCAGCAGTTGCCATAGTGACGATTCCGCCAGCGACTGCCGCTGCACTACCGCCTGAAGATCCGCCGGGAGTACGACCGTGTTCCCAAGGATTATGAGTCGCGCCATGCATCACGGTTCGAGTGACGTTGACGCCACCGAATTCACTTGCAGTTGTTTGTCCAACCAATACAACGCCAGCGTCTTCGAGTCGTTGAACCATGACTGATGAGAAATCAGAAACGATATGTGACAGCGCAACGCATGCTTCAGTGTCTGGCCATCCAGCGACCTGATCAAGTTCCTTAACGCCGATTGGCACACCGCCAAATGGCAAGTTGACATCGGCGGTTCGCGCTGCGGCATACGCGCGATCGCGATCGAGGTGACCAAACGCGTTCAGGTCGCTCGTCTCAATGGCGGCGTAGGTCGCATCGAGTTCTTCGACGGGGGAGCGTTCGCCAGAACGGAAAGCGTCAACGAGCGAACATGCATCGCCTTGCCATGTTTGCGGGGATGATGCATTTGAACCTGAGTGAGAAGTCACAGCCATAGGTGCTGACGCTAGTCCCCGCCTAGAGTTTCAAACGATGGATAGCCGACAGTTCTTGGGATTGCAGCCCACTCACAACCCACATCGTTGGGTCTTGCCCGTTGTCCAAGGCATTAGTACGGGCGGGGGATTCCTGTTTGGCGGTTGTGGCCTCGGTGCCGCGGTTGCAGCGATGGAGGGGACCTCTGGTCGAAAGGCAGTCTGGGCAACTGCGCAGTATTTGTCGTATGCGAAGCCCGGTGAGGTCATGGACATCGATGTCACATTGGCTGTTCACGGACATCAGATCACTCAAGCGCGAGCGGTGTGTCATGTCGGTGACCGTGAAATCTTGACGGTGAATGCAGCACTTGGCGATCGTGATCTTGAAGAACATGGTCAATTCGAAAAGATGCCATTGAACGTGCCCCAACCCTTGGATTGCAAAGAACGACCGCACATTCTTGATTGGTCGGGAACAATCAGTGGCCGCATGGATCAGCGCATGGTGAAAGGTCGCGAGGAACTTGACGAGCTCGACGGCACGCCAAGTGATGGTCAGGTTTTGCTGTGGTCACGAATTCCTGAAGTGATTGAGGGTGTCGATGCTGCGACATTGTCAATTTTGGGTGACTTCGTTCCGATGGGTGTGGGTCAGGCTTTAGGTATTCGCGGTGGCGGAAACAGCCTCGACAACACCTTGCGGATCGGAAAATTAGTACCGACCGAATGGGTGTTGCTCGATATTCGTATTCATATGGTTGAGCGCGGCTTTGGTCATGGTTTGGTGCATATGTTCGCTGAAGACGGAACGCTGATGGCAACGGCGAGTCAAAGTTGCATCGTGCGTTTCTGGCGCGACATGCCGGGGCCGGGCCCCGGTGGGAAAGCGACGAAGTCGCCATCAGATATAGCAAAGAAGTAGCCCGAGTCTTGAGCGACGGTCGTTGTCGGCAACAATGAAGTCATGACATCTTCGCTTCCTCGTCGCCCAGGTATGACCGTTCCGTTGCCGGGTCATTTGCACACGCACCGCGATCGCCTCGTCGAACTGGCAGATATGGGTTACACCGACATCTGGTCGGCTGAATCGGATGGTGCTGATGCATTTACCCCGTTAGCTATGGCGGCCGCATGGGAACCACGTTTGCGTTTAGGAACTGCCATTGTTCCGGCGTATACGCGCTCACCAGCATGCTTCGCCCAAAGTGTCGCCAGTATGGCCGATGCAGCTCCCGGACGTTTTGCGATTGGTATCGGTTCGAGTAGCAACGTGATCGTCGAAAAGTGGAATGGAATCCCGTTCGTCGAGCCATACAAGAAGGTTCGCGATGTTGTGCGTTTCCTCAATGACGCGTTGTCGGGTGAAAAAGTTGCCAAGTCGTACGACACTTTTGAAGTCAACGGTTTCAAGCTTGGCGTGCGTCCCGAAGTGAAGCCAAAGATTTTGGTGGCTGCCCTTCGCGAAGGAATGTTGCGCCTTGCTGGCCGCGAATCTGACGGTGCAATTATCAACTGGTTATCGCCAACTGATGTGCGCCGTGTTGCCGAAGTTGTGAACGACGCGGCCGGCGGAGAAGAGCGCGAAATTGTTGCACGAATATTTGTGTGTCCCAGCGAAAATGCCGAAGTGGTTCGCGCGGCTGGACGATTCGCAATTGCTGCGTATCTCAACGTTCCGGTGTATGCCGAATTCCATCGTTGGCTCGGCCGCGGTCCGCAACTGCAAGGTATGTGGGACGCTTGGAAAGCAGGAGACCGTAAAGCTGCTCTGGCCGCGATCCCTGACGAAGTTGTCGATGACATCTTGATTCATGGTTCGCCAGCCGAATGTCGGGCCAAGATTCAGGCATACTTCGACAACGGTGTCACGACAAGTTCGCTGGCGATTCTTGCCCTTGATCCCGAATTGAATTACTGGGAGTCGGTCAAAGCACTCTCGCCGAGCGCGTATTAGTCACGCGGCGTGAACTTGCCGTTTCTCGGCGAGATAGCGCCTGATCTCGGCGATATGCCGAAGACCGTTACTGCACACCTCATCGGACAAAATGAATCGTGGATCGATATCAATTGTCTTGGTCTCGAGGCCGGCAAGTTGAAGTTGAACTGGCGCATCGGTTTCTGATTTCGGGATCTCGTGGTTGGTGTCCATGCTGTCACTGTGCCTCGGGGGTCAGGCAGAGTTTCGGTTGCGGCGATGATCAGTTCTCTCCAAGACCCTGAATGCAGAAGTTTCTGCTGGTGAGGGCTAATTTTTGACAGTGACCTCAGAAACTCAGCAAGACGACACCCGACAGGGTTGGCGTTTATTGAGACTGGCTCTTGGTCAACAACGAGGTGGCCTGGCCATCGGAGTCGTTGTCGGTCTGTTCTGGGCAGTTGGCAAGGTATCAGTTCCGCAACTCACCAAGATGGGGATCGACCGCGGAATTGAAGGAAGTGGCAACCTCTTTTTCTGGGCCGGACTCGTTGTGGCTGCGGGGGTCATTGCCGGACTGTTCACGGCAATGCGTCGGTGGTATGCATTTCGTGAGAGCCGTTGGATTGAAACTCGTCTTCGTGAACAAATCTTCTCGCACTTGTTAAAACTGCATGTTGGTTATCACGACAAAATGCAAACTGGGCAATTGATGAGTCGAGCATCTTCCGACTTGCAACAACTTCAAGCCTTTGTTGTGATGATCCCGATCACGTTGTCAAATTTGGCGATGTTGATAGCGGTCGTCGCTTTGCTGATTGTGTCGCAACCAATGTTGGCGATGTTTGCGCTGGCGCCATTGCCCATCGTCAATGTCATGGCAAGTCGTTTTTCGCGACAAATTCACCCTGCGGTTCTGGCAGTACAGCAAGAGCAAGCACAACTCGCAACTGTTGTCGAAGAAAGTGTTTCAGGTGTGCGGGTCATTAAGGGTTTCGGTGCTGAACAGGTTCAGGCCCGCAAGCTGAAAACTGAAGCGGACGATATTTGGAATGTTTCGTTGGTCGCCGCCAAAATTCGCAGCAAGTTCTTGCCAGCCCTTGACTTACTGCCTTCCATTGGCTTGATAGCCGTCCTTGGTATTGGTGGTCATCGGGTCATTAATGGACAAATGACGGTTGGTGATCTGGTGAAGTTCAATGCGTACATCACCATGTTGATTTGGCCACTACGCAACTTGGCGATGACCGTTGCGTTGGCACAGCGAGCATCAGTTGCGCTGGTGCGTGTTGATGAAGTTCTGAGTACTCCTAGTTTGGTGATTGATCCGTTAAGTCCGACGTCGTTGCCTGTACCCATGGCTGGTCGGCCAGTAGGTGAAGTGATTTTTGATGACACTGTTTTTGCCTATGAAGGTGCGAGCCCAATCATCAATCACTTCAGCGTGACGATTCAACCGGGTCAGGCCATCGCGCTTGTCGGCGCAACTGGTTCAGGTAAATCAACTGTCGTGCGTTTGCTCACTCGTTTCCACGATGTGCAACAGGGTTCAATTCGGCTTGACGGAATTGATGTTCGGCAGCTGAAATTGAGCGAACTTCGAACAGCGGTCGGAATTGTTTTTGAAGAGACGTTTTTGTTTCATGATTCGGTGGCTGACAACATTGCTTTTTCTCGGCCCGATGCGACACCAGAAGTCATTGAACGAGCGGCACGTTTGGCAGGCGCCCATGACTTCATCATGGAACTACCTGACGGTTATCAAACGATTCTGGGTGAGCGTGGATATTCATTGTCGGGTGGGCAGCGTCAGCGAATCGCGATCGCTCGAGCGATCGTGTCCGATCCGCGAGTGCTGGTTCTCGACGATGCAACGTCGGCTGTTGATCCCTCGAAAGAACACGAAATTCGCGAAGCAATGGCCACCGTGATGAAGGGTCGTACCACCATTGTGATTGCGCATCGACCCGGCACGATTGCTTTGGCCGACACGGTCATTCTTCTTGATGAGGGTCGGGCGGTTGCGGTGGGAACGCATGAAGGATTGCTTGCCAGTAACGAGCGATATCGCCAGGTTCTTGCGGCCTGGGAAGTGCGCGAGTCTGATGGCGATGACGATGAGGTGACTCACTGATGTGGGGCTTATCGGCAGTTAGTGAAGAAGATCGTCTTGATCGCGTGCAAACGCTCAAGGTTCTGCGCCGTGCTTATGGCATGGCTCGATCGCAACGTCGATTGATCCTTTCGTCGCTGGCCTTCGTCCTGGTGGGCACTTTGGTGACTCTTGCCGGGCCGACGTTGGTGCGATTTGCGATTGACAACGGAATCAAAGTTAAAGATGGCTCAGCACTCAATCGGGTTGTCGTGCTGTATGTGATCGTGACGGTGATTGGGTACATTTCTGGCCGTTTGCAATACATCACAATCAACCGCGCGGGTGAAGGTTTCTTGCGTGAACTTCGAATCAACGTGTTTGACAAATTGCAGAAACAGTCAATGTCGTACTTTGACCGCGAAAAAGCTGGAGTGTTGGTTTCGCGAATGACAGCCGACATCGAGTCCATGGCTGAACTGATCCAGTTTGGCTTATTGCAATTTGTTTCGGCATTCTTGCTGCTCTGCCTTGCCACAATTCTTTTATTCGTGATGTCGTGGCAGTTGTCGCTTGTTGCCCTACTGGTGTTGCCCGTGTTGATCATTGCATCAATCCGGTTTCAACGAACTTCAAATCATGCCTACTTAGATGTGCGCGAAAAGGTAGGCAATAACCTTTCGACACTTCAGGAGGGCATTACTGGAGTTCGTGTCATACAGGCTTATGGGCAAGAGGCAAATCGCTCAGAGCGTTTCCGTCAATCAAATCGGGCTCTCTTTGACTCGCACATGTACAGCGTCAAGATCAGCACGTGGTACTTCGGACTTGTTGAATTTGCGGGAATTGCTGCAACTGGTGCGATCATCGGATTCGGTGGATGGCTCGTGCATCGAGGCTCGGTTTCCATTGGCACAGTCACAGCATTCGTGTTGTTGTTAGCCAACCTCTTTGACCCAGTCCAACAGTTGAGCCAGTTGTACAACACCGTGCAATCATCAACAGCGGCGCTGCACAAATTGATTGGCATCATTGACGCAGTCCCTGATGTGGCTGAGGTTGATGAACCGACGCAGTTGCCAGAGCGCGGTGCCATTGTTGTTGACAACGTAACTTTCGGTTATGCCGGCAGCGAACGTCCCGCCCTCAGTGATGTGTCGATCTCGGTCGCTGATGGGGAACGCCTGGCGTTAGTTGGCCCAACCGGAGCAGGAAAATCGACGTTGGCCAAATTGATGGCACGGTTGTACGACCCCAGCACGGTGAATGGAATTGCTGGAAGCGTTTCGTTTGGGGGAGTCGATCTGCGATTGGCTTCAATGGCCGATCTGCGTCGTCGAATCATTGTGGTTCCGCAAGAAGGTTTCTGCTTTGGTGGCACGATTCGCGAAAACATTCGCATCGCTCGCCCTGAAGCAACCGATGCCGAAGTTGAACAAGCGCTTGAGTCAATAGGAGCCTTGCATCGCTTCACCGAGTTTGCCGAGGGACTTGAAACCGAAGTGCGCGAACGAGGTTCACGTCTCTCGGCGGGCGAGCGACAGTTGATTGCTCTGGCGCGTGCGGCATTGGTTGATCCAGCAGTCTTGGTGCTTGACGAAGCAACGTCCAACCTCGACCCGGGTACCGAAGCTGTTGTTGAACATGCCCTAGAAACGTTGATGACAGGGCGAACCGTCATTGTTGTGGCTCATCGTTTGACGACAGTGCGACGAGCTGATCGCATCGGAGTTATTGATCACGGTTCACTGGTTGAACTGGGCTCGCACGATGAACTTGTCGCTATAGGCGGTCGTTATGCAGCCTTGGCTGATGCGTGGCAACGCAGTCAGCCATCTCACTAGTTGGCATCTCACTAGTTGGCAGTAACGAGTGTTCGTTAACCTTTTTGAAAAGCCAAGACGAATTCGAGCAATCCGGTATCGCCAGTGGTGACGAATGCATTTGAGGGATTAGCAATTCCGTAATCAGCGAACGTGATGTCAATCGAACCAAGCACGCCGATGATTCCATTGGCGATTTTCGCTGTCACGTCAAAGGAAACCTGTTGCGTGACTCCGTGCATGGTTAGTTCACCTTGGGCGGTCGCAGTGATGTTTTGATCATCTGCTGGGATGGAGCCGAGTTCGATAGGGGTCAAGAGCCGGAATGTGGCAGTTGGATATGTTGCCGTATCCATAATGTTGCCAGAGAATTGCGAATCTCTTTTCGAACTGTCGCTCTTAATTGAGGCAACGTCAATTTCAAATACCGTACTGAGCAGTGTTGTGTCTTGAATCGTGAGTGACCCATTCACTTGATTGGTGCGTCCGACGCCTTCCGTGTCAACACCTCCGAGTACTTCTTTCACTCGGTAGCCAACGGTCGATTCACTGGTCGCTAACCATGTGCCAGTGATTCCCACATCTGGCGTTGGTGTTGAAGACGGGACAGTGGATGAGTCG